>ERZ1694689.418-NODE-418-length-14829-cov-7.423650_pt1 | contig 14829 bp, 24 predicted proteins | sample MGYA00581724_ERZ1694689 | MGnify/ENA primary metagenome ERZ1694689 (study PRJEB42213, sample SAMN07424469) | human gut metagenome | biome: ENVO:00009003; feature: ENVO:2100002; material: ENVO:00002003 | host: Homo sapiens | place: USA | collected 2014 ...
ACTCGACTAGTCGTCGGCAGCGTCAGATGTGTATAAGAGACAGTCCGAATGCCTAAAATTTTGCGCGAGGAAGATATCAGTATGGGGTTCCGTGCGCCGTTTTATAGTGTCACAACCTGCATTCCAGAATGCAATGTCTGTATTTACTGGGATGGCCCCGGAAAATGCAAAAAACTTGATGATTCGCCGGACGTTTTCGGATGGGGTGAACGCCATGACTGCCCTGATGCTGTTTTGAACACTGAAAGTTTCCAGTACCCAAAATATCAGGAGCTTTATCCTGAAGAATGCAAGGTTTCAGCCAAGAAGTAAGGAGACTTCCATGGCCAAAGATGATTATAATTTTCTGGTGTTCAAGATCCTGACCTATCTTTACGCCTGTTTCCGGCGCAGATGTCATTTTGAAACCACTGCCTTCATGAACCGCGAGGATCTGATCGAAGGCTTGACCTTTGTCAATGCGTAGGGCAATGACTATACGCTGGCGAGTGATTATGCCGATATGTCCATCACGCCGCAGGGCATCCGCTACCTGCTGGACAACAGCACGATGCAGCAGCTGAAAAAGTCTGTTCTGGAAAGCGCCCCCAGTGCGATCTTTGACCTTGTCAAACTTGCATTAACATAACCTTGAACCGCGATGCACGCGCACCGTGGTTTTTTCATGCCCATTTTTAGGAGGATGCAATGAAGAAGCTGCTTGTTTTGATGCTGGCCATGCTGACTGCAGTGACCAGCCCGGAACAGTTCAAAATGAATTCTATCTGCCCAAGCCAGTACCGGCTGTGTTTTTACATGGACGTTTTGCCCGGCGTGGAAATTGTGCCGTAATGGCCGCGCCAACAATTTGTTGAAACCACGATGCAAATTCTGCACCGTGCTTTTTTCATGCCTGTTTGCCCTGCATGAGGGGTGGGCGGGCACTTTTTATACCAATTTTTGCCCGGCATGGCGTAAAACTGTACAGCCAAAGCGGATGCGACCCGCGTCAAAAAAGCGCAGGCAGAAAGGACACAACATGAAACGCGAAGACGTAAAGAAGCAGATCCCCAACATCACCGATGAGCAGCTGGACTGGCTGATGGGCGAAAACGGCAGGGATATCACCGCAGAAAAGACCAAAGCCACCAACCTGCAGATCCAGGTGAACGGCCTGACCACCCAGCTGAACACCGCCAAAGACAGCCTGAAAGCCTTTGAAGGCGTGGACGTGGCCGACCTGAAAGGCCAGATCACCAAGCTTCAGGGCCAGCTGGCCGACCAGGCCGACAGTTTTGCCTTTGATTCCGCCCTGGACGGCGCAATCCGCGATGCCCGCGGGCGCGATGTAAAGGCCATCCGCGGCATGCTGGACGTGGACGCTCTGAAAGCCAGCAAGGACCGCACCAGCGATATCCAGGCCGCGCTGGATGCCCTGACCAAGGAAAAAGCCTGGGCCTTTGATGCCGCCCCCGGCGGCTACCCCAACGTCCGCGACGGCGGCGACCCGAACAAAACCCCCACCGGCTCCACGCGCGATCAGTTTGCCGCGTGGTTTGACCAGGTGACCAAGTAAAGGAGCAAACGTATGGCATCTATTGACATCAACCGCACAACCACCATTTCCCTGCCGGGCAGCGTTTCCGGCGAGATTTTGCAGAAAACCCAGGAATCCAGCGCCGTTATGGCACTGGCCCGCAAGATTCCTCTGCCGGGCCTGGGCGTGACCATCCCCGTTATCACCGGCGACCCCGAAGCGGGCTGGGTCGGTGAGACCGAGAAAAAGCCGGTCAAGCGCGGCACCCTGGCCACCAAGCAGATGTCCCCCTACACTCTGGCTGTCATTGTGCCGTTCTCCAACCAGTTCCGCCGTGATGTGCCCGCCCTGTATGATCAGCTGGTGCAGCGCCTGCCCGGCGCACTGGCCAAAAAGTTTGACCAGACCGTGTTCGGCGCCGTGACCGCGCCCGGCTCCAACTTTGACACCCTGAAAGCCTGCACGGCCCAGAGCATCCTGACCAACGCTTACGGCGGTCTGGTTGCCGCCGATGCAGACATTGCCGCCCATGACGGCATTCTGAACGGCTGGGTACTGGCCCCGCAGGGCAAGGCCATCCTGCTGAACGCGGTGGACGGCAACAAGCGCCCCCTGTTCATCAACAGCGTGGCGGAAGGCGCAGTGCCCATGATTCTGGGCGCGCAGGTGCGCCAGAGCAAGGGCGCCTACACGGCCAACACGGCCACCGCTGCCGCCGTTGTCGGCTTTGCGGGCGACTGGAGCCAGGCTGTATACGGCACCGTGGAGGGCGTGCAGATCGCCATTTCCGACCAGGCCACCCTGACCGACGGTTCCACCACCATCAACCTGTTTGAACAGAACATGTTCGCCGTGCGCGCCGAGATCGAAGTCGGCTTCCGCTGCGACACCACGGTGTTCAACAAGCTGACCGGCGCAGCCAAAACGGGGTCCTGATCATGATTGAATTCAAGAACCGCCTGACCGGCACCTTGATGGCCGTTGCCCCGGAGCGGGAAGCTGAATATCTGGCGGCAGGGCATACCCGCGTGGATGCCCCGGCGGCCGTCCCCGCCAGGCAGCCCGCCGAAGAGCCCGCTGAAGAGCCTGCCGCCAAGCAGCCCACCGAAGAGCTGACCGCCGAAGAGCCCGCCGAAGAGCCCACCGCCAAACAGACCGCCGCCCCGGCCCCGAAGAAGAAAGCCGCCGCCAGGAAATGAGGTGATGGCAATGGTCTATGCAACCGTGGAAGAGGTCGAAGCCGGGTTCCGAACGCTGAGCGATGACGAAAAGACGCTCTGCAGCGCCCTGCTGGCCGAAGCCGGCATTGTCATCGACGCATACAGCCAGGACGCCCCGTTTGAGCGCAAACAGCTGGTATCCTGCCGCATGGTGCGCCGCCAACTGGACGCGGGCCCCGGCGGGCAGGGCGCCACCATGTACCCGATGGGCGCCACTCAGGCGTCCGCATCGGCGCTGGGCTACCAGCAGAGCTGGACGGTGTCCGGCGGCTCGGTCGGAGAGCTGTACCTTTCCAAGCTGGAAAAGAAGCTTCTGGGCGTCGGAGACAAAATCGGTGCCCACAGCCCGCTGGAGGACTTATGCTGAAGGGTATCGACATCATCCTGTACGAAAAGACCAAGACCGGCGAGGACGCTTTCCACGCGCCGATCTACACTGAAACACCAGTCACTGTACACAACGTGCTGGTGGGCGAACCGGCCACGGAGGACATCGTCAACGATTTGCAGCTCTACGGCAGGCGGCTGGCCTATACGCTGGCCATGCCCAAGGGCGACGCACACGATTGGCACAACGTGACGGTGGAATTCTGGGGCCAGAAATTCCGCACCTACGGCGATGTGGTGCAGGGCATTGATGACCTGATCCCGCTGTGCTGGAACAAGAAGGTGAAGGTGGAGCGGTATGAGTAACGTCAAGATCGTGCTGAACCGCGCCGGGGTGCGGGAACTGCTCCGTTCCCCCGAAATGGCCGCCATGCTCAAAGAGCGGGCGGATTCCATCAAGGACAGCCTGCCGGACGGCTATGTCTCCCGTATAATGCCCACCCGCGCTATTGCCATTGTGGAAACCGCCACGGAAGAAGCCTATGCCGATAACCTCCATCACAACACCCTGCTAAAGAAGGTGCACGAATGATTGAAACCGAGGTGCTGAATGTACTGACCGCCGCCCTTGCCCCGGTGCCGGTATCCATGGAGGTTCCCTCCCCCATGCCCGGCACCTTTGTTGTGTTGGAAAAAACCGGTACATCCCGCACGGACCACATTACCACGTCCACCTTCGCCGTGCAGAGCTGGGCTCCCACCGTGCTGGATGCCGCCCGGCTCAATGAACAGGCCAAAGCCGCCATGGATGCCCTGCCCGCCCGGCGGGGCATTGGTGCGGCCCGCCTGGAAACCGACTATAACTTTACCGATACCGCCACGCACCGCTACCGCTATCAGGCAGTGTACCGCGTTGTGCATGGCACAATTTGAAAGGAGAACCTCTATGCAGAATGCCGCCTTAGTCGGCGTGGCGAAGCCTGCAGCCGGTGGTGCCGTGTACCGTGCGCCGCTGGGCACTGCGCTGCCCACCTCCACCGATGCAGAGCTGAACGAAGCGTTCAAGTCGTTGGGTTACATCAGCGATGCCGGCTTGACAAACTCTAACTCCCCCAAAACCGAACAGGTCAAAGCCTGGGGTGGAGATACCGTTAAAACCATCCAGAAAGAAAAGCCGGATACCTTCAAGTTTACCCTGATCGAAGCGCTGAACGAGGAAGTTCTCAAATCTTCCTATGGTTCGGACAATGTTTCTGGTACCGTCGCAGCCGGGCTGACCGTCAAAGCCAGCAGCCGTGAGATTCCCAACAGCGCATGGGTGGTGGATACCATCGTCAACAATGCCAACAAACGCATTGTCATCCCCGATGCCGGTATTTCCGAAATGGAAGATATCGTTTATTCGGACAGCAAGGCCCTGGGCTATGGCATTACCCTGGCCGCTGTTCCGGACACCAGCGGCAACACCCACTATGAATACATCAAGGAGGCCTGACCATGCTGAAAGGCACAACCCGATCCGGCTTTGCATTTGAAATCCCGGATGCCCGCTGCCGCAATATGGAGCTGGTAGATGCTCTGGCTGCCGTGGATCACGGCAACCTGAACGAGCTGCCCACCGCGCTGGATCTGCTGCTTGACAAGCCGCAGAAAAAAGCCCTGTACGACCATCTGCGCGCTGCTGACGGCACGGTGCCGATTGAAGCCGTGATTGCCGAACTGAGCGATATTTTTAAGGCAAACCAAGAAGGAAAAAACTCCTCATCCTCGCCGGAATGATTGCAGACGGCGAGGATGAATTGATTTGTGACCTGGCCGAAACCTACCAGATCCTGCATTACCGTACCATTGCGCTGCCCCTGCTGGCCACCCTGGCAGCGGGCCTGCGTGAAGATTCCCGCATCTGCAAGAAGCAGTCCGGCGTAAAGACCGATACCGGCACCCTTTTGCTGGGGGCTGCCGTTGACCGCCTAACTGCCCTGTGCAGCGGCTTTGGGGATGGCAGCCTGCCAACCCCTGTTATGGATGCCCTGACCGGCAGAGCAGCGCCACCAAACAAGGTACAATCCTTTGCCAGCGGCGCTGCGTTTGATGTGGCCTGGCACAAAAACAACGGGGAGGCGAACTGATGGCAACCGAACTTGCAAAAGCCTATGTGGGAATTATTCCATCTGCCGAAGGCATTACCGGCAACCTTGCAAAAGTGCTGGAACCGGAAGCCGAAAGCGCCGGTGAAAAATCCGGCGCATCTTTGGGCGGCCGCCTTGTCAGCACCCTGAAAGGTGTTATGGCAACCGCTGCCCTGGGTAAGGCCCTGACCGATACCCTGACGGAAGGCGGCGCGCTGGAGCAGAGCCTGGGCGGTGTGGAAACCCTGTTCAAGGATAACGCCGACACCGTCAAGGCTTATGCGCAGAATGCATGGCAGACGGCGGGGCTTTCGGCCAACGACTACATGGAAACCGTGACCGGGTTTTCGGCCAGCCTGCTGCAGGGCCTGGGCGGCGATACCGCAACAGCCGCCGAGGTTGCCAACATGGCCCTGACTGATATGTCGGACAACGCCAACAAGATGGGCACCAACATGCAGGATATCCAGAACGCCTATCAGGGGTTTGCCAAGCAGAATTATACGATGTTGGACAACCTCAAACTTGGTTACGGTGGCACCAAAACCGAGATGCAGCGATTGCTGGCGGACGCACAAAAGATCACCGGCGTCAAGTACGACCTGGACAGCCTGGCCGATGTGTACACCGCCATCCATGTGATTCAGGGCGGTGTGGACGAACTGAACGGTGGCCTGGGCGATGTGAACAAGGGTCTTGGCATTACCGGCACTACCGCGATGGAAGCATACACCACGCTGGCCGGTTCCCTTGCAGCTATGCAGGCCAGTTTCAAAAACGTACTGGGCGCGCTGACCCTTGGGCAGGACCTGCAGCCGTCCCTGGACGCACTGGCCCAGTCGGTGGTCACATTCCTGACCGGGAACCTGCTGCCGGATATCTGGAACATTCTGTCCGCCCTGCCCGGCGCGCTGGTGACCTTTATCCAGGCCCTTGCCCAGACTCTGCTGGACGGATTTGGCACTTCATTTTCCGGCGGATTCCCCCAAATCATTGAAAACGGCGCTGCTCTTGTCAGCAATCTGGTGCAGGGCATTACCGCAAACGCCGGGCAGATGATGGAATCTGCGTCTGTATCACTGAGCGCATTCCTTGCACAGGTCGTGGCAGATCTGCCGCAGATCATCACATCAGGCGGACAGATGCTGCTCAGCCTTGTGCAGGGCCTGCTTGCCATGTTGCCTTCCATCATCCGCAGTGCGGCCACCGTAATTGCCACCCTGCTGCAAGCCATTGTTACCCACCTGCCTGAAATCATCGCGGCAGGCTTCAACCTTGTGATCAATTTGGTACAGGGCATTGGGAACGCCTCGCCGGATATCATCCGCGCCGCAGGTGATGCCTGCCGCACCCTTTGGGACGCCGTCAAAAACGTGGACTGGGTGCAGCTGGGCAAAGACATTATCAACGGCTTAATCAACGGCATTGGTGCTATGGGCAGCGCGCTGAAAGATGCTGCCCGGAGCATTGCTTCCAGTGCGCTGGATACTATCAAGGACTTTTTCGGCATTGCATCCCCTTCCCGCGTGATGCGGGACGAAGTGGGCCGCTACATTCCGGCGGGCCTTGCCCTTGGCATCCGGCAGAACGCCGGGGATGTTGCACAGGCCATGGATGAGCTTTCGGATCTATCCACCGGCTCTTTACAGAGCAACGTTCGGCTTGCGTTGACAGCATCGGGCAGCGTGGCAAGCACCCCGTCTGGCCGGGAAATTGTCGATTTCACGCCCGTACTGGCCGTACTGAACAACATCCTTGCTGAGCTGCATAACAGCAGCGGCGACATTGTCATTGGTGACGACGTGATCTATCGCAGCTTCAACCGCGCGCGGCAGTCGCAATCCATCATGATGGGAGGTGCCTACTGATGCTCAAACGCACTTCCCTCTTGCAGATCGACAGCCATTCCCTACCGGTTCCCACCGGCTCCCCCACCATCAAGTTTTCGGACGTTGAGAGCAGTGACAGCGGCGTCGACGAGATGGGCGTCTACCATCGTGAGGTGCTGCGCTATGGCGTGCTGACCGCCTCGCTGGAATATTCATACCTCGATAACGCCGACTGTTCCTACCTACTCGGACTGCTGCAAAATAAGACCACATTCCAGTTTACCTGCCCTGTGGCTAGCGATTCCACAGACGTGACCCAGACCATCACCCGCACCTGCTACTGCTCCAACTACGGGGCGGCCCTGCAGCGGCTGAAAGCGGGCGTCTGGCGGGATATGACGCTGGAAATCAAAGAATGTTAAGGGGGTGTCTGAATGGTTAAAAACATCCTGGTGTTGGATGACGGCACTGAGATTGCCGCCGGCACCGTTGGTCAGAACGCCATTCTTTCCCTGACCTGCACCGAAACCGTATCCAAAACCACCGACCTGTGTCCCGGCGCAGCCTGCTCCAATAAGCTGGAAATCACAATCTGGGTGGAGCCGGGAACCGATCTGCCGATCACATCCGGGACCCGGCTGACCCACTACCGGGAGACATCCGGCCAGCGCACCCTGGCGGGCACCTACTGGGCCGTTAAGCCTACCAGCCAGACCCGCAACACCTACAAAATCTACGCCTATGACGCAGTCTCCCTGCTTGATGGCGTACAGTCTACCTGGCTGCGATCCATCCAGGATCAGTTCCCGATGACATTGTGGAAATTCGCCGGGCTGGTAGCACAGCGGTGCGGCGTAACCATTGTCAACAGCTCCCTGCCCCGCAATGGAACCTATTTGGTGCAGGCCTTTTATGCCGATAATCTGACCGGCCGCCAGCTGCTTGCCTGGGTGGCCGAAGCGTCCTGTACCTTTTTGCGGGCCACATCGGACGGAAAAATCGAATTTGCCTGGTACACAGATTACAGTACATCGCAGAGCATCGGGCCAACCGTATACATAAGGGACGGCCTGTCGCATGACAAGTTTCAGACCGCTCCAGTCGTCAAAGTACAGATCCGGCAGAGCGATGACGACGTGGGTGTGCTGTATCCGTCCGATGAGAGCGGATCAAACGCCTTGATTATTCAGGGCAACCTGCTGCTGACATCCGCCACTGCGGAGGCGCTGAAGCCGGTCGCGCAGGCAATATTCGAAACGATGCAGGGCGTGACCTACACACCACTCAAAGTAACTGTCCCGGCGGATTTTCCCCTGCCCGCGCCTGGAAACATTGTATCTGTCACTGATGCCCGCGGAAACGTGCTGAGTTCCTATATCATGAACCGGACAATATCCGGTCAGCAGGTCACGCTGGAATCCACCGGCAACGCCACACGGGACGGAACCGCCGCCGTAAATGAACAGAGCTACAAGAACCTGACCGGCAAAATGCTGGAGATCAAGACCAGCGTGGACGGCCTGGAAGTAAAGGCCAGTGACCTGACCGGCAAGTACACCGACCTGAAAGCAACGGTGGACGGGCTTTCCTCTGAGGTGAAAAAAGACACCAAAATCACCGGCGGCGGGAACCTGATCCTGGGCAGTGAGAGCTTCAAGAACGCCGAGCTGAAAGGCAACGAGGTCAGCGGCAGCTCGGTCACGTACAACGATACCGGCAGCGCGACCGTGACAAACGCAAACTCCAATCGGTATTTTATTTTCAATACCGGTGACGCTCGCATTACCAAAGGCGTTACCCTGTGCCTGTCCGTCATGTACAAGCCAATTTCCGGCACCGACGGGTTGTGCCTGAGCCTTATATATGCCGCCGACAACGGAAATTCTTACTATACCAGCATAACAACCGAAAACCAGATTGAAATCAAGCAGACAGACGGCTGGGTGCTGCGGTATGGCACCTGGACACCCAGCAGCACCGGTATTCTGAAAACGGTCGAGCTTGGCTGCGGCAGCATAAAGGCGGGGGTTGGCGGCAGCTACACCAACAAGTTTTCGCTGCTTCACCCCATGCTGCAATACGGCAATGCGCCGACCGCGTGGACAGCTAGCAGCGGGGACTACATAACAGAGGAAACCGCCAAAAGCCTGATCTCCCAATCGGCGAATGAGATCAAAACGGAAGTCAGCAGCCTGAAAGAGACCACCACAACCATTTCAAACGACCTGAACAGCACCAAGAAGGAATTCAAAACCGTTAAAGAATCAGTATCCGCGATTGACCAGAAAGCTGACAGAATTACTCAGACGGTAACGCAGCGGATCACCGGCGGCAACAATATTATTGCGGGCACCGACGACTGGAACAATGCGACCCTGGATGCAGGCGGCAATGACCTGAGAAAAAAAGGGACATACACGATCAGCGGTGAATCCGTCCGAGTGACCAATAGGGCGCAGAACACCCGCTTCCATTTTGGCGCGGACAAAACGCTGGTGATTGCCAAGGGCATGACCTACTGCGCCAGCGTACTGTACAAGCTCAACTCCGGCACGGACAGCCTGTTTTTGCAGTTCGAGACCAAGAGCAGCAGCGGCACAAAAAGTTATTACGGCAATGCATTCAAAAATGCGAAGCAGGACATTGTGCTGGACAACGGCTGGAAGCTGCGCTGGGCGGCCTTTACGGCGACCGCGGACGGCTATGCAGACGGTCTGTTTGTGAGTACCGCCGACGACAACGCCACCGTTACCAACGATCTGACCATCATGCACCCCATGGTGCAGATGGGCAACGCCCCCACTGCCTGGACGGCCAGCACCGGCGACTATCTGACCGCCAACGAAACCAAAACCGAGATCAAGCAGACGGTGAGCGAAATTAAGCTGACGGCCAGCACAAGCGGAACCAGCAGTACCATCAAGCTGACGGCGGGCGGAACAGAGATCACCAGCGCACAGATCAACCTATCCGGCGTGGTGACATTTTCGGATTTGAGTACCTGGAACCAGGATAAGACAATCATCAACGGTGGCAACATTACCACCGGGCAGCTGCATAACCTCAACTACACCACCGTGTACGACCTGGACAACGCGTGGATACGTATGGGCACCGAGGCCGGTGAGCGCGTATTTCTGGATAACCGCCACATCGCCTGGTATGCCACCATCAACACCGGGTCGATTGGATTAACCGGCGTTCTGTACTCAGAGGCGGGCAGCAGCTACATCGGCGCGTGCAGCAAGTATGCAAGGTATGGGTGGGTGAACGGCCTTAACCCGACATCTTACGTTGGGATGCAGATCACCTACAACCGCAGCGATGACAGTGATGCCGATTTTAACACGACCAGGGTGGGGGTCTCCGGCAAGCTGAATGTACACAATCTGGACGTTTGGGGCAGCAAATCCCGCGTTGTGCCTACCAGCTTCGGCGCGCTTAAAATGGCCGCATTTGAGACGCCGGTGCCCACCTTTGCGGACTGGGGCAAGGGTCAGTGCGGCCCCGAAGGCTGGTGCCTGATTGCCCTTGACCCGCGCTATGCGGAGACCATCGCCCAATATGGGCAGCCCGCCTGGCTGCTGACGGATTGCGATGGAACCGGCCACCTGTGGGCCGAAAACTGCGGCCAGTATGCCATTGTACACGGCGCACCAGGTCAGCAGTTTGTGTGGCTCTGCATGGCCGCCCAGCGCGGCTATGAGGGCGGCTATGCCGATCGCAGTGACAGCAGCTACCCTGCCGGTGATCCGGCAGGCATTGAGCTGGCCGCCAGCGCTGCTGCCCGCGCCCAGGATGATAGCACCACCGCCGCAGATGACCTGTTGGATATGGACACCGGCGCAGATGAAACCGCAGACATTCTATTGGATGAATCGGAGGAATTAGCATGAAGAAATTATCCGGCGTGGCAATCGTAACGACCGCTGAGGGCGAACGCGTGAGCTACACATACACCGAATTGGACAGTGATGGCAATATCACCAGCCAGAACAACAGGGCCTCTTTCGTGGCTCTGGATGAGGATCTGTTGGCCGCCATTGCCACGCTGAAAAATGCCGTGAACGCGCGGCTGTAAGGAGGAAAAGACCATGACCGATACCAAACGCATTAAAGAGTGCAAACGCAAGATTATTGCCGCGATCAATGAAGCGAAAATCCCCTTTGCGGTATCTGAGCTGATCCTCGAAAACATGCTTGCCGTCGTGCGTGAAAATATGGCAGCCGAAGAAGCCGCGGCGGCAAACATCGAAACTCCGAAAACAGAGGAAGAAAAAAATGCCGAATTAAGGCGCTGAGGAGAAAAACGAATGAAACAGGGAACGCAATTTGCGCTGCCCGTGGAAATCGGGATGGATTTGGACGATGTGAGCCGGATAGAATTTGTATTTAAACAAAAAAATTATAATGGCTTCCCGGCCATTAAATCCAACGTCTGGCCGGATGACTGCACCCGGCAGGAAGGGCAGAACATCATCCTTATCCCCTGGACGCGGGAAGAAACGTACAAATTCCTGGGCGGCGAAGCATTGTACATGGACACCCGCATCACGTTGCGGGACAGCACTGACCAGCCGCAGACGGAGATTTTGACGCTCAAAATGAGCCCGACCTTATTCCAGGAGGTTGATGGTGCATGATCCAGGTGCGAGTGGCCCAACAGAGCGCCGTATCAGTGCGCATTGCCGGGGCGGCATCCGTGCGGGTGGACGTGACCGGCACCACAGTGGTGGGTGCGCCGGAGTACAGCGGGCCGTATGACATCACGCCGTTGTTCTCGGCGCAGGTTTTGCCCACCGCAAAGCGACTAATGCAGCAGGACCTAACAATCAAGAAGATACCTCAGTACGAGGTATCCAACGATTCCAACGGTTACACACTGATTATAGGAGAGGAGTACTACAATGCCCAATAAATACGTAAACAAGGTGGTTATTGGCAAGGAGACCAAGCTGGACCTTACCGCAGACACTGTAACCCCGGACAAGCTGGCCAAAGGTATCACGGCGCACGACAAGTCCGGCGCCCCTATTACCGGTACCAGCACGAAAGACGCGGATACCAGCGATGCCACCGCAGCTGTGGCGGAGGTTTTGAACGGGAAAACATTCTACGCGCGTGGCGCTAAAATGACCGGCACGATGCCCAACAACGGCGAAGTCAACGGTGAAATCAGCACCGTTTCTGGTAAATACACCATCCCCATGGGCTTTCACGATGGCGCGGGCGGAGTGACTATCGCAGCGACCGAACAGGCCAAGCTGGTGCCCGCAAATATCCGCGAGGGCGTTACGGTCCTGGGCGTGAAAGGCTCTATGAGCGGCAGCGAAGGTATGAAGCCGCAGGCCAAGAGCGTTACGCCGACCTTTGAGCAGCAGGTTGTGCTGCCCGACAAAGCGTATAACTGCCTGTCTCAAGTTACTGTGCAGGCGATCCCGGCCACATACGTTGATAATGCGGCTGGCGGCCAGACGTTGACGATCGGAGGCTGAGCATGACCGTAAACAAGGTTGTTATCAATGATGCCGTTGTCCTCGACCTGACCGGCGATACGGTGCGGGCTGCCGACCTGCCGAAAGGGGTAATTGCCCACAGTGCCACAGGGGCCAAAGTCACCGGAACCACAAACTATGCCGGTTCCAGCAACGCAGGCGGCTCCGCAACGAGCGCCGAAAAACTAAATAACAGCCTGACCATCAAACTGAACGGAACCAGTCAGGGCGCATGGGACGGCAGCAGCGCAAAAACCATTGACATAACGGCAGCCAGCGTTGGCGCGACAAACGTTACGCTCAGAAGGTGGTGACAGTTGCATGGGTGTGTATTTAGGCAGCAATGCCGTTGACATGCAGGGCGGCTTTGTGACGGGTGGTGCAAGTGGGGCGAGTTTGCAGAGCAAGACCGTAAGCCCCAGTGAGCGCGCACAGACGGTTAAGGCCGACAATGGCTATGATGGTTTGAGCCAGGTTACAGTGAATGCAGTATCAAAAACTTATGTGGGAAGCGGCGTGACGAAAAAAAGTGCTGCGACTTATACGCCGGGAACGAGTGACCAGAGCATTGCATCCGGCCAGTATTTGAATGGAACCCAGACGATTAAGGGTGACAGCAATTTGACTGCGGCCAATATTAAGAGCGGTGTAAAGATTTTTAATGTGACAGGCAGTTATGCCGGGAGCAGCAGTGGCGGAAACACGCCAAACTTGCAGACCAAAACGGTTACGCCCAGCGAGAGCACCCAGACGGTAAGCCCGGACAGCGGATATGACGGACTGAGCAAAGTGACCGTGAATGCGATATCGAGCACTTATATTGGCAGTGATGTGACCAAAAAAAACGCAGCAACTTACATCCCGAAGACAACCGACCAGAGCATTGCATCTGGGCAATACCTGAGCGGGACACAGACAATCAAGGGCGATGCAAACCTGGTGGCCGGGAACATTAAGAGCGGTGTGAACATTTTTGGTGTGACAGGAACTTATGCCGGCGGCGGGAGTTCCGGCGGCAATGGCAATAACAATGTGGAGGCTTATGCCATTACGGACACCAACCCCAGTGTGAATTTTAAGACCGCCAGCGGAACCATTAAGATTTGGGGCTATGGCACCATAACCAGTTCCGGCGGCTGGGGCGGGCAGACTACGAGCCTGGTCGCGTTTGAGGGCGACAAGTACCACAAGAGCGCCATGTACGGCGGCCCAAGCAGCACCAACCTGAGCCTAAGCATCAGCAACGGAAAACTGACTGGGCTGCCGAGTGGACTATCCGCAATCAGCGCGATTGTAACGAGAGGTATATGATTATGGCCACTGATACAAAGCTGGACAGCCTGGTGATCAACTACCTGACGCAAGCCCAGTATGATAATGCTAAGAGTGAAGGAATGCTGAACAGCAACCAGATCTATATGACACCGGCCTCCTCCGGTACCCATACGCTGCCTGCCGCTACCAGTTCAACCCTGGGTGGCGTAAAGATTGGCAGCAATATTACAGTGAACAGCGGCACGATCAGCATTAGTAAGACTAACGTGACAAATGCACTGGGTTATACGCCACCTACAACTGATACCAAGTACACACTGCCAACCGCGAGCGCTTGGACTTTGGGTGGTGTAAAAATCGGGAGTAACATTACGGAGAATTCCGGCACTATTAGTTTGACAAAGGCGAATGTGACAAGTGCTTTGGGATATACACCGCCGACAACGGATACTAAGTATACACTGCCGACAGGTAATGCTTCGACCGCGGGCGGCGTGAAGCTGAGCGATTCGACCAGTTCAATCAGTTCAACCAGCGGAGGAATTGCAGCAACACCAGCAGCGGTATTTGCAGCCATCGCGGAAGCAAAACTTGCGGCCTGGCCGATTGGCAGCATTTACATGAGCGTAAACAGTACAAGCCCGGCAAATCTATTTGGTGGCACGTGGGAAATGATATCTGATACTTTCCTGTTTGCTGCTTCCAGCAGTCATCCCGCAGGTAGCACTGGGGGCGAATTCGCCCATAAGCTTACACAAAGCGAGCTACCGGATTATTCGCTGTCTGTGGCCAACGGAAGCAACGTAATACGCTCCAAAACCGGAAGCTCTGCGGATGCGTATGTCCAAACGCAATCAAGTGGCTGGGGTATTCCGAACTGGGAATCCAAAACCGTAACAGTCGCCTCCGGCGGTTCCGGGGCAGCCCACAACAACATGCCGCCTTATTTATCGGTATGGATATGGAAGAGGACAAAATAAGGAGGATAAAAATGCGGCTGAAGAATGAAGAAGCCCTGCTGCATTGGCCCCTGGCCCA
>ERZ1694689.422-NODE-422-length-14785-cov-36.036388_pt1 | contig 14785 bp, 9 predicted proteins | sample MGYA00581724_ERZ1694689 | MGnify/ENA primary metagenome ERZ1694689 (study PRJEB42213, sample SAMN07424469) | human gut metagenome | biome: ENVO:00009003; feature: ENVO:2100002; material: ENVO:00002003 | host: Homo sapiens | place: USA | collected 2014 ...
AGATTAGCGAGTGTCTCGTGGGCTCGGAGATGTGTATAAGAGACAGGAATAATATGGAATATAGTTTCTTATTCATTTATTCAATGATTAATTATAATTTGGAGTAACAATAAGTACTTTTTTTATTTCACCATCTTTCTCAATCAGAATATGGAATTCTTCTGTCAAAGTACCCTCAATAAAAGCATTCAATGATGTATCACTACCTTCACAAATTTTTTCCGAAGTTATATCTTCACCATTACGCATTACTTTAAAATTCCATTCTAATTCGAAATCACCCTCTAATGGATCAATGGTAACCCCGCCTTGAGCAGAAGGCCACTCCATAGTATAAATATCACTTACATCTGGATATAAATTTATTATATCGGTATCAGTAACCTTCGTACAAATAGCTTCTTGTGTATTCCAACTTGAATCAAAGTAAGTCACTTTAAACGCCTGTGCCACCTCTTGCTTTTTCTCTTTCTGCACAAAATTAATCAAAAGATTATTTTGTTGATAAGTATATTTGATATCCTGTTCGTATGTTTCCATATCCATTTCTATCAAATTTTCCCATAATTCATCTTTAATTTCATCATATAACGCTTGAGGTAATAGTAACACGTATCCTTCTCTTTCTTCAGAAGAATCATTGACTTTCAATCGCAAATTACCTTTTTTATCATCTTCAAGTTTTATCCAGTCCACTCCATCTTCTTCTCCAATTTTCATCTGCACCATTCCATATTCAACCACTTTCTGAATGTACACCGGAACTACTTCATCATTCAAAGCCTGCACGGTATAGGGTATAAATTTATTATAAGTAGAAGTTGTAGTAGAAGCACTGGCTCCTGCACTGCTTGTTTGTATGAATGTCTTGCCATCCAATGACACTTCCCAATTCCAAGGATTAGAGTTAAGTATCTTAATTTTTTTCGGATCCATACCTTTATATACCAAAGGGAATGAATAAGACATAACCCCATCTTCGTCGGCAAAAGTCAATGTACCATTTTGTACATACTTTGCATACAGAGGATTATCAATCACTTTGACCTCACCTTTTGTCATTTCATTTACAGTACCTACAATAGCATTGCCGGCTACCTCCAACCATTCCGGTCTGTTAGTTGCAGCAAAACGGAAGTTAGCCTTTACTTGAAAAGGTTTATAATCATCATATCCGACTTCTATTTCTTGGATTTCATTGCCTTCCATATCGTAAATCTTCAATTCACGCGTTTTATTATCACGCACCACATCAGCAATAATCGCCTTATCCGCTCCTATCATCATAGTCAAATGAGCAACGGTAGGTGCATCGAACGCCACAACTTCATCGGTAATCTTTAATGTCACAGTCTGCTTTCCAGCAGTTCCCGACAAAGAATAATCTTCATGACCATCATTCATAAACCGGCACCATGTAGCCGAAGAAGTCAACTGCCAGTTGGCATTCGCTTCAAAATTCAATTCTTTTGTATCACCATATACACAATTGACAGTTTGTTTTTCGGGAAAAACCACTTTTGCTGCATCGTCGTCGTCCGAACAAGCACTAATGCATAACGCCATGAACAGAGCCGTGAAACAGCTTTCCAAACTGAACTTCCGTATATGCGCAACCAAGTTTCTTTGTTTAAACTTTCTCATATTTCTATTTTTTATTATTATTTTAATGAATTATTGACGCCTTCTTCGATAAGAATTTGCGCTTCGTCATCACTGACCCATTTCACTACATTTATGTAAGTACCGACTTCATCTTTTCCAGCAGGCATACCTGGTACATGTAATGTCATATACTGGAAAATAAATCTTTCACAACTACTATAATAAGAGAGGTAATACCCTGATTGATATGCCCACACTTCCCAATCACCATAAATTGTATCAAAAGCTTCCATAGTAGAAGCAAACGGTTGATCTTCCATTTCAATCAACGGATTAAGCAGGTCGTTGGTAGTAAACTTCACTTTGAGGTCATATCCTTTATAGAAGTAGTCTTTCATAATGATAGTGTTTTCTGCATTGGGATCAACTTTTGTACGAATTAACCGCTGGCTTACATCCTTCATATACGAACCAAAATAAGTAGAAGTTACTATTAAAGCATAACCTTCAAACAAATGAATATCAAACGGACATACTTTCTCCAAAATCACCTTCGTTTCGGTTCCATAGAGTTCCCACTTAGATTCTTCCTTACTGACCAGTTGGAGAACCATTCCCAACGAATCGGTAACCTCTATATTATCATAAATACCACGTATGCGAACATTCGCAGTGCGCTCACCCGCCTTGATGGTCACCGTGTTTGATTCGAGAGAAAAATGCCGCCCTTCCACCGCATTCGTCTTTTTATCCAAAATCTCCACTCCTAACGTTCGATCGTAGCTACAAGCTTCGGTAGCCGCCACTGGTATATCGAAATACTCCTCATTGTTTTGAACCGGAAGTACGGTCAATGTATCGGAGAACATGATATAATCGGGACCGCTATATGTAACATAATCGGTGTCGCAACCGGTGAATCCGAACGCGAAGGCGAATATGGCTGATAATCCAATAAAAATCTTTTTCATGTTTATTGATTTTAAAAACTATTATTTATTGCTTTCATTCGGTTGAATGTCTGATCCCGGTGCATCCAACTCATTTTGAGGAATAGGCCATACAAAGCGCGGATCGTCTTTCTCCACTTTCAAACTGCTACCATTGTCCAGTGACTCGCTCTGCGGCTTTCTTTCAAATCCTTTGTGCCAACGTTTTAGGTCCTGAAGACGGAAACCTTCCATATAAAGTTCCTTCACACGTTCTTGTTCGATTACCTCCAAAGCATTCTTCTCAGATACACTCACGCCACCGCTATACGAAGAATAACGCGCAGCACATAAAGTTCCGAGATCTTTGCCTGCACTTCCGTAGTCGGGTGAATTTTTAAAGCAGTATGCTTCCGCACGGATAAGGTATTGCTCTGACAATCGAAATGGTTTCGGCATAGAGACGTGACGAATGTTATAGCTTTCCATGAGAGTGGTATTTCCCCAATATTTCTGAAGTAATGACCATTGCAATGCATGTGGATATCCTGTTAGATATGTTTGGAAAAAAATTGAGAAACGAAGATCGTACGGATCGTATAATTCTAAGGCCCATTTTGCAGGTACATAGTCAGGACGTACTGTTGAATAATCATAATTAAAAAATATTGTACCTAAAGCCCCGCCATAAGAAGTAGGTGTAAAACCCACCTTCCAAATTATTTCAGTCGAAGCATCATTCGTCCACATATACTGATAGAAACTCTGGCCGGTACTTCCATATTGTATAGATGCACTTGAAAGCACATAATAACCACTGTCAATGACTTTGGTGGAATACTTGATTGCCTCAGTATAATGCTTCATATATAAAGCAATCCGAGCACGGAGAGCATAAACCGTATATTCATTAATATACGTAGTGCTGTAAAGGTCGTCCTTTGACACACTGTTTTCATCTATTTTCAAGTATTCAGCAGCCAATTCAAGATCATCCAGTACAAATTGATAAGAATCTTTCAACGAAGCACGACGGGTATTGTCTACCGAATCATAATGAGAAGTAAGCACTACTCCCAGTTCATTTTCTGCTTCCCCATCACTTTCATATGAATTACAGAATAGCTTAATTAGTTCGGAATAACACAACGCCCGAGCAAAAAGGGCTTCACCGTGAATCATTTCCAGTTTATCGAGTGCGTCATCGTCCGTCGTGCTTTGCTGTACTCCCGGAATATAATCTAACAAGAAGTTACAACGATTAATAATAGCATACAAAGCTCCATATACAGCCTCGATATCTTCATTGGTAGCTAATATATTCCAACGCCACAAATCACCGTATTGATTCGAATATCCGGTAACGGCATACACAAGATCGGTCTGCAAATCGGGCAACAACGTCAGACGTCCGCTATAGAGCGAAGCATCCTTAAATGCCGCATAGATGCCAATAATTGCCTGATTAGCATCGTCCACTGTTTTGATAGCCTGGCCGGCTTGGATAGCATCGTCGGGATACTTGTCCAAACATGATACGGAGCCAATGCCCACAGCTATCAACAACAAATAAATCTTTATCTTATTCTTCATTGTTTTATAGTTATATGTTTAGAATGAAACTTCCAGACCAAAAGTAAACTGGCGAGTTGAAGGATACTGTGCCTGATACATATTGCTCACACCTTCAGGATCAAGCCCTGAGAATTTGGTGAATGTGAGCAGATTTTGTCCTTGCACAAACACTCTCAAATGCGTCAAAAAATTAGTCTTTTTAAGCAATGCTTGAGGGAAGTTGTAACTAAGCATCAAATTTTTTAATCTCAAAAAAGAGGCATCTTCCAAAAAGCGAGAATCCATTTGCGGAGTAACTCCATAACGAGGTATATCCGTCACGTCACCCGGCTTCTTCCAACGGTCATAAAGCAATCGACGGGACTGATTATATGTTTCAAACAGCCCGTTTCCTTCATCCAGATAACGGTCATTGTTAAACACCCAACGATCAGCCACCCAACTAAATTGTGCAGCCAGTGAAATACCTTTCCACGTTAATGTCGTACCAAATCCACCTTGCCATGGAGCCACAAAGCTCTTGCCAGTCATCACTTTATCAGAATCTCTGAATTCTGTTGTTATCTCACCATCTTTTGTATACCACAACGCATCGCCATTAGCAGGATTGACTCCAGCATAGCGATTAATATAAAATTCAGTAGATGACCGACCTACCACATACTTAAGATTGGTACTTGCAATTTCGTATTCATCTACTCCATTATAGAGCTCGGTAATTTTATTCTTATTATATGAGAAATTTGCGCTCAGATTCCATGAGAAATCTTTTGTACGGATAACATCACCGTTCACCATGACTTCCACACCCCGGTTGACCATTGCTCCGATATTGTCCCAACGGCTTCCCGAACCATTCACTGCATAAGACTGCGGAACATCCATCAACATATCCGTAGTCTTCTTATTATATAACTCAACGTCCAAGTTTATCCGGTTCCAAAAGCCCAAATGCAAAGCCAAGTTAGTGGTCCATGTTTTCTCCCAACTCAAATCGGGATTACCGCTTTGAGCAGGGTAAATACCAGTTTCACCCATATAGTCCATTCCGCCTTTCACCAAAGACTGCCATGCATAATAGCCGATATCCGAGTTACCGGAAGTACCCGTACTGAGAGCTAGACGAGTGGTTGTCAACCATTTACACTCATTTAGAAACTTTTCTTTCTTAAGGTTCCACATCAATCCGACAGACCAGAAAGCACCCCATCGATTGTCCTTACCAAAACGGGAAGAAGCATCAGTACGCAATGAAAAGTCTACATAATAGCGACCATCATAATTATACTCGCCTCTTCCGAAGAAAGAGAGGTATGAATAGGAATAAAGGGTTCCTGCCGCCGTATCCGACCAAGAGGCAGCTAGCGTACCATTCGAAATATTAGTAAGAAGATCATTGTTCTGTCCTCTCATAGAAATGGAGAATCCTTCTGACTGGGCATCTACTCCTTCCTGTCCTAATAAAAAATTAAAAGAATGTTTTTCCCTCAATGTAAACATGTAATTAGCAGTATTAGTAATTGTCAGACTCAATCTGTCATTAGAACTACGCCCGGCATTCCCCGAACCATTATTTGTGGAAAAACTCGGAAAGGATTGTCTAAACGCTGTCATATGCGCATAATCTGCAGCAAACTGTGACTTTATGGTCAAGCCTTTAATGGGATTTACTTCGGCATATAAAGTGGACAATACTTTATATTTTTTATAACTAACAGGATTATTCCGCATCCAATCGAGCGGATTTTGATTGGTTCCCGTCCAACTGTCATCTTTAGTTGAAGCTATCGATCCATCTTCATTATAAGGATTCCAGTAAGGCATCATAAAGTGTGAAGCAGAAATTGGAGTTACTGAAGTATATTCTCCAGTCTGCGCCTGTTCAATATCTTCATAAGACACAGTGGAAGTAGTACCAACTTTAAGCCAATTACTAGCTTTTACGTCTGCATTTGCACGCATATTATAACGTCTGAATCCTGACCCTTGTGCAATTCCATCCTGGTCAAAAAAGTTACCCGACACATAATAATTTAAACGGTCAGTAGCACGGTTCACCGATACTTCATAATTTTGCAGCATAGCTTTGTCATTAAATACCACATCAAGCCAATTAATATCGGTTTTACGAAGAAGATCATAGTCTTTTCCTTTATCCAATCCCACTTCTTTCTCAAACAGAATACGTTCTTCAGTATTCATCTGGTTCCATTTATCCTGAGCCAACTGAGAGATGCCCAATTGAGTACGAAATGTTACTTTAGCTTTGTCTAGGGCCAAACCGCGCTTTGTAGTTATCACCACCACACCGTTTGCCGCACGCGCTCCGTAGATAGAGGTAGAAGAGGCATCTTTTAATACGGATATCGATTCGATATCACTTGGGTTCAAAGTGTTGAAATCACCACTAGATACAGGCACCCCGTCAAGGATAAACAAGGGAGAAGTCCCCGAACTCAAAGAATTGATACCTCGAATCTGAAATGAAGCAGCTACACTCGGTTCACCAGAACCGGACATAACCATTAATCCCGGTGCCTGTCCCTGCAATGCCTGGTCAAAACTGGCAGCAGGTACATTTTCCATTTTTTCCGCCCTCACAGTGGATACAGAACCGGCTATTGTACCTTTTTTACGTACACCGTACGCTACTACCACTACTTCGTCCACCATCTGCGCGTCATTTTCCATTGTCAAGTTTATACGAGTAGAAGCAGTCACCTGCTTATCTACCGTTTTCATACCGACATAAGAAAACTGCAAAGTGGCGGGAGATTTCGTCACTGTGATACTGTAATTACCATTCATGTCGGTAATTACTCCGTTCGTCGTACCCTTCTCCAAAACAGACACACCAATCATCGGCTGATTGTCTTCCGCCGAAATAATGTGTCCCGTTACCTGATATCCACCCTGTGCAAAAAGCAACAGGGGGATACTTGTCAGAGTAAAGAGTACAAACAAGAGAATTGATTTTCTCATCTTTGATACTTTGATTTTAAATTAATGAAATTGATTTATTTTTATAGATTTATCTACAATAAGGAATACGCAGTCTTTGCGTAGAATAATACACTCCTTTCCCAAAATCGGTTTATGCATTTTCTGCACCGACTTGGGACAGGCTATTATTATCTATAAATATAGAATAGGAATAGACTAACTTGGCAAATTCTTAATATTGCGCCAAATATCCAAATAGACTTTTCGTGTTGCTGCTGTGTGAATTAAAGGTTTGACCATCTGCTCTCTTAAGTTATAAATTAAACACTAATATCACTTGTTCTGTTTAGGTGTTATACACTTCTAATATTGTTTTATTTTGGCTACAAATATATATATTATATTTAAATAAAAGAAACAATATGTCGCATATTTTATACCAAATTTCCACTTATATCTTTTTGATACATATTTAAGTACACAAACCCATAAATGAAAATAAATCCACAACATATTTCAATGATAGTTGAATATAAACGTTCATTTTGATAGTTACTTTAATTGCTCAAATAACAACATCACAACTCATACAAAATAGCTTATTGAGAGGATTCAATACAGAAAAGATAATTATTCAAAACTATTTTCTATTTTTGCATCCATTATATATAAATAAGGTATAAGATGAACTACGGATTTGTAAAAGTAGCTGCAGCCGTGCCACACGTAAAAGTGGCTGACTGTAAATTCAATGTAGAGAAGATAGAAAGTCTGATTGCAGTGGCTGAAGGAAAAGGAGTGCAGATCATTATTTTCCCGGAAATGAGTATCACCGGATATACTTGTGGTGACCTATTTGGACAACAACTTTTGCTGGAAGAAGCAGAAATGGGGCTGATGCAAATTCTGAATAACACCCGTCAATTAGATATCATTTCTATTGTTGGCATGCCTGTCGTTGTCAATTCGACAGTAATCAATGCAGCCGTAGTGATTCAGAAAGGGAAAGTGTTGGGAGTTGCAGCCAAGACCTATCTGCCGAATTATAAAGAATTCTACGAACAACGTTGGTTCACATCAGCGCTTCAGTTGACTACAAACAACATACGCTTGTGTGGACAAATCGTTCCCATAGGTGCAAATCTGCTTTTTGAGACTTCAGATACGACTTTTGGCATTGAGATATGCGAGGACCTTTGGTCTACTATACCTCCAAGTTCCTCACTGGCACTGCAAGGGGCAGAGATTCTGTTCAATATGTCTGCTGATAATGAAGGCATTGGAAAAAACAATTATCTTTGTTCTCTCATCAGCCAACAATCTGCACGTTGTATTGCCGGATATGTATTCTCGTCTTGTGGCTTTGGAGAATCTACTACCGATGTGGTTTTTGCCGGTAATGGGCTGATTTATGAAAACGGTTCACTGCTTGCACGCAGCGAACGTTTCAGTATGAAAGAGCAACTGATTATCAGCGAAATTGATGTGGAACGCATCCGGGCAGAACGCAGGATAAATACTACTTTCGCCGCTAATCAGGCAAATTTAGGAGACAAGAAAGCAGTTTCTATCGCGACAGAATTTGTCAACAGCAAAGAACTGACCTTAACCCGGAAGTTCAACGCCCATCCTTTCGTACCACAAGGAATTGAGCTAAATGAACATTGCGAAGAAGTATTCTCTATCCAAATGGCCGGACTAGCACAAAGATTAGTTCACACCGGAGCCAAAACAGCCGTAGTCGGTATTTCAGGTGGATTAGACTCAACACTGGCACTGCTCGTCTGCGTGAAGACTTTCGATAAACTGGGATTATCCCGAAATGGTATTCTCGGAATCACGATGCCGGGTTTCGGAACGACTGACCGCACCTACCATAATGCGATCGATCTAATGAAATCATTAGGTATATCCATCCGTGAAATTAGTATTAAAGATGCCTGCATCCAACATTTTAAGGACATCGAACATGACATGAATGTACATGACGTTACATACGAGAATTCGCAAGCGCGCGAACGTACACAAATACTAATGGATGTGGCCAATCAGACTTGGGGAATGGTTATCGGCACAGGGGATTTATCCGAACTTGCATTGGGATGGGCTACTTACAACGGTGATCACATGTCCATGTACGGGGTAAATGCGAGTGTTCCCAAAACACTTGTGAAATATTTAGTACAATGGGTGGCAGAAAACGGTATGGACGAAAACTCGAAAGCTACTTTGCTTGATATTGTAGACACTCCTATTAGCCCGGAATTGATTCCGGCGGATGAGAACGGAGAAATTAAACAGAAAACAGAAGATTTGGTAGGTCCTTATGAACTGCACGACTTCTTCCTATATTATTTCTTACGTTTCGGCTTCCGGCCTTCCAAGATATTCTATTTGGCAAGAACGACATTCAAAGATACGTATGATGAAGAAACCATCAAGAAATGGCTTTCCACTTTCTTCCGTCGTTTCTTCAATCAGCAGTTCAAACGTTCTTGCTTACCGGACGGCCCTAAAGTTGGAAGTATTTCTATTAGTCCACGGGGGGATTGGAGGATGCCTAGTGATGCCAATTCAGCTATGTGGCTTAAAGAAATAGAGAATTTATAGGGAAGTACAAACATCAAACTATTCTCACTGCTATGAGAAAAAATACTCATTACTATGAGAAGATTTTCTCATTATAGTGAGAATTTTTTCTCATAGCAGTGAGAATAGTTGAGAAAATATAACGCCTCATCATAGCTTCGATACAACATTTTAGCAAGACATGTATCTGCACAAAATTACATACTAAAATCCCTCTGTACACATAACTTTTCTTCTTATTTGCTCTATATCCGCTTCTTTAATCCTCCGAATGATATTTTTATAAATACGATGAAAGCCAAAACCGCCTTCAGTCATTTCATGAATCGCGTCTTCTTTTGAAACATTCTGAAATACCACTCGATAAAGTGCGCAAACAGCTCCTGTGCGATCTGATCCGTGATGGCAATGGATAACAATCGGCGCTTTACGATTCTTTATAATACGCAATGCTTCAATCAACTGTTCTTCATTGATGGAATGAGCTTTGGTCTTTACCCGATGAAGCTTTACGTTCGTTCCTGCGGCTTCATCATCATCACTATGTCTATTACGGAGATTGAGAGCTTCGCCGATACCATACTTTTCTAAAGCTTTAAAGTCTTCATGCGAAGGTTGCTCTGAACGATATACACCCGAATCGATCTTGTACAGATTGGTTAATTCACTATCAGGAAGAGTAATCTTCTCTACTTTTAGATTCTGACTAAAAATAGATATAGAGAAGATTACTCCCAAAAGTAGGCTCAACAGGATTCTTTTCTGCATAAGTCTATATTGTTATTATAAAAAGATCAAAGTACTCCCTTGCTGGATGGAAGTTCAAAATGATAGATATCTCTTTTGATTGCCATTTTCAAGGCACGGGCAAGGGCTTTAAAAATACCTTCTATCTTATGATGTTCATTTTGTCCTTCCGCCTTAATGTTCAGATTCATTTTTGCCGCATCACTTAGTGACTTAAAGAAATGAAGGAACATTTCCGTCGGCATCTCCCCTATCTTCTCACGCTTGAATTCGGCATCCCAAACCAGCCAGGGACGACCACCAAAGTCCAGACAAACCTGACAAAGACAATCATCCATCGGTAAAGCATAGCCATAACGTTCAATTCCACGCTTACTACCTAAAGCCTGGTAAATACATTCTCCTAATGCAATAGCAGTATCTTCGATCGTATGATGCTCGTCTACCTCCAAATCTCCTTTTACATGGATTGTCAGATCCATACCGGAATGTTTTCCAATCTGCTCAAGCATGTGGTCGAAAAAGCCAAGACCGGTAGAGATATCACAAGCGCCGTTTCCATCCAGGTTTAAAGCCACATAAATATCTGTTTCTTTGGTTGTACGACGTACTTCCGCTTTCCGTTCTCCGGCAAAAAGGAATTCGGCTATCTGATCCCAGTCGGTCGTTGCAAGGGCGCAGACTTCTTCCAGTCCTTTTTCTTTTAGGGTTTCAGGTGAATTTTGCAGATAGATTGCCCGACAACCCAAATTCTTGGCAAGTTCCACATCCGTAGGACGGTCGCCTATCACAAAACTTCCGGCAAGATCGTATTCCGGATTATTTAGGTACTTCGCCAGCATTCCGGTACGTGGTTTACGGGTGGGCGCATTATCTTCCGGGAAACTACGGTCTATCAGAATCTCATCAAAAGTAATCCCCTCTCCTTCCAATGTTTTAAGCATCAGATTATGGGCAGGCCAAAACGTTTCTTCCGGGAAAGAAGATGTACCCAATCCATCCTGATTGGTGACCATCACAAATTCAAAATCGAGTTTGCTGCGGATAAAACCTAAATTACGGAATACTTTCGGATAGAATTCCAGCTTCTCCAATGAGTCGAGTTGGTAATCCACGGGAGGTTCGATCACCAACGTACCATCTCTATCTATAAATAATACTTTCTTCTTCATAAATTATCCCGGGTATTTTTTAAGGGTGGCTAATAGTGTATTATTCTCTACACGGGTACCGACAGTCACACGCAAACAGTTGCAGCAAAGCGAAATGTTATGGCGATTACGCACAATAATTCCTTCACCTACCAAATAATTGTAGATTTTCACGGCATCCGTCACTTTTGCCAAAAAGAAATTCGCATCAGACGGGAACAGTTTAATGGTACATGGAAGCTTTTCAAATTCCGCTTCCAAATAGTCACGTTCTTCCTTCAGAGTTTTCACCCAACGTTCTATCTCATAATGTTTATGCAACATGGCGATGGCTTGCTGTTGAGTCAACTGGTTGACATTATAGGGATATTTGATTTTACTAAGAATATCAATAATCTCTTTGGAAGCAAAAGCCATTCCCAAACGGATAGCAGCACATCCCCAGGCTTTGGAGAATGTCTGAAATACGACGAGATTAGGATATTTATCCAACTCTTCGAGGAAAGACGGAGCTTTAGAAAAATCATTGTAAGCCTCATCCAACATTACCAATCCTTCAAACTGACAAAGAATCTTTTCTATTTCGGAACGAAGCAAATCATTTCCTGTCGGATTATTAGGAGAGCAAAGGAAAATAAGTTTGGTATGCTCGTCGGTAGCTGCCAGCAATTTGTCAGCAGAGAACTGGAAGTCATCATCCAACAATACTTTCCGATATTCCACATCGTTTACATCGGCACAGACCTGATACATTCCATAGGTAGGATCGATAGCTACTACATTATCTTTACCCGGTTCGCAGAAAGCACGAAAGACCAAGTCGATGGCTTCATCACTGCCGTTTCCGAGAAAAATATGTTCGGGAGATACTTTCTTAATTTTCGACAACAATGTTTTCAGTTCACACTGCATAGGGTCCGGATAACGGTTGTGAGGCGTATTGTACGGATTTTCGTTTGCATCCAGGAAAACAGAAGCGGTGACTCCTTTATATTCATCACGTGCCGAAGAGTAAGGCTTTAATTTCCAGATATTCGGCCGGGTTAATTCTTGTAATGTTTTCACTTCTTTAAATTTTAAATTATGAATTTTGAATTGCTTTGAGACGAACTGTGACCGCATTTTTATGCGCATCCAAATGTTCGTTAGCCGCCATCTCCTCAATAGCAGGACCAATAGCCTTTATTCCTTCCGGGAGAATTTCCTGGAACGTAATCTTGCGGATAAAACTATCCAGACTGACGCCGCTATATGCTTTGGCATAACCGTTGGTAGGCAAGGTATGATTTGTTCCAGAAGCATAGTCACCGGCACTTTCGGGAGTTAACGATCCAAGAAAAACAGAACCGGCATTTGTTACACGCTCTGCTACTTCCATGTAGTTTTCCGTTTCTATTATTAAGTGTTCCGGCGCGTATGCGTTAGTCAGTTCCAATGCTTCATCCAAATCCTTTACTAAAATCAGTTTACTATTCTCTAATGATTTTGCAGCAATTTCACGACGGGGCAATTCGGCTAATTGACGTTCTACTTCCGCCATTACTTCTGTTTGAAGCTTCTCGGAAGTGGTAATCAATATAGCCTGACTATCTATTCCGTGTTCTGCCTGTGACAAAAGATCTGCTGCTACAAAAACCGAGTTGGCAGATGCATCAGCCAGAACTTCGACTTCAGAAGGACCGGCAGGCATATCAATAGCTACATCACGCAGGCTTACCAACTGTTTGGCAGCTGTCACATATTGATTGCCTGGACCAAATATCTTATATACTTTGGGGACACTCTCCGTTCCATAGGCCATAGCGGCAATAGCCTGCACACCACCAGCCTTGAATATTTTACTGACACCTGCCAGTTGCGCAGCAAAAAGAATAGCCGGATGAATATTTCCATTCTTATCGGGAGGCGTGCAAAGTACGATTTCCTTGCATCCTGCAATTTTAGCCGGAACAGCCAACATCAATACAGTTGAGAAAAGTGGTGCTGTTCCACCCGGAATATACAATCCCACTTTTTCGATTCCTACCGATTTTTGCCAGCAAGTCACACCGTTCATTGTTTCTACCTTCTTTCCGATAAAACGTTGGGAAGCATGAAAGGTTTCAATATTTTGTTTTGCCAGGGAGATGGCTGCTTTCAGTTCATCGCTTACCAATGTTCCGGCAACCTGTATCTCTTCAGGAGTCACAGCAAGCGCAGACAAGGTGACTTTATCAAAAGTAGCTTCATATTCCAAGACGGCTTTGTCACCTTCTGCTCTTACCTTATTTATAATAGAGCGAACAGTGTCGAACAAATTTTCCGTATTCAGTGCCGGACGTTTCAAAAGTTCCATCCACTGTTCTTTTGAGGGATATTTAATCAATCTCATGGTTACTATTTTATTAGATGCCTATATATTTATACAATCATCTTTTCAATTGGCAGTACTAAAATGCCTTCTGCTCCCAGTCCTTTCAGTTTTCCAATGATTTCCCAAAAACGTTTTTCATCAAGTACTGTATGGACAGAGCACCAGCCTTCCTGTGCTAACGGCATCACCGTAGGACTCTTCATACCCGGCAATACAGCAATGATTTCTTCCAGTTTATCTTTCGGAGCATTCATCAATACATATTTTTTATCTTCGGCTGTTTTTACTGCATTCATGCGGAACAGCAGTTCTTCGAGCACTTCTTTTTTCTCGTCGCTCATATTCTTGTTGCCAATCAGCAATGCTTCCGACTTCATTACGACTTCCACTTCTTTCAAACGGTTACTTACCAACGTAGAACCGGAGCTTACAATATCAAAAATAGCATCAGCCAATCCAATTCCCGGAGACACTTCTACAGAACCGGTAATCACGTGAATTTCAGCATTTACACCATTTTTCTTCAGGAAGTTGCGAAGAATAACCGGATAAGAAGTAGCGATCTTCTTACCGTTAAACCATGACAAACCGGGATATTCAATATCTTTCGGCATAGCCAATGAAAGGCGACACTTACTGAATCCCAAACGTTTGATGATTTCCGCATCTTCTTCCTTTTCCATAAATTCATTTTCGCCAACAATTCCCAAGTCTGCCACACCGGTAGCCACTGTCTGCGGGATATCATCATCACGAAGGAATAGAACTTCAATAGGGAAATTGGAAGACTGCACCAATAAGGTACGTTTTGTAGTGCTCAACTTAATATCCGACTCTCCTAAAAGTGCCATTGTCTCTTCGAAGAGACGTCCTTTGGCTTGTACTGCGATTCT
>ERZ1694689.426-NODE-426-length-14732-cov-39.523200_pt1 | contig 14732 bp, 8 predicted proteins | sample MGYA00581724_ERZ1694689 | MGnify/ENA primary metagenome ERZ1694689 (study PRJEB42213, sample SAMN07424469) | human gut metagenome | biome: ENVO:00009003; feature: ENVO:2100002; material: ENVO:00002003 | host: Homo sapiens | place: USA | collected 2014 ...
CGATTGGTGAAGTTTTGATCGACCTGACCCAGACCGGCAAGGATGCGCGCGGCATTCCTCAGTTTGCCGCAAACCCCGGCGGTGCACCGGCCAATCTGGCGGTGGCTGCTTCCAGACTGGGCGCACAGACCGCCTTTATCGGCAAGGTGGGTGCGGATGCCTTTGGCCGCTACCTGAAAGAGGTTCTGGCAGAAAACAAAGTGGACGTTTCCGGCATGGCGGTGGATGCAAACCACCCCACCACCATGGCGGTGGTCTCGGTGGATGCCACCGGCGAGCGGGATTTCAGCTTCTACCGCAGCGCCAACGCTGACGTGATGCTGTGCAAGGAGGACATTTCGGACGAGGCTCTGAAAGCTTCCAAAATCGTCCACTTCGGCTCTGTCAGCCTCACCGCTGACCCCTCCCGCACTGCCACGCTGGATGCTGCCGCCCGCGCCAAAAAGCTGGGTGCTACCATCACCTACGACCCCAACTACCGTGCCAACCTCTGGAAGAACAAAGAGGATGCCATTGCCCAGATGAAAGCTCCCCTGCCGCTGGTGGATATCCTGAAGGTGTCCGATGAAGAACTGCCCCTGCTCACCGGCACCACCGACTGCGAAAGCGGCACGGCACAACTGGCACAGAACGGCATCCGGCTGATTTTTGTCACCTTGGGTGCAAACGGCGTATTCTACCGCTTTGGGGACAAGACTGGCCATGTGGCTGGCGTTCCCTGCAAGGTGGGTGATACCAACGGCGCAGGCGATACCTTCTTTGGGGCTGCCCTGTCCAAGCTCTGCAAGGAGGAGCTGGACACCCTGACTGTGGACAAGCTGGAAAGCATTCTGGCCTTTGCCAACAAAGCTGCCAGCATCACCACCAGCCGCCATGGTGCCATCCCTGCCATGCCCACCCTTGCAGAAGTGGAGGGCTGAACCATGGCAGCAAAACAGGAATTTGCGTCCCGGTTTGCCAAGCACAAGGACGAGCTGGAATGGCTGTTCATGGAACTGTACCACAACCGGGAAGGGCTGGAAGTTCTGGAGCGGGAGATGGCAGAAGCCTACAACGCCCGCAGCGCCGAGCTGAAAGCGCTGGACAAAGCGCGCTCTGCTGACCCGGAGTGGTACAAGCGGGGCAATATGTTCGGCATGACCATGTACACCGACCTCTTTGCCGGAAATCTGAAAGAACTGGCAAAGAAACTGCCCTACCTCAAGGAGCAGAAGCTGACCTATCTGCACCTGATGCCCCTGCTGCAGATGCCCCATCCCCACAACGACGGCGGCTATGCGGTGGAGGATTTTGACACTGTAGACCCGGCCCTTGGCACCAACAAAGATCTGGAAAACCTGACCCGGGAGCTGCGGAAAGCCGGCATCAGCCTGTGTCTGGATTTTGTCATGAACCACACCGCCAGCACCCACCGCTGGGCGATGGCGGCAAAGGCGGGCGACCCGTGGTTTCAGGCGTATTACCACCTCTACGAGGACCGCACCATCCCCGACCAGTACGAGCAGACGGTGCCTCAGGTGTTCCCTAACACCGCACCCGGCAACTTTACATGGTGTGAGGAAATGCACAAGTGGGTGCTGACCACCTTCCACGACTACCAGTGGGACCTGAACTACGCAAACCCGGCGGTGTTCGTGGACATGACCAAGAGCATTCTGCATCTGGCAAATCTGGGCGTAGAGGTGTTCCGCATTGACGCCGTGCCCTACATCTGGAAGCAGCTGGGCACCACCTGCCGCAATCTGCCGCAGGTGCACACCATCGTGCGGATGCTCCGCATCGTGCTGGAATGCGTCTGCCCGGCGGTCATCCTCAAGGGTGAGGTGGTCATGGCTCCCAAGGAGCTTGCCGCCTATTTCGGCACCCCGGAAAAGCCGGAATGCCACATGCTCTACAACGTGTCCACCATGGTCAACCTGTGGGGTGCCCTTGCCAGCCGGGATACCCGGCTGCTGAAGGCGCAGCTGGATGCCCTCCACGCCCTGCCGGACAACTGCTGGTTCGTGAACTATCTGCGCTGCCACGATGATATCGGCTGGGGTCTGGACGAGGCGGTGGAGAAACGGCTTGGCATTGACCCGCAGAAACATAAAGAATATCTGTACCACTTCTACGAGGGCAATTTCCCCGGAAGCTGGGCAAAGGGTGAGCTGTACAACTACGACCCCGCCACCGGCGACGCCCGAAGCTGCGGCACCACCGCCAGCCTGTGCGGTATCGAGCAGGCACTGGAAAAGGACGATAAAACCGCACTGGACTACGCCGTAAAGCGTGACCTGCTGCTGCACACTGCTATGGCGTTTTTGCAGGGCTTCCCCATGCTGAACTGTGGCGATGAGATTGCGCAGCTCAATGGCTGGGATTACAAAAACGACCCTGACCGTGTGGAGGACAGCCGCAATCTGCACCGCACAAAATTCAACTGGGAGGACGCAAAGCAGCGCACCCGGAAGGGCACGCTGCAAAACAAGTTGTGGCAGGGCATGGAGCAGCTGCGCCAAATGCGGGCAGACCCCTGCTTTGCCCCGGATGCGTGGGTGACCACATGGGACAGCCACAACCCCGGCGTGCTGGCGCTGGTACGCAAGCGCGGTGAGGAAACGCTGGTGGGACTATTCAACTTTACCGAGTACCCGGCAGGGGCAAGTCTGGATGCTCTGGGCGGCGAGTATCACACCCCGGAAGGCACTTCCGTCTGGCTGGCGGATGTGGAACTGGAGCCGTATCAGGCATTGCTGGTAAAAACAAATAAGTAAAGCGGAATACTCCGGTAACTTTCTCTTGGTTGGAAAGTTGCCGGATATTTTTGTTTCGCGCAAACTGCAAGGTCACTGGATCATTGAAATGTCGGAGATGATTGCCACCGCCAATGCCACGCGTGCCTGCGCAAAAAATCCCCCCGATACCGGGTATCCGGTATCGGGGGGATCTGTCATTCTGAGGCTTTACGGAGGAAGCGCTCAGAGGTTACTTTTTGGGGAACGCCTTGCTCCAGATCTCAATGGTCTTGAACTTGGGCATCCAGCCGTCCGATTCAAACTTGCCTTCCCGTGCATCCAGCAGACCCTGCTCCACGCACCACTGAGCGGCCTTGGCCTGCTCGGCATCGGTGATGTCTGCAAAGGCGGGCTGTGCGGCGGGTTCGGGCTTGCCCTTCTCAGTCCAGATGAGCAGTGCCAGCTGGCCGCGGTTTGCCGGGATGGCTGCGCCCTCGGGCAGGAGGCCGTTCAGGATCACGCGGGTGGCGATCTCGTAGCCGCCCCAGATGGCTGCACCGCCCACGGCCACGGCGGCAATGGTGCCACCTGTGGTATCCATGGGTGCAGGTTCTACGCCAAAGTCGGGGTCAAGGGGTTCGTCCGGTCCGTCCACCGCGCTGGCCGACCAGTGGGCGATCAGTTTGACCGGGTAAACGGGCATCTCAAACGTCGTGGCCGCGCTCTTGGCATTGTTCAGCTTGAGCTGCAGATTTTCCGGAATGCCACCGGGGAATTTCTGGTAGAAGCTATCGGGGTACACGATCTCCCATTCCACGAACTCCATGCCGGGGTATTTCTCGGCATCATACGGGGTAGCTGTGATCTCCACCGTGGTGCCGATCTCTGCGGGGATATCGCTGCCCTCGTCCAGAGTGGACTTTGCCGTGCCGCCCGTAACAGTAACGGTACTCCTCAGCACGGAAGCGGGGATGCTGTAAACGGCGGTCAGCTTCACGCCGTCCTGCGGCATGGTAAAGACGATCTTTTCCGTGCCCTTTTCCGTTTCGGAGCCCAGACTACCCTCAATTATGCCAATATTCTTGCTGGAATCTTTTTCCACCTTCCAGTGATGGAACGACTCATTCTCCTTGACAGGCTCATTGGCTTCGATCATGACGGTCTGGCCCGGCTGTACGAGCACCGTGCCCGTCTGGCTTTCGCCCTTTCCGACGCGGATCGTACCGCCCGTCACTGTGACCTGCATATCTACTACAGGTGCCGGGAAGCTATAAGAAGCTTTCAGCTCCACCGGGCTGGCCGGCATGGTGAAGGTCATATTTTTTTCGGTATTTTTCTGCGCTTCGGTCAGTTCAAAGCTTTCCGGGCTGATCACTTTCCAGCCGCCGAACTTTGTAACACTCGGGTTTTTGTTCTCACCGCTCACTGTGACCTTTTCGCCTGCAAAGGCGGTAGTCAGTTTTCCATCAGTGTCACCAACGACCTGCGCGGTGCCGTTTTTCACGGTAATGCCGTAAGCCTCCCTCGGCTCAATGCGCAGGTAGCTGCTTCCTGCCGCTTCTGCAAGCGGATGAATGCGCGGGTCGATCAGCTTTGCATCCGGCTCTTCGCTGGTATAGTAGACGTAGTTTTTGCCGCCTGCCTGTGTAAAGGCAACAGTGCCCACACAGCCGCCCTGTGCGTTGTTTTTCAGGGTCACAGTACCGGAAGCGGTGATCTTGGTATCTCCGGAGACTGCTCCTGCGGCATCTCTGATGGAAATGGTGACATTCTCGGCGTTGTTGATGGTCAGTTTTTCCGCCGCTCTGCCAACGGTGCTGTAAATGGCCACGTTACCATTGCTGGTGATATTTGCGCTGCCATTCACAACGTTGCTGCCTGCAGAAAGCGTCACTTCGCTGGAATCATAAATGTTCAGGCTTCCGTTCACAGCCATACTTTTGTCGCTGCGGATATTCACCTTACCGGTGCAGTTGATGTCAGCCTCGCCCTGAATTGCATCATACCGGTCACTGGTAACGGTCACATCGTGTGCACCTACAGCACTCGAATCGCCTTGCTGTCCGATCGTCAAACTACTTCTTGCGCCGATGCCGCCGTTCAAAATGACATCCGTCTCCGGCGCTCTGACCTTCAGCACATAATTGATCCTCTCTTTTGCCGTCAGGGTCTTTTTCTCAATGTCATAGCAGAGGGCGCCATTACCTAAGATATCTTTATAGTTCACACCGTTAACAGCTGTCCCGTTGACCGTAATATCCCAGTTTGCGGTATCCACCACATTGCCGTCTTGGTCCAAATAGGTGATAGCACCGGTCAGGCTGTTTTTGTCCACCTCACCGATGGTACTGCTGGGACTTATGATCCAGCCCCACCTGTCATTGGATTTCTGTACGGTAAGGCTGCCGCCGGTCATGTTCAGGTCATTCGCACTTGCCAACGCGCCGATGGCTGCTCCGGGATTTTTTGCAATGGCCTTCACGGTGCCGCCGGTAATGGTAATGGTCGTAGGCAACAGCGAATATTCATTATAACCACTGCCAATACCGAAACCCCACTCGCCGCCCGTGGCCGTCACCACGCCGCCATTGATCCTGATATTTTCAGCCTTGCCAGAATGGCCGCCGCCGATGCCGGCACCATCATCCCCTGTGCACTCTGCAGTGATGGTGCCGCCGTTGATGACAATATTACGGACGTTGTTATTCGCTCTACTGCCAATGCCTGCACCCGAGTAACCGCCGTAAGCTTCTAGCGTACCGGGGCCGCTGATGGTCAGGATCCCGTCGTCGTCGGCCTTTTCCACACCGGCGTGGTCCGTGCCGCTGCGCAGGGTGTTGGTGCCTGTAATGACCAGCTCCACATTGCCGCTGACCGAGACTGCCGCATTGGAAGTAGTCTCGATATTGACATTAGACAGTGTGACTTTTGCACCCATGGTGCCGCCTTTGATGGTAATGGTATTGTGCGTCTGGCTGCCGTCCGTTGTGATAGACAGATTGCCCCTTTGCTGGGCTTCATTATTGCCCTGCTGGACATACTGTTTGTCATCAGCCCCAATATAGACTGTGATGCTGCCGTATTTGAGATTCATCTGATACTCAGTTTCTACCTCCGTACCGTTCTCTTCGTCCAGCACGCTCACCGCGCTTTTGGCGGCGGTGCTCTGCTGGAGCAGGGCATCGGTGCTTGCGGCCAGAGCCGGGGCGGAAAGGCTGAACATCATGCATGCTGCCAGCGCAGCGGAAGCCGCCCGCCGGGCCAAAATATTTCGTTTCATAGGGGTTCCTCCTTTGCGAAAATTATTACGGGGGGGGGGTATGCATTACGGTACTTTGATTATCTCACACTTTACCGGATTTTGGAAGCAAACCTGCGTGAATCGCCCTAAAAGCAGCGTGAAAAGCATGATTTGTGCCGGTTTTGTTGCACTTTCCCGGCCCGCAGGCACAGCAAAGCCCCCCGGCAGGTCTTCGTCTGCCGGGGGGCTTTACTATGTTATGAAAGATCAATCCTTCTTCTCTGCTGTGCGGGCAAAGAAGTTGGCGAGGATCGCACCGGAAATGTTATGCCACACGGAGAACACAGCGCCGGGAATGGTAGCCAGCGGATACTGTGCAAAGTGTGCGGCGGCCAGACTGGTTGCAAGGCCGGAGTTCTGCATGCCCACCTCGATGGAGATCGCGCGGCACTTGGTGGAGTCCAGCTTGAGCAGCTTGCCCACGCCAAAGCCGGTGAGGTAGCCCAGCACATTGTGCAGGATGACCACCACAAGGATCAGCAGACCGCTGGTCATGATCTTGGCGCTGTTGGCGGAGACCACGGCGCAGATGATCAGCACGATGGCGGTAGTGGAGACCAGAGGCAGCACACGGACGGCTTCCTCGGTGAACTTATGGAAGAAGTGATTGACCACAAAGCCCAGTGCGATGGGCACCAGCACCACCTTGACGATGGACATGAACATGCTCATGGGGTTCACGTCAACACGCTGGCCAGCGTACAGCAGGGTGAGCAGCGGAGTGAGGAGCGGAGCCAGCACGGTGGAAACAGCGGTCATGCCAACGGACAGTGCAACGTCGCCCTTGGAAAGGTAGGTCATCACGTTGGAAGAGGTGCCGCCGGGGCAGGTGCCAACCAGGATCACGCCAATGGCCAGCTCGGTGGGCAGGTGGAACACCTGCGTGAGCGCCCATGCCAGAAACGGCATGAGGGTAAACTGTGCAACGCAGCCCACGATCACATCCTTCGGGCGGCTGAACACCACCTTGAAGTCCTCCGGCTTCAGGGTAAGGCCCATGCCGAACATCACGATGCCCAGCAGGTTATTGACCCACGCCGTCTTTACCACGCTGAACGGGCCGGGGAAGAACAGGGCACCCGCGGCCACCACAATAACGATGGCGGCCATGTACTTGCCCACAAAGTCGCTTACTTTTTCCAGTGTTTTCATAATTGCTTCTCCTTTTCCTTCTGACATGCTTTGGGACAAAAGCATCCGCAAAATAAAACGCCCTTGTCCCCTACGGTCTGTAAGAGACAAAGGCGTGTAAAATCCTCTGCGGTACCACTCTTATTGCCAGCACAACGCTGACCACTCAGTGCACGTCCAACAACGCGCGGCCCGTGATAACGGGGGCCTGCCGTTCCTGCTTACTGGGGCGCACACCGCCCATTCAGCCGGAAAGCTCGGAGAGGATCTTCCCACGGATGCCCTGCACTGCCTTGCACCAACCGGCAGCTCTCTGCAGCATTCCTTCCGGGTACTTTTTCTCGTCATAGCCGTAATATTCTTGGTGACATGGAGTATACTCCCCTGCAAAGGCAAAGTCAATAGAATGAGGCCTTCTGATTTTTCATGCAGTTCATTTCAGGAGTGAAAGTGGTTCACGCAGCAGACAAAGCAGAACGGCATCGGCACCGACTGCTCCGGCAGGATGACGCGAAGCCATGGTCTAAAGAGTAGGCCGCAATGCCATCCCATCACACAACAAAAGACCGCTCATCTTTTCGGGTGAGCGGTCTTGCTGTTTCTGCGGTTTATTCGCCTTTGGCTTTTGTAAGCAGCATGTGCACGTATTCCGCGCAGGCATCCCAGTCGCGGGCGGCGGCCTTGTCCTTCGGCATCAGGCTGCTGGCAAAGCCCACGCCAAGGCAGCCCGCCTTGCGGAACTCCGGGATGTTCTCCGGCGTTACGCCGCCAATGGCAACATAGTTTGTGTCGTCCTGGAATCCGACAATCTGGGGCAGGAGAAAAACGACCTCTGAGCCGCTTTTTCCTGTCTGATACGCAAAAAAGATCCCGTTCACCCAGAAGTGGACGGGATCTTTTATTGCTTATGGGGCTTTCCTGCAGCCGATCAGGCTTTGACGAAGGCAGCTGCTTACTTTGCAGCCAGGTATTTGCCCAGTTCGCGGCCCAGCGTCAGGCACATACCAATGCTCACACCGGGGATTGGGGTGATATACTCGGGACCAAAGCGCATACCGCAGGTGTTGCCGGAGGCGTACAGGCCCTCGATGGGCTGATAATCCTCGTTCAGCACCTGCTGGTCATTGGTGGTCACAAAGCCGCCGGTGGTCACCAGTGCAAAGCCCAGACTCGGGGTGGTGACATGGGCGTAAAAGGGAGCCTTTGCAACTGCATTCAGGAAGTGCGGGTCCTTGGCAAAGTCGCTGTCGTAGCCCTCGGCGCAAACCTTATTGTACTGCTCCACAGTAGCGGAAAGGGCTGCAGGCTCCACACCGATGTACTCAGCCAGCTGCTCGATGGTGTCGGCGCAGTACCAGCCGTTGGCGCCCTCGGCACCAGCAGCCTTTGCGGCCTTAAAGTTGCCCTTCATGGCTTCCACCACAGCGGGCATGTCGTACTCGAATGCCTGATGGCCGGGGAAGCCGCGCAGGATCTGGGTCTCATAGGTGCTGTCGTAGATGGAGGTGATATTGCCGCGCTTTGCACGTGCCATGAAGAAGCCGTTGATCTCCGGGCCGGCAAAGGCTTCGTTCTGGAAGCGCTGGCCATTCTCGTCCACCCACAGGGGGCCGGGCAGATAGTCGGGCACGGCCATGGAGTCGAAGTTCATGGTGGAGATGTCGCCCTCCAGACGGCCGCCTGCCCACACACCCATCTGGATGGTGGAGCCGTCGCGGCCAAAGGGAGCAAAGAAGTCCTCATCCTTGGTGAACAGACGCTTGATGTCCGGCAGCAGATCGTCCATCATTTCCTTGTTGCCGCCAAAGCCGCCGCCTGCCAGCACAACGCCATTCTTAGCGTTGATCTTGAGGTAATTGCCGTCGCCGTCCTGTGCGATCACGCCGGTGACCTTTGCACCGTCCATTACCAGCTGCACACCCTTGGTGCCAAACAGAGCGGTGGCATTGTCAGAGAAATTCTCCTCCACATAATTGTAGTTGTCCCAGCTCAGGTCCTTCAGCTCCAGCTGACCGGCGGTGTTGTTGTTCTTCTCGCCGCTGGCGGGGTTCTCCCAGTAGTTCTCCCACCATTCCAGCGTGCCGGTGTAGTAGTGCATGCCGTTGTTCAGCTGGTGCACGGTGTACTCGTTGTCCGGCCAGAACTGGATGCGGGTCTTGGCCAGCGTGTCCGGGTTGATCTTGTCCAGCCACCAGTCCACAGTGCTGCCGCTGTTCTTGGCAAACTTCATCACCAGTGCGGTGTTTGCCTTGCCGTGGGTCTGCATCATCCAGTTGTTCACAAACTCCACTTCGTCCACCTTGGGCACACCGTGGCTCAGCAGGTAGTCCGAGTTGATGTGGCCGATATCGTGGCCGACCGTCCACCAGCTCTCGCGGGGCATGGCTTCCAGCACCAGAACGTTCTTGCCCTCTTCGGCCAGCTCACGGTAGCAGCTCAGGCCGGCATAGCCCATACCGATGATGGCAACGTCAACATCGTAGGTCTTGGTGATCTCACTGTCCGGGATGGCTTCCGGGGCGGTGCGCCAGCTGGCAGCCTGCTCAGAAGCTTCCGGGGCAGACACTGCAGTGCCTCCCATAGCCTGTGTGATGCAGTCGTTCATACACTGCTTCACAGCATCGCTGGTAATGGTTGCACCGGACACGCCGTCGATGGTGCTGTTCTGGGCTTCCAGCAGCTGCTTGATCAGGTCATCCTTTGCGGCCTGACCAATGGAGTCGGTCTCACCGGACAGATCCAGCTGGATGTCAGTAATGGCTGTCTCGCTGAAGGTGGCGGTCATGGTGATATCGCTCATGCCCTTGGCCGTGGCAGTGTAGGTACCCGGGGTGTACTTTGCAGCGGCAGAAGATGCAGCCGTGCTGCCGGAAGCAGCATTGCAGGCAGCCAGTGCACCGGCGGTGATGCCGCTCATGGCAGCAGCAGAAGCCAGCTTCAGAAAGCTTTTGCGCGAGATCTTTTTCATCTTGGTGGTTCCTTTCGTTTTTCTCTTTCTTCTCAATGTGCGGGGTCGTGTGCCCCTTTCGATTGTTAATTCTATCACAATATCTCGCACTTGAAAAATATTGCTTTCTTCTTATAATCAGAAGTAAAAGTTATAAGCAATTTTTTAAGAGAAAAAGGAGCCGGTCATGACCCTGCAGCAGATGCGCTATTTTATTGCGGTGGCACAGAATTTGAGCTTTTCCAAAGCGGCACAGCAGCACTATGTTTCCCAAACGGCGGTCAGCCAGCAGATCAAGCTGCTAGAAGAAGAACTTGAAACTGAGCTGTTCCAGCGCACACGGCACTCGGTGGCGCTTACCAGTGCCGGGCAGGTATTCTACGAGTATGCGGTGCGCATCACCGACCTTGCGGAGGATGCCGCCCGCCGCACCCGCGCCGCTGCTGCCGAGTGCGGCACTCCGCTTGAGATCGGCATGATGAGCGGCATGGAAAATCTGCCCATTCTGGAAAAACTGCTGCTGTTCAAGGAGCAGCACCCTGCCATTCCGCTGCACTTTCATCTGGTGGATTTTCCCACCCTGAAAAAACGCCTGCAGCAGAAAAAGCTGGACTTTGCCCTGCAGCTGGAGCTGGTCCCGCTGGAGGATACCCCCTCCCTGCTGCGTGCTCAAGTAGGCCAGCTGCGCCAGTACGTAGTGCTCAACCGCCAGAGCCACCTGTCCAGCTATGCGTCCCTGCACCGCAGCCAGCTTGCCAGCGAACAATATTATGTACCCGCCATGGACCGGGAGCTGTGGAACCAGTTTGCGCAGGTCCTCACCCGCCACGGCAGCGACCCGCAGAACATCAAATTTGCGTATTCCATGGAGGAGTTGATGCTGCAGCTGGCTTTCTACGGCGGCTATACCATCCTTGCCGAGCCGGTGCTGGCTCAGCTGCCCGCCAACAAAAACCTCACTTTTATCCCGCTGGAAAACGATACCGTTCCCGCTTGGGCCGTGTGGAACCGCGAGAACATCTCGCCCGCCCTCCGGCTGCTTCTGCGTGAGCTGGATATTGACCCGTGACCTGCTGCAGAACGCATTGACGATCTTGCGTAAAAGCGCTGCTCTTTTTTCAGAAATTCAGCAAGAAAGGTCTCTCCGGCGCTGCGTGGAGAAATGCAAAGGTCGATCACATGAATCAAAACGATCCTGTCCCGGACGATTTCACTCTTTCGCCGGCCTTTGTGGATGCACTGCCCGCACTGTTTTTTTGCCTGCAACATGGTACTGGTGGCAGGAATTTTGCTTTTATCATGAATATGCAGTGAGCCGGAAGCCTCTGATCTACAGAAGGCTTCCGGCTCATTTGCTATGGATTTTTTACGTAGATGCCATTCGAGTCCTTGATCGAAACAAAAAATTCCACGTCATACGACTTGGGATTTCCTGGTAGCCTATTCTGTTGCTCAAACACCCCACTGGGGTGTTTGTTGCTGTCGCAAACGCAAACTTTCGATAAACAAAAAACGTACCCGAACCCTTTTTCATAAAGAATTGGGTTCGAGTACGAACTATATGGTGGAGAATTAGGGACTCGAACCCCAGACCCTCTGCGTGTGATGCATGATGACTTTTTGATTTTTAAAACGATGATTCGTCAAATAGGCTCAATTTGCTACAGATCTGCTACAAATCACGTTTCCTCATGACTCTTCAGTTGATCAAAATGCTTTTGTAAAAAAAAGATCGATTCTGTTGGTGTTAAAGCATACTGACTTAACTCACTCAATCTATTGTCTGTTATATTAATACGTACATGCTCCATCTTTTGTGAGAAAAACTCTCCCTTTTCATTTGCTTCTTTAAGCCTTTTTATCAACTCCACAAAAAAATCAAGCTGGTTTTTTCCTCGAAGGACATTTTCAAGTTGTTGTCCTTGAGTCAAATGACGTTCTATTTTTTCCAATTCTATTTCATTCACATTCATTTTTTCATGGAACGACTCAATAGTTTCATCATATTTTCGTGATTTTTCAACAGCATTTAATGTAATTTTAGCAATACATGTCATTCTAATGCCGCCAAAAGAACATCTCGCATCCGGAAGCAAATCATGTTTATATTTTAACAATGCATTGAATTTCACTATCAATTCGTTATATTCATATAATCTGCTTTCGTATAGAGCCACACATTTCCTATAATCATCATCCGATATATTTAGTCCAAACTCTGCTTTTAAAATTTTTTCATATACTTCTTTCCTCGCATATAGATTTTCAATTGAATAGCATGGCGTTTCAAAGAGATCCGGATCGTAATCTTTCATTGACTCATCATAATCTCTATCAACAAAAAACATTGTGCAAAGATTTGAATACAGCATTTCTCTTCTTATTATTCCTAATGCTCTAATCACCTCTTTCTTACTTCCCGCTATATAAGCGATATATTTATCTCCAAACACATTTTCTATACGCTGGTTATAATATTTTGCATCTTCTCCCTCATAAAAGCAAAATGCATAGCCTTCATATCTATTTTTATCTTGCGTAAATTTTGTAAAGATCACTTCTGCATCTTTTCGATGTTCTCGCATGTCTTGTAACAGCGAGACACTTTCCTCTGGCATACTTCTTCTCCCATTAACTAATCGTCATGCACATTCTAATTTCTTTAGCATCCATATCAAACTCATTTTCAAAAATAAATGGAGAATGTGTAACAGTAATTAACAAATTGCAATTTCCGCTTCGCATAATATCCGGCAAAAGCATCTGTTGCCACTTTAGCGAAAGTGAAAGCTCTGGTTCGTCAATAATAACAATATTCTTTTCTTCGCACTCCAAATACATCTTTGAAAACAGCGAGACAATTTGTTTTTCACCTGATGAAAGTTGCGTTAGCGAAATGACTTTTTGTTGATTTCTAACGCCATCCATATATATTTTCAGTGTCAAACTACTTGGATCATATCTGAATTTTTTATCAACTAAGTATTTATTACATGTATCAACAAATCCATTTATGCGTTCATCGTAATGCCTTTGGTCATCATAGTTTGAAATAAGTTTATTTAAAAGGTTCTGTAAGTACGCATATTTTTCTTCATATACATCTTTACTTTCCACAATATCTAGAATCTTATCTTTGGTTTCCCTAGAGATTTGATTTCCAAGTCTATTTAATACGATTTTTACAGCATCAGCATCTATGGGTGTTCCCTTATTTTTTCCCCACTCATTCTCATCTGCATATGCGTATTGCTTTAGCAACAATCCTGACATCTGATTATATCCTTGAACCGCAAGTTCACGGATTTTTTGCAATATTTCATCAATAGACTCTTGGACATCTGACATACCAAACTGAATCAATCTATCTGGATTATTGTTTTCCATATCTCTCATACCAAATACACTAAAATCATTTTCAATTCTTCGGTATGTCGGAAGATACAGAATTTTTTCTTTAATATTTTCGCCAACAGCTTTATTCAGATCCGATACATTTTTTCTATTACCTTTTATATTTTTATCAAAATTATATCTATTCAGCTGATATATACATCTTCTCGTCAATGATGGCGAAATTCCTTGTCTCCTCGCGGATTCTCTCAGAAGGAAATGAGCTTCGTTTTCAGGCAATTTCCTTAATTCATCAACTGAAATATTCGTTTCTGACAGCAAATACTCTACCAAATCCTCTATTTCATAGAAATCGGCCCCCTTCCCCCTAGTTCTATTATAATCCAGCACATCGCCTTTCGTTATAAAGTATTTTTTTGCTCCTCTTTTAAAAATCACTTCAATCCTTGAAAATTCTACATTTTCTAGCAACGATATTTTTTTATTTAAAACGCAGTACATACACTTAAGAATCGTTGTTTTTCCAAGTCCATTTTCGCCAACATAAATATTTACTTCTTTATCGAAATCAAGATTAATATCGTATCTTCCAAACAGCCCTATAATAGAGAAAGATTTGATATTTGTTTTGTTGGCCATGTTTGTCAGCATACCTTCAGTCATTACCTAACACCCTTTCTTTTAGCTGATTGTATCATCGTAGTTTCAAAATTTTTAGTCTTTTAAGAAACATTTTACTCCAACATATATATCCAGAAAAAGCCGCTACGCTTACTTCAGTATTCTGATTCAGTCCAATTTTTCCAACCGCCTCCACTGCTGCTTCTCTCTGGCTCAAATGCCGCTTTCCAACGGTTAAGCAGTTTGCTCCGTCCAGCGTGTCATACTGTTGGAATGCTCGGTTGAAGTCCATCAAGTCATGCAGACGGATAGGTTGATTCGTCTCATTGTCCACCAACAGGCCCCAGTTTTCCCAATGGCGGTCGGTGTTGCCCGCCAGATAATCCAGAATGTTCATCATATAGTATCCGTGAGCATCCAGTTCCAGAATTTTATCCAGCGTATTCCAATCACGGTTTGTGCAGTAGACATCATAGGCTGCATACGTCACAAGGCTATACCGCTGTGAAGTCATAATTTTGCTGATGGAAACTGGCTCGTTCTCAAACATCCCCTGCCCATACAGAACCTGATGGCAGTCAAAGCATCGGCAAATTTTACTTGCCAGCACTTCGCGCTCAACAGCGTTTCTTCCACCGCCTTTATAAAGGTAAAAGCCATC
>ERZ1694689.430-NODE-430-length-14696-cov-39.660269_pt1 | contig 14696 bp, 10 predicted proteins | sample MGYA00581724_ERZ1694689 | MGnify/ENA primary metagenome ERZ1694689 (study PRJEB42213, sample SAMN07424469) | human gut metagenome | biome: ENVO:00009003; feature: ENVO:2100002; material: ENVO:00002003 | host: Homo sapiens | place: USA | collected 2014 ...
CCAGCACCAGCTGCTGGTTCTGGGTAAAGTCCTGATCGTTGGCCTGTGCGGGGGTGATGGGGTTGGTGTAGGAAGCCAGCTTTGCCACGATATCAAAGCAGGTCTTTGCCTCGGGGGTGTCCCAGATGCCTTCTTCGTAGTGGGTAGCCTTGTTGAAGAACTCCGGGCCGCCGGCAGCGTACATCAGCGCATAGAAGAAGGCGTCGAAGTAGCCGGTGGTGGGGTAGGTGAACAGGTAGGTGCCCTCAGCGGCAGCCTTGTCGCCCAGTGCCCACATCTCGTCCCAGGTCTTGGGCACGTCCCAGCCCTTTTCCTTCAGGAAACCGGCGTTGTAGAACAGGCCGCAGGGGCTGTAGAACATGGGAGCCAGATAGGTTTTGCCGTCGCCGTAGGGGTTGGTCAGGGAGGTGTCGGTAAAGCCGCCGGCGATCTTCTCGCTCACCTTCTTGCTCTCGCCGGGCACGGTCATGCTCAGCACATCGGTGATGTCGGCGATCAGGTTGCCCTTGATGAACTGCTCGGTCAGGGCAGCTTCACGGCCGGTGGCCAGATGGACCACGTCGGGGTAGTCGCCGCCCTGCATGGAGGGGCCGATGACGTCCTCCAGCTTTTTGTCGGTGGTCAGGTCCACCTTGATGCCGGTCTGTGCGGTAAAGGCCTCGGCGACCTTCTTCCACATATCAGCGCCGTAGCCGGTCTCGATGGCGGCTACCTTGATGGTAACGTCTGCAGCCGCCGCTGCGGAAGAAGCGGCGGTGGAGGATGCCACGCTGGATGCGGTGGAGCTGGAAGAGCCGCCGCAGGCAGCCAGACCCAGTGCAGCGGCGCCAACGCCGGCCGCCTTCAGGAAATTACGACGAGAAATACGATTCATACTGTGTTGCCTCCATCATTTTGTTCCGTTCAAACACAGCCGGGCAAACAGGCTTTGCCCGAAGGACTGTGTGTTTTTCTGCCTCCAATATAAATTCTTTCGCTTCCTTGCTCAAGAGGTTTGTTGTTTCATTTTTTATAGATGTTGCTTTCTGAAAAATTCTTCCAGCAAAAGTGCTAAAAATCTTTTAAAAGTTTCAGCATAATCCCCAGCCTGTAACTATTTTGACATATTCCGAAGGGACTTGAGAAACAAAAATATAAAAATCAGCCTAAAATCAGGGCTTGCTTTTTTTGTATGTTCCCTCTATAATGAGGGTAAAGTGCACGAAACAACGCACCATTTTTTGATAATGTTTTTAGAATGTTGCGTTTATTTTTAGAAAATTTGCGTTTCCCGAAGGAGCCGATCATCTATGAGTACCCAGCGCTTTGATATCCGCCACGCGCCCGCTCCGCGGGAATCCTTCCGGCTGCTGTACATCAGCAAAAGCAAATTTGGCGGCGATTGGAACAGTACCACCCACACCCACTCCTGCACGGAGCTGTTCTACTGCCTCAGCGGCGAGGGACAGTTCTACCTTGCCGGGCAGCTGTTCCCGGTAAAGCCGGACGATATGGTCATTGTGAACCCGCAGGTGGAGCATACCGAGCTTAGCCTGAACGCCTCGCCCTTGGAGTATATCGTGCTGGGCGTTGCCAGCATGGAGTTTTTGTTCAGCAAGGCGGATACGAACTACGCCATCTTCAATTGCCGGGAGAACCGGGAGCGGATGGTCACGTTGCTGCACATGCTGCTGGCCGAGGCCGACCGCAGCTTAGACGGCTGCGAGACCGTTTGTCAGGACCTGCTGGAGGTACTGCTGATCTGGCTAGTGCGCTGCACCACCATTTCGCTGCAGCTGGAGGAGGCTGCCCCGACCGAGAACCGGGAGTGCGCCGAGATCAAGCGGTATCTGGACACCAACTACCGCGAGGATATCTCGCTGGACCTGCTGGCAGAGCTTGCCCACCTGAACAAATACTATCTGGCCCACACCTTCCAGCGGGAGTACGGCATTTCCCCCATTACTTACCTGAACCGCCGCCGCATTGAGGAGAGCAAGCATATGCTAGGCAACACCAGCTACAGTCTGGCGCAGATCAGCGAGCTGATGGGCTTTTCCTCCCCCAGCTATTTCTCCCAGTGCTTCCGCAAGGCGGAGGGCATGACCCCCAACGAATACCGCCGTCAGACGCGGCAGGGAAAACGCCCCGCCCCGACAAAACGGCATGAAGTATAACGAAAACGAGGAATTTATGATGAAATCCGTTACCCTTTCTTTGCTCCAGTCTGCTGCAAATGCCTTTGATTTTGGCGGGCCTGTGCTCTGCGATGCTCACCACTATGGTGAGGGGCATATCAACGACACCTTTGTGGTCTGGCGGGAAGATCATTCCAAACGCTTTATTTTGCAGCGCATCAACACAGATACCTTTACTAACCCGGTAGGCCTGATGGAGAATGTCTGCGGCGTGACCCGGCATCTGCGGGCGAAAATTCTTGCCGAGGGCGGCGACCCAGCACGGGAAACGCTGAATGTCATCCCAACTTTGTCGGGGTCGACTTGCTATCTGGATGCAGACGGCGGCGCATGGCGTGCCTATGACTTTGTAGAAGATACCATCTGTTTGCAGCAGGTCGGCAGCGAAGCCGACTTCCGCACCGTGGCCGAGACGCTGGGCAAGTTCCAGAACCAGCTGGCGGATTACCCGGCCTCCACCCTCCACGAGACCATTGCCCGTTTCCACGACACGCCCAACCGCTATGCCAATTTTGAAAAAGCCCTCGCCGCCGATGCACTGGGCCGCGCAAAGAACATTGCGCCGGAAATCGAATTTATCCATGCGCGGGAGAAAGACTGCCATGTCCTGCTCGACCAGCTTGCCGCCGGGGAAATCCCCTTGCGCGTCACCCATAACGATACCAAGATCAACAATGTCCTAATCGACGCCGCCACCGGAAAAGGCATCTGTGTCATTGACCTCGACACCGTGATGCCGGGGCTTTCGGCCTACGACTTCGGCGATTCCATCCGCACCGGTGCCAACGACTGCGCTGAGGACGAACCTGACCAGAGCAAAGTCCATTTTGACCTGCATCTGTACGAAGTGTTCGCCAAAGGGTATCTCTCCACTGCCGGGGCATCCATGAGCATGGCAGAAAAAAAGAGCCTTGCATGGGGTGCAAGGCTCATGACGCTGGAATGCGGCATCCGTTTTCTGACTGACTATCTGGAGGGCGACCATTATTTCCATATTGCTCGCCCGGATCACAACCTCGACCGCGCCCGCACCCAGTTCACACTGGTGCGGCAGATGGAAGAGGTTTTCGATCAGATGCTGGAAATCGTCTGCCCGGACAATCACTGATTTCGCAATCTCCTCCATTCGGATACAGCAAGAAGCATGGACGCTCTCCTTTTCGGGGGCGTCCATGCTTCTTTTTACAGCTTATCCCTACACACCCATCAAATCGTCCTTTGAGGACGCTGGGAGCGTCGAGGACATGATGCGCTGCAGCAAATCATGAAAGCCCTTTTCAGCCCTGACCAATCACAATCCCCCAATGGCTATCATTGTAGCTGTAAATAGAAAAAACAGCTCAAGCAGCCTCCTATAAGTCCTACTATCACCGCTTTGCCGCAATAATTTTTTTCAAATTATCTTGACGCACCGTTCAATGCGTGATATTCTCTGTCACAAATCCCGCTGCTTTTGTGGATTGGCTTGAAGCCATCCACAAGATGTGGTCGTGTTCATTTTGAACACAGCCTCGCCGTGGATCATCCCTAAAAGATCAACCGCCCCGCAACACACCCGATTCATTTTGCCGCTGTTTCACCCGACAAAATCATCGCTGCGCTGCGTGGGCGGTATTTTTCTTTTATGGGTAACGCACCTTGAAAATTTCATGAGCCGGCCGGACGTGATACCGACTTTTTGTCAACGCCGCTGCATAAACAGGGGCAGGAACTTCGTTCGGAGCAAACGGTGACCCCATTACATGAGCAGCACCACCTCTACTTATTTTTGCGTCTTAACAATTCGGAAACATTTGTTGAAAATGCGTTTTGAGCGCAGCGGTAGAGGGCAAGAACCGTCCCGTGGCCACAAATTTTCAATTCTTGAAAATTTCCTGTCCATCCGGGACTTCACTTCTCAAACTCTTGCGAGTTTTCCAAGTGATCTTGTTGGGGTAGCGCTTGTCGGGGCAACGCCCCTCCATCTGCTGTCGCAGACCGCGCTGCCGCTTAAAAGCCCCACTGGGGCTTTCATTGCTCCGCTGCGCTTCGCAAACGCGGTCCCACCCCAAACCCTGCTCATGGTTCGCACCTGACGGTGCGAACAGCAACGGCGTGTCGTGCTTACATAACTTCACCGAGGAGTTATCGAACAGACAGGAGGTACAATGACCAAAACGAATGTTCAATCGACCCCTAGCAATTCCCAGCACCACGACACGCCGAACAACAAAACGCACGTCATCAAGTTCCGTGTGACAGCGGAGGAAAAAGCGTCACTGGAACTCACTTGCAAACTCCTGAATCTCTCCCTCTCCACCTTCATCCACCGCGCCATCCACAACGTCAAGATTCATACGCTTCCATATGCTAATACCTCTTCTGAAACAAAATAAAGCCTGTTGCTATGATATCTAGTTTTCGCTACATTGTCAATTCTTCAGTAAAATCGCAGAATATTCATTTCACAAAATTTGTTTCAGATATTTCTCCGGGTCACCATTCAGAATCAAATCTGCATACGCCAGTGGGTCATTGTAGATGAGGTAGTCCAATTCTGCCCTCTGCGCTATGGTCACATCCAACGCATCCTCGACTCCGGTGCAATTGATGGAAATTTTTCTTCCATCCCGGAGCAGCAGCTCCACGCAGCCGGTGTCCATGTTGAATTTGCAAGCTCTTGCATCGTACTTCATACTCGTGTCCTCCTGAAATCATGTTGTGGCTTATGTCGGTCAATCTATGATTTCGGATTTCATCTTCCACGGACACCCATATTGAATTTTCCGAAGAAAACAAATAATCCGAACCCATCTCCTATCGGAAACAAGTTCGGATTATTTTTGTTTGGTCCGAGTGGCGAGAATCGAACTCACGGCCTCTTGAACCCCATTCAAGCGCGCTACCAAAACTGCGCTACACCCGGATATCTGCAAGCGGTTATCGCTCACAGCTCAATTAGTATACTTGATTCAGGGTGTTTTGTCAAGCTTTTTCTGCCAAGTTTTTGCAAATAAATTTTCAAAACTCCGGCTCGTTTTTCTGCAGCGGCTGATCCCTTGCGGGAAACATTTCAAATTCAACAGTGGCAAGTGCAATTGCAAACACACTCTCGGCACCGGCTGCCAGCAGCGCCTGTGTGCAGGCTGCTGCCGTGGCACCGGTGGTGATCACATCGTCTACCAAAAGCACCTTTCTGCCCTCCACAAGTTCCGTGTCCGTCACCCGGAAGGCACCCGCCACATTGGCAAGGCGCTGCTCAAAGGGCAGGCCCGCCTGATGCCGCTTTGCACGAGTGCGGCCCAGTGCTTTCGGGTACAGCGGTATCCCCAGTGCGCGGGCCAGCGGCACCGCCATGAGCTGCGGCACATTGTAGCCGCGCGCTCTGCCGGATGCCGGTACGGGAACGATGCAGTCGTACCCAAGGGACATGCCTTCCACAAGCTCCGGCACCGGTTCTGCACCGGCCATATGCATCTCGCTGCCAAAGGCCAGCTTTGCCAGCCAGAGGCCCAGCTCCACCGCCGCCCACGGTGCAGCATGGTATTTTGTATGCAGGATGCCGCGCCGCACACAGCCCTCATACCGGAACGGTGCTGCTGCACCGGTCAGTTCCCCTAAATAATGCTGAGAAGCGTCCAGCCGCATTCCCGGCTTCCTGCGCAGCTCTTCCAGCTCCGCGGCACAATCCGGGCAGACAGGCACACTGCCCAGCACCCGATCACAAAACGGGCAGCGGCGTGGGTACACCAACTGCCTTGCCCCGCGCAGAATGCGGCGCGGGACGCTGTAATAATCCATCAGTCCTTTTTGACGGCCACGATCACACGCACGCGCTTGCCCGCAGCACAGCCAAAGTTATCGTACCAGCCGGTCAGGTAGTAGCCCTCCGAGTTGACCTCGGTCAGCTTGGTGGCGTAGTACTGACCCTTGTACCACAGATACACCTGTGCGTCGTCCGCCATCTCAAAGCGGGTGCCGTTGCTCATGACCGACGCTGCACCCACCTGATCGATCTTCATGGGCATGAGCTGGACCATCGTCCGCACGCTGCCGGTCGTCTCTCTGCGGGCTGCAACACCACCTACCAGCACCGGATATTTGACGTTGGTGGTGAAAGCTACCTGCGAACCATTGACATAGCACACATAGGTAGCACCGCCGCCAATATAGCGGAAGATGGACGCATACGGTTCGCCTACAAGGCTGCCCACCTGCCGCAGACCAAGGCTGAGCAGGCTATCCGTGTTGGCTGTGATCTTCTGCCACAGAGTGGAGAGGATGTCGCCGTTGATCACACCCCACAGCACTTCGCTGGTGGTGGGCACCAGAACATCCTTCAGGTCGTCCACGATCTTATCCTGCGTATCCGTGCTGTCGCTCTTGCCGGTGGAAATGATCTTGGCCAGCGTCTGCAGTTCCGAGTAGTTGACTGCCACATTCTTGATATCATCCAGCACGCCGTAGGTCCACAGGTCGCCGGTGACATCATTCAGGATCAGGCGGTCGATCTCGCCCTTCTCATTCAGCGTATAGTAGCGGACGTTCAGAAGATTCAGGTCTGTCCCCGCTAGGCGGCTGGGACGAACCGTCCCAGCCACACCCTCCGCAGTTGTATCCAGAATCTGTACATCGTCGGCAAGGGCATAGCTGCCCAGTGCCGTTGCATCTGCATTGACCTTGCCGGTAACGACCTTGTTCTCGATGCCGCTCACGGACTCGCCTTCCGGCGTTACGCGGATCTCTACCAGCCAGCCCTTGGGGTAGTTCAGGCTTTTGTCCACATTCACAGTGCGCTGAACACCATCGGTGCACATGACAGCCACGCGCTGCAGCACATCCGCGCCGTTATCTTCCACAAGGCTGCGGGCTGCGCCCTGCACCACGCCGTAGAACACCTCGTCGGCCTCTGCGCCGGTAATAACATCCGCCGCCTCATTGTTCATGCCCAGCAACAGAGTGACCACTTCGCCCACACCGCCGCCGTTCAGGCTGGATACCTTGGAGGCAACCGCTGTGCTGCCCAGCTGATAGCTGGTGCCCGCCACGGTAATGGCCGTGGGTGCGCTGGCGCTGGGCGAAACGGCAGTGATGCGGCCTGCTGCTTTGCGGGTGTAGATCCACACCGTCTGTAGACTCTCACTGTAATAATACACATCGTAGCGGTTCAGCTCTGCAGAAGCCGAGACCTTATCGTTGCGGTAGATGCTCACCGGCGTAAAAGGCAGCTGGGTGCCTTCCGCTGCCACAAAGGGTCCCTTCAGACTCTTGAGCATTACCGTGGAGGTGTCCACCTGACCGTTCGAAACCGTAAAGCCCAGGCTGGTACCATAGGCGCTGCCAGAGGCGGTGTTTGCCGTGAGGGTGTTATACAGCAGCAAAGCACAGTCCTCATAGTTCATGGCCTCGCTCTGGCTGCGGTTCAGCTGGTTACGCAGGCCCAGTTCCTGCGCCTTGTTCAGCTGTGCCGTCGGGAACACGCCGTTGAGGTCGGTCATTTTATAGCCCAGCAGCTTGAGTGCTGCGGTGCAGGCTTCTTCCAGCGTGACCGTATTATCCGGGCGGAATGTACCATCAGTATAGCCGTTCATCCAGCCCTGCTGCACCGCAATGCGCACATAGGGTGCCCACTGAGAGCTGCCGGGCACATCCTTATACAGTGTGCCCAGATTGCCCTGCTGGCTGGCGCTTTCGCGGTAGGCCGAAAAGGAGACCAGCATCTTGGCAAATGCACCGCGGGTGACGGCAGCATCCAGACTGCCGGTCTGGCTGGTATCCATAGCGCCCAGCGTGATGGCCGTCTGGATGGCCGAGTTGTTCAGGCTGGCCGCCGATGCCGGAAGCACCAGCACGGATACAGCCAGGCATGCTGCAAGCAGACATGCGAAGAGACGTTTTTTCATAGGTATATTCCCCTTCCTTGGTGTTTTGCAGTCCGGCGCAACGCCGGCTGAGAAGAGTTCAGTCATAGCGCAATGCTTCAATGGGGTTGAGCCGCGCTGCGCGCTTTGCGGGCAGGTAGCCGAACAGCACGCCAATCCCCACCGAGATGCCAAAGGCCACTGCGATGGAATTGAAGGACGGGCTGACCGTAACCGTTGTGCCGCTGGTGAACATGGGCAGCACCTTGTTTGCTCCCATGGATACGATGTAGCCCAGTGCAATGCCCAGTGCGCCGCCGAGGGCCGAGGTGGTGGCTGCTTCCACCACGAACTGCGACAGAATGGTGTGTTCCTTGGCACCCAGTGCCTTGCGAATGCCGATCTCGCGGGTGCGCTCAGTCACCGACACCAGCATGATGTTCATGATGCCAATGCCGCCCACCAGCAGCGAAATGCTGGCAATGCCGGTCAGGATCACAATGACCATGTTGATCATGTTGTTCATTTCCTCCAGCCACTCGCTGGCGCTGTAGACATAGTAGCCGTTATCCGAGCCAAGCAGGCGCTGCAGTTCGCTTTCCACCGCAGACTTTGCTTCGTTGGCGCGGCCCTCATCCTCCATGACCGCGGCATAGTTGTTCACCGTGCTCTGGCTGGAAAGACGCATGGCCGTGGTATAGGGCAGGTAAACGCAGTCGTCATCGCTGCCCTGCTGCATGTCCGGATCGCTGACTTTGGCCGCCAGCACGCCCACGATGCGGAACTTGTTGGCACCGATCTTGAGCGTCTGGCCAAGGCCGTTGCCGCCAAAGGCCACACGGTTGAGGTAATCGCCGATGATGCACACATGCTTGTTATCCTTCATATCCATGTACTGCAGGCCGCGTCCCTGCGCGATCTGGTAATTTTTCATGGCGGAATAGTTCTCGTCCACGCCGCTGATGTTGGACCAGCGGTAGCTGGTAGTGCCGATCTTCAGCGTGCCGCTGCCGCTGAAATCGATCTGCGGCGAAATGGACTGGATCAGCTCCGGGTACTCCGTGGGCAGCTTGTACATTTCCTCCACCGAAACGGTGCGTGAGCCGTTGCCCCACACCTGCACCGAAAGGGTGTTGGTACCCAGTGCCGAAAAGCTGTCGCGCATGCTTTTGGTCATGCCGTTGCCCAAGCCCACGATGACGATGACTGCCATAACACCGATGATGATGCCCAGCATGGTAAGGAAGGTGCGCAGTTTGTTGCTCCACACGTTCTGGATGGCCTGACGGAAGGTTTCAATAATCATGCTTTCTCCTCCTCATCCGGCGTTTCCGGCAGCAGCGTGGGCTGCACCACGGCTTCCGGTGCATGGGCATCGCCATCGTAGACCACCCGCCCGTCCTCCAGACGGATGATGCGGTCTGCCTGCACCGCAATGGAATTATCGTGGGTGATGAGCACCACGGTGTGGCCCTCATCGTGCATCTGCTGCAGCATTCCCAGCACTTCGCGGCCGGTGTGGCTGTCCAGTGCGCCGGTAGGCTCGTCGGCCAGAATGACCGCCGGGTTCCGCACCAGTGCCCGAGCGATGGAAACACGTTGCTGCTGGCCACCGGAAAGCTGGTTGGGGCGGTTCCTGAGCTTATCGCCCAGACCCACCTGCTCCAGCACCTCTTTGGCCCGGGCGTGGCGCTCGGCGCGGCCGATGCCCGCATACACCAGCGGCACCTCCACGTTCTCCATCAGGTTGAGCCTTGGCAAAAGGTTGTACTGCTGGAAGATGAAACCCAGCATCTCGTTGCGGACGGATGCCAGCTCGTTGCGGCTCATCCGGCCAACGTCTTTTCCGTTCAGGCGGTAGGTGCCGTGGGTGGGCACATCCAGACATCCGATGATGTTCATGCAGGTGGATTTGCCGGAGCCGGACTGGCCCACGATGGCCACGAACTCGCCTTTTTCGATTTTCATGGTGATGTGGTCTGCAGCCTTTACCGTGGTGTCACCCATCTGGTAATACTTGCACACCTCATCAAACTCGATCAGAGCGCTCATGCATTCCTCCTGTGTCAGCCCAGATAGACCACGCCGTCTGCCTGAGACGGATTCACGTCATCCCCTGCGGAGCCCTGCTTTTCCTCGGCTTCCACAGGCTCTTCCGCCGGTACGGTCCCGTTTTCCGGTTCTTCTTCATCGACCATGCTGTTCGCAGCATCGGCGCCTTCCTCGCCCTCGGTGCCCTCTGCATCCGCCTCGTAATAGCCGCCGTCGTCATAGTACGTATCGGTACTTGCTGCGGCAGAGTCGTAAGCCACCGTGTCATTGCCGGTCAACCCGCTGACGATCTGGGTGTAGTTGTCATCGCTGACGCCGGTCTTGACCGGCACATACACATAGCCGTCCGGCGCGATCATGCCCGGGTCTGCGTTGACTGCGCTGGGGGAGTCCTGCGTGACCAGCACATAGCCGCCGCGCACGATGGCAGCGTTGGGCACGGTAAGGGTATTCTTTGCCTGTGCCACCACGATCTCAGCATTGGCGTTCATGCCCGGGCGCAGGCCATCGGTCTCATCAATGCGCACCTTGACCGGGTAGGTGGTGGTGCCGCCATTGGAGGTACCCTTCAAGGAAACACGGGTCACAACGCCGGTATAGGTTTTGTCCGGCACGGCATCCGCCGTGACCTGCACGCTCTGACCCACCGACAGGCTGCTGACCTGCAGCTCGTCCACGTTCAGGGTCATCTCCAGATAGCTCAGGTCAAAGATCGTGCACAGGTCCGAGCCGGCGGACAGCGCGTCCCCGGCCTTGGCATTCTTTTCAATAATGGTGCCGCTGATGGGCGAGGTGATGGTGTAGTTGTTCATGGCCTCCTGCAGATTGTCCATGTTCAGCTCGGCGCTGCGCAGGCTCTCGGCGGCAGACTGGATGGCCTCGGTCAGGTCCTCGCCGCTGATCTGCAGCACGATATCGTCCTTGTTCACGGCTCCGCCTTCCGGCACATTGATGGCCGTCACGGTACCGGCGGCAAGGGCAGTCAGGGTGCGCTCTGCCTGATACTCAAAGCACTTGGCGGCAATGCAGTTCACGCCATTGATGGTTGCCGTTGCTGCCTGCGCAGTGGTCAGGCCGCCTGCATTGCGCACAGCAATGGTCACGGTGCGGGTGAGCAGGTTGCCGGTGCTCAGAGCATCGGTGCCGGTCACAGCGGTCACGGTGCCGGTCAGCATTTCAAAGGTGCCGTCCAGCGTCACCTCTGCGCTCTGGCCCACCGAGAAGGTGGCGGCATCTGCTGCCGGGAACTCCAGCCGCAGCACCATTTTGGAGCTGTCACGGATGACCGCCACTTCCTGACCGCTGGTCACTTCGTCGCCCTTGGCCACCTTGAGGGCACTCACAACACCTGCCACCTCGGCGCGGACATACTGGCGGTCTGCCGTCTTGTCGTAGCTGCGCTGTGCCTGCTGCAGAGCAATGGACGCCTGCTCCGCCTTGGTGGTAGCATCGGAGGAGTCCACCGTGTACAGCACGGTGCCTTCCTCCACGATGTCCCCTTCCTCAAAGCTGCTGGTCAACACCTTGCCCGCTACCAGCGACTTAACATTATACGTATTGGCAGGGTTCAGAGTGCCGGTTCCGCTGAGGGTGTTGGACACATCCCGCTTGGACGGCGAGACCTGCACATAGTTGATGTCCTTATTGGCGTTCTGTGCCTTGTCCGGGCGCAGGATGAACCATCCGCCCAGCACGGCCACGCACACCACCGGCACCATCCATTTCCAGTTCTTGCGGAAAAAGGCTGCTGCTTTGCCGCCCTTCGCTGCGGGCTTTGCCTCACCCGCAGCCGTCTGCTGTACCGCAGCATCCTGCTTCTTTTTAAAGATCATGCTTGCTGTTTCCTCCTGTATCTTTCAGGGCATGCCCTGGTTTCGGTATCGGGCGCAGGCTTTGCAAAAGCGCGCGATAAAGAGTTTATTGTTAGTTTATCGCATTTTCGTCTATTACACAAGCGTCTAAATTTTGTTTTGACGCATTTGTGTCAAAGTTTTACCCAACTTTCACACCATGTCCTCTTTTGCCTTCCAGACAAAACAAAAGAGACAGTGCCCCGCTCTTGCAGGGTACTGCCTCTTTTTTGAAGCACGATCTTTATTCAGCTGTAGTTTCCACTACCACATACACCCCGGCAGGGACGCATGCAGCCCATGCGCCGTCCTTGTCCAGCCAGCCGAATTGCTCGCACACATGGTCCGGGCACTGACTGTCCAAGAACGCGATGGCACCATCCTTTACCTGCAGATGCACGACATAATTGCCCACATCATACAGGTAATCGTGGTCTGTATCCAGCGGCAGAGTCTCGGTGATGCCATCGCCAAAATCGACGGTGGCCTGCAGGCCGCTGCCCTTGCTGCTGTGTGCTGCGCGCACGCCGAAATACAGCGCTGCTGCCAGCACAAGGATCACTGCAGCAAAGATCAGGTTCTTCATCCATGGCTTCAGGCCTTTGGAGCCGGAAGCGTTTTCAGGTGCTTTGCGGGTACTCATGCAGCGTAGTCGCTGGCAGCCTTACCTGCAATGCGGCCAAACACGGTGAAGTCTGCAACAGCGTTGCCGCCCAGACGGTTTGCACCGTGCACACCGCCAGTGACCTCACCTGCTGCAAACAGGCCGGGGATCACAGTGCCGTCCTCCTTGAGGACTTCGGTGTTGGTGTTGATGGTCAGGCCGCCCATGGTGTGGTGCACACCGGCAGTGACCTTGATTGCATAGTACGGAGCAGTATCCAGCGGGTTTGCAAAGCTGGTGCGGCCAAAGTCGGGGTCATTCTTGGCCTCAACATAGCCGTTCCAAGTCTTCATGGTCTCGGCAAAAGCAGCCTCATCAACGCCCATTGCCTTGCCCAGCTCCTCGTAGGTCTCGCCGGTCACGGTGAAGCCCTTCTTGATGTAGCCCTGAATGACGCTGGAAGCATCGACCATAGCCTGATCGACCACCAGCCAGCTGTAGCTGCCGGTCTGTGCGATCTCTGCAGCAGAGACCACGTCACGGGTGCCCACTTCGTCGATGAAGCGCTTGCCCTCGGCGTTGATCAGCACAGCGCCGTCGCCGCGCAGACCCTCGGTGATCAGGGCAGCGGTGTTGGCCTCAACGGTGGGGTGGATCTGGATCTGGTCCATATCCACGGTGCCAGCGCCAATCGCGGTGGCCATCTCAATGCCCTGGCCCTGAGCGCCGGCAGCGTTGGTGGTCATGAAGCCCTTCAGCTCAGGCTTGTACTCGACAACCATGTCCAGATTTGCGCCGAAGCCGCCGGTGGTCAGCACCACAGCCTTGGCGTTCACAGTGACGGTCTCGCCGGTAGAACCGGTGGCCTTGATGCCCACAGCAGCGCCGCTCGCATCGGTCAGGATCTCGTTGGCGGTGGTGTTCAGCAGGATCTGAACGCCAGCCTTCTCACAGTTCTCCTCCAGCAGGGGGATCATGTAGGAACCGACAGAAACGGTCTTGCCCTCTGCGTCCACAGGGCGATGGATGCGCTTGACGGATGCGCCGCCAAAGCTGGAAACGCTGTGCAGGGTGATGCCGTGCTCGTCCAGCCAGTCGATGGCATCAGCAGAGTTGGAGCACAGGGTCTCCACCAGAGCAGGGTCGTTGATGCCCTTGCCGCCGATCATGGTGTCCAGCTCCATCAGCTCAACAGAGTCGAAGTAGCCGGTGGGGTTCTTCTGGTACTCTGCCCACTGCTCAGAGACGGTCTTTGCCAGAGCGGCGATGGTCTCGTTGTCAGCGTACTTTTCAGCAGCGGTCTTCAGGGTCTTTTCGACACCGGCAGACTCGCCGAACTCGTTCTCATCCTGATACACGGTCTTGCCGGCGTTCATGCCGCCGGTAGCGCGCACAGAGTTGCCGCCCACCATGGCCTGGCTCTCCACGATCACAACGCTCTTGCCCTCGGCAGCAGCGGTGATGGCAGCGGTCATGCCTGCGCCGCCTGCACCCACGATGACAACGTCAGCGTCAACGGTGGAATCCTCGGCCTTGGTCTCGTCGGCCTTGACCTCGATCTTATAGTCGTCAGCGTTCAGGCCGGCGGCAGTCAGGGCAGCGGCTGCTGCCTCCTTGATGGCGTTGGAGGTGATGGTCGCGGTGGACACGCCGTCCACGGCGATGCTGCCGGTCTCAGCGATCTGAGCGGGCAGCTGCTCCAGTGCCAGCGTACCGATGCCGGGGGTCTCGTCCTTACCCTCAGCGGTGCAGCCGGTGATCTTGCCGTCTTCCAGCGTCAGGGTAACGGTAACGTCGCCGCCCATGCCCTTGGCAGTGCCGGTGAAATCGCCGGACACGCCGCCTGCGGTGGAAGCGGACTTGCTGCCGCAGCCGTAGCCCAGCAGACTGACACCCACAACAACCGCCATGGCCAGCGCAGCCACGCTCTTGCGGATCTGATTCTTTTTCATTGTTTCTTCCTTCTCATATTCGGGTTGCTTGTGTTCGGACATCTATCAGCAAAAAAGGGGGAGCTGCTCATTCGGAAAGCAGCTTCCCCCTCGCTGAAACTTAGGAAAAACTTAGGCGTTAGCCTGAGCTGCAGCAACAGCGCATGCAACGGTAGCACCAACCATCGGGTTGTTGCCCATGCCGATCAGGCCCATCATCTCAACGTGTGCGGGCACGGAGG
>ERZ1694689.432-NODE-432-length-14686-cov-41.560180_pt1 | contig 14686 bp, 8 predicted proteins | sample MGYA00581724_ERZ1694689 | MGnify/ENA primary metagenome ERZ1694689 (study PRJEB42213, sample SAMN07424469) | human gut metagenome | biome: ENVO:00009003; feature: ENVO:2100002; material: ENVO:00002003 | host: Homo sapiens | place: USA | collected 2014 ...
GTAGGGCGTTGCCCTACGCTATATAATTAAGCCCTTTCAGGGCACTCCGCAAAATAATCATTTAGCGATTTTTCATCAGTCTTCTGTCACCTTTGAAAAGAACCTTTTCCTTTTCATCCGGGTCTGTATCTTTATACTGTTTTTGAGTTTCCTGAAGCAGTTGCATCAGCTCTTTTTGTTTTTCAGCATATTCCGGTTTGCCGAAGACATTGTTCATTTCTCTTGGGTCAGCTTTCATGTCATACATTTCCCATTCGTCGATGTCGTTGTAGAAATGAATCAATTTGAAGTCTTGTGTGCGAATACCATAATGACGTTTCACAGAATGTTCAGCAGGGTATTCGTAGTAATGATAATAAGCTGCTTTGCGCCAATCGGCAGGAGTTTTGCCTTCGTTCACCAATACCGGTTTCAGGGAGGCTCCTTGGATATCCGATGGAATCTCTATTCCGGCAAAGTCGAGGAAAGTAGGAGCAAAGTCCACATTCATGCTGATGGCATTACTGGTACTTCCTGCTTTAATTGCTTTCGGATAACGGATAATAAGCGGCATGCGTTGACATTCTTCATACATGAAGCGTTTGTCAAACCAGCCATGTTCGCCAAGGAAGAAACCTTGGTCGGAGGTGTAGACAATGATTGTGTTGTCCAGCTCACCAATTTTTTCGAGATAATTCAGCAGGCGGCCGATATTTTCGTCTACTGCCAGAACTGTTGCCAGATAATCACGCATATATTGCTGATATTTCCAGCTGATTAATGATTTGCCTTTCAGGTCACCTTTGCGGTATTCGGCAATGCGTCCGGCATATACAGAATCCCATTTATCCTGAACTTCAATAGGCATACGTTTGTATACGCTGTAAAGACGGTTGGTGGTATCTTTCAGCATTTCTTCACGAGTCAACAATTTGAGGTCCCAGTCGTTTGTCAGTGTATGTTCGATAGACATATCCTGTTCACGGGCTGCTCTTCCGCGGCCTTCATAGTCGTCGAACAGATTAGCCGGTTCCGGGAAAGTGGTATTGTTGAATATACCCAGATGACGGGGAGCAGGCATCCAGTTGCGGTGCGGAGCTTTCTGATGATACATCATGCAGAAAGGCTTGTTCTTGTCGCGACCTTCGAGGAATTCAATGGCTTTATCAGTAATAATATCCGTGGCGTATCCTTTTTCTACAATATGCTTCCCGTTTTCCCAAAAATCAGGGTCGTAATAGTCGCCTTGTTCGTGTTGGCCGCTAAGGATACTCCAATGATCGAATCCTTGCGGTTCACTGATAAGATGCCATTTACCAATTATTGCAGTCTGATATCCGGCTTGTTGAAGCAGTTTGGGGAATGTCTGCTGATCTCCGTTGAACGTACTGGCGTTATCGGTAAAACCATTCTCGTGGCTGAACTTACCGGTGAGGATGCAGGCGCGTGAAGGTCCTGAAAGAGCGTTGACAGCGTAGCAGTTGTTAAAACGGATACCTTCGTTGGCAATCCGGTCCATGTTAGGAGTCTGAATCAAATTTCCTCCGTAGCAGGACATTGCTTGAGTGGTATGGTCATCCGTCATCATGAAGATGATGTTCGGTTGTCTGGTCTCTTCTTTCTTTTGATTGCCGCAGGAAGCGAGACTTAGTGCAGCTAGTGGGAGGAGTAGGGCAGAGGGGGTGTAATAGTTTTCCATAATGATGAAGGGGAGTGACTAAAAAGTCGGTTGCATCTCCAATTCCCTTCCTTCCGGAAGGAGGAGAAATTGAGATGCGACCGACTTTTTAGTCAGCTTTATTATAGTTTGTATTTTAATGACTGTTTCTTTCCGTTTACTTTCACTTCTACTTCCAGTCCGTTTTCATCGAACGCTTTGTTCTTGAACTTAGCTGCAAATTTAGGGGCATCTGCGCTTTTCTTAACTGGATAGATAACTGTGATGTAACGAACAGCTTCTTCGCCGTCTTTCTTCACGTTGAAAGATACATTCATACGTTTGTAACGTTTGCGATAAGCAGTTGAGCACCAACCCGGTTCTTTCTTCATCGACATACCGTCGGGACCGAAACATTGCAGTTTCATGTTGCTTCCGTCTTCAAATTGTGTCAGGAACGTCATGTCTTCGCGGCTGTTGGCAATTTCTCCTTTTGGCATTTGATAGTGAAGATTGATGGAACCTTTGGCGCTACCGATCATTTCGTCTACAATGACAAAGTAAGTGTTGTCAACGAAGAAAACGGAACGACGGTGTTTCAAGTTTTTGTAACTAGGATTTTCGGTCACTAAAGTTTGGATAGCACCTTCCGGTTGCCACAATTTAGTCACAGATTCTGTCGTATCCAAGTTCTTGTTGTTCAGCGTTACTGTGTTGTGAACACAAGTCTGACGGTGCCAGTTGCGTTGTTCCATCACTTCGCCTTCACCGGCATATACATACGAACCAGAATCCGGGAACAAATTCTTGCCGTTAAACCAAAGTTCAAACGTTCCGTTATCCGGCTGACAATGCCAGAATGCTTTCGGACCAGCTTTTACTACCATTTGCGTAGCATCCATTCCCCATGAGTTACGGAATACAAAGAAACCTGATTTCAAGAATCCTTTAGACATATAATCCGGCAATGCACCTTCTTTACCTTCAGTTGCGAAGTATTTGATAGCCTGGTTTTTGGGGAATAGTTTACTCCATGCTTTGTAGTTTTTCACCATTTCTTTCTTTGTTGTCAACTTAGCATCGCTGAAACATGGATTGGTATAATCAGGGAAAGAAATGTTTGCGTAGAACATAATCATGCTTTCAATGGTATCCAAATAATCTTGAGGGAATTCCTTACGGAATCCGTTGGCATCTGCGATACCTAAAGCTTTACAGAAAATGTTAATAGCTGCCAGATGATAATGTGGGTCGAGTTCGAACTGTCCGCCGTCTTCGTATACCTGTACATGAATTTCACGGTTCAGAATATCGATACCGCTTTTTCTCCATGCCGGAGCATCTTTGAATTCAGGGAAGAAAGCACCGGCGTAGATCATACGTTGAGCTTCAAACAGCAAGTGGTTACCTTGATCGGAATAATTAGCAAGGATATGTATAGCATGTTTGTGATAGTTCACCAGGAATTCTGTCAGGAAGTCCGGAGTGAAAGAAGGAGAAGGGAGGAATAACTGGAACTGTGAAGTCTGGTCCTGCAGGCGATTACTAACTTCCAGCGGGCGCCATGCGAAACGTACGTTTTCTATTTCACCTTTGATTTTTCCATCACTTAACAGCTCATATTCTTTTTTGTCCATCTTTACCAACGGATTCTTTTTAATCCAGTCGATATACTGATGTGCCCATTCTTTAGCATATTTCTCGTCACCGGATATGCGATAAGCCTTTCCCATCGGAGTGAACCATTTGTGGCGGTGCAATTGCCAACGGAGTTCATTGTCTTTCACCGGCCAGTATTGCCAGTTGATGTCTTCTCCGTAGTTGTAAGAAGGCTGATAACCTTTATGTACGAAGAATGTATGTTTCAATCCGTCATCTGCCCACTGCTGTTCTTCTTTGCTGATAGTCACTTTGTTCAGATTGATATCCGGAGTTTTTACATTGGTACGTGCACGGTAATAGTCTAATAATGCTTTGGCAGCATCCTCATCTTTACCTTCCTGATGCAAAGCTTTCACTTTTTCCAATCCCGGATAGTCCAGGTTAAGAAGCGAAAATACTTCGCTTTTCAGTTCTTGGGCACTAGCTTTGCCTACAAAACAAGCGATTGCCAGCAGAACGATATACTTTAAAGTTTTATTCATGATATAATTTACGATTTTACGATTTACTATTTACGATTGAGAACACTCTTGCTTTTGTATTATTGGATCATTCTCAACTCTCCATGCTCAACCCTCAACTTCTTCAATTCCATGAATCTCTTCAATGCTTCCAGATAGTAATAGTCAGCATAGTTCAGTGGAGTGTCGATTTCAGAACCGTTGGGCAGTGAGCCGACAGAGTGCATCAGAATGAAACCTTGATTGTCACCCACTTTTGCAAGATATGCGTCGCTTGACAAACTCTTCAGAATCTTTTCCGCATAATCCAGATATTTTTGTCCGTCGGGAACCATTGTGCTTAGTTCGATCAATGCTGAAGCGGTAACAGAAGCGGCAGAAGCGTCACGTGGAGTTTCTTCAGTCACAGGTGCATCATAATCCCAGTAGGGGATAGCATCGTCTGTTTTAACGCGATCCATAATCATATCAGCTACTTTGATAGCGAAGTTCAGGAAAGTACTGTCGTTTGTTTCACGGTAGCAAGCTGTGTAGCCATATACAGCCCATGCTTGACCACGTGCCCATGAAGAATCGTCATTCTTGCCTTGGTGAGTTTGCTTGCGTTCAACAGTTCCGTCGTTGTTGTAGCTTACTACATGCCAGCAAGTATAATCCGGGCGGAAGTGATTGTTCATGGTAGTCATAGCATGCTTGATAGCAATGTCTTTGTATTTATTGTCACCTGTCGCTTTTGCTACATTAAACAGAAGATCGAGGTTCATCATATTGTCGATAATAACCGGGAAGTTCCAGGTTCCGAAATCCCATGAACGGATAGCGCCGATAGAATCGTTGAAACGGCCGCAGAGGTTATCGGCAGTTTCTCTCATCACAGCGGCAATGGTGTCGTTGGGTGAAAGACGTTCTGCGTTGCCATAGCTGCAGTTGACCATGAATCCCAAATCATGCGTACCTTTATAATAGCGTACCAGATTCAGCAGATTTGTATATTGGATGGCTTGAGTTTTCAGTGTATCGTTTCCTGTCAGTTCGTATGCGTACCACAATGAGCCGGGGAAGAAACCACTCGTCCAGTCATAAACGTTGCAGAGGCGACGTTTGCCTAGCTGGTCAGCAGTGGGTTGTGCGCGTAGTGAATCTTTGAATGTTAACGAATCTCTTTCCAACTGACGGCAAAGGAAATCCATGTCATAGCCGGTACGGATGGAGCGTGGCAACATTCCCGTACCACTAACCTCTTCAGCAGAAAGTTGTAATTGGGCAGAAGCTACATCCAGTCCTTTTTTTATCCAACTGTAGTCTTCCTTTGGGGTTGTCTGGCACGACGCGAGTGCAATACTAACCGAAGCAAAGAGAACAAGTTTCTTTTTCATGTTATTCATTTTAAGTGATTGTTTTTAGAAGTTTTGTAACTGATGCAAAAGTAGTGGAAAGGCTTAACTTTGTGTTGCAGGATTGTCCAAAAGGAGTTTGAACTCTGCTTTTCAAGTTTTGATTTTGTTGAAAAAGGTTTTAATTTTCTCCAATATGCCCTAATTAAGGCATATTGGAGAGAATGAGGACTATTCCCAATTCGGATTTTGATTAAATTTAATCATCAAGTCCATGTCTCTTTGTGGAATGGGAAATAGTTCATGCTTACCTTTTACAGTATGTCTGTAAACAACATAATTAAATTCAGTTTCCGCAGTCCACCAGTTAAGCAAATCATTGTATGTTTTTTGAATAGTTTCATAATATATTCCCCAGCGGATTAAATCCATGCGGCGGTGTCCTTCAAAAGCCAGCTCATAAGCTCTTTCTTGATAGACTGCTTTACGAAAATCTTCTTCATTTAAATCTTTTAAATCACAAATACTCGTCTTACTAGGATTACCAAATCCACGACGGCGCACCATATTGATCGCTTCATAAGCTTCATCAGTAGGTCCATGTTTCCATTCATTCAAAGCCTCTGCGTAAAGTAAAAGTACATCTGCATAACGTAGGAAATACCAATTAACATTCGATTTATCGTTATTGATTAATTTACTGGTGGTTACATATTTTTCAATGTCCCATTTAGCAGGTGTATAATTTTGTTTTTCTTTTTGTCCTTTACTGGGGTCTTTGTCTTTTTCTTTAGCAGAATAATCTGTATCATTTTTTCCTTTTGTCCAAAGTACTTTATCATCATCGTATTTATAATTGGCAACGGAAAGATCGCAACGCAAGTCTTGAGGATGTTCACGCCATTCTGTTACGAAAGTATGCACCACTTTCACATTTCCTGCGCAACTTCCACGCTGTCCTGCGATTGATGTGGTTTTAACTCCATTCCATTTTCCAATACGGCCTACAGGATCACTGTTTCCTGAAACGGTAGGGGAGTAAAATGATATTTCGATCAAGCTTTCTGTTGGGTCCCAAACCCCGTTACAAGTGTTTTTCCATAATTGTTCGTAATCAGATAGAAGAGCATGTTTGCCGGATTCTATTAAAGTACGGGCGGTTTTAGCGGCTTCTTCCCATTTTGACTCATCATATATAGGATATCCTGCCCATGTGGCGTAAACTTTTGATAATAAGCCTAGAGCAGCTCCCCTGGAAAAACGATAGCTGTTATCGATGCGGTATTGGTCATCTTGTGCATAGGGCAGTTTCTACTAGCGTAAAGCAGGTCATCTTCGATGAATTCATACACTTTTTCCGGTTTTACTTGAACAAATGTTCTTGGATCTTGTTTCGACATTTCTGTATTGGTCATAAGAGCAATATTACCATATCTGCGCACTAATTCAAAGTAAAACATAGCTCTTAAAGCTCTTGCTTCAGCTATATATAAAGTGGCCAATTGCCGGTCGGTATCTGAGTATGTATTTATTTTGCTTGAGATTCTTTCTAGAAAATCATTCGCATTATAAACACCGGCATACAAAGATGACCAGGTAGTTTGTACTTCCGATTGAGTGGTAGGAAATGCATTGGCTGGTATGATACGATAGTTTTCCGTACTATTTCCTTCTGCCTGCTCCATATCTGTTCCTAAATTGAACAATATAGATAAATGATAGCCATATTGTCCATCTTCTATGGTTGAACGATAAACGCCTTGTAATACAATCTCTGCCTCTTTAGCATCTCGCATAAAGTTTTTCTTTTCTACATCGGTGCTGGTTTCTTCGTCTAATGTGCAAGAATTAAAAGGTAATGCACATATTACTGATATTGCTATATAGTATAGAATCTTTTTCATTGTACTTAATTTATTATTAAAATTGAATATCAAGCCCAAAAGTAAATACTTTACTCTTTGGATATGCACCCCAATCTAGTCCAGGAGTCATCGGATTGCTCCCTGCTGTACTTACTTCCGGATCATAACCACTATATCCTGTAACACAGAATAAGTTTTGTCCTGTAGCATAAACACGAAGTCTGGATACATAGAATTTACTTGTCCATTTTTTAGGTAAAGTATAACCTAATGTTATATTTTTCAAACGAAGGAATGAACCGTCTTCTACAAAACGTGAATAGACATCATTGGTAATGTATCCATTATATAAAGGTACTTTATTGGATGCATTGGTCGGACTCCAGCGATCCGCTACTTCAGCCAGCATATTTCTACGTCCGCTTCTTGATTGAGTTGAATATAGACGGGTTGCATTATAAACGTCATTGCCGTAATTGAATTGTAGCATGAAACTGAAGTCAATCCCTTTATAATTTAGTGTATTGGTGATACCTCCATACCATTTGGGGATTGCAGAACCGATGACAGTACGGTCTTTGGTTGTAATTTTACCATCTCCGTCTTGATCTTTATATTTTACTACACCCGGTCTTAAAGGCTCTTTTGTACTATAGCGCGGGTCATTAACGACTCCGTCTTTTAAATACAATGTAGGATCGCCTGGTTTTGTGTAAAAATCAGAACTTTGGTAGATCCCATCAAACTCATATCCATAGATCAATCCTAAAGATTCACCGACTTTGGCTATGTAATCATATGCGGTGAAGTTGCTGTCGAATCCGGAACGTGCATACATCGCATCTACACCGGAAGCAAGTGACTTTAATGTATTTTTGATAAATGATATATTAAAGTTCGTATTCCAAGTAAAATCTCTTGTTTGTATGTTAATACTGTTCACATTTAATTCAAATCCTTTATTTTGGATCTTACCAATGTTCTGCATTTGTGAGTTAAAACCTGTAATGTGTGCAAGTGACTGAGCTAGCAAGAGGTCTTTTGTGTTTTTGATAAAGAAGTCTGCTGTAATATTTAGGCGACTATCAAAGAACCCAAGATCTACACCTAAGTTCACAGTATTGGAACCTTCCCATTTCAGGTTAGCGTTTTTGAGTTGTTTCGGTGTCAATACCGTTACTGTATTATTACCTACTCCATATTTACTGGCTTCATATAAATCTAATGATAAATAGTTTGAAATACGGTCATTACCGACAGTACCCCAACCGAAGCGAACTTTAAAGTTTGACAACCATTTTATATCTTTCATGAATGCTTCTTCAGAAACACGCCAAGCAGCTGAGAAAGAGGGAAAGTAACCCCATTTATTCTTTTGGGAGAATACAGTAGAACCATCTGCACGTATTGTCGCTGTTAATAAATAGCGATTGTCATAATTATAGTTACCACGGGCGAAGAAGGATAGTAGCATCTTGTCACTATAGCTGGAGCTCACTTTACTAGGAGTAGCTCCGATGCCTAAATTGTCATTGCCCAGATTATCAAATGGGAAATCCATCGCTTCTCCTAATAGATATTCGCTGCTTTTGAATGAAACTTCATGGCCTAACATCACATCATAAGTATGTTTTTTAATTTTTTGTTTCCATGTGATGTTATTATAATTAGTCCAACGTACGTCGCGTCCCATTTGAGTTCGGCCATACGGTTTTTCTCCATTACGATATGCTTCTTTAGAACCAGTTTTGTAAAAAATGTCAGTTCTGCTGTCAGTTGTATTATAAGTACCAGCTGTCTTAAATGTTAATCCTTTAATAATTTGCCAGGTAACAGATGCATTGGCTGACCACATTTCTCCACGTTTATCATTAGTAACGGATTCGGTTTGCATGACAGGATTGACTTGCGCAAGGCTTTCTCCAGTCTCTAGCATTTCAGGGTCAATAGCAGAATTTAATAAATCTTCATCTGTCAGCTTCAGACCACCTGTTGGACGTGCACTTAGAATTTGTGCTAACATATTAAAACGTCCGGAGTCTGCGGAAGTTCCCACGCCTTTACGGTTCGTTTGTGCGTAATTAACTGTTGTATCAAAAGTGATGTTTTTTGTTATCTTTTGATTAAAGCGAATTTTACCTGTCGTTTTATCAAATCCACTATTCTTAAAAATACCATTTTCAATATAACGGGAAAATGAAGCTGTATATTTGGTATTATCACTACCGCCTGAGATGGATAGATTATGGTCTTGTGACCATGTCGGATTGAAAGTCTCTTCTTGCCAGTCTACTCCTTTCATTCCGATATAATCTTCCGCTGATTGATAAAGATAAGGAATTCCATTATCATCATTTCCTGATTTATAGTAGGAATTTGCATATTCGGGTTTTATTTCTCCTTGCAATTTAACGAATTCATAAGGAGAAAGTACATCTAACATTTTTGAAATCTTACGATAACTTGCAGAGCCGTTGTAGTTAATTACAGGGCGTCCTACTTTACCTGACTTGGTGGAAACCATAACCACTCCATTGGCTGCGCGCGCACCGTAGATAGCGGCAGAAGAGGCATCTTTTAAAACTTCTATAGATTCAATATCGGAGTTCGATAAATAATCGATATTATCTACTTGAAAACCATCTACGATATAAAGTGGAGAAGCATCTCCTGTTAAAGTACCTACACCACGGATGTTGATATTAAATCCAGCTCCCGGTGTACCGTCGGTTTGGGTAATTTGTACTCCGGCAATTTGTCCTCCTAAAGCTCCCATAACAGAACTGCTTTTATAGCCTTCAATGTCTTTGGAAGCGACGGATGCAACAGAACCTGTCAAATCACCTCGCTTCATGGAACCATATCCGACAACAACAACTTCGTCTAAAGTTTTATTATCTGGTACCATTTTAACATTCATAGGAGATTGTCCGGTATATTTAATCTCCTGGGTTTTATATCCAATATATGAGAAAGATATTATTGAACCTTTTGAAGTTGTTAACGTAAAGTTTCCGTCGAAGTCAGTAATAGCACCAGTAGATGCACCTTTTACCATAACTGTTGCTCCGATAAGCGGAGTGTCTGTTTCATCTACAACAACACCTTTTACAGTTATGTTCTGGGCTTGTAAGCTGATTGTGAAAATCAGTGCTAAGAGGGTGATATACCCTCTTAGTTTTATTGATTTAGTGATTGTATTATACATAGTTAATGATGTTTTGCTCATTATTTAATAAATTTTTTGTCAAACCATATGATGATAGGTGCTATTTTCTTTCCATTTTTTAATGATTCTCCGGTTTCTGTTGTATCAACGGTGACATTTGTAAGGAAAGTCATTTCTCCAACCATAATTCCATTAGCATATTCTCCATTACTATTTTTCCAGATATTCGGACTGATATGTATAGTCAGGTCATTAGGAACTACATAGGCTAATGCTACGGATAGTCTATCCGATTGATTAGGTAATTTCTTACTATGGCTCATGTCGTATACGCTGCCGTAATATGACATCGGATTCCTAGACCCGGTTGATAGTTTTATATCCATAGCTTTATAATATGTAGTCCATAGTTCATTTAAGAATGAACCGGCAGTTCCGGGTGCTCCTTTTACTAAAGTGCCTTCTGTGGGATAGTAGTTAAATGAACGGCGGTAATCTAATGCGAAATTAGAAGTTGTAGTTATTCCGTTAACTGTAACCAACGGAACTGTTGAATTACCACCATTTTTCGGATCAGCTTGGAAGACAAAAGGATTATAATGGATATGTACTCCATTATTTGCTTTTAAGTCATAATGAATAAATACAAGAGTTGTTTGAGATATCTGGCTATCTTTATCTGTTCCGGCTGTTGCTGTAACATAACAAAAACCTATTGTATTTGCTTTGACTCCATTGTTATCTGCGGGCCATGTAGCTTCTTGATTGAAACTGATTTTTCCTGTATTGCTATCGATTGTTAAGTTGTCGCATTTATTTCCGTTCTTGATGCTCCATGCGACCGATACATCCCCTTTAAGCCCTGTTTGTGGACTTGGGAAAGTGAAGCCTTTTAATGTAGCATCCGCATTAGCTTCATTATCTTCTGTAATTCTAAATTGATTAGCATTATTTTCTTCTGGTACATCAATGTTGTTTCCATAACGAATATCAGTGAAGTAATTAGGATTCTCAATGATATTCAGAGTAAATGTTGCATCTGCAGGATTTTCTGCGTTTTTAGAGTTAGTAGCTCTCACGGTAAGTGAATAATTTCCTTGTGGAATGGTATTCCCTTTTTCTACAGAGATTGTTCCAGTTTGGGCGTCAAATTCTATCTGCCCCTTTAATGCATCCGGTTCATTAATCAAGCTGAATTGGATATTATCTCCTTTCAACCCTTCCTTAGGATTAATGGTGAACTTTGAATATTGATATTTATCAATACTTGTTTCATATTCGAATCCTGAAATTGGCTCAATATATTCTACGACTTGTAGTGTAAATGCATTATTGAAATCTTCTTCTCCAAAATTGTTTTTAACATGTATTGAGATGACATAGTTATTCCCACTTTGCAATCCGTGGTCTTTGTCAACGGAAAGAACTCCGGTAGTTGGATCTATTTTAATTTTATCTGTTGTAGGGGTAATATTTTTTATAGAATATTCTATTCCTTCTAATGAACCTTTAAGTGCAGGCGCATTACTCTGAAATGAGGTCTTTCCACTTTTGTCGTTTTCAGCTTCTAGCATATCTTCGTTAGGAGTGTACTCCAAACCAAAAGGTGCTGACGTGACATTTATTTCTAGTGCATTCTCAAATATTCCTTCATCTTCAGAAGAAGCTCCGGTTGTTAGTTTTAATGAGATATTATAAATACCGGGAAGAAGTGCTGCGCTACCTTTGATAATACTTATTTTTCCACTTTTAGTGATGTCGAAGTATTTTGAATAGTCACTTTTGGCTATCTCATAGTTGGTAATGGTTACATGATCTCCATCTGTCTTGACTTGCGCTGTTGGTAGTTCTACTTCACTTGTTTCATCAATAATATCATTATATTTGACTTGGAGTTTGTTGGGTTCCACTGTAATTCCATCGGGGACGGCCTTCAAGAAGTTTATTTCTACAATATCTTTAAATTCATAATAATTCCCTCCGGATATGCATGATATGGATAATTTATATAGGCCAACTTGCATATCTTTGGTGCTATTTATAGATATGAATCCATCATTAGGGTCGATAGTAAAACAATCTCCGGAATAGGCTTCACCTTTTAAAGTTACTTTGGTTATAGCAAAATCAGAAGGTGTATTTCCTTTATAAGTTGGGCTACTAATTCTTCCACTCATCGAAGGACCTATATCAGTCATACCTGAGTAGAATATTGTGAATTTAGTAGAATCGGTAGTTTCTGTATCATCACAAGATGTATAAACTACACTCATTATAACTATCATCAGACTCATTATAAGCCTTGATTTGGTTTTTAATAATGCATGTTTCATTTCTTAGATATATTAATTAAGTGTGTATGATAAATTATATTCTTTATTATCAATAATTACTTTTACTGATGTTCCATTTGCATGGAATGTTCCAGCGGCTTCATCATCTGCTATATCTGTAAATGTGGCTGTCATGTTGATGTTTGCTGCTTCCGCGCCATCATTAATTGGATAAATTATGCTAATGAATCTTGCAGCACCATTTACTATTTTAGGTTTACGTATGGTAACTTGATAACCTTTACGTTCGGTTTTTTGTCCTATATCATTAGAAGTATTAGTCGTTTTTACGGATGCGCTATAATCGTTGGCTGTTTCAACAAAGGTTCTAAGCATGATATTGTTATTGTCGCTAAAAGCCGTATGTGCACCGTAAATATGGCTGTCTTTTTGTCCTTCGTCTATTACGACATCGCTCGATGCGTTTTCAATAGGACATAAATGAAAATTCACATTGATGTTACTGTTATGGTCTGCTGTGGTATCATATCCTTCATCTACTATCACAAAGAACTTTTGATTAACAAAAAATACAGAACGGCGATGGGTCAAATTCAGATGTTTTTCACCTGAAACAGTATATGTCGGATTTTCAGTAACCAAGACATCGTAGGATGTTGCTTCATCCGTCTTTGTTGTTAATTGAAGCAATTTCCCTTTCATACTATCATCAGGTATTGTTTTACTCATTATGGTTAACGTGTTATGTCTGGCTGTTCCGCGATAGGTCTCTCTATCGCTCCCACTGTATGCGTATGACCCTGCGTCAGGGAAGAAATTACGTCCTTTTTTATATAAACTAAATGTACCGTTATCTGGTTGACAGTGATATTTATTATTAGGATTATTGTTGTTTTTTAGGATCATCATCATAGATTGGTCATCCCATTTATTACGCAGAATATAATATCCTCCATTTGTATAAGCTTTTTGTAAATAAGTAGGTGTGGATCCACTTTGCCTTTCTGAAGCCATCCATTGTATTTCTTGATCATCCGGGAACATTTCTGCATACTTTTTGAAATTTTTAATAAGTACACTTTTTCCTAAACGACTGGAACGGGTATCATTAAAGTTTTCTACACTGTAATTAGGATAAGTGATATCCATGACAAAATGAGCTGGTAATTTTAACTTCTCAAGGTATCCTGCCGGAAATCCGCCAGCTTTATTATTTAATTGAGCTACTCTGTAAGTTTCATAAAAATCAGAGATGGCACCAACGTGGTAGCTAATGTCAAATTCGTAATGTACTCCATCTGCAAGGAACTGTTTATCTATTTGTTCTCCTAGTTTCTGAGAACCTTCTGATAGCCATTCATTGGCATTCTTGAACTCAGGCATAAGTATGCCTGCCATTGCTACAGCTTGTGCTTGGGTAACCAAAATGTTACCTTCTTTATAATAATTCAAACGAATACATTCTACTTCTTTGGCAAATGCTGTCAAGAAAACAGAGAGCCATTCTGGCGTGAAATTTTTAGATTGAATGAAATAAGTCATGATATCTATCTGTGAGATAACTCTTTCAGCTACCTGTAAACCTTTCCATTGATAATCAACATCATTCTCTTTTCCTCCTTCTTCGGGGAATGTTGTTCCTTCTTCATAAGGAAAAGTCTTAAGCCAATCCGAGTAAACATTGATCCATGATTCTGCATATTTTTCATCACGACTTGTGCGATAGGCTTTTGCTTGTGGGAGCATCCATTGATGGCGATGAATCTGATATTTAAATTCTTGGTCAGTGACTTTACTGGGAATGAACGACCAGTCTATTTTATTATCTTTAGTAAAAGAATAATAGATCTCTTTTCCATCTTCGACTCGCTCTGCAAAACCTCTAACATAAAATCTGTTTTCTAATGCTTGATCAGCTATATTTTGTTCAGATGCAGTAATTGGTGTGTTCATCAGTTGGATATTAGGGTTGATGACACTTGTTCGATTTCTGTAATACTCTAATAATTCATTTACTGCATAGTAGTATTTCCCTGAATTATAAAATTCTTTGGCTTTTTCCAGTCCTGGATAATCAAGATTGATAACTGCAAATAGTTTTTCATCGATCACATCATTAGGCTGATTAGGAGGAAGCATATCTATGTCTATATTGCCTCCGGTCAATATTTCCTCCTCGTTGTCTGAGCATCCAGTAAATGCTAGCAGACCGAACATACAAATAAAGAAGATGTTCTTCATACTTTATTAGGTTTTAATTATTAA
>ERZ1694689.434-NODE-434-length-14671-cov-36.050835_pt1 | contig 14671 bp, 12 predicted proteins | sample MGYA00581724_ERZ1694689 | MGnify/ENA primary metagenome ERZ1694689 (study PRJEB42213, sample SAMN07424469) | human gut metagenome | biome: ENVO:00009003; feature: ENVO:2100002; material: ENVO:00002003 | host: Homo sapiens | place: USA | collected 2014 ...
GATTATTCAGTTTTGAAGGCACGTCCTTCTAAGAAACACTGGACAAAGTACAACAGATATGTTATACTGGTTCAGTCAGATCGGTCGGTGTCGATGACGGTGAGGTTCCACCTGTTCCCATTCCGAACACAGAAGTTAAGCTCACTTGTGCCGAAGATAGTTCGCTGGAAACGGCGCGTGAAAATAGGTAGTCGCCGACTTGAACAGAAAGCTCTGAGAGAAATCTCAGGGCTTTTTTGTTGCACAAAAATATGAAGCGGATTTTGGTCGAAATGATAACAGGACAGGACTTGACAAAAATACTACTATGCAATACAATATAGATAAGCTACTATGTATTACATAATAGGCAAAAGGAGGTATCCAGTGGAAAACAACACACAATTGCTCAAGGGCGTTTTGGAATTCTGTGTTCTGAAGCTCATCAGCAGAGAGCCGACCTATGGCTATGAGATCGTGATGCATCTAAAACAGGTCGGGTTTTCTGACTTGAGTGAAAGTACACTCTATCCGCTGCTACTGCGGCTGGAACAGCAGGGAAAGGTCACGGTGGAACGCAGACCCTCCCCCAAGGGACCGAGCCGGAAATACTACGTTGTAACGGAAGAAGGGCGGCAGGCGCTTCTTGAATTCCGACAAGATTGGAGCCAGCTATGCCAGCTGGTGGAAAAAATTTTTAAGGAGGAGCCATATGAATAAGTATTTTGCGTTGCGAAAGGCAAATCGGATGCGTACAAAGCTGCTGAACGAAAAAAGCCAGGAGCAGCTGAAAGAAGTGATCCGGTATCTTCGCCGGGTCAGCTGGGATTTCTGCGGAATCGAGCTTGTACGCAGCGATCTACTTGATATTGCCATCCAGGCAAATGCGGAGAACCGGGAACTGTTTCATTCAATTCCGGACGCAAAGACCTTTGTGGAGGAAGTTAAGCCCAGCTTGAAAACACTGGGGGCTGGGGATTACTTCTGGTTTGTTGCACCGCTGTATTTCTTTTTGGAGTGGGGCGTGGAAGGGCTGCTGCTTTACCCGGTAATTGGTGATTGGGTTTTTGAACTTTCTGTAGGCTATCTGATGCAGCTTGTTGTTGCAGTGACGGTTTTTTGCGCACTGTTCCGCCGGATGATGGAGCAGGTAGGCTTTCCGCCACGAGAGCATTGGCTGAAATATGCTACATGGCTGGTGCTTTATATCGTGACCCTGTATGGAACGGGCTGGTTCTTTACCCAGATCGCGGGTAAGATCGTACTGCTGCGGCTTCCGATCCTTAGCTATTCGATTTTTTGCCTGCTTCTGGGTGCAGGACTGTATGCAATACATTTTTGGAGATATGGAAAAGACCCGCGTCTGAGTGCTCGCATATAAAGTAAAAAGCGCCCCCGCTGCACTGTGCATAACGGTGCAGCGGGGGCGCATACTTTATTGGGTGGTGTACCGGTTACGATACGAGCTTCTGCTTAGCCCTTGCCTGCGCAGCCGAACAGCTCGATCTTCTCCTTGCACTTGGCCTCGATAGCCTTTGCGCCGGGAGCCAGCAGCTTGCGGGGGTCGAAGCCCTTGCCCTGCTGATCCTTGCCCTCTTCGATGTACTTGCGGGTGGCCTCAGCAAACACCAGCTGGCACTCGGTGTTGATGTTGATCTTGGAAACGCCCAGGCTGATTGCCTTTGCGATCATCTCGTCGGGGATGCCGGTGCCGCCATGCAGGACCAGAGGAATGTTGTTGGTGGCCTTGTGGATGCGGTCCAGAGCCTCGAAGTCCAGGCCCTTCCAGTTTGCCGGGTAGACACCATGGATGTTGCCGATGCCGGCAGCCAGGAAGTCGATGCCCAGAGCAGTGATCTTTGCGCACTCCTCGGGGTCTGCGATCTCGCCGGCACCCACAACGCCGTCCTCGACGCCGCCGATGGAACCGACCTCGGCCTCGATGCTCAAGCCCTTAGCGTGTGCCAGAGCAACCAGCTCCTTGGTCTTTTCCACATTCTCCTCGATGGAGTAGTGGCTGCCATCGAACATGATGGAAGAGAAGCCGGCCTCGATGCAGGCCTTGCAGCCCTCATAGGTGCCGTGATCCAGATGCAGGGCAACGGGAACGGTGATGCCCATGGAATCGACCATTGCGCTGACCATGGCAGCGACGGTCTTGAAACCGGTCATGTACTTGCCGGCACCCTCGGAAACACCCAGAATCACAGGGCTCTTCATTTCCTCGCAGGCGGTCAGAACGGACTTGGTCCACTCCAGATTGTTGATGTTGAACTGAGGCACACCGTAGTGGCCATCGCGTGCTTTGATCAGCATTTCGGTTGCATTTACCAACATTATTCATTACCTCCACAAAATCATTGGGGTCTTGCTCGTTTCATATCCGCTTTGTGCACGGTTTAACGAACCTACAGAATTAGTATACCCCAAACAGCGGCCAAAATCAATCCAAACCGGTGTTTTTCCTGTAACAATGCGGGGATTCTGTTTCTGGCAGGGTGCAGGGGGTTACTGCCAGAAGCGCGTATATTCGATAGAATGCAACAAATTTCCATATAATGTGCAATAAGCGGCCGAAAGACAGAAAGCTTGATGAAGGACGGATTTTCAACACAGATCCACATTCGTCAAAATGATATTGGGCAATTTGGCAAAAGCGGACAGGATGCAGTTCAAAAAATTGTCATATTTCCGACTTGTATTCTACAAATTGTACGCAGGAAATCAAAAAAGGTCGAACCAAAAAGTGGAAAACCTTGTGGAAAGTGTGGAATTCCACAGGCAAAACAGGCTTTAAAGCTGGACTTTTGAACTTTCTCCACAGGGTTTTCAACATGTGGAAAAATAATCGCTCTTCTACGGATTGTATACCGCGTTTTTGTGGAAAACTTTTTTCTCCGGCAAAACAGAGGGATATCTACCCAGCAGCCGGGTAAAGCTGATGCAGGGCGGCAGAACATTTCTGCAAAAAAGCGGAAACGGTCTCCGGCACCACGAACAGAAAAACTTTTGTAGGACGCGGATAAAAAACGGTAATTTGCTGGCAAACAAGGTTGGCTTATGCTATACTTCAAGATGAGTTATCAGCTTCAGATCATACCGGTGCGCGGCCCAGAGTGCGGCGCGCCTTTTGGAGGGTGTGCACAGCACCTTCCGGTGATACAACGGAAGGAGAAAATCATCATGGAAGAAAAGAACCAGCCGCGCCGTCCGCGCCGCAGCCCGGAAGAGCCGCTGCAGAAGAACGAGAGCCTTGTTTATGGCAAAAATCCGGTGACCGAACTGCTGAAAAGCGGTTCCGGCGTGGACACCGTGCTCATTGCTGAGGGCATGGCTCCGGCCGTGGCGGCTTACTATACCGCATTGGCAAAGGAAGCGGGTGCCACGGTGAAGCGGGTGCACCCCAACAAGCTGCGCCTGATGACCGGCACCGAGAGCCATCAGGGTGTGGCGGCATTTGCCAGCGAAATCGAATACGTGACGGTAGACGACCTGATGGCAGCAGCCAAGGACAAGGGCGAGGCACCTTTTCTGGTGCTGAGCGATGGCATTGAAGACCCGCACAATCTGGGTGCCGTGATGCGCAGTACTCTGCTGTGCGGTGCGCATGGCATCGTGATCCCAAAGCGCGGCGGCGCATCGGTCACGCCTACCGTCATCAAGTCCAGCGCAGGTGCCGCAGAACGCCTGCCGGTGGCTCGTGTGGCCAACATCGGCGAGACCATCCGCCGCCTGAAGGAGCAGGGTGTGTTCGTCTACTGCGCCGATATGGACGGAGTGTCTCTGCGCAGGAACAACCTGACCGGCCCCATTGCACTGGTGCTGGGCAGCGAGGGCAGCGGTGTTTCGCAGCTGGTGAAAAAGCTGTGCGACGGCGTGGTGCGGCTGGATATGGCAGCACCGGGCACCGGTGTGGACAGCTACAACGTGTCGGTGGCTGCGGGCATTATTCTGTACGAGATCCAGTCCCAGCGCGCAGCACAGCAGGCATGATCCGGCATTCGGGCCGGAACCTCAATTTGAATTACAGGAGGGACTAGAATGCCGAAAGATAAAAATAATGGCCGGGAAATGACCCCGGATGAAAAGTTCCGCTCCTTTTTCAGCACCACGGCGGTGGATATCCCGGAGGAGATGACCCGGAGAGACGAAAACCAGCCGGAGGAAAAGCCGCAGAAACGGTTTGGCCTGTTTGGCCGTGGTAAGGAAAAGCAGGAGACTGACGAAGCTGCAGCAGAGCAGCCGCAGGAAATGCCCACCGGTGAGGTGCGGCTGGGTGAGGATGCGCAGCCGGAACCGGAAGCGGATCTGGAACTGATGCTGAAGCCGGAGGCAGACCCGGAACAGGAACTGGCCCCGTGGCCTTTTCTGGAAAAGGAAGCAGAGGATGCACAGCCGGAAGCACCCGCCAAAAAGCCGGAGGAAAAATCTGCACTGCAAACGGCGGAACCCCCGGCGGCAGTGAAGCCGGAAACACCCCGGCAGAGCGCTGTCCCGGCGGCTAGACCCGCAGAGCAGCACAGCACGGCAAAGCCTCTCCGGCACCCCAAGAATGCGCCGGAGGTGCTGCTGCCGCAGGAAGAGCAGGAGCAGCAGGAGATGGCACAGCTCAAGGCGATGATCAACGGCCTGAGCGACCAGAAGCCGGAAAAGCCTGCACCGAGGGCCGAAGCAGCCCCGGCAGCAGAAACTGAACTGGCTGAAAGCAAAAAGAAACCGTCCGGTGCACCGCTGCCCGCGGCTGTGTTTGCAGCGGTAAAGGAGACGGCACCGGAGCTGCAGCCGGAACCTGTGCCGCAGCCGGAAAAGCAGCCGGTGGCCGATTTCTTTGGCAAGGCGCAGAGCGAGGACGCACCGCAGGCACCTTTGGCCCCGGCAGAGGAGCCTGCCGCAAAAGAGGACACCATGAGCCTGCCGCTGCTGCCGCTGGACGGTGAAGAGCCGCAGCAGGCACCGGAGAAGGCACCCGCTGCGCCACAGCCGGAACTGAAAGCTGAGGCGGAGGACGCGGTGTCTCCGGAGGAACATGCCGAAACGGAGCTGACCGAGCCGGAGGCTACGGCGGATAAGCTGCACCGCATGAGCGCAGAGCTGACGCTGCGCTGCGTGCTGGGCGGCATTCTGACTGTGGTGCTGCTGCATTTTGGTTTGGTGTCGGATGGGCTGCTGCCCGCCATGGCGGCGCTGGACCCGGATGCTGCCCCGGCGGCATTCTATGCTGCAAACCTGCTGCTGCTGGCAGCAAGCCTGTGCGTGGGCTTCCCGGTGCTGCGCGACGGCCTGAACGGCCTGCGCGGACGGTCTTCTTCCGAGACGATGCCGGCGCTGGCCGCAGTGGCAGCGCTGGTGCAGGCGGTTACAGCCATGCTGAACGCAAATGTTTACCGCGGCACCACCGGCATCTCGCTGCTCAGCGGCATGGCCGCGCTGGGGCTGTTCCTTGCGCTGCTGGGCAGCCGGGTGATGCTGGCTGCTGTCAAGGGCGGCTATGAGCTGGTGACCAATGGTGTGGAGTTCGAGGGTGCCTACCGCGCCAAGGATAAAGACCTGCTGCGTGCCCTTGCACGGGATCTGGAACAGAAGGACCCCTGGGTGCTGCTGAGCCGCCCGATGAAGGAAGCTGACGGCTTTGTGGAGCAGAGCTTGAGTGAACGCGCAAGCGAGCGCCGTGCCCGCAAAGTTTCGTACATCCTGCTGGGCGTTGCCCTGCTCAGCGGCGTGCTGTTCCTGCTGGCAGGTGCCGGCTGGAACAAAGCTGCGGCTGCCATGGCAGCTGTGCTGTGCATGGGCGCACCGCTTTCTTCTACCTTGATCGCGGGCGTTGCCTCGCTACGGCTGCAGCGTGCGGCTGCGGCTGTGGGCGCAGTTGTGCCCGGTTGGCAGGCCATTGAGCAGCTGGGCGGCATTGATACGCTGCAGATCGATGCAGATGACCTGTTCACCGCCGACAGCGCACAGCTGGAGGATATCCGCATCTTCAAGGGCGGCCGCATCGACCGCGCCATCCTGTACGCGGCCAGCGTGTTGAACGAGAGCCACGGCACCCTGAAGGGGCTGTTCCGCCAGATCGTTGAGGAACGCACAGACATCCTGTTCCCGGTCAAGGATCTGGAGCAGCACCATGGGCTGGGCTTTTCCGCCTGGTGCGATAACAACCGCATCCTCATTGGTACCCGCCGCTATCTGGAGCAGGAGGGCGTGCCGCTGCCGGACGAGGAATACGAGATGCAGCACTCGAAGAACGGCGAGCTGCAAATTTTGTATCTGGCTGTGTCCGGCAATCTGCACGCTATGTTCGTGCTGAAATATGTGGGCGGGCGCAATGTGGCCCGCGGCCTTGCCGTGCTGCAAAAGGAGAACATCCGCCTGCTGGTCACATGCCAGGACCCCAGTCTGACTGCACACCACATTACCGAAGCATACCGCCTGCCGGAAGGCATGATCACCGTGCTGGATCAGGAGCAGTGCAACGCCATCAAGGCCGCACCGGAAGACCCGGAGGACACCTGCTGCATGATCCATCTCAAGGCGTTTGCCAGCCTGACCGGCGGTCTGCAGGCTGCGGATCAGGCCCAGAACGCCGAGAGCAGCGCCACCACGGTACAGATGGTCTCGGTGCTGTTCTCCATTATCATTGCAGCGCTGCTCACCAGTGCAGGCAGCATCTGGGAGCTTTCGGTGGCAACGGTGCTGATGTATCAGGCAGCGTGGAGCGCCCTGAGCATTGCTGTGTGTGCACTGAAGCAGCATAACTGAGAAATATTCTCAAAATAAATAGGAATTATTCTTGATTTCCATCAAAAAATATGGTATACTCTGTTCAGAACCTGAGCCGCAGGCGAAAAAATTACCGCCGGGCTGAATGATAGAGCCGGGATCGGTCGATCCTGACAGAAGATCCGTTTTTGAAAGGAGAGCATCATGGAACTGAAGGGTACCAAAACCGAGAAAAATCTGATGGAAGCGTTTGCAGGCGAGAGCCAGGCACGCAACAAGTACACCTTCTTTGCCAGCATGGCAAAAAAAGAAGGCTACGAGCAGCTGGCCGCGATCTTTGAGGAGACCGCCGGCAATGAGAAGGAGCACGCAAAGATCTGGTTCAAGCTGCTGTGCGGCGGCGCGATCCCCGATACCCTGACTTGTCTGGACATGGCAGCAGGCGGTGAGCACGACGAGTGGACCGAGATGTACCCCCGCATGGCCAAAGAGGCCAAAGAAGAGGGCTTCCCTCAGATCGCAGCACTGTTCACCATGGTGGCACAGATCGAGAAGGAGCACGAGGAGCGCTACCGTGCGCTGGCCGAAAACCTGAAAAACAACAAGGTCTTTGCCCGCGAGGAGCAGCAGGTATGGCAGTGCCGGAACTGCGGCTACACCTATATCGGCAAGTCCGCACCGCTCAAGTGCCCGGTGTGCGCACATCCGCAGAGCTACTTTGAGCTGAAAAAGATCAACTACTAAGCTGAAAATTCAAAAGCAGAACAGCGCCGCCGCATCCGGTTTGCCGGGTGCGGCGGCGTTTTGTACAAAATTGAAAAGCGGATTTTATTATTCTCCACAAAATAAGGCTCAGCTGCCCGGCAGAATGGGCAAAAAACTTGACCCGGTTTTGCACTGCGTGTAAAATAATACGGAGACAGGAATATTTAAAGGATCTTGCAGCAAAGCAGGCGGGGAGGGCAAAGCCCATGAAGCAGGGGTTCAAAGCGTGTGTTTGTGCAGTGGTGCTGTGCGCAGAACTGTTTGCAGCCGGGGCATTGTCGGCCTATGCTGCGCAGGAGCAGCCGCTGCCGGACAGCGGCATGACATTGGACACTGCCGAACTGACGCTGGATATCACCGAAGGAGACCCGGCCCCGGTGGCCTACCTGAATGTGCAGGCACCCAACGACTACTTCTTTCTGATCTGGACTTCCAGTGATCCGGCAGTGGCATCGGTGGACGGCACCGGCAAGGTGACCGGCCATGCCGAGGGCACTGCGGCCGTCACGGCCCGCAATGAGCGCGGCGAAAAGACCACCTGTACCATCACGGTGCGCAAAAGCACAGCCAGCCGCTTGGTGCTGAACACCAGCGATCTGACGCTTACCATTACAGAGCAGGAGCCTGCCCCGACGAAACAGCTGAAGCTGGAACAGAACAAAGGCGGGTTTACCTATGTGCGGCAGTGGGTCAGCAGCAACCCGGCGGTGGCATCGGTAAGCACAAACGGTACCGTAAAGGCGCAGGGGTCCGGCAAGGCCGTCATCAGCGCACTGACCACAGCCGGGCAGGTGCTGCGCTGCACGGTAACGGTCACATCGGAGATCGGACGGGTGCAGATGAGCAAAAATGCCATGTTGCTGCAGGCAGTGGGAGCCAGTCAGAAGCTGACCGCGCAGGCTGCAGGCACCAAAAACGGAACGATGACATGGCTCAGCAGCAATCCGGGCGTGGCAACTGTGAGTGCGGATGGCATGGTAACGGCGGTGGGCGACGGTGAAACGATGATCCTTGCCGTTACACCGGAGGGTCGTGCCGATGCCTGCTATGTGGCCGTGGGAGCGGCGGCGTGGCGGTTCCGCTCGGAGGACGAGCTTGCCGAAACGCTGACTCTGACCGGCCAGCTGCCCTATTCGGATGGAAAGTAAAAAGAAAAATGGGAGCGTTCTGTGCAGCAGGATGCTCCCATTTTTTCAAAACCCGCTGGGCAGAAAGATCATGGTTCCCCGGGCAGACCACGCCATCCGCTGGGCCATGCAGCCGGGCGCACCGGCTAGCAGAAACAGGGCCAGTGCGGCGAGCAGCAGCACCCATCCAAGGCCGCTGTGCGGCCTGCCGGAAAAAGGATCCCCTTTTTTGCGTCTCATCCCGCTGCCCCCTTTTTGCTGTACTGGCCCATGCTATGCGCGGCCAGCAGTGATTGTGCAATGTGCTGGGCTGTGGTACAATAAAACCTTAAGAGATACATTGTACAGGGAGAACGATCTTTATGCTGACCATTACACTGCTGGGCACTGCGGCTACCATGCCACTGCCGGACCGGGCACTCTCGGCGGCGTTTGCTGCCTGCGGCGGCCACGGCCTGCTGTGGGACTGCGGCGAGGGCACTCAGGCAGCGGCACACCGGGCAGGCGTGAACCTGATGCGGGCAGATGCCATCTGCCTGACCCACTACCATGGCGACCACATCTTTGGTCTGCCGGGCCTTTTGCAGACTCTGGGGGCGCAGGGCCGCACAAGGCCGCTTGCGCTGCTGGGTCCGGAGGGCCTGCCGGATATCTGGGCGGCGGTGCGGGCACTGACCGGCCCGCTGCCCTATCCGGTGAAGCCGCAGGTGCTTATGCCGGGCCAGCCGCTGGCGCTGGATGCGCTGAGCGAGGGCTGGCCTGCCGGTGCGCGGCTGGTGCCGTTTGCCACAAAGCACCGGGTAAAAAGCCTTGGCTACCGGCTGGAGCTGCCCCGTGCAGGCAAATTCTCGCCGGAGCAGGCCCGGGCGCTGGGGGTGCCGGTGCAGCAATGGAAGCTGCTGCAGAAAGGGCAGAGCGTTGCCGTGGAGGGCAGAACGGTGCAGCCTGCGCAGGTGCTGGGCGCCCCGCGCAAGGGGTTGAGCGTGGTATTTTCCGGCGATACGGCCCCCTGCCCGTATTATTTGCAGGCGGCGCATGACGCAGACCTGCTGATATGCGATGCCACCTATGCCCTTCCGGAGCAGGAAGACCAGGCCCGTCAGTGGGGGCACAGCACCTTTGGGCAGAGCGCGACCCTTGCCGCGCAGGCGAGGGCAAAGCGGCTTTGGCTGACCCATTATTCCCCCATGATCACCGACCCGGAGGAGTATGCCGCGCAGGCACAGAGCATCTTCCCGGCGGCGGAGTGCGGCTTTGACGGCAAAAGCATCACCCTGCAGTACGAGGAGGCACAGCCATGACCATCCGGATGGACGAGGGTGCGGCAGAGCTGCTGGACACCCTGCACAGGGCGGGCTATGCAGCCTACGTGGTGGGCGGCTGCGTGCGGGACAGTCTGCTGGGCCTTACACCGCACGACTGGGACCTGTGCACCAGTGCTCTGCCGCAGCAGGTGATGGAGCTGTTCGGCGCGCAGCGGTGCATCCCCACCGGCCTGCAGCACGGCACGGTAACGGTGAAGCAGAGCGGTGCCCTTTACGAGATCACCACCTTCCGTACAGAAGGCACCTACACAGATGGCCGCCACCCGGACGAGGTGCATTTTGTGCCGGATGTGCGGGAGGACCTGGCCCGGCGGGATTTTACCATCAACGCCATGGCCTACAATGAAAAAGAGGGCCTTGTGGACCCCTTTGGCGGGCAGGCCGACCTGCAAAGCGGCATCGTACGGGCGGTGGGTGTGCCCCGCCAGCGGTTCACCGAGGACGCGCTGCGCATCCTGCGGCTGTACCGCTTCGCAGCCCGGTTTGGCTTTTCCATCGACCCGCCCACGGCGCAGGCGGCACAGGAGCTGTGTGCCCATCTGGACTGCGTATCGGTGGAGCGCATCGAGGAGGAGCTTGCAAAACTGCTGAGCGCACCCGCCCCTGCGGCATATCTTGACAAAAAAATACTGCTTGTTATTCTGCCGGAGCTTTCATCGGAGGCACTGGCGGCGGCAAAGCCGGTGGTGGATGCCTGCCCGGCGGGTGCAGAAAACCTGCCCATCCGGCTGGCGGCGCTGCTGTACAGCCTTGGCGAGGACGGCACCCGCCGCACCCTCAGGCGCCTGCGCTGCTCCAATGCCTGTATTGAGGAAACGGCGGTGCTGGTGCGGGAAGCCAGAAGGCGTGACGGTAGCTTTCTCTTCGGACACGAGTACGGGTTGCGGCACCCAGCGGATGCTTCGTGCTTTGAGCAGCACTCGCATCCTGCTGGCCGCTGCCCCAACAGCAACTCCTTGTTTCCGCCGCAGGCGGCAGTCGTTGCCGTTGCAGGCCATTCCATCGCCCGCCCTATTGCCTTCGGCAACAGGGTCCCACCCCAGCGAACGGTCCTCAGAGAAACTACCGTCACACCCGGCTTTACCATCTACGCCCGCCGACTACTGGGCAAATATAACTTGTGTACCGTGCAGCGCATTGCTGCACTGGGCATAGCCCTGCGGCCGGAACGGGCGGCTGATTTTGCTGCACTTTCCGAATTGGCCGAACAATTGGACGCGGACGGCGTATGCTGCCGCGTCAGCCAGCTGGCTGTGAATGGCCGCGACCTGATGGCGGCAGGCGTCCCGGCGGGGCCGGGCATCCGCAAAGTGCTGGAAGCGCTGCTGGACGGTGTGATCCGGGAAGAATATCCCAACGAGCGGCAAGCCCTGCTGGCCGCAGTGCAGCAGCTCGCTGCGTCTTGACAAGCTCTTTTTTCAGAGTTACTATTATACTACTGTTTTAGTGTGTTGAATGCACCAAAGGAGAACTTATGACCACACAGACCCCTGATTCAAAGCCGCGTGCCCTCATTGCCATGAGCGGCGGCGTGGACAGCTCGGTGGCGGCATGGCTCATGCAGCAGGCAGGCTATGACTGCACCGGCATCACCATGCGGCTCACCCGCAACGAAACGCTGGGACAGTCCGGCTTTCACACCTGCTGCTCGGAAAAGGACATCGAGGACGCGGCAGAGGTGGCGTATGCCATGGATATCCCGTACGAGGTGCTGGATTTCACGGCCGACTTCCGGGAACAGATCATTGAAAAATTCGTCCGCGTGTATGAGGCGGGCGGCACGCCGAACCCCTGCATCGACTGCAATAAATATATGAAGTTCCGCCATCTGCTGGACTGGGCCCGGGCACACGGCATGGAGTATGTGGTCACGGGCCACTATGCCCGGGTGGAGCAGGACGAGGCCACCGGCCGTTTCCTGCTCAAAAAGGGGCTGGACGAGGGCAAGGACCAGAGCTACGTGCTCTACAACCTCACTCAGGAGCAGCTGGCGCATATCCGTCTGCCGCTGGGCGGCCTGCACAAGACCGAGGTGCGCGAGATCGCGGAGCAGCACAAATTTGTCAATGCCCGCAAGCACGACAGTCAGGACATCTGCTTCGTGCCGGATGGCGACTATGCCCGCTTTATGGAGGACTTCACCGGCAAACATTACCCGGCAGGTGATTTTCTGGACGAGAGCGGCAGGGTGGTGGGCACCCACAACGGCGCGGTGCGGTACACCATCGGCCAGCGCAAGGGGCTGGGCCTTGCCATGGGGGCACCTGTGTACGTCTGCGGCAAGGACATGCAGGCAAACACCGTCACGGTAGGGCCGGAGGAGATGCTGTTCGACCGCATCGTGTATGCGGACGAGGTGAACTGGATCGCCATTCCGGAGCTGACCGGGCCGCTGCGGGTCACAGCCCGCACCCGGTACCATCAGGTGGAGCAGGCCGCCACCGTCTACCCGGCAGAGTGCGGCTTCCGGCTGGAATTTGACCAGCCCCAGCGCGCCCCTACGCCCGGTCAGGCCGTGGTGCTGTATCAGGGCGACACGGTGCTGGGCGGCGGCACCATCACCCGCGTAGAAAAGTAAGGAGAACGAAATGCAAAATCAGTATTCCCGCACGCAGCTGCTGCTGGGCGCGGAAGCCATGGAAAAACTGCACAATTCCCGCGTGGCGGTGTTCGGCATCGGCGGCGTGGGCGGCTACACGGTGGAAGCGCTGGCGCGCAGCGGTGTGGGGGCACTGGATCTGATCGATGATGATAAAGTCTGCCTGACCAATCTCAACCGCCAGATCATCGCCACCCGCAGCACGGTAGGGCAATATAAGGTAGATGTGGCTGCGCAGCGCATCCACGACATTGACCCGGACATCAGGGTGACCACCCACCGGTGCTTCTTTGGTCCGGAAACACAGGACCAGTTCGACTTTACCCAGTACGACTATGTGGTGGATGCCATTGACACCGTTACCGGCAAGCTGGCGCTGGTGATGAAGTGCAAGGAGGTGGGCACCCCCATCATCTGCTCCATGGGCGCAGGCAACAAGATGGACCCGACCCGCTTTGAAGTGACCGATATCTACAAGACCTCGGTCTGCCCGCTGGCCAAGGTGATGCGCACCGAGTGCCGCAAGCGCAGGATCAAGCACCTGAAGGTGGTCTACTCCAAGGAGCCTGCCATGACCCCCATCGAGGATGACGACATCAGCTGCAAGTATCACTGCATCTGCCCTCCGGGCACCCAGCGCAAGTGCACCCAGCGCCGTTCGGTGCCGGGCTCCAATGCCTTTGTGCCCTCGGTGGCCGGCCTGATCATCGGCGGCGAGGTGGTAAAAGACCTTGTGGGCTTTGTGCCAATGAAGGGGTAAAACAAAAGGCAGACTCCTGCTGTGTGGGACGATTTTGAATGCGCTCCGCGTTGCTTTGCGCATAAGCTAAGGAAATTATATTTTTGATTTTGGGGTCCAGAAACGCCTGCGGGTGTTTCTGGACCCCATTTTCATGGGCGGGGGTCGTGGAGGAAAGGCTTGTGCTTGCGGGCAGAACGTTAATTCCGCCGCGTGAATGTTTCCGCAGAAAACCAGCGCGGCAGCTTCCGCTTTCGGTTATGACTCCTCCCGTGAAAAGGCAATTCTGGAAAATCCGCAGATTTTCCAGAATTGCGAAATAAAATAATAATTCCGCTGAAAATGGTCAGAGCATCAGCGGAGACCATTTAAGATCGCGCTTTTTACGCGCTGCAGCGTTCCATAATATAAATTTGCAATCAATTTGCAATTTGGTATTGCAATTGGAGAGAATATCGTGTATAATCATCCCTGTTCAAAAATGCAACCAATTTGCAATTTACTAAAATGAAGCGACGAACGGTCGTTTTTAGGAGCGTATATGGAACTGTTTCTGGATGTTCTGGGCGAATCTCTGGTGGATACCGCCAAGATGCTGCCCTTCCTGTTTTTGGCTTATCTTCTGATCGAGTATATCGAGACCCGCCACGGTGAGCGCATTGAAGCACTGCTGGCAGGCGGCGGGCGCTGGGGCGCGATTCCGGGCGCGGTGCTGGGCTGTGTGCCGCAGTGTGGCTTTTCGGCCATTGCGTCCAACTTCTACTCCTCCCGCGTCATCACACTGGGCACCCTGATGGCCGTCTACCTTGCTACCAGCGACGAAGCCATCCCGCTGCTGGTATCCATGCCGGCCTACTGGGATAAGCTGGCTGTGCTCATGGTCATCAAGGTGGTATACGCCATTGTGGTGGGCTTTGTGCTGGATTTTGTGCTGCGCGGCGTGCTGCCCAAATCGCTGCGCGGCGGCTACACCGGCCATGCCGACGAGGTGGACTGTCACGAGGAGCACAACGACGAAGAGGGCAAGCCCGCCCCCATCTGGAAAGCGGCCCTGCGCCACACGCTGGAGATCTTTGTGTTCATCTTTGCGTTCAGTCTGGTGTTCGGCCTGATCGTGGAAGGCGTGGGCGAAGATGTGTTTGCAGACCTTCTGGGCAGCATGGGCTTCTTCCAGCCGGTAGTGGCTGCGCTGGTGGGCCTGATCCCCAACTGCGCCGCCAGCGTGCTGCTGACCCAGCTGTATGTGGAAGGTGCTCTGCGCTTTTCCAGTCTGGTAGCGGGCCTTTGCACCGGTGCAGGCGTGGGCCTTGCGGTGCTGTGGCGCACCAATCCTTCGTGGAAGCAGAACCTGTTCATCACCGGCCTGACATGGGGTGCAGGCGCATTCCTCGGCGTGGCAATGCAGGTGGTCGTGGCCGTG
>ERZ1694689.449-NODE-449-length-14334-cov-53.773864_pt1 | contig 14334 bp, 16 predicted proteins | sample MGYA00581724_ERZ1694689 | MGnify/ENA primary metagenome ERZ1694689 (study PRJEB42213, sample SAMN07424469) | human gut metagenome | biome: ENVO:00009003; feature: ENVO:2100002; material: ENVO:00002003 | host: Homo sapiens | place: USA | collected 2014 ...
ACCACTCGTTGAACAGATTACGGATTGCGGCGAAGCCCTCGCTGTCTCCCCGGTTACTGTCCACACCGTCATTTACGGCGATAAAGCGGACATCGTAGCTCGGAAAGATAATATCCGTATATTGTCCAACAGTCAGATAGTCACGACCAAATCGGCTGAGGTCTTTGACCAGCCAGCAGCCCACAAGCCCCTGCTTGACAAGTTCAAATCCTTCCTGCACACCGGGACGATTGAAGTTCGTCCCGGTATAACCGTCATCCACCAGAATTTTCAGGTTTGTATACCCGTGGTCACGGGCATATCGGGTTAAATACTCTCGCTGATTTGCGATACTGTTACTCTCGCCATCCTGAGCATCCTCATTGCTCAAACGGCAGTAGAGAATGGTAATTTTCTGCTGATCCAACATAATATCCTCCTTCGGTTGTTGGTCAGCCGACAGTACCGTTGTGCATACTGGAATTATATCATGCTTTTGTGTCGCAGTCATTAACAAATCACCCCCTTGTCAGAAAAAAAGAGCCGTTTTACCTTGTCGGCAAGCGGCTCATTCCCGGCACATTCTGTTTCAATCACATACCATGTGTTCCCGATCTTGCGCTCAATGGTCTCACAGAAAGAAGACTGTGCCGCTTCCAAATGTCTGCGGCATTCTTCCAGAAAATCAATGGGCGGCTCGAAAATCGGGTCAAAGCAGGAGCAAATATCAATATAGCCGATGGCATCGTTGATTTCTTCCATTGGGGCATCTTCCATAATCATCTTGTTAATTTCCTCTACGGTTTTATTCATAGGCAAATAGTTCCTTTCTAAATTTCCATATCCTGCCTACGCTTACGGGCAGGGTGCTTATGTTCCTGTGTTTCCTTTCCTCTGGCGAGGACGGCATCAAGAAAAGCCCGAACCCTTTCGGATGCGATTTCCAGTGCATCCAGATAGGGCTGGGCTTTCTTTTTGAGTTCCAAATATTTTTCGTTTAGGGCTTCAAAGCGGCGCTTCCAAACGGATGCACTCTTTTCTGCCTGTTCGTATTTTTGCTTGTATTTCAACTTTTCCGCTTTCTCTGCGAAGCTGCTGACTGCATAATCCTTTAGGATGCGGCACTCATCCGGTGTCAGAGTGATATTGTTGCCGAAAGTGGCTTTCTTTCCCATTGCTTCAATGTCCTGCACCGTCAGGGCAGTTGCCCTTGCTGCCTTTGTTTCCTTTTGCAGAGCTTCCAGTTTCTTTTTTTGTTTTTCAGCAGCAACTCTGGTATTCTCCAAGGACTGTTCCGCATCGGCAACCTGTGCGGTGACTGCTTCCAACCGCTGCTGTTCAGCCTGTACCTTGAACTGTGTCACCGTCAGATGTTCCTCGGTGCTGCCACGTTCTCCACGCTCCACATCGGTATACCCGGCAGCTCGCATGAAATGAAAAAAGTCATCCTGCAACACACTGTAGGACGACTTCAAAATCTTTTTCCCTTTTGCGTTTAACATTGGATTTCCCTCAGCATCCAAAACGGGCTTGGACTCCCATTTCTTACTGCGGCTGACCTGTGTAATCGTTTCCTTTACCGTTCCCCGGAGGGATTCATCCTTACACCGCTTCGACCAAAGGATCTGCTTTTCCACCACCGGGATATAAACCACGTGAAGATGATAGTGGTACACATCCTCGCCCAGTGCTTCGGACATTGCCCGGTTGCGCTCGTCGGCGTGCATCACAGCGGAGAGGATATACTGCTCACCACCTACGATCTCCACGGCGGCTTTATAGGCATCGGCATAAAACTGTTTCGCAAATTCATAGCCGCCGTGGTTGTAGAAATAAGCGGAGTTCACATCAAATACCAACTCGCCGTATTTGATGGCATCCGGTTTCAGACCTCTGGTGGAGATCACGCCAGCCTGTTCCATCTGCTCGAACATTTTCACATAATCGTCCGTGGGAGCCTTGTAGTGAACATTCAGCGCAGAGCGTTCCGGTACGATGTCCTGATTGCTGTAGCTGTCCTTTTCACGCTCATTGTGTTCCTGTACCTTTGCCACATCAGCCGGTGTTTCCAAGTCCTGATTTCTGGCTACGGTACGGTCGATTCCATCGTTTCTTGCCATTGGCGTTTCCTTTCTTTGAGATTTGCAGACAGCGGAGAACTACGGAGAGGCACTTTTTCAAAGTGTAATAACCCACTATGACACTTTCATCCATACTGGCTGCAAAGTGCCGTGGGCTCTCCGAGGGCTCCTCCGGAGGGGGAGTGCGGTCGCTGCGGCGACCTCTGCTGAACTGCCCGAAAACTGTCTGCATCGTTTTCTGTTGTTCAGCCCGGATAGCTGCTGTTTTGCGAAACACCACCTATCCGGCGGCAGTGAAAACCGAATCTTTCACTGCCTGTCCACGGAATTTATCAAAAATCCGTGGACATAGAAACAGCCCCAACGATGAAAATGTGATGTTTCTATAACGAGCGTTTCACGCTCTTTTGCTGTGTACATACGTACCAGCAATGGGGTTTACTCAACGCTTCGCCATTCCTCCGGAATGTCATCCGGTACGTACGTACACGGCGAATCTCCGTAAAACCCGCTTATATGAGGTCGTGCAATCGCTTCCACTCCCATGAATCCCCACACCCGCCGACCGGCAGCGTTGGTGATATTGTTGCAATGCTCCAGATTATATTTCCGGGCATTGGCAACCATGGCATCGCTGAAGCTGCGGGCTTTCAGCGGCGAAAGAGAATTTTCTCTGCACCACATTTCGTAGATTTCATAAAAATCCTTTGAGCTGATGGAAGCATCCGCTCTCAATCGGATGTATCCATCCGACTCCATGAAATCGAAAATATTGTTATTGTCACGCTTGACCGCTTCCCGGTTTGCACGGATGCGGTCACTCTCCGAAAACTTAAAGTTGTTGGCAACGAGCCGCTGCAATCCCTCCAATGCCCACAGGAAGATGCCCTCGGCTTCGGCTTTCATCTTCTCTGCAAGGTCGGGATCGTCGGCTCTGTCCACGGGCTTTTCCTTGGTGGTCAGCACAAGCTGTCTGCGGTAAAAACCATCGCTGCGGTCATACAGGGCTTGCAGATCACCGTTGCTGAACGCCAGCAGCCGGGCAAACATCCAGCCCTGATAACTCTGCTTGCCTTTGCGTTCCAAATCCATCTTTCCCTGTGCTGTCACGATGGATTTGACATAGTTGGTCTGGCGCAGAGCTTCCATCCGCATATCATCATCCACGCACAGCAGGATGTGTTCCAGATCGGCACGGGCAAATCGGTTTTCAGAAATCTTACCGATACTGCCGTCTTTCATATTTGTACCGAAGATGGTAGACAATACAGCACCGATTTGGGATTTGCCCTCGCCGCCGTTGCCCTTAATCACCATCATGCGCTGTCCTTTGTTGGAGGGAATCAGGCAGTAGCCGATGAACTCCTGTAAGGTGGGGATGTCCTCTGCATAGAGCAGTCCGTCCAGAAAGTTCAGCCAGATCACCGGCGCAGTAGCATCGGGATTGTAGGCAACCGGCAGACGGCTTCGCACGATAGCCGGTCTGCCCTCGGTAAATGTGCCATCCAAAAGGAGCGTACCGTTGGCAACATGAATGCGATCCTGCTCCGGCGGGAAGTCAGGCTCTTGCGCTTCCAGTTTCAGCACTTCCAGAATGTTGGTGATCTTCCGTGGGATGTTGTTCACAGCACAGAATTTCAGCTTGTCGTAAATCTCACCCCGAAGAGGGAGATCATCTGTTACCCGACCATCGGGCGTGAAAAAAGCTCCGTTTGCGAAGATAATTCTGCGCTCCTGCAGGAATTCTTCACAAAACAGAGCCTCGTTGATGTTCTGCCCATCAAACCACATGGGCAAGTTCATATCAGGCGTTTTCCGGTTCTTCGCCATGCTGCGCCACCTCCTTTTTCTTTCTTGCGGTGTACTCTTTCAGAAAGTCGATATACCCGCCCTTCATCAGTTTGTCCACAACAGCTACACGCTGTTCCAATTCGCCCACCGTCAGCACATCTGCCATATATTCGATATGGCAGTGCATCTGGCAGGCTTCCACAAAACGGTCATCCAGAGCATCCTCCGGTGTCTTGGGTGCATATCGCACTTTCCAATCTTCCAGCAGATGCAGATAATCCATCAGCACCCGGAAGCACAGCATTTCGTCCTCCCGAAACTGACGGATATAGGGACGTTTGGGCTTGAGCATAGCTGCGGCAGTGGGAGGTTTCGGGTCAAGCCCAAAATCAGCAGCCAACTTTTGTGCTGCTTCGTAGCTGCTCAAATCAAAGAGCTTTGCCACAAAGTCGATCACATCCCCCTTGGCTCCACAGCCGAAGCAGAAGAAATAGTCCTCATTCAGCTTCATGCTCGGATGCCTGTCATTGTGGAACGGGCAGCAAGCCATGCCGTTTCGGTTGACTTGCTGCCCGTAGTGTTCGGCGGCTTGCTTTACGCTGATTGCCGCCTTGATGGTTTCATAGATTGTCATAGAAAACCTCCGTTCATAGTATTCAGAAAGCACGAAACACCCGCCGTGATTGGCAGGTGCTTCGCTCCTTCTACTATGGTTATGCCGGTTTTTTCAAAAAACAGGCTAATAGCAGGACAAGCCCGTTTCAAAAAACAGGACAGCTTTTCGGAGAATGTAGATTTCTTCACATTTGCATGGTATAATTGAAAAAATGAAAAAACAGGACAGGAGGGCAAGTATGAATCAAGATCTGATGACATTGGATTTTTGGCAGGATACGGTCATATATGAAGGCAGAACATTACCTATCGGCACTCTTGCCTGTGATGCGCTGAATATTTCGGCAGATACTCTTGCCCAGATGAACGAGCAATGCCAGAAAATCAATCTGCTGCTTGGGATGCTGAACGCCGGACAGGACGCTTCTGCACTCTTTCCTATGGCAAGGGTAGCTGCTCTGGAAATGCTGGATATTCTCAGTAAAACACCGCCGTTCTCCTATATGGATATTCCAAAACACAGAGAACGGATTGAAAAAGTCTTTACTGCGGACAGCGCACAGAAATATGTGGAGTTTGCCATTAAAGCCGCAGCTAATTCCTTGCAACTTGATGAAGTCCCGAACTATGCCGACGCAATCATGCTCCAACGCTATACCGCAGTTTTCGGGCATCTGGCATACTCTCTTGAGGAATATCAAAAGGCAATGCTTGATTTTGCAGAAAAATCAGACGGCAACGAGGCAGACCGCACAGCGGAGGGCTTTGCAAAAATGTTCGGCAGCTATTTCCCGCCTAAGTTCTCTATCACAGAGAGCAATGCCTGGATGTCTGTTGCAAATAACTCTGTTCAGTATGTGGCTACCATCCGTCCTGGCGAGGACATAGCAAAGCTGGTCAAGCGGATGCACTATGTATCCTTTGTTGGGATGTTCCGGTCTGATCTCTTTGAGGGCTTGTGTGTCGGTCATGCGCCAAAGAAGTGCCGGATCTGCGGCAAATGGTTTCTGACCACCAACGCAAGGCACACCAAATACTGCGGCGGTTATGCACCGGGGGACAAGCTGCACCGCACTTGCCGGCAGATCGGCAATCTGAAAGGCAGAGAACAGCGGGAGCTTGCGGACGATCATCCGCTGAAACAGATTTATGAGAAGCGACTGAATACCATAAACCGCTATGTGAAGCGTGGCACGCTGGACGCTGATCTTGCGGAGGTTATGAAGAAGCTGGCGAAGGATAAAATGCTCAGGGCGGTCAGCAATGTTGACTACGCCAAGGGCAGTTATGAGAAAGAAATGGAACAGAGGTCTTTGCTTGCTGAGGCCAAGACTATAAAATAGACTTACGATGGAGGGAACTAAGATGGGGACATATGATTTTACATACAATGTACCTGCAAATTTTAATAGACGTGTTGTTCAATTTCTTCAGCAGTTTGGAAAAGCTCATGTAGCCCAAGCCTTTCAACGGTGCGAATATGAGTATGAAGATCTTGGACTGGCTTTTTATGCAGGGATGAAAGGTGATAATTGGAACAAAAACGCCCTGGATTTTACATTTGAAGGAGCAGAATCTGATATAGCCTTACTGCAATCTTTTGATTCTGTACTGCAGGATGCGATTGGGAAAGCGCTCAAACCAAGTGAATCGGGACTCCTTGTTCGGAAGGTCTATTATTTCGCTTCTGACAGTGCATCCGAATCCACAATGATACCCCCGTCCAACGAGGAACGATTAAATGCTGATATGGCAGCAGCCCAGAGTGTTCTTGATGATTTGATACAGGTAGGGGAGCGTGTCTGCTTAAATGCCTCGTTCAATGCTTCGAGCTCTGAAAACAGCATAAACGACTACTTTAGAGATATGCTTTCCTTTAAGGGATATGACGAGGTAAAAGACCAAACACGGCATGGCATATCAGCAAGCGGAAAGGATGCTGCAGAGGTTGATATACTATTGACCAAAGCTGGGCGAGAAATTGCCATATTTGAGGGACTGAAGCTGGATAGTGTATCAACATCGTACATTGATGCACATATTGACAAGGCCATAGTCAATTATAATGCACTGGGCACAGCAACCTTCGTTGTTGCATATGTCAATTCTGCGGACTTTGAATCCTTCTGGGAGAGATATTCCGATCATGTGCAGCAGTACGACTTCCCGCTTCAAATAAAGAAACCGTTCAATGTACTGCCTTATCCCAATGCAGCAGCTCGGGTGGCAACACTGATCCTTAACCGAGATGGGTTCGATTTTCCTGTGTTTTTTATCGCCTTTAAGATTAGTTAATCTTCGGCACATTGATTAGTTTGAAGGGAGGTGCGCTGTGCTGAAAGATTTTTCGTGGAACATGACCGGATACATACCGAAACATTCTGTTGAACCATCCACAAATGGAATCTCGCAATATGTGGCAGAGCGCATCTTCCAACTGGAACCGGAACCGCCAGCGGTGAGCAGTCTGAACGAATATATCTTGTCTGCTCTGCAGGAAAAGAACCTGATATATTTCTCATTCTTCCTCCATCACTATGAGCCGCAGCTCAACAAGCGCATCAAAGGCTTTCTCGGCGTGGATGGCAGCGATTTGTACGACACAGACCGATTTATAGATATAAAGCTCACCTGCCGGGAGCAAATGCTCCAGAAGCTGATGGACTATGATCCTGCCAAGGGCGCAGAGTACGCCACCTACATTTTCCCATTCATCCGGGATGCTCTGCTCCGTTTCCGCATGGGAGAAGAAAAATGGTCGGTATCCTCTCTGACCAATTACAAAATGGTGCGGTCAATGGCATGGCTGTATCATAACACCAGGGATGCGGTCAGCGAGTTTTCCAAGAAGTACAACTGTGATCTTGCCCTTGCGGAAGAATATCTGAAAGTAGTCCGTGGTATCCGCAATCAGCAGCCTTTCTATGTGACGGACGAGGACGGCGAGGAAACAGGCGAAGATGTTGCCCTTGACGATAGCTGGAACTATACCGACATCCTATGGAACGGCATACAGGCAGAAAAGGTGCAGCGGGCATTTGAAAAACTGAATTACCGGGAACAGACCTTGCTTGAAAAGCGCCTTGCGATCTGCATGACCTGCGGGCGTGTCGGCTCATGGAAAGGCCGCCCCACCTTTGAAGAACTGGCGGTTATGTTTGAGGGCAGCACAGCCAGCGGTGCAGAACGAGCCTATCGGAAAGCAGTAGACAAACTGACGGGACTTCTGGTTGCCGAGGGCGCAATCCATGCTGTCCGATTGAAACAGAAATCCAAGACTAAGCGCAAAATGAAAATCGCCGCTGCGATCTACGAATACCAAGCAGATTGCGACGGCGAATGGGGCGAAATTTCATTGGATTTTGAGAACGGCACAGCAGAGATCCTCCGCCTTGCCGATTGGGATACGATGAAAACAAACCGCTTTGCGAACAGGGCAATAGCGTATCTTTTGAACTGTGAGAATGAGAAGCTGCCCAAGGAAACGATAGTTGCCTTTGAACCATAAGAACAAATAGTACGAATATGGTATAAACCACCTAAAATCATAAGCGCAACCTGTAGTTTACATTTAGAACCTCGATGTTGGTGGTCTTTCAGACAGCAAACAGGTATTATTGATACGAATTATTTATTAAGATTGGAGGACGCACTATGACATTAGGCGATAAATTATCAAGACTTCGAAAAGAAAACAATTACACGCAGGAGCAGCTTGCTGATGTTCTCGGAGTATCGAGACAGGCAATCAGCAAATGGGAAAGCAATATTACATATCCTGAAACCGATAAATTGGTACGGATGAGCAAACTTTTTCATTGTACGACGGATTATCTGCTTTTGGACGAAGATGAAATGGATACAGATGAGAAACAAAATGCATCTGAACATCATGCTGCGCCAGCTAATCAGATATTTATTGAGTCACCCCTTACCAAAAATCTGGTTTCGTGTTTTAAGGTAACAGCTTCTCCGGTACTCTCACCAACGAAAAAACAACCAAAATATCTGTTGCTTGGCGTTGATAAGGTTACGGTTCTTGGAGAACATACAACTCAGCTTGGATGGTATGAAAATGAAGAAGATATTCAGAGAGAAATATCTGAAATCACATCTGCCATTCGTGATGGAAGAAGTAGCTATACTTTAAAATACAATGTTGAGGTGGATACAAAGAACATTGATGTTGTAATGAAAAAAGCATTGGAAAATGATAAGCATATAAAATTTCCAAAAATACTGATAGGTGTGTTAACACTGATTGCTGTCATAATCGTTTTCTATTTTGGCGGAAGTATTATAGAAACATTTTATAATATCGGTAGAACATTAGGAAATGCTATCGGAGATTTATTCTGGAAATAAGGAGAGAAAGGATAATAAAGTGGCGCAGATAATATGGAATGGTAATAAAATCTGGGAAAATGTTTGGGACGGTAATCAGCCGTGGGACAGAGAGATTGCGAAAAAAAGCATTCCAGAAAAGGCAGTTTTAATTGACAGACCAGATGACATAATTAAGGCATCAATTCCATACATGATTATTCCTTGTATTGTATGCTTTGTTGCAGTTTTTACAAAAAAGGCACAAGTAGATGAATTCATATTTGATTTGTGGTTTATGCCGCTGTCATTTATTATCGGATTCTTTGTTGCGATGCCCTTGCATGAATTTCTTCATGCTATATGCTTTCCAAAGGGAGAAAAAGTCTACATAGGAGTATCCGTAAAACAGTTGAGGGCATATGCTGCATCCTCTGCAGCTCTTAGCAGAGGACGATATATCATGATGTCATTGGCACCTATGATTCCGGGGATACTTTCTCTTGCTGTTTTCTTGGCCTGCCCGATCACGATGAAGTGGTTGATGACAATATGCGTAGTTTCTTCGTTTATGGGATTAATCTCTCCATCACCTGATTATATGGATGTTATAATCTTATTGCGAAAAGTACCGAAAGGGGCAATGATTCAGGCAACGGAAAATGGCTTGGTTTGGTATCTTTAACACAACAGATTCCAATTCTTTTCTAAGACAGAGACTAAGGTTTTTACGTGCTGTCAAATACTTTTGACACCGTATTTTCAGCGAAGTAAAACAGGTTTGATAGACAGAAAGAGAAAAAGTGATTATTCTCGGAGCAGGTCAAGAGAACAAATCACTTACAAAGGAGGAAAATTTATGGAGCTGAACGCACAAATAAAAAAATACCGAACGGAGCTTAATCTGTCCCAGGAGGAATTGGCTGAAAAGGTATATGTGACAAGACAGACGATTTCAAATTGGGAGAACGGAAAGAGCTACCCCGATATTCACAGCCTGCTGCTTCTCAGTTCATTGTTCAATGTATCTCTCGACCAACTAATTAAAGGAGATGTAGAGACAATGAAAGAAATCATCAACGAACAGGAAGTAAAAAAGCTCAATCATTACAGTACCATCTATGCAGTTCATTTTATTGTGCTGCTTTTATCGGCTGTACCACTATTTATGTGGCTTGAATGGTATGCGCTGATTCCGTTCGGAATATTTTTTGCTATTACTATGTTCTGGGCATTGAAGGTTGAAAAAATCAAGAAAGAAAATGATATACAGACGTATAAGGAAATTGTTGCGTTTTGTGAAGGTAAAAAATTAGATGAACTACACAAAGCGGTTGAAGCAGGAAAACGCCCGTATCAAAACATCTTGAAAGTGTTTGCTGGTGCCGGTGTTGCTGCTCTGGTCTGTATTTTGATTGGATTTTTTATGCACATATTCTTGAATTGAGTGGATTGTTGTAAGCAGTAATAATGAATTGAGTATAAAACCGGCGATTCCACGCATATTCCCCTTTTGAGAGGTGTGTTTTTGCATAAGACAGCATTAAAATTATGGAGCAAAAACACATTGGAGGTAAAGTTATGAACCAACTGACAATCGGCAAATTTATTGCCCTGAAAAGAAAAGAGAAAAATCTGACCCAAGAGCAGCTTGCGGAAACGCTGGGTGTGTCCAACAAGACCGTATCAAAATGGGAATGCGGAAAATGTATGCCTGACTACGGTATTGTAAAACCGCTGTGTCAGGAGCTTGGTATTACCGTGTCCGAGCTTATGGACGGTGAGGTCAAGGCTGACAGCAGTATTCGGGTGTTTGACGAAGAACAAATACTTGATATGCTCCGGCGGATACAGCAGTTGGAAAAGCAGAAGATGTCAATCTTCGGTATCCTGCTGATTGTAATGGGAATCGCTTTGCTTGCATTTTCTCAGTTGATCGGCGGAACGGATTTCAGGGACTTTCTATCCGGCTTAATGGCTGGAATATCTGTCGGAGAAATGCTTGTCGGAGTATTTATTATCGGTCGTTCATTCTCAAAGCAATAGAATATAATGCTTGCTACGCTAAGTAGCATAAATGTAATCGGTTGTTTCTTGTGAAATTCCTGCTAAATCGCTATGATGAGCCTGCAAATAAAAAAGCAAGGAGGACTCAAAAATGAGTTTAGGAGAAAAAATCAGAGAGCAAAGAAAACAGGCAGGTCTTTCACAGGAGCAGCTTGCCGAAAAGTTAAATGTGTCCAGACAGGCAATTACCAAATGGGAAACGGACAAAGGTATTCCCGATGTTGCCAATCTGATTGCAATCAGTGATGAATTTGGGCTGAGCTTGGACGAGCTGATAAAGGGAGATGTTGCTGTAAAAAAGAAAATAATTGCCGATAGCTCTGCTAAGAAATGGCACATACTGGTTATCGTGTACTTATTGGCTATTGTGGCATATATCGCCTATTTTGCTGTCTGTCATAGGATTCTGATGATTGGATTTTTAATTGCAACGCTGTTTATGCTGTTCTTTGAACTGCGGATTTTCATTAAAGAAAAAATATATAGGCAAAACAGGAATTGTCACGCAGAGTAACAGCATTGTCATAGATAGTTTATTGCATTTGATGACGCTTCAGATTACATTGGGTTCATCAAAAAATCAAGGAGGTCATCACAATGACATTAGGTGAAAAATTAAAAATTGCCCGAAAACAGGCAGGACTTTCCCAAGAACAGTTATCTGAGAAATTGGGTGTTTCCCGTTCTGCGGTTGCAAAATGGGAAACGGATAATGGTATTCCCGATGTAGATAATCTGAAAACTCTTTCCAGATTACTGAATGTGAGCATTGATTATATGCTCGACAACGGCGAAGCGATTGACGAATTGGTTATGCGTGAACCGTATAACTTATCGGAATACGGTAAGGGCGGTAAGGGTAAACGGAAAGACCGTGCGGTTCGTGACAAGTTCCCCGATGCGGAGATCTACACCCTTCTCGGGGAGCAGAAACTGACAAAGGGTGAAAAAGTAATTGACAATGTGCTTGGCATCCTCACCGATGCTCCGTTCGGGATTCCCGGACTAATCAACTCGGTAAAAAACGCGGATAAACAGTTTTATTTGGTGGAAAGAGACGGCAAGCAGTTTTTTGTTACCGTGACGGACGAATTTATAGAAACACGTCAGCTTTCCAAGCGTATGAACGGCAAAAAAATTGAGATCGGGAATTGGAAATTTACCAAATGCGAACATAAATTCTTGGGAGATACGTTGTGAGATGATACACCGAGATATAATGTCGCCGCAAAAAGCAATAAAAGCAATACTCGTTTTATCATTGGTCGTACTCGTAGGCATCGTTTTCACATTGCATATTCTTCCCAAAGGAATTGCATGGGGATCTGCTTGCGTGGGAATAAAACTGGATTCCAGTGATTTGGGAACAAAATATGGGATGGGCATAGCTGTCAGACTATTCGGGATGGCTGTGCTTCTTCCGATTTTATCTCAGCTAAGCGATATGCGGATATTCGCCTATCGAATTGATAAAACTTGCTTTGCCCTCAGTTGGCTGTTCTTTGTCTATATCGCTGCCAATTTAGAAATTGGCAGCGTGGCTCATACAACTCCACGGCTGCTCCTGCTAATGGTTTTAGAGTGTATTGCCATCGGGTTTTATGAGGAGATTCTGTTTCGAGGTGTGCTGCTGCGGCAATTTATAGAACTCTTTGGAAACAGCCATAGAAGAATCATCTGCGCTGTTTTTGCGTCAAGTCTCGTGTTTGGGCTGATACACTTGATGAATTTTCACACAGAAGTTAGCACTGGGGCAGTGCTGTCGCAGGTAGGCTACTCTTTTATTATGGGCGTAGCCTTTTCAGCACTTCTGATCAGAACGAATTGGAACCTTCTGTGGTGCGGAATCATTCACAGTTTGTACGACATAGCGGCTGGCTTTGGCGATTTTGCTGTTCTGCAAACAACAAATGAAGTGATAGCGAACAGTAACACCCCAAGTGCAGGGGTGTATTTGATGAATTTTTGCCTTTTTATTCCCTTATTGATATATGCAATTTTTCTGTTACGAAAAGATGTAAGTCTCTAACACCCAAAACAAAAAAGCAGGGCTTGCCACGCAAAGGAACAGTATTGTCACAGGCGCAAAGCATAAAACATCGAGGAGGGAAAGCTCATATGACTAAGAAGAAAAAGTTGATTTTATATGGAATTGTATTGTTTATGGGGCTCTTGAGCTTTATTTTGCAGATATTTGTTTTTCAAAAGCCGAATGGTACTTTGGGATTTGCTATCTGTGTCATTAGCGCTTTGATGATACTTGTCAGTATATTAAAGCTCTGCATACTAAGTCCCAAATTTCAAAATAGCTTTTTGGCAGCTTTAGATGTCTTTACTTGGTTGCCATAAGAATAAAGAGAGCCAGACGCTAAGACGCAGAGCCGATGAACTTGTGAGAGAACTCACAGATCATCGGCTCTTTCTTTTTTACGGAATTGGTCGCACAGACTTACCTATTTATGGAATCACCAAATGTAAAGTCCAATCTTTTATGTCATACGGATAATTTTCCTTCTTTAATCTAAAGGTTTATATTCCGTGACTGCTTTCAGATATGATTCGGAATCGCCATGGAAGATCAAATCTGCATAGCTCAAAGGGTCATTGTAAATCAGATAGTCAAGCTCTGACCGCTGATACATATTGTCAGCAATCTCGTTCTCCACAGCAATGGTATCAATAGCAATCAAGCTGCCATCAGTGAATTTCAATTCCACACAGGCAGTATCCATGTTAAACTCACAAGACAATAAGGTTTTCATGGTATGTCCTCCAAAATCAAATAATAAGCAAAAATCCCATCTGACTTCCTGTTAGAAACCAGACGGGATTTGTCCGTATGCACCCCGGAAACCGTCAGCTAACAGTTGATAAGTAAATTAGTTCCTTATCACTGTTAAGCCAATGTGTACTGGTTTTTCTTGGTGCGAGTAGTGATACAGCATTTTTTGAAAACCATCGTAATACAATTTGTTTTCGAGGTCATCGGATAGCAACTTGCTTGTATCGCACCCCGATGGGCAGCCGTGTTTGAAATCCAGTTGCCTTGTATATACCACACAACCTAAAAATTATCAAGTACGCGCAGCGTTCACTTCTCCCATCACCGGGAGCAAATGAACGCTGCTTTTTTTGTTTACAACGAAAGGAGGCATCCGTGAAATGGCAGTTTTTCGGGTAGAAAAGAACAGCGGCTACACGGTCATGTCAAACCACCACCTGCGGAACCGGGCCTTGTCCCTGAAAGCCAAAGGCTTACTCTCCCAAATGCTCTCCCTGCCGGAAGATTGGGACTATACCCTGCAAGGGCTGGCCCGTATCAACCGGGAAAGCATAGACGCGATACGGCAGGCCATCCGGGAACTGGAACAGGCGGGCTACATCCAGCGTTCCAGAGAACGGGACGAGAAAGGGCGGCTGCGCGGTGCAGACTATGTGATTTTCGAGCTGCCGCAGCCCGTTCCTGCATCGGTTTCAC
>ERZ1694689.455-NODE-455-length-14160-cov-15.264800_pt1 | contig 14160 bp, 10 predicted proteins | sample MGYA00581724_ERZ1694689 | MGnify/ENA primary metagenome ERZ1694689 (study PRJEB42213, sample SAMN07424469) | human gut metagenome | biome: ENVO:00009003; feature: ENVO:2100002; material: ENVO:00002003 | host: Homo sapiens | place: USA | collected 2014 ...
CCACATAGCCCAGGTTGCCCACAAAGTTCATAATGGGCTGCATCAGGCCGGAGAGAAACTGGCTCTTCCAGGCGGATTCAAACAGCCTGTCGTTGGCGGCGTTGAAGTCCTCCAGCACGGCGGCCTCCCGGTTGAAAGCTTTGATGACGTTGTGGCCGGAGTAGACCTCCTCCACCTGACCGTTCACAACGCCCAGGGTGGCCTGCTGGGCCTTGAAGTATTTCTGGCTGAACCTGACCACCAGCATCACCAGTGCCAGAGAGACGGGCAGGATGAGCAGTGCGATCAGGGTCATTTTGGGACTGATGGACAGCATCATGATCAGTACGCCGATCATGGTGGTAATGCTGGTGATGAGCTGGGTCACGCTCTGGTTCAGGCTCTGGCCCAGGGTGTCCACATCGTTGGTGATGCGGGAGAGCACCTCGCCGACCGTCCGCTTTTCAAAGTAGGCCAGCGGCAGGCGGTTGATCTTCTCGCTGATCTGGCGGCGGAAATCGTAGCAGACCTTCTGGGAAAGGCCGGTCATCAGCCAGCCCTGAATGAAGCTGAATGCTGCGGAGCAGAGGTACATGGCCAGCAGGATGAGCAGGATCTTGCCGATGTAGGCAAAGTCGATGCTGCCGATCCCCCGCAGCTTGGCAACCCAGCCGGTGGCAAGGGCCGTGGTGGCCTTAGCCAGAATTTTGGGGCCTGCGATATTGAAGATGGTGGAAAGGATGGCAAAGACCATCACAACGATGAGGGAGAGCTTATACTGGCGCAATGCGCTGAGGAGCTGCCGCAGAGTGCCCTTGAAATCCTTGGCGCGCTCGGTGGTCTGTTTTCCGGGTCTCGGCATATTACTCATCCTCCTTTCCGGTGTTCAGGTCTTGCAGGTTGAGCTCCTTCTGGCTCAGCTGGCTCCTGGCAATCTCCTGATATTCAGGGCAGGTGGCCATGAGCTGCGCGTGAGTGCCCTTGCCCACCAGCCTGCCGTCGTCCAGCACCAGGATCTGATTGGCGTGGAGGACGGTGGAAATGCGCTGTGCCACGATGATCACAGTGGCATTGTCTGTCTCTTCCTTCAGCGCACGGCGCAGGGTGACATCCGTCTTGTAGTCAAGGGCAGAGAAGCTGTCGTCGAACAGATAGATCTTCGGCTCCTTGGCAATGGCGCGGGCGATGGAGAGCCGCTGCTTCTGGCCGCCGGATACATTGGAGCCGCCCTGTGCAATGGGGCTTGCATAGCCCTCGGGCTTTGCGTCGATGAACTCGGTGGCCTGTGCGATGGAAGCCGCCTTCTTCATGCCCGCATCGGTGATCTGCGCACCGCCGAATTTCAGGTTGCTCTCGATGGTGCCGCTGAACAGAACGCCCTTCTGGGGCACATAGCCCAAAAGGCTGTGGAGCTGCTCCTGCGGCATCTCCCGCACATCGATGCCGTCGATGGTCACGCGGCCGCCGGTGACATCATAAAAGCGGGGGATGAGGTTGAGCAGGCTGGATTTGCCGCAGCCGGTGGAGCCGATGATGGCTGTGGTCTCGCCGGGGTTTGCGGTAAAGCTGATGTGCTCCAGCGCGTCGCTGTCGGCACCGGGGAAGCGGAAGCTGACATCATCGAACCGGACCACGCCGTCCCAGTCCTTCTTTTCAAGGGCGGGCTTTGCGGTGGCAGCGTCTGGATCATGGATGGAAGCCTTGGTGCGGCAGACCTCGTCGATACGGTCAGCAGCCACACCGGCACGGGGAAGCATCACGGCCACCATGGCCAGCATCAGGAAAGACATGACGATCTGCATGGTGTAGGTGATGAATGCGATCATCTCGCCTACCTGCATATTTCCGGCATCCATGGCCTTGCCGCCGAACCAGACGATGAGCAGGCTGGTTCCGTTCATGATCAGGGTCATAAAGGGCGTCATGGCCACCATGGCGCGATTGGTGAACAGCTGGGTGCCCATTAGCTCCCGGCTGGCGGAATCAAAACGCTTTTCCTCAAAGGATTCGCGGCTGAATGCACGCACCGGCATCACGCCGGTCAGGATCTCGCGGCTGACGAGGTTCAGCTTGTCCACCAGGGTCTGCATGATCTTGAACTTGGGCATGGCGACGCTCATCAGAACCGTGATGAGCAGAAGCAGAGCGGCCACGTCCAGCACGATGATCCAGGCAAGGCCGGTGTTGCCCTGGGTGACGTGCATCACGCCGCCGATGCCCAGAATGGGAGCGTAGGCCACCATGCGAAGCAGGATGACACAGGTGAACTGCACCTGCTGGATATCATTGGTGGTGCGGGTGATCAGGGAAGCGGTGGAGAAATTCTCGATCTCCGCGTTGGAAAAGTGGATGACCGAGGAGAAGGTCTCTCTGCGCAGCTCCCGGCCGATGGAAGCCGAGACGCGGGAGGCAATCAGGCCCACCAGAATGGCAACGACCACCATCAGCAGGGTCAGGGCCAGCATCTGGCCGCCCACACGGAAGAGGTAGGCCATCTGTACATCATGGGAAACGCCCTGTGCCTCATATTCCAGGCTGACCAGCAGGGTGGCCTGACTTGCCATGCTGGAAAGGGTGGTCTCGTCCACCTGTTCCATGGCGCTGGCCAGTTGCTGCTGGATCATTTCCCGGGAAAAGCCGGGCATCTGGGCCAGGGCTGTGAACTGGCCACAGACGGCATCCAGATCCTCCGCCGTGGGAGCAGCGGTCATGGTTTCTGCTTCAGCCCCGGCAGTCTCGTCCTCGCTCTGGTAGCCGGACAGCGGAGCCATGGCGGCAGCGTTCTGCCCGGCAGGGGCGTTGGCATTCTGCGCCGCCGCCATATACAGCACGATATCCGGTGTGGTAACGGCATCCTCCAGGGCGGTACGCTCGGCATCGGTCAGGTCACTGCGGAGCTTCAGAACACCGTCGTCCTGAAGATAATATCCGTATGCATTCTGCAGTGCATCCGCATCCTCTTCGCTCATCAAAAGCGAGAGGGCATCCAGTGTGCTTTGGCGCACGGTCTCCGGCAGGGGGCTTTCAATGCCGCCCTGCTGGATGCCGATGTCCACAATCTTGCTCGTGTAATCCGGCAGGGAAAGGTCGCAGTAGGCCTGCACGAACAGCAGAGCCACCACGGCAAGGCAGGCGGCCCAGTGGCGGGCCAGCTGCTTGAAAATTTTACCCATTTTCGTTTTCTCCCTTCAATTTTGCTTGTTGCTCCGCATTTTCCGCTTCCACAGCCTCCAGCAGCACACCGGTCAGGGAGAACAGCTGCTCCCGCTGCTCCTCCGGGATGCGGCGGATGACCCGCTCAAAGTAACGGCTGATAGCGGCCTCGACCTGGCGGCTGGCATCCAACCCCTTTTCCGTGGGGCGCACCAGCGTTTTGCGGCGGTCATTGGGGTCTGTGATCCGCTCAATGAGTCCATCCTGCTCCAGCTGGCGCAGCGCGCGGGAAACAGCGGGCAGGGGCTGTTTGACGGCGGCAGCCAGATCGGAAACATAGATGGTGCCATTCTGGCCATGCTCTTCAATGGTCATCAGCACGCCTTCCAGCATGATGAAATGACACTTGGGGCAGCTTTCCAGTGCCATTTTGGCACCGCGTTTGCCTTCTGTGCTCAGCCGATGCAGATAATGGACCAAGGCGAACAGTTCCGGTGCGCTCTTCTGCGGCATACGATCCCTCCTTATCACTTAACAGATACAAACACTTAACACATGATAACTATTTGCTAATGACAATAATATACCCGCCTGCATCGGAATGCAAGCGGGTAAAAATGAACTTTTTGAAAACTCTGAAGATCCTGCGCATCAAGGAAAAAATCACTCGTGGAGCTGACGCTCTTCCACCAGACTCTCTCGTTTGCTGCTGATACGTCCCAGCCCGTAGGCCAAAAACGTGGCGCAAAGCAGGTTCAGCCATGCCAGCGATGCACCGCTGAAGGTGTTGGTAACGCCGATGAGAAGGTTTGCCAGACAGAGCAGCCTCACCATCTGTCCAATTTTGTTCAGGTGGGAGATACGGGAATCCACATCCGAAAACAGATCAAAGGGACCTAGCTGGGCGCTGCGGCGGAAATATCCCCAACTGAAGCAATGCCCAACGCTCTGTGCTTCCAACTCTTCCATGAAACTTTCAAAATCTGGGGAACTGTCCAGCATGGCAAGCCGGATGATGTACTGGCCGGGTTCCGTCTTTTCAAAGGTGTAGGTGCAGAACCCGGCATTCTGCAGGGCCCAGCCCTCCTGCGCCATTTCGTTGAGCCAGCGTTCTTCTTTTTCAAATTCCCAGACCCAGAAATTCCGATGCAGCGTTTTTGTTTCACTCATACCTGTTCCTCCTGTAAAATGGTGCGGCCATTGGCAGCAAGCTCCTCCAGCCGGACCAGCTCCTGTTTGAGCACCTTCAGCCCGGCGGAGGTCAATTGGTATTCTTTTTTGCGGCTTCCGCTTTCCATGGGCAGGGGAGAGATCCACCCCTTTTCGCACAGGGCATTCAGGGCACCGTACAGGGTTCCGGCAGCCAGCCGTACCCTTCCGCCGGAGAGCTGCTGGGTCTCCTGCATGATGCCGTAGCCATGCCGCGGATGATAGAGGGAAAGCAGGATGTAGTAGGTGGTTTCCGTCAGTGCCGGATGATCCATTATATCACCTCGCTTTGTATCGCTATGCGATATATCATGGATGTATTATATCGCTTCACGATATAACTGTCAAGTGGCTGAAAATAAAAAAGCTCTCCCGGAGGGGAGAGCAAAGACAAACAACCAGAGAAAACCGGTCAACGATCGTGGAACAGTCGGTTATCCACCCAGATGCAGACGCAGGCACCCAGTACAGAGATGACGAAGGAGCTGATGCTGCCGGTGGCATGGATGCCGATGAGGCCGAACAGGAACTCGCCCACAAAGCTGCCCAGAATACCCAGCACAATGTTGCGGCCGGTGGAAGTCTGGGTGCCCATAAAGCGGTTGGCGATGTGACCGGCCAGAGCGCCTACCAGCACGCCCACGAGCAGGGAAGCCAGCAGGCCGATCAGAGAGAACAGGCCCATCAGCACGCCCACCAGAGCGCAGATCAAGGCAAGAACGATCAGGATAGACAAAGTGATCATACAGAAGCCTCCTTGGTTTCTTTTGTAAGAACGGCATTTTCTGCCGCGTACCGGCAGATGTCGTTCAGACAACACTTTTCACATTCGGGTTTGCGGGCGTTGCAGACAGCCCGGCCATGCATCACAAAGCGGTGGCACAGGTCACTGCCTTCCTCCGGCGGAATGATCTTCCACAGGGCCATCTCCACCTTCTGCGGCTCCTTGATGCCATCCACCAGCCCGATTTTATTGCACAGCCGGATGCAGTGGGTATCTGTGACGATGGCGGGTTTGCAGAACACATCGCCCATGATCAGGTTGGCGCTCTTGCGGCCCACGCCGGGCAATGCCAGCAGCTCTTCAAAGGTGGTGGGCACTTTGCAGTTGTATTTATCCCGCAGCACCCGCATACAGGCCGAGATATCCCGGGCCTTGCTGCGGCCCAGCCCACAGGGCTTGACGATGGCTTCGATCTCCTCGGGCTCTGCCGCAGCCAATGCTGCTACATTGGGGTATTTTGCAAACAAGTCCTGTACCACAATGTTCACCCGGGCATCGGTGCACTGGGCCGCCAGTCGGACACTGACCAGCAGCTGCCAGGCGTGGTCGTAATCCAGCGTGCAGGCTGCATCCGGATATTCTGTTTTCAGCCGGTCGATGACCTGGAGCGCCAGCTCCTTTTTGGCAGAGAGATCTTCTGCCGCAGCAGCTTTCTTCATCTGAACCCCTCGTTTCCCGTAAATGTACTATGATAATAGCATGTTTCGACTTTTTTGTAAATGGGGTTTGTGGCATCCATCTGAGAATGATTTTCATTATTGCTCTTGCTGTTCGTGTAAAAATGAGGTATACTATTTCTATATAAGGCCCATGCAGAACAGCAGGGCAGTACAGGAGGGAACGCCCGATGAATGAACCGCTGGCGCAGCGTATGCGCCCCAAAACGCTGGCCGAAGTCTGCGGCCAGCAGCATCTGCTGGCCCCGGGGCGGGTGTTCCGCCGCACCATCGAGAGCGGCCGCATCCCCAATATGATCTTTTACGGCCCGTCTGGCACGGGCAAGACCACCGTGGCCCGCATCATTGCCGAGAACAGCGGCATGACGCTCCACAAGCTCAACGGCACCTCCTGCGGCACGGGGGATATCAAGGCAGTGCTCAAGGATATCGGCACACTGGCCGGGGCAGGGGGCATCCTGCTGTACCTCGATGAGATCCAGTATCTGAACAAGAAACAGCAGCAAAGCCTGCTGGAGTGCATTGAGGACGGCACGGTGACCTTGATCGCCTCCACCACTGAGAACCCTTATTTTTACATCTATAATGCACTGCTTTCCCGCTGCACCGTGTTTGAATTCAAATCGCTGACAGCTGCGGATGTGGAGCAGGGGCTGCGGAACGCCCTGAAAAAGCTTTCAGAGAGCGAGGGTACGCCCATCCGGATGGAGGACGATGCCTGTGCCTATCTTGCCGAGAGCGCGGGCGGCGATCTGCGCAAGGCACTGGGCTGCCTTGATTTTGCAGTGACGGCGGCGGCTCCCGAACCGGAGGGAAAACACATCACGCTGGATATGATCCAGCAGGTCACCCGCCGCACTGCCATGCGGTACGACCGGGACGGCGATGACCACTATGATATCGTGTCGGCTTACCAGAAATCCATGCGCGGCTCCGACCCGGATGCAGCGCTCCACTATCTGGCCCGGCTGCTGGAAGCCGGGGATTTGCCCTCGGCCTGCCGTCGGCTTATGGTGTGCGCCTGCGAGGATGTGGGCCTTGCCTACCCGCAGATCATCCCCATCGTAAAGGCGGCGGTGGATATCGCCAACGCGGTGGGCCTGCCCGAAGCGCGGCTCCCCCTGGCGGATGCAGTTGTGCTGGTGGCGACCAGCCCAAAATCCAACAGCGCCCACGATGCCATCAACGCCGCCATTGCGGATGTGCAGGCCGGACGCACCGGGCCCATTCCCCGCCAGCTGCAGAACAAGCACTATGACGGCGAGGATGCGCTGGTAAAGGGCCAGAATTACAAGTATGCCCACGATTACCCCAACCACTGGGTCGAGCAGCAGTATCTGCCGGATGTGCTCAAGAATACAAAATACTACACCTTTGGGGAAAACAAGAACGAGCAGGCCTCCCGCGCATATTGGGCGCGGATCAAGGGCGAAGAAAACGTATAAAGGGAAGAGAAGGAGAGAGGAAGATGCGTTATTCCAAACAGCGGGAGCTGGTGCTGCACACCGTGGAGCAGCTTTGCGACCACCCCACCGCCGAAGAGATCTTTGATAAGGCGGCCCCGGAGTGCCCGGGCCTGAGCCTGGGCACTGTCTACCGCAACCTGAATAGTCTGGTGGAGGCAGGCATGGTGCGCCGGGTGTCCATTCCGGGCAGGGCGGATCGTTTTGATCACACCCTGTGCTGGCATAGCCACCTCTACTGTACAGCCTGCGGTGGCGTAGTGGATGCCGATGTGGACGAGAAACAGGTGATGAGGCTGGTGCGCCGCCAGAAGGATGTTGTGGTGCAGGACTGCGCTGTGGTGCTGTTCGGCCTGTGTGAAGCGTGCGCCAAAAAGCAGGCAGAAGGCTGAATTGCCCCGAAGGATTCTGAAATTTGCGGTTTCCCACTTGCCCTTATGGCAGAAAGAGGGTATACTAAAAAGAGCTTTTGAAAAATAAGGATGGTTTTTATTGGAATACATTAACTTTGAACACAACGAGACGGCTGCGGAGCTGGTGCGTGCGGCTTACGACACCCCGCCGCTGGCCTTTGTACACAGCTATGGCTGTCAGCAGAACGTCAACGATGGCGAGCGCATCAAGGGCGTGCTGGTGGATATCGGCTACGGCCTGTGCGATAAGCCCGAGGATGCAGACCTCATCCTCTTCAACACCTGCGCCGTGCGGGAGCACGCCGAGCAGCGCGTGTTCGGCAATGTGGGTGCATTGAAGGGCCTGAAGGAGAAAAAGCGCGGCCTGATGATCGGCCTGTGCGGCTGCATGGCCAACCAGAAACATGTGGTGGAAAAGCTGCGCAAGAGTTATCCCTATGTTGATCTGGTCTTTGGCGTGGATGGCATCGATACGCTGCCTCAGCTCATTGCTCAGAAGCTGCAGAAGCATAAGCGCGTGCTGATGGAGCCTGCCCAGCGCCCGGTCATCGTGGAGAACATCCCCATCCGGCGCGAGAGTGAGTTCCGCGCATGGCTGCCTATCATGTACGGCTGCGACAACTTCTGCACCTACTGCATCGTACCCTATGTGCGGGGCCGTGAGAAGAGCCGCAAGCCCGGCGATATCCTGGCGGAGTTCCGGGGGCTGGTGGAAGCAGGATACAAGGAGATCACTCTGCTGGGCCAGAACGTGAACAGCTACGGCAAGGGCCTGGAAGAACAGGTGGATTTTGCTGACCTGCTCAATCTGCTCTGCGCTGTGCCCGGCGATTACCAGATCCGCTTTATGACCAGCCACCCGAAGGATGCCAGCCACAAGCTGATCGATACCATTGCGGCTCAGCCCCACCTGTGCAAGCACCTGCACTTGCCGGTGCAGTGCGGCTCGGATGAATTGCTGAAAAAGATGAACCGCCATTACACCATCGGGCAGTACATGGAGCTGATCGAGTACGCCCGCAAAAAGGTGCCCGGCATCACCTTCTCCAGCGATATCATCGTGGGCTTCCCCGGGGAAACGGAGGAGGATTTCCAGGGCACGCTGGAACTTGTGAAGAAAGTCGGCTACATGCAGCTGTTCACCTTCATCTACTCCAAGCGCACCGGCACCAAGGCAGCGGAAATGCCCGACCCCACCCCCCGCGCGGAGAAAACCGACCGGATGACCCGTCTGCTCAAGGTGCAGGACGAGATCGCAATGGATCTGGTCCGGCAGCAGGTGGGCCAGACTGTCCGGGTGCTGGTGGAAGGCTATGGCCGCAGTGACGGCACCCTCTCCGGCCGGTTGGACAACAACCTGACCGTGGAGTTTGCCGCAGACCCCGCCCTGATGGGCAGCTACGCACAGGTGCACCTGACCGGTGCCCGCGCCACTGTCCTGCTGGGCGAACTGGAAACGTGATCCCGGGGCACACCGGCCTCAATGATAATGTAACTATAAAAACAAACACATCAAAGGAGATTTTTGATTATGGATTGCATCGATCTGTTCAAGCGCGCCGCCATGGCACTGCAGACTGACCCCCGTTACCTGGCTCTGGATCAGGCCCGCAAGGCAAACGACAAGGATGAGGAGCTGCAGAATCTCATCGGGGAGTTCAATCTGGCCCGCATGGATCTGAACAACGAGATCAGCAAGAGCGAGCGCAGTGATGAGCGCATCGCCGAGCTGAACACCAAGGTCAACGACCTGTACGGCAAGATCATGGCTGACGAGGGTATGACTGCTTACAACGAGGCAAAGCGCGACTGCGAGAACCTGGTCAACTACATTGATGCCATCATCAACACCGCAATGAACGGCGGCGACCCCATGACCGTGCAGGAGCCCAGTGAATCCTGCACCGGCAGCTGCTCCACCTGCGGAGGCTGCCACTAACAGGTAAAATGAGAACGCGGCTGCAAATCGCAGGCCGCGTTTTCCTTCCATTCGCAGTTACTTACTGCAAACCGACGGAAAGAAGCAAAGCGGCATAGCCCGCAGGAAAGGTGAACGATTATGGCAGAACTGTCGCCCATGATGCAGCAGTATATGGACATCAAGAAGCAGTATAAGGACGAGATCCTGTTTTACCGCATCGGCGACTTTTACGAGATGTTCTTTGACGATGCACTGACCGCCTCCCGGGAGCTGGACCTGACCCTGACGGGCAAGCAGTGCGGCATGGAAGAGCGTGCCCCCATGTGCGGCGTGCCCTTCCACAGCTACGAGGGCTATGTGGCCCGCCTGATCGCCAAGGGATACAAGGTGGCGATCTGTGAGCAGATGGAGGACCCGTCCAAGGCAAAGGGACTGGTCAAGCGCGATATCATCCGGGTGGTCACGCCGGGCACTGTCATCGAGAGCAGTATGCTGCAGGATGACAAAAACAACTACATTGCAAGCATTTTTCTGAAAGGGAATGCGGCGGGCATCTGCTTTGCCGATGTTTCTACCGGCACGGCCCACATCACCGAGCTGAAACGGGAGAAGATCGTGCCTGCCGTGATCGCGGAGCTCTGCCGCTACCATCCCAGCGAGGTGCTGATGAATCCCGGAATGCTGGACTGCCGTGAGCTGACCGGCTATATCAAAAAGAACATGACCTGCTCTGTGGAGCTGGTGGAAGAGGAGCGCTACGCCCCAGGCCTGGTGGCCATCTCGCTGGAAAACCAGTTTGGACGCAATTGGGATAAGACCACCTCTATCGACAAAAAAGGTCTGGTGCGGTTTGCCATGGCCGCACTTCTGGAATACCTGCACACCACCCAGATCAAAGGTGTGGAGCGCCTGAAGACCGTCATCAGCTACAATGAAGCCCAGTATATGCAGCTTTCGCCTGTGACGCGGGCCAACCTTGAACTTACCGAGACCCTGCGGGGCCGTGAGAAGCGGGGGACCCTGCTCTGGGTGCTGGACAAGACCAGCACTGCTATGGGCAAGCGGCTGCTCCGCACCTGGATCGAGCAACCGCTGCTTTCCAGCGATGCCATCAACCACCGTCTGGATGCTGTGGAAAGCCTGGTCAACCAGACTGTACAGCGCGGCGATCTGATCGAAGAACTGCATTACATCGCTGATCTGGAACGTATGATGACCCGCACGGTCTACGGTTCAGCCACGCCCAAAGAGATCTATGCCATGGCGCAGACCTGTGAGCGCCTGCCCAGCCTGCGCCAGCAGGCCGAGAGCTGCGGCTGCGCCGAACTCAGCGAGATTGTCTCTAGGATCGACCCGCTGAGCGATATCAAGGACAAGATCTATGCCGCTGTGGACCCTGACGCACCTTCTACCCTGAAGGATGGTGGTGTCATCGCCAAGGGCTACCACCCCGAGGTGGACGAGCTGCGTTCCATCCGCGATAACACCAAGGGCGTGCTGGCTCAGCTCGAGACCCGCCTGCGGCAGGAGACCGGCATCCCCAAGCTGAAGATCGGCTATAACCATGTGTTTGGCTATTTCATCGAGGTCAGCAACTCTTATAAGGCACAGGTGCCGGAGAGCTACATCCGCAAGCAGACCCTGACCACTGGCGAACGCTACATCACACAGGAGCTCAAGGAGCTGGAAAATAAGATCCTGGGTGCCCACGAGCGGCTGATCGCTCTGGAACACCGGCTGTTCAATGAGCTGCTGGAAAGCATTGGTGCCCAGCTCGACCGCATCCAGCGTACAGCCAACGCCGTGGCAGAGCTGGACGTGCTGGCCGCTCTGGCTCAGGTGGCAGCAGAAAACAACTACTGCCGCCCCACTGTGGATGAGAGCGACCAGCTGACCATCGTGGAGGGCCGCCACCCTGTGGTGGAGCAGATGCTCAAGGGCAGTCTGTTCGTACCCAACGATACCACCCTGAACTGCGGCGAGGATCGCTGCCTCATCATCACCGGCCCTAACATGGCAGGCAAATCGACCTATATGCGCCAGAATGCGCTGATTGCCCTGATGGCACAGATCGGTTCCTTTGTTCCGGCCAGAGAGTGCCATGTGGGTGTAGTGGATGCCATCTTTACCCGCATCGGCGCGTCGGATGACCTTTCGGCAGGTCAGTCCACTTTTATGGTGGAGATGACCGAGGTAGCAGAGATCCTGAAGAACGCTACCTCCCGCAGTCTGGTGGTGCTGGATGAGATCGGGCGCGGCACGTCCACCTTTGACGGCATGAGCATTGCCCGCGCCGTGGTGGAGCACATCAGCGACCCTGCCAAGGGACTGGGCTGTAAAACCCTTTTTGCCACCCATTACCACGAGCTGACGGACCTTGAGGGCACCATCAGCGGCGTGAAAAATTACAACATTGCGGTGAAAAAGCGGGGTGAGGATATCACCTTCCTGCGCCGCATCGTCCGCGGCCCTGCCGATGACAGCTATGGCATTGAGGTGGCAAAGCTGGCCGGTCTGCCCGGCACCGTGACCCGCCGCGCCCACGAAGTGCTGCGCGCACTGGAAGCCACTGCCCCCAAGAACAAGGTGGAGCAGATGGACTTTGACGCGCTGCAGGAGTATAACTCTCCCGCAGTGCCCAGCGAGGTGCTGGAAAAACTGGATGCGCTGGATGTGGAAACGCTGACCCCCATTGAAGCGCTGAATTTCCTGTACGAGCTGAAAAAGACCTTGAAGGGCAGCCTGAATGGCTGATTTCCTGAAAAATCCTAAAAAACAGGGGAGGGAACGAATATGGCAGTCATCCATGTTCTGGACAAGCACACGGCGGAGCTCATTGCAGCCGGTGAGGTGGTGGAGCGGCCTGCTTCCGTGGTGAAGGAGCTGCTGGAAAACGCCATTGATGCCGGGGCAAGCCAGATCACCGTGACCATTGAATCAGGCGGCGTGAAGCTGATCGAGATCAGCGACAACGGCTCGGGCATTGAAGCAGAGTATATCCCTACGGCATTCATCCGCCACGCCACCAGTAAGATCCAGACGGAGGATGATCTGAACCATATCCACACCCTGGGCTTCCGTGGAGAAGCGCTGGCTTCCATTGCCAGCGTGGCGCGGGTAGAAGTGCTGACCCGTACTGAGAACGACGAGTGCGCCTCCGTCTACCGCATAGAGGGCGGAGAGGATTATCCGCTGGAGCCCGGTGCACGCGGCGTGGGCACTACCATCCGGGTGCAGGATCTGTTCTACAACACCCCGGCCCGGATGAAGTTTCTCAAAAAGGATTCCAGCGAGGGTACCTTTGTGGCGGATATCGTGGCCCATGTGGCCCTGAGCCACCCCGAGGTCAGCTTCAAGTTTGTCCGGGAGGGTAAGCTGCAGTATGTCACCCCCGGTGACGGCAAGCTGCGCAGTGCCGCCTACGCTGTGTTGGGCCGGGAATTCAGCCGTGACCTTATGGAGCTGGACAACCAGGAAGGGGTCTACCGGGTGTGGGGCCTCATCACCCAGCCCAGGAGCTGCCGCGCCAGCCGCAGTATGCAGTATTTCTACATCAATGGGCGCTATGTCCGCAACCGCACCATGATGGCGGCCATGGAAACAGCGTTCAAGGGCACCACGATGCAGGGCAAGTTCCCTGGAGGAATCTTGCTTCTGGAAATGCCCGCTGACCTTGTGGATGTCAATGTCCACCCGGCCAAGACTGAGGTGCGCTTTGCCCGGGAAAACGATATCTTTGACCTCGTTTATCACGCTGTCAAGCTGGCACTGGCCCAACCGGGCACCGGAGAGCGGCGTTTTGCCTTTGAAGAGGATAAAAAGGGCCAGGAATCCAACAAATCGGAAATAAATGATAACGCGACAGAAAAAGATGTAAAGAGAAATAACTTTACAGGGCTTTCTGCCATCATTCCGGGCCAGGCCGAGCCGGGAACGCTCCATGAGCATACCCCTCAGCCCCAGCGGAGCTTCCGGAGTTTCACTCCGGCACCGGCAGCAGTACCGCTGTCCCGTCCGGCACCTGCAAGCCACCCGGATATCCTGCCTGTGCCGGGCACTGCCGAGGAAAAGCCGACAGAGCACAGCTGGACAACGGTTGCATCGGGCCTGCCCATCCGGCAGGATGCCACCCTGCACAGCCCGGCACCAGCTCCCACGGAGAGTGAGCCAAAAGCACCCGCCTTTGCCGCAGCGCTGGGAGAAGGTGCATTGGACATTGAACCGGACAGCGCAGATCTGCCCGAACATCAGGACCACATGGCGGCATGGGATCCTGCCCCCAAGGAGGAAATGCCTGCCGCCCCAGCTCGGCAGCAGACCTCTGTTGCCGAGGATACGCCGGAACAGCTGGGCTTTGACGTGCAGGAAGGCCCTGCCCCTCTGCGCTATGTGGGTGAGATTTTTAAGACCTACATCCTTGCCGAGCGCGGGGAAGAAATCTGCATCATTGATAAGCACGCCGCCCACGAGCGCCAGCTTTTCGAGAAACTGGCGGCAAACTATGGAGATGTTCCGGCCCAGCTGCTGCTGGAGCCGCTGGTGGTGGAGCTGTCGGCGGAGG
>ERZ1694689.465-NODE-465-length-13991-cov-7.741820_pt1 | contig 13991 bp, 9 predicted proteins | sample MGYA00581724_ERZ1694689 | MGnify/ENA primary metagenome ERZ1694689 (study PRJEB42213, sample SAMN07424469) | human gut metagenome | biome: ENVO:00009003; feature: ENVO:2100002; material: ENVO:00002003 | host: Homo sapiens | place: USA | collected 2014 ...
GTCTCGTGGGCTCGGAGATGTGTATAAGAGACAGGCTTTCATCAGACGCTCAATTCCTTCCGGTGCAGCAATAATCGACATAAATTTAATGTTCTTTCCACCATGCGCTTTGATAAAATCTACTGCCGCTACTGCCGAACCACCGGTTGCCAACATCGGATCCACAACCACAATCGTTCTCTGGTCAATCGGTTCCGGAAGCTTACAGTAATACTCATGAGGTTCATGTGTCTCTTCATCACGGTACAAACCGATATGTCCGACTTTTGCCGATGGCACCAGTGATAAAATACCGCTTACCATACCAAGTCCGGCACGAAGAATCGGCACAATAGCTAACTTCTTTCCGGCAATCATCGGTGTCTGGCACGTCTCAATCGGTGTCTTAATTTCCACATCTTCAACCGGCAGATCACGGAGTGCCTCATATCCCATAAGCATGGCAATCTCCTCAATCAGACGGCGGAATTCATTCGTTCCTGTTGCCTCATTTCGCAAAATCGAAATCTTATGCTGAATCAGCGGATGTTCCATTATAGTAATCTGTTTCATTTTCTTTCCTCCATTTTCTTTCGCGTTTTCTATTATTGTACCTTTTCTTGTGAAAAAATACAATCTCGCATTTTGAAAAAGAAGGATTCCACCGCTACTTAATCTTTACCGATTTCACTTTGCTAAAATTCGATACAATTTTTATACTCTTATTCTCCTGCTTCACCGTCTTGTAAGTCCGGATTTTCACAAAATACTTTTTGCCGGATTTCAACTTTTTACATACAGCGGAAGTCTTTTTCGCCTTTTTAATTACTACCTTTTTGACTCCCTTTTTTATATTTTTACTGGTACTGTACCACACTTCATAACCACTGATTTGTGATTTCTTCTTCCACTTCAGCGTCATTTTCTTCTTGCCTGCCTTAACCTTAGAAAACGCTGTTGCCTGTGGTTTCACCGTGAAATACAACTGTTTTGTACCCGCATACCGACCTCCGGTCAATGTAAGTGACACCGCATACCGGTTCACGTCTTTTCGATTTTTCGGATAAGACAGTATATACGTACTTCCCAGTGGCAGTACCTGACCCGTCGAATCTTTGACTGTCACTTTCGGCGTTTTTGCCTTTCCATCATAGGTAAATACGGTCTGTAAAAGGGAAACATTGGAAACCCTCGGAATTGATATACGTGATGTAATCACACCACAGTCTCTGCATTTTTTCAGCAAAACGCCATCCGTATCAAAACCGGCTTTTTTCTGCACTTCCTGTGTCGTAAATAAATGATTGCAAGTCTTTTCTTCTGACTGCAGAGTATAAAATGTGCCATCCACAAATAACGTGTAACAACCCTCTATTTTGGTTCGGCTTTCAACCACGTCATAGCCTGCCTGGTTGATTTCCCCAAGATTAGCATATGTCGCCCCTTTATCCTTGATTCCCGCACAAAAGGAGCTAGACGGCTCGTTATCATCATACATCACTTCAAATGGTGTCGACAAATAATACTTCTGATAGACCGTTTTGCCATTTTCCGATGTTGCTGCAAAGATACATGATTTTCCGGTAGCACGTTCCTTATATAAACTTTGCGGTCCCCGCTGCCAGACATCATATACCTCCGCTGTCTCGGCCGTCTCCGTGAGACCTTCTTTTGCAGCGTCAAATGCACCATATACCGATTTTATCTCATATATGAATGGGCTTGTCTCCAGTCCATCACATTCTAATATTTCTGATATAAAATAAGCCTCTTTATCGTTTAACGTACCTGTTGACACAGCATATTTTTTTTCAGAGCCTTCTTTTTTATATACTGCGTAGGTGGTTTTAAAATCACTAAATTGGGTGATCACGCTCACCTGCTTTTCTGCCGCATGGTAAGCATCCTCTATATCCACACTAAGGGACCCCTTTCCAACTACAACTTCATCCGCACGGTTTGTCATTGCTGCAGAAACACGCAACGGTCTGCCTCCATTCGGTGCATAACAATATAATACGGCATTCCCACTCGTTTTTATGCATGCCTTAGAATATTCCGGCATTAATATAACAGCATCCATAAAAAGTTTCTTTTCGTTTACATAAAGACTGCCATCTCCAACAAACTCAACACAGCCACCCCAGCCATCTCCCCAGACCGCCAGCTGCTGCACATGATTTTTCCCAATCAAACGTATTTTGAAATCATCTCCCATCATATTTGTAACAATCCTGAATGTTGTACCGGAATATTCATTCAGCGTTAACGTATTACTTGCCTTGTCATAAGAAGCTCCTGCTACGCTCTCTGCAGTTCCCACATGCGGAGCACAGTAAACATATTTTATTTCATTCTCGTAATCTGCGAATCCGATATAGGCATAACCGCCCTCTCCCTCTGCCGGTCCATTTGCCGCCTTTGCGCCATGAGCCGGAATCAAAAAAATCAATGTCAGCATAGACATAATCAATGTCCATTTGAAATGTTTCATAATAACATCCCCTTTCTTTAATTTTCGTGTTAATACACAAACATTTTAATAAAAAAATGGGGATATCAACAGTTTACATTTATCTCATTCTTCATTTTTTTGCTGATAATAGAACTGAATCAAGCCAATTCTCGATTTTGTACCCGTTTTCTCATTCAAGGAAGAAATATGCCGGTACAAAGCCGCTCTCGAAATAAATAATTGCTTTGCCAAATCTTTCGCACTGTCATCGAAATTTAACAATGCCTCCAAAACTTCCGTTTCTCTTTTTGTGAGGGAATATTTTTTCGCAAATGCTCCTAAGTCAAGTGCCTGTGCATCTTCTGTCTTTTTCTTTCCCTGCTGCCTCTCCGTCGCAAACATCGCAATGCTGATAAGTGCAAACAGCACCAGCACAACAGAAGAAATCAAAATTACATTCCCACCTTCTACTAAGGCTATCGATCCTCCGGTCACGACCGCCGCTCCCGCATTGTTTACCGCTCTTCCCATGCCTGCCCAAAGTGCAGGAATGGAACTCTGTACCGCATAATTCATAAATCTCGTCGTAAAATAGACAACGAAAAATCCGGATGACAAATAAAAAATAACAAGTCCGGCAAGCAGCGAGCCTCCTGTCACAATAACAAGCACACAGAGTACGGATAAAAGCGTGACGCAGAACATCACAATCGACATATACCGGTGTTTTTTTAAATCAAACAAAAAGCCTGCCAAAATTCCACTTACCGCCAATAGAAGCCTCGGCCACTGTCCAACATCCAAGCTTCCCTTTGCATGCTGCAGCGTAACCGCATTATCCAATGCCGCAAAAATCATCGTCATACACAAAACACATAAAACCAATATATATCCTGTTATTTTCTTCTGTTTTTCCCCCTTGTCCACAGGCTCTAACTCCACTGCTTCCTTTCGTATGAGCAGATAATAAACCGTGGCGGCAAAAAGAATAAATACAAAAATCAACTGTACCATCTGGCTGCGAACAAGATTGTTACATATAAACTGAAAAAGTAACCCCAGTGCATAAGCCACACCAATCAAAAGTGCCAGGTGCGAATCTCTGCCAACATAAAAAAGTGCATAATAATGCAGAGCACTGCCAAACAATCCAAGCAGCACAAATACAACACAGCCTACAAAAAGACAGATGGCGTAACTATCCGCTTCATATAAAAAGAACAAGCAGACCGCCATAATAAGTGGAAACATGACTGTCACCACTCTTTTTACAAAAGCAGATTTTATCCTGTGAAATAGAGCATATAAAACAAAACCAATGACGCTGACACCCAGCACAATTCCCTGCGCACTCACTGCCTGCCGCGAATTCGAAAGCGTACCCATTATGTTCACAAATAAATATTCTGTCTCTAAAAATAAAAACGTAAAAATGGCTAATAAAACACCCGCCGTAAATCTCTTCTTCATCTTTGTTCACCTTTCTATTTCCTCCCTCATTTTACTATTCTTACGCCACAATTGCAACAATGCTTGTCAGATGAACTTTTTTTCTTTATAATAAAACCAATAACGATTATGAGGAGGTTTCTTATGGAAACAAAAAACAATGCAATCCGCGATGCCAGAACGCTTGGCATCCCCAAAATGCTGCTGTTGGGTCTACAGCATATGTTCGCCATGTTTGGTGCCACAATCTTAGTACCGATTCTGGTAAACAACTATTTTAAAGGAGAGGGGCTCTCCATTCAGGTTACATTATTCTGCGCCGGTGTCGGCACACTTTTCTTCCATTTGTGTACGAAATTAAAAGTTCCCGCTTTTCTTGGTTCTTCGTTCGCCTTTCTCGGCGGATTTGAAACCGTTTCCAAATTGGACACCGGAATTTTCAAAGATATGTCCATGGGCGAAAAACTGCCTTACGCCTGCGGTGGTATCGTAGTAGCCGGTGCTCTGTATCTGGTGCTTGCACTGATTATCAAACTAGTCGGCGTGAAACGTGCGATGCGTTTTCTTCCACCGGTTGTCACCGGTCCGATTATTATCTGCATCGGCTTAAGTTTAGCACCATCCGCAGTTAATAATGTTCAGACAAACTGGCTGTTAGCCATTATCGCATTTGCCATCATTGTGATTTTCAACATCTGGGGAAAAGGTATGTGGAAAATCATCCCAATTCTTCTCGGCATCGCCGGTGCTTACGCTGTTGCCTTGATTCTGCACTTTTGCGGTATCACAAATCCGGATGGTTCCGCCATCTTTAATTTTGCAGAAGTTGCCAAAGCTTCCTGGGTTAATGTTCCACCATTTGAGTTTTGTAAATTTGACTTAACTGCAATCCTTGCTATGGCTCCGATTGCCATTGCGTCCATGATGGAGCATATCGGCGATATTTCCGCCATTTCCGCAACCGTTGGCGAAAATTATGTAGAAGATCCCGGTCTTCACCGCACATTAATCGGTGATGGTCTGGCAACTTCCCTTTCTGCTTTGGTTGGTGGCCCTGCCAACACCACTTACGGTGAAAATACAGGTGTTCTGGAACTGAGCCGTGTACATGATCCGAAAGTAATCCGTCTGGCTGCTATTTACGCTGTCGTTTTAAGCTTCATCCCGAAATTTGCCGGTATCATCAGTACCCTTCCGGCAGCAATTGTCGGCGGTGTCAGCTTTATTCTCTACGGTATGATTGCCGCCATCGGTGTCCGCAACGTCGTAGAAAACAAAGTTGATTTCACCAAATCAAGAAACTTAATTATTGCGGCTACCATTTTAGTATGCGGACTTGGTTTCTCTTCCGGACTTACCTTCCAGATTGCAGGAACAAGCATCACTTTAACCGGTCTTGCCATTGCTGCTATTATGGGCGTTTTGTTAAATGCCATTTTACCCGGACGAGAAGAAGATTAAAATAATACTTGATTTATGACTAGACGTGTGTTATCTTGTATTTACCCTCTTATTGCTCCACAAAAGGAGGGTTTATCATGAAACACACGTCTATTTTTTTGAAAGCGGCTTGCCGGCGGAGCATCGCCCTTTTATGTACAGCGGTACTGTTTACCGCCTCTGTTTTTTCCGCACCTTTGACAGCAGATGCCGCCTCACCGGCTCTTGTAATTCTTTCCCGATATCGCGCCACATTAAAAATTGGCGATTCTTTTACTCTTGCGGGAATTGCAAGCAACGGCAAGTGGGTTCGGTTTAAAAGCAGTAAAAGCGCTGTCGCCTCGGTAAATACATATGGCAGAGTCACCGCAAAAAAAGCGGGCACCTGCACGATTACAGGAAAAGTCGCAGGTGGGGAAGCCAGTTGTAAAATTACCGTCACAAAAACTATCATTACGTTATCAACTGCCTCCATTACAATAGAAAACGGAGCGCAGGTTACTCTGAAAGGGCAGACCTCAAATAGGTCACCTATCTCATGGAAATCTCAAAAATCAAGCGTTGCCGAAATTGACGAAAACGGTAAAATTTCAGCAAAGAAACCAGGAGAAACTACAATTACCGCAAAGGCAGACGGTACGAAAAAAACCTGTCATGTCACGGTAAAAAAACCTAAAGTTACACTTAATTATACTTCTGCATCTTTGTCCCGCAATCAGACACTTCTTCTGACAGCAAAAGTGTCCTCCGGGAAAAAAGCAACATGGAAGTCTCAGAAAAAAAGTGTAGCCACCGTCAACAGCCGCGGAAAAGTCACGGCAATAAAACGTGGCACAACAAAAATCCGGGCATCGATTGACGGTGTAACAAAGGAATGTACGATTACGGTTTTATAACGGCAAAGATTTTTTAATTTCATTACATTTAGGAGCAATAAGAGGGTATTTGCAAAATAATGCATTTGGATGTAAAATATCTCTGGTTGATTGGATAAAGAAAACAACGAGGAGAGAGTTTACCTATGAATAAATATCAACATACTTTGGAAAAATTGGAAAACAATACGGCAAAGCGAAGTATTACACTCGTTATAGAAGGTGCTTTAATCGGTGTCTTGGCCGGCTTGACTGCCGTTCTATACCGATACTGCCTAACTTATGCAGAGAGCGGATTATATGCGGTTCTGAATTTCATACGCGGAAATGCAGGTGTTACCGCCCTCTGGTTTGCCGCTCTTATTTTGATGGGATGTATTGTCGCAAAGATTGTGAAATGGGAGCCAATGGCTGCCGGTTCCGGGATCCCGCAGGTTTCAGGGGAGGTCCGCGGTTATTTGGACCAGAGTTTTTGGCGTGTCGTTTTAGCCAAATTCACCGGTGGTACACTTAGTATCTTCGGCGGTCTGTCCCTTGGAAGAGAGGGCCCGTCCATTCAGCTTGGTGCGATGGTGGCAAAAAGTTATTCCCGCCTTAGAAACTATGATAAAACAACAGAAATCGGTCTGTTATCGTGTGGCGCAGGTGCCGGACTTGCCGCCGCCTTTAATGCACCGCTTGCCGGCATTATGTTTGTTCTTGAAGAAATCCACCACACCTTTGACCGCACAATGTTGGTCGCCGGTCTGATTGCCACGGTGTGCGCCGACTTCGTCGCAAAAATATTTTTTGGACAGTCTGCTATTTTTTCGTTTACGACATCGACTCTTGCACTCCGCTATTATTGGCTGTTAGCATTGCTTGGTATTTTGCTTGGTCTTGCGGGTGCCGGATATAATTTTGTCATGTTAAAAATGCAGGCTTTTTTCCACCGTTTGAAAAAAATACCAAAAGAAATCCGGATTGCCTTTGTTTTTGTCATTTCCGGGATTCTTGGTCTCACCCTTCCGCAGGTATTAGCCGGCGGTCACAGCATGATTGCTTTGTTAGAGCATGGGAAACCGGAACTTTCCATGATTTGCATTTTACTTGTCGTTAAATTTTTATTTTCGGCAGTTAGTTTCGGATGCGGCGCACCCGGTGGAATCTTTTTCCCACTTCTGATTTTAGGCGCCTACATCGGGGCAATTTTCGGAAACCTTTCCATCCACACTCTCTCCCTGCCAAACGATTTACTTCCCCAGTTTATCGTTATCAGCATGGCGGGATTATTTGCGGGCATCGTGCGTGCACCGATTACCGGTATTGTATTGATTACCGAAATGACCGGCAATATGCACCGGATGTTAGACATCGCTGTCGTGAGCAGTATTGCTTATATCATCGCAAACCTGCTTGGCAGCAAACCAATTTATACATCCCTTTTGGAAAATATTCTGAACAAACAGACTGAACTGGAAATTAAAGAGTCGGCAGAAAAAGTTTTGGTTACTTATGTCATTCCTTTTGACAGTCCGGTCTGCCATAAAAAAATCTGCCAGATTGACTGGCAGAAAAATACATTGGTTGCATCCATTGAGCGCGACGGGCACACGATTACGCCGAAAGGCGACACCGAAATTCTGCCCGGCGACTTACTCATGGTGCTCATCGGCAGACAATATTATGCTGCCGATTATGCGGCTTATGAAAAGTTAATTAACGGCTGATATATCGATATATTTTTTTGTTGTCTGCAGTTCACCTTTCACCTGCAAATAAATTTTATATTTATCTTTTGGCAGATTGGTTAGCTGCATGGCAACTTTATAAACCATCGTGCGGAACACATCCATTGTCTGGTATGTGTCATCAAAGTCAACCTGATAGCCACCCTTGTCACCAATAAAATAAACTTTTTCCACTTCGTGGTCTACGTTATTTACAAAGAGTAAATCTTCCTGCATCTCATATTCGATAGCAGCACTCTTGATATGGTGTTTCTTTTCCGACTTTAACTTGCAGTATTTGCTGCTTGATATCTCTTGCGGCTGTTTAATCTGACCGACCTGATAATCGCCGGTCACCTGCATCGGCTCTGCGAGTTCCTGCACATTCGGCTCAAACGGATACGCGCGGAAAAATCCCGGTTTTACACCAAACTCGGAAAGCACCTCGCCGGTCTCATAATCGTATTCGAAAATACCACCGCCATCACCGTCCACCGGTTCTGCATAAGAACCTGCCATATTATACACACGCTTTTTGTCAGGAACATAGATTCCATTTGCACGGATTCTTGTCTTTGGTCCGGCAAATCGTTTATGCAGCGAAACGGTTTTCTTTTCCTCATCAATATCATAAAAACTCACATAACTGAGCGGATCTTTATCAAAAGACTTCGCCTTACGACGCTTTGCCCAATGATTATCATAAACAATAATCCGTTTTTTCTGCGGATTCGATTCATCCGGGAGTGCAATTTCAAATGCCGCATGCTGCTGGTAACACCATTTGACATCACCTTCCGGCTGCAAAAGATATGGTGTCATCTTTGTTCCCTCCCAGAATTTCGGGTCGGATAAAATCCAGCGGAGTTTTTTCGTATCGTAATCTACACAAATTACCGCATGCACATTTCTGAGGGAAATCAAAATCGTGCGGTCTTTTTCATAATACGCAGCTGAATTTACATGGCACCAGTCCATCATATTCTGATAGGTTTCATCAAAAATCTCTGCCATATTTAACTGCCACACAATTTCACCGGTCTGTCTGTCAATCTCAATAACGCAGTCCTCCGTATGCTCAAGCATCGAATTACTTCCGGTGAGAATGTTGCCGCCTGCCTTTTCTTCCGCCGTGTGGTGAACCCCTTTTTCCGTCAGATAGGTTCGAAACACACGACCGAAATAGTCCATATCATAAGACTCTACTGTCTGGGGATTGGAATAGGATGGCACGGAAATATATTTTTCCATGTAAAAAAAGTGACCATCCGATAATGGAAAAATACCATATCCTCTCGGTTTGCGGCTGAGATAATAACGTATTTCCCCTTCGATATCAAACACGCAGGTATGAATTTTGACACCGCCATTTATCATAATATTGGAATACGCCGGTTTGTCGGTCCATTTTTTCACCGTAATCACGTTGCGCAGTGACTTCGGCAGTCTTTTCGTTCGTATCGTGAAAGTATGGCTTTTTACGCAGTTTCCCTCATCATCGAGAATCTCTATGACGATGTCATTTGCCTTTTCAGCATACATCCCTAAAATCGGCACTCGATGCTCTTTTTTCTTAGGAAGTTCTGTAACAAAATCCGTCTCCTTTAAATTTCCTTTTGTCGTAACACGGACACATGCCGGCTCTTCTAAAATGAACAAAGCAAGTGCAGTCAACGGTGCCTCTCCATATGGATCTTTTATAACGAGCATATGGTCAAACGTATACTCACCACTGCTCAAAAGCTGCTTATACAAATAGTCTCTAGTCAGTGACTTTATGGAACAGGACTGCTCACGACGTATATTCGTGCGAAATCCTGCGATTTCTTTGCGGAGAAATAAATTCTCATATGACGCCGCTTCTTCACCTGCCCGTCCGGTTTCCCACACAATGACCTCACCGCCATCGGCAAATTTCTTGTGGTGAACCGTCTTTTTTTCCTTTTGCCCAAACTGCCTGCAAATCCAATCCTTCACCCTCTTACACGAAGACACAAAATAATTATCCATTTTTGTTCCTCCATGCACGTTTTGCTAATTGATTCTTTTTAAAATTTCCTGATATACAACTTTTGCACACTCCTGTGGTGTGAAATGTATGGTATCCAAAACAATTTCCGGATTCTCCGGCTTCTCATAACCGGAATCTTTTCCCGTAAAATTTTTAATATTCTTTTTGTACAAACCTTTTGGATCCCTCTTACAACAGGTCTCAAAATCCGTACTCACATATACCTCAAGAAATTGATTTTCCCCGACGCGCCCTCTCGCAAACCGGCGCATCTTACGAAACGGGGAAATAAAAGCAGCCAGTGTAATAACTCCTGCATCGCAAAACAGGGCAGAAATTTCTCCAATCCGCCGTATGTTTTCATCACGGTCCTTATCCGTAAATTCCAAATCCGAATTGATTCCATGTCGAATGTTATCTCCGTCTAAAAGATAAACTGCTTTTTTTGCATCATTCAACATTTTCTCCAGTTCTACCGCAATCGTTGATTTTCCGGAACCGGAAAGTCCCGTAAACCAAACAACAAGCCCCTTTTGTCCGAGCACACGATAACGGTCTTTCGCCGAAACCTTATTCGGCTGCCAAATAACATTTTCCGTCATTTTCCTTTTCTCCTTTAATGAAATCGCATGTCCACCCATATTCTGGAAGAAATCCTATCATAGGTTTTTGTCACAAAAAAGGCTTTTTAAATTTTTATTTCCAATGAGCTTTATCTTTTTTCCCTTCCGGTTTCATCACGTGTTTAATGTATGAAAACGTCTCTTTTTCCCCCTTATCGCGCAGCATAATCAGCAAATCCTCTAATTTCTGCGACGTTACCGGGTGCATCCAGCGTCGTTTTCTCCCTTTGTCAAAATAAAGAAACGGCTTCTCTGTATCATAGTCATCCCCATAATAAATTTTACTTGCCGCCACGCGGTCGCAAAACATTTCAATCAAATAACGGGTTGGCATCTCCACCGGTTCTTTCCGGTTTAACTTCGGATTGTAATCAACCCAGTATTCAAAATGGTGTTTATTGCGTCCCTGATGATGAAGCCACGCACGCGAAAAGCCGTACCGTTTCCTCTCTTTTTCATTCGGACTTTTATCACCGAGATAATTTTTTGCCCCCGGAATAAATTCCGCCGGACTGTATTTTGACAAATCGTGTCTAAGCCCCTGCCAGAAAATTCCTGCCATAAAGCAATGCACGATTACTTTATGACGGTGCCTTGTAATCGTAGAAAAATGTTTCCAAATATGCATAAGTATAACCTGCTTTCCTTTGTTTCTAAACTTCGAGCACATTGCACAACAAAAAAGCAAGCACAAGCGATACGACAATGCGTCCGATGTTTTTCCATTTCCTATGATATAATATCAGATTTACGAAATAAAAGAAAGCAATCATTGTGGGAACCGCCAAACGCGGAATCTCAGGATTTGAATTAATCTCCATCTCGGACAACAAAAGCCCTGTCATCACGGTAAGCAAAAGTCCCGAAACAACAACGCGAATTGCCTTTTTGATTACCTTAAAAACGGCACATCCTTCCAGTCTGTCATACAAGTGGTAAACCAGATAAAAGACAAAACAGGAGCAGGCAACACTACAGGCAAATCCCGCCACCGCAAAGGCAAATCCACCGGCTATCGTTCCAACGACCGCCTCTCCGCACAAATAACCGATCCCTGCCAAAGTCTTGCACAAAATAGACCCCGGCAGCACATTTACGATTACAACCAGATGATTGTAAAAGTCACTTTCTGAAATATATTCCGGCACAAAAAGACCGTCGGCAATGGATAAATAGGCATCTCCGCCACCAAATGACAAAAAGGAAGACACAGCGCCCTGCCCTACAAAGCCCGCCGCTTCACGCCACATCATAAAAAGTGCCGGCAGACAAAACAAAAGCAGAAATAAAACCCATAACAAAAGTCTGCCCCCCAGTTTTCCGGCTGCCAGTTTTGGCTTTTTGTCCTTCTTTTTCGTCTTTTTCTGGTACAATAATCCTACAACAACACTTCCTAAAAGTGTAAGCAAAAGTATCTGGATTGTCGAGAATTTAGGAAGCCGGATTCCTAACCCAAAAATACGGCAAAGATAATTTCCACCCGTTGCAATAAACACAAATAGAATTACGAACCATGCGGCCACCCGGAATTTAGAGTGGCGGTACGACTTTAATGTCTGCACAATGTATTGCGTCAAAAGGCACAAAATAAACGCTGTAATGCCGATGGAAGCATACTGAATCTGCTGTAAAATATTAGAATCCGCACCGCTAAGCAGCATTAAATACAATACCGTAAACACAACTCCCGGAAGAGCCATCAATACACCGCCCGCGAGCATCCCACCGATGCCGCCGACATGCAGACCAATCCCCGATGCAATTTCAACCGGAAGTGCCCCCGGTGTCAACGTTGCGGCAATAACCGACTTGTCATACTTATCTTTACTTACCAGTTTTTTTTCGTTTACCACTTCCTGCTCCAATACCGGAATCAGTGCATTCCCACCGCCGAAACCAATCACTCCCACCTTTATCATCGATTCGATGAATGTGAATTGTTTCTTCATAGCTTCCTCCAAATCTCATTTGTCCACGAGATTAGCAAACGGTCTTGTCAAAAGTATGACTTGCCAAAATTTTTCATACAATGAACTAAAGGAAACCAAAGGAGTCTGTGATTGAAACTTTTAATTGATGTAAATCAGCTTTTATGGAATGGTCCTATTCTTGTTATGCTTTTTGGCACACATGTTTACTTCACCCTGCGTTTACGGCTTGTGCAGCGAAAAATCGGATATGGCATCTCCCTTTCTCTTTCCGATGGCAGCAAAAGCAAAAAGGGGTTTGGGCGTTTTGGTTCGCTCACAACAACGCTCGCTGCTACGCTTGGAACCGGAAATATTATAGGCATTTCCACCGCCGTTTTCTTAGGCGGACCGGGTGCTGTGTTTTGGTGCTGGCTCACCGGGCTTTTGGGCATGGCAACCACTTACGCCGAAACGTTTTTGTGCCACCATTTCCGCTATCAGGGACACGGTGGACCCATGTATATTCTTCATTTTTTACTGCACAAAAAAACGCTTGCACTTCTTTACAGTGCCGCCCTCACGCTATCTGCATTTTTTATCGGATGCACCACACAAAGCAACGCAATAACCGAAACCTGTCATCAGGTCTTTTCGCTTCCGCCTGCCACTTGTGCGATTATAACCGCTTTTTTTGTGGGATTAATTTTAATGCAGGGACGCAAATGGATTGAAAATGTCTCCATCGCCATTGTGCCGACTATGGCTATTTTTTTCTTTGGCGGATGTCTTCTCTATCTCATTCTGCACGCAGATTATCTTCTGCCCTCTCTGAAATTAATTTTTTCCTCCGCTTTTGCACTGCCTTCCATCGGTGGCGGTTTTGCCGGATACACGATGGCAAAAGCCATCCGCTATGGCGTGGCAAGGGGGCTTTTTACAAACGAATCCGGGCTTGGCACAACCGGCCTGATTGCCGGCCACTGCTCAGAAGATGATTCCGTCAAACAGGCCGCCATTTCCATGTCCGCTACCTTTTGGGACACCGTCGTTCTCTGCGCCATCACCGGACTTGTACTTGTCTGCTATCAGTTGGAATTTCCGTCCGAATGGCAGACGCTTCCCGCCTCCGCCTTAACGACCGCCGCATTTGGAAAACTTCCATTTTTCGGTGATGAAATTTTATCTATTGCCATTATCAGTTTTGCTCTTGCCACCTTAATTGGCTGGAGTTACCTTGGCAAGCAGGGATTTGACTATTTGTTTCAGGGAAAATATGAGCGTTTTTACCAGACTCTTTACCTCATTATGATTTTTTCCGGAGGCATTATGCCGCTTGCTCTTGTCTGGGAAATGACCGATTTTATTAACCTTTTCCTCCTTCTTCCAAACATTTACCTGCTCGTCCGGTGCCGCAAATATGTAAAAAAAGAGTGATTTATACAAAAAAACATACTTTTTACATATTTTTTTTGCTATAATTACACTATATAGGTACTGTCTCTTATACACATCTGACGCTGCCGACGACTAGTCGAGTGTA
>ERZ1694689.491-NODE-491-length-13506-cov-6.514609_pt1 | contig 13506 bp, 13 predicted proteins | sample MGYA00581724_ERZ1694689 | MGnify/ENA primary metagenome ERZ1694689 (study PRJEB42213, sample SAMN07424469) | human gut metagenome | biome: ENVO:00009003; feature: ENVO:2100002; material: ENVO:00002003 | host: Homo sapiens | place: USA | collected 2014 ...
CTCGGAGATGTGTATAAGAGACAGGTATTGCCTGATGGGCGGCACGGCGCTTTCGGAGGGCATCGGAGAAATCCTGACAAAGCTGCCGGACGTCCCGAAGGCGAAGCTTGTGATCGCAAAGCCAGATCTGGATGTTTCGACGAAATTTGTCTATGAAAATCTGCATGCTGACAGCCTGCAATATCATCCCGACATCGACGGAATGGTTGCGAGCATCGAAAAAGGCGACCTTTGCGGCATCACAGACCGGATGGGAAATGTGCTTGAGACGGTTACCTGCAAGCACTATCCGGTGATCGAGCAGATGAAAGGAATTTTAAAGGAGCACGGTGCGGTCAATGCTCTGATGAGCGGCAGCGGCCCTACCGTATTTGGTATTTTTACAGACGATCAGAACGCAAAAGAGGCGTATGAGGCGATGCGGGAGGCAGGTCTTGCCAGACAGCTGTTCCTGACAGGATTTGCCGACGGCAGAGGGAGAGAAGAATGAAAGAATTTGAAGCAAATAACGAAAATGATTACCTGCCCCTGCGGGACGTGGTGTTCAATACGCTTCGGACGAGTATTCTGACCGGTGAGTTAAAGCCGGGGGAGCGTCTGATGGAAATTCATCTGGCGGATAAGCTCGGAGTGTCCCGGACGCCGATCCGCGAGGCGATCCGCAAGCTGGAGCTGGAGGGTCTCGTTACGATGATTCCAAGACGCGGCGCAGAGGTGGCGCAGATCACGGAAAAGAACCTGCGGGACGTTTTGGAGGTGCGCCGGGCGCTGGACGCGCTGGCGGTAGAGCTGGCATGCGAGCGCATCACGGAAGATGAGCTTGCAGAACTGAAAAAAGCGTGCGAGAACTTCGAACTGGAAACAAAGCGCGGCAACGCCAACCAGGTTGCACAGGCGGACGTGGAGCTGCACGATATTATTTTAAAGGCGAGCGGAAACGAGCGGCTGATGCAGATGATCAGCAAGCTTTCTCAGCAGATGTACCGCTACCGCCTGGAATACGTCAAGGACGAGGCAAACTACAAACGCCTGATCGCAGAGCACCGCGTGATCTACGAGGCGATCCGCGACCGCGACAGACAGACTGGAGCAGAGGCGATCAAAAACCATATTGACAATCAGGAAAAGGCTGTGATCCGGATGATTACATCGGCGTCCGGGAAGACAAAACGTTGACCGGATGTATAACCGGCGCGCGGATGGGTATGCTCTTTCGAAACAGAGAAGGGAGAAAGAGTATGCAGAAGAAACCGCGCGCCGGTATTTTATTTTTGACAATTATGATGTTATGGGGGATAATATACCCACAGTATGCATTTACGGAAGAAATGTATGAGACAGTGCAAAGCGCTGACGCGGTGGATGACAGCCACCGAACTGCTGTAGCTGCGGGCGGGAACTGTCTGCGGGATTACCGGCGGATTCTGACTGCGGCGCCTGGGGAGGTGTCGGTGCGCTTTGCAATCGTCGATCAGATAGAAGAGTGGTTTGGAGAAAAAGATGAAAACAGTACAGGATAAAAATCTGCTGGAAATGCCTATCGGCGTATTTGATTCCGGCATGGGCGGTCTGACTGTGATGCGTGAGATCATGCGTCAGATCCCCAATGAAAAGGTGATCTATTTTGGAGATACGGCGAGAGTTCCCTATGGAAGCAAGTCAAAGGAGACGGTGACACGCTTTTCCAGGCAGATTGTCCGTTTTTTGCAAAGCAAACAGGTCAAGGCAATTGTTGTTGCCTGCAATACGGCGAGCGCCTATGCGCTGAATGATCTGGAAAGGGAAATCGATATTCCAATCATCGGCGTGGTAAAGCCGGGCGCAAAGGTTGCAGCGGAGGTAACCCGCAACGGACAGGTCGGCGTCATTGCGACGGAAGGGACCATCAGCAGTAATATTTATACGACTTACATCCGCCAGCTTCGGCCGGAGGTACAGGTAACCGGCAAGGCGTGCCCACTGTTTGTGCCGCTGGTGGAAGAAGGGCTCTGGCAGGATCCGGTGACGGACGAGATTGCAAAACGTTACTTAAGCAGCTTAATCGATACCGGAATCGATACTCTGATTCTTGGCTGCACCCATTATCCGCTGATCCGTTCAACGGTCGCAAAGGTGATGGGCGACCATGTGACACTGGTAAACCCGGCGTATGAGACGGCTCGGGAATTAAAAGAGCTTTTGATGGAAAAAGGGTTATTCAATCCGGTTCCGCCGCAGCTTGGGACAAATAAATACGAGTTTTTTGTCAGCGACGGCGCGGAGAAATTTGTCCATTTTGCCAATTCGATTATCAAATACGGCATTTTGGGCGCGAAAGTAATACAGATAGAGGATTATTGAGCATGACAAAGGATGTAGTGATATCCGTCCGCGGTCTGCAGGTGATGGACAACGAATCTTCAGAGGACATCGAGACGGTACAGCAGGGCGAATATTTTGAACGAAACGGCAGCATTTTTTTATTGTATGACGAATATTATGAGGGCTTTGACGAGCCGGTCAAAAATGTCATGAAAATCAGGGGAAACGAAATGACTCTGACCAAACGCGGCATCATCAACGTCCAGATGAACTTTGAGGCGGGCAAAAAGAACCTGACCCGTTACCAGACGCCCTACGGTGTAATGATGATCGGGCTGGACACCAGCCGTGTCGTCTGTCTGCAGGAAGAAAAAAGCCTTGCGATAGAAATTGATTATACGCTGGAAGCAAACTACCAGTACGTTTCGGATTCCAAAATCCGGATCATGGTACGGGAGAGAAAACAGCAGGCATAAAATGAGCCCCTGCGTCGGCACGCATTCAACAGCGTGCTGTGCAGGGGCTTTTATTCATGACAATAGAATGCTGGCAGAGCGTGCATTCTATTGTTGAAAGAAAACCAATTGACAATCTGAAAAGATGCGCCTACAATATTTGCATATGCAAATATTGTAGGCGCATCTTTTGCACACGCAAAAATTCGTCTGACCACGGAGGAAAGCAATCATGCTGAAGGAACTGTTTTCTTATATGAAGCAATACAAAAAATATGCCTGGATCAGTCTGGCCTGCATTGCGGTGGAATGTATCTTCGAGCTGGTTATTCCGCTGATTATGGCGGACATGGTGGATGTCGGAATCGCTAACGGGGATCAGGACTATATTTTGCATAAGGGGCTGGTGATGATAGGCTGTGCAGGGCTGGCACTGGTGCTGGGGATCTGCAGCGCACGGTTCTGCGCACTGTCCGGTCAGGGCTTTGGGGCGAATCTGCGGGAAGCAGAGTACCGCAAGCTGCAGAGCTATTCCTTTTCCAATATCGACCATTTTCAGGTGTCATCACTGGTAACCCGCCTGACCAGCGATGTGACGGTGATCCAGAATTCGGTTTCAACGGGGATCCGTCCGCTGTGCCGTGCACCGGTCATGCTGTTTATGGCCACAGGCTCGGCGTTTGTGATCAACGCGCGTCTGGCACTTGTTTTTTTGGTGGCGCTGCCGGTGTTAGGATTTTTGCTGTTTGAGATAGTCAGTCATGTCGGACCTTTGTATACAAAGATGCAGACCGGCATCGACCGCGTCAACCGCATTGTGCAGGAAAATCTGACAGCTGTGCGCGTCGTCCGTTCCTATGTCAGAGAGAATTACGAGCAGGCGAAGTTCGATGACGCAAATCTTGCCCTTCGTACAGAATCCGAAAAAGCCTTCGGTTTATCTTCTATGAATATGGCAGCGATGCAGTTTGTCATGTATGGAACGATCCTGGCGATCCTGTGGTTTGGCGGCAGCTCTATCCGTACCGGAAAGATGCAGGTTGGGGAGCTGACCGGTTTTTTGAGCTATGTGCTGCAGATCTTAAACTCCCTGATGATGCTGTCGAACGTTTTTATGATGCTGACCCGTTCGATGGCGAGCGGAACCCGAATTCTCGAGGTTTTGAACGAAAAGGTGGAGATCACGGAGGAAAAGGCACGTCCGGTCAGCGTGAAAAAGGGCGCGATCCGTTTCGACCATGTATTTTTTCAGTACAGCAAAAACGCGGAGGAATATGTGCTTTCGGACATTTGTCTGAATCTGGAAGCCGGACAGACGATTGGAATTATCGGGCAGACTGGTGCAGCAAAATCGACTCTCGTACAGCTGATTCCGCGCCTGTACGAGGCGACAAAGGGCTGTGTGTATGTAGACGACGTGCCGGTGCAGGAATATTCACTGGAGCATCTGCGGGATGCGATCGCCATGGTGCTGCAGAAAAATACGCTGTTTTCCGGGACGGTACGGGATAATCTCCGCTGGGGCAAAGAGGACGCGACGCAGGAGGAAATCGACGAGGCGTGCCGGATCGCCTGTGTGGATGAATTTATCGACCGGCTGGATAACGGCTATGATACAGAGCTTGGACAGGGCGGTGTGAACGTGTCCGGAGGACAGAAGCAGCGGCTCTGCATTGCGCGCGCGATCTTAAAGCAACCGAAGGTACTGATTTTGGACGATTCGACGAGCGCAGTGGACACGGCAACGGAAGCAAAGATCCGGGAAGGTCTAAAAGCAAAGCTCCCGGAGATGACGAAAATTATTATCGCACAAAGAATTTCTTCTGTATGCTGCGCCGATCAGATTGTCATTTTGGACGATGGAAAAATAAACGCGGTCGGCACCCATGAGCAGTTGCTTGCAGAGAACCGGATTTATCAGGAAATTTATCATTCCCAACAGGAAGGAGGTGCTCTGTAATGGCAAAATATGTCGGCTATAAGCGCCCGAAAAATACGAAAAAAGCCATGAAAAATCTGCTGAGATATCTTGGATATCACAAGTGGCTGCTGCTTTTAGTTGCAGTTTTGGTTGCGATCAGCAGCGGTGTGAGCATTGCAGGCACTTATCTTATCCGCCCGGTCATCAATGATTACGCGATCCCGGGGGATATTCCGGGACTGATCCGGATGATGCTTGCGATGGGGATCCTGTATTTGTGCGGTGTGTGCGCGACCTTTGCCTATAACCGGCTGATGGTGCATACATCCCAGCAGGTAGTGACGGAAATCCGGAGAGATCTGTTTGCCCATATTCAGAAGCTGCCGCTGGCCTATTTTGATGCGCACACCCACGGGGAGCTGATGAGCCGTTTTACAAACGATGTCGATACAGTACAGGAAGCATTAAACGGCACGTTTTCCATGCTGATCCAGAGCTTTTTGATACTGACAGGAACCCTCAGCATGCTGTTTGTTTTGAGTGCGCGTCTGACACTGATCGTATTACTGTTTTTAGCAGCGAGCGGATTTTTTATCTGGTACAATGGAAAACGCAGTAAAAAATATTTCAACGCACAGCAGGAGGCACTGGCTGCAGTCAACGGCTTCGTGGAGGAAATGACTGCGGGGCAGAAGGTGGAGAAGGTATTCAATCATGAAAAGCAGGATCTTGAAGAATTTTTAGTGCGAAACGAAAAGCTGCGCAAAGCCGCTACCAACGCCCTGACCTGGTCCGGTATGCTGGTTCCGGTCAATGTCAGCATGTCCTACTTCAACTATGGAGTTTCTGCGGCAGCAGGCGGTATATTTGCACTGACCGGACACATGGATCTTGGAACCCTTGCCTCTTATCTGGTTTATGTGCGTCAGAGCGCGATGCCCTTAAACCAGTTTACAAACCAGTTCAACTTTCTTCTGGCGGCTCTCTCCGGTGCAGAGCGGATTTTTGACCTGATGGAGCAGGAGCCGGAAATCGACGAGGGAACGGTAACTCTTTGCCCGGTTGAGGTCAGGATGGATGGTTCCCTGAAGGAGGCAGAAGGCTATACCGGAAGCTTTGCCTGGAAGGATGCAGACAGCCTGACTTTATTGCAGGGCGATGTGCGTTTCGACCAGGTTGTATTCGGATATACGGAAGAACATAAAATATTGGATGGCATCAGTCTGTTTGCAAAGCCGGGACAGAAGATCGCCTTTGTCGGCTCGACGGGCGCAGGAAAGACAACGATTATTAACCTGATCAACCGGTTTTACGAAATCCAGAGCGGGACGATCACCTACGACGGCATCGATATTCGCAGGATCAAAAAGGATGACTTGAGAAAATCGCTGTCGATGGTAATTCAGGATACTCATTTGTTTACCGGAACGATCGCGGAGAATATCCGTTACGGACGGCTCAATGCAACAGAGGACGAGGTCCGGGAGGCTGCAAAAATCGCGAACGCGGACTCCTTTATCCGTCGTTTGCCCAAGGGGTATGACACGATACTGCACAGTGACGGCAGCAATCTGTCCCAGGGACAGAGGCAGCTGCTTGCGATTGCCCGGGCAGCAATTTCCCGGCCGCCGGTGCTGATCCTGGATGAAGCCACCAGCTCCATCGACACGAGAACGGAGCGGCTGATCGAAAAAGGCATGGATCGCCTGATGGAAAACCGTACCGTTTTTGTCATCGCACATCGGCTTTCAACGGTGCGCAACGCAAAGGCAATTCTTGTGCTGGAAAAGGGCACGATCATCGAGCGCGGAGACCATGAGGAGCTGCTGGGGCAAAAGGGGCGCTACTATCAGCTGTATACCGGACAGTTTGAACTGGAGTAATGCCTACGGTGCTGGTTGTACGTGCTGCAGTTTCTCTGCGCGCACTTGACACAAACTCGACATGCGCAAAAAAACGTGCGCAGAAATGAGGGAATATATGGAAAAAGATATCAGACAGAGTCTGCAGGAGCATATTTTCAGACTGGAAAACCGGCGCAGGGAACTGATGCGTCCGGAATATTTACGGCTGGGGCTGACGATCGGGCAGGGACAGCCGCGGATTTTGATGTACCTTTTGACAGAAGACGGCTGTAGTCAGCGGGAAATTGCAGAGAACTGTCACCTCGATGTGACGACGCTCTCGCGCACGCTGGACCGGCTGGCGGAAAAAGGGCTTTTGGAGCGGCGCATCAATCCACAGTTGCGTAGGGAGTGCCAGATCTTTCTGACAGAGGAGGGAAGGAAGACGGCAGCAGAGGTCTGCAGCTGCTTTCGCGAAACGGAAAAAAAGATGTGCAGCGGGCTGACTGAAAAAGAACTGGAAGCGCTGGATGCCGGAATCTGCCGGATGCTGGAAAATTTGACCGAAGCCTGAAGAAAACTGGAATCTTAATAAAAAGTTTATACACATATCCGCCGCCAATGTTTTACAAGGCGGCGGATTTATGATATCCTGAGAGCAGATGCGAATTTAGGGCAATCGGAATGGATTGGAGCAGGATATGAGCGACAAACAGGATTTTTCGGAAATTGGAGACAGAATCAAGGATGCAGTACAGGATGCGGTAAATTCAGGTGACTTCGGACAACTAAACCATGTCATCAATGATTCCGTAAACGGAGCGCTGGATGAGGTGCGCTGGCAGGTCAATCAGGCGCACGAACGGGTTTATAAGCGAACGGACAAAACCGTGGAATACAAATCCGCCAAGCGCAGTATCGCTTCTTCCTACAGCACATCGCAGTCGCCCTACAGACGACAGATGGAGCAGAAGCAGCGTTATACGACGGCAAAGCAGTATCAGCGCCCGGACGGCACGATCGTTTATAAGAACACGATCAACGTGCCGCAGATTTTTGTAAAAAAGGGTAAAGTCAGTGGTGTTTTACTGAGCGTATTTGGAGGGATCGGGCTTGGAACTTTCGGACTGGCCGCACTGATCATGGCGATCATTTGGGCAGCAACCTCCAGCGCGTCTCTGGGTGGGATGACCATATTGTTCGGTCTTATGGCAGCAGCCTGCGGAGGTGTATTAAAACGCGGCGGAGGACTCTGCAAACGGCTTGGAAGAGCAGAACGATATCTGAAGCTTGCAGGGGAGGAAATGTATATCCGAATTTCGGAGCTTTCTGAAAAAACCGGATGGACTCCAAAGAAGCTGGGACGGGATATTCGGACGATGATCGAGAGTGGCATGTTCCCGGAAGGACACATGGATGAGAAAAACGATATTTTTGTCATCGATGACGAGACATGGGAGCAGTATCTCGAGGAAAAAGAAGAATATGAACAGCAACTTGCGGAGAAAAAGCGCAAAGAGCTGACAGCGGACGTCGGGCAAAGTGCTGGCGGAGCAAACCGTGCAGATGGCAAGGCTGCCGGACAGAACCAGACAGCTGATGGTGTAGCGACGCACAGCGAGGAAGCGCTGACAAAAGAGGCGCAGATCGAAAAAGACGGTCAGGCCTACATGGAGCGGCTTCGGGAGTTAAACATCCAGATCCCGGGAGAGGTGATTTCCAACAAGCTTTACAAGCTGGATTACCTGCTGAAAAGAATTTTTCAGACGCTTCGGGAGCATCCGGAGAAGAGCGACCAGATGCGGCGATTTATGGAGTATTATCTTCCTACGACGGTCAAGCTTGTGGAATCCTATGCAGAATTTGACAGCGCCGGGGTTGAGGGCGAGAACATCCGCACCGCTAAGGAAGAGATCGAAAAGACGATGGATACGATTAACGAAGCGTTTGAAAAGCTTCTGGATGATCTGTATCAGAACGCGGCATTTGAAGCGTCCGCAGATGCAAGGGTGCTGAAAACAGTGCTGGCGCAGGACGGGTATATGAAGAGTGATTTTGAAAAACAGGAGGAGTAACCGATGAACGAAGATATGGAAAAGATGTTGCAGGAAGCGCCTGCGCCGACCCTGACTCTGGAGCCTTTTGCAGAGGAAAAGGAAGAACCGGCAGTTGTGGAAAAAGAAGAAGCGGTGCAGCCGGTTGATGAAAAAGAAAAAATAAGGGCGATTTTAACTCCCCAGGAACAAAAGCAGGTTGATGCGTTTGTCAAGCAGATCGACATCACGAATTCCCAAATGGTGCTGCAGTATGGCGCAAGCTCCCAGAAGAAGATCGCAGATTTTTCAGAATCGGCTCTGGGCAACGTCCGGACAAAGGATCTTGGCGAGATCGGCAACGAGCTGACCGCCGTTGTGAACGAATTAAAGAGCATCGAGGACGGTGACGAGGAAAAGGGCTTCCTCGGACTGTTCAAAAAAGGCGGCAATAAGATCGCAAATATGAAAGCAAAATATGCCAAAGCAGAAGTTAATGTGGATAAAATTTGTAAGGTGCTGGAAGGACACCAGATTCAGCTGCTGAAGGATGCGGCAATGCTGGATCAGATGTATCAGCTGAATCTCACCTATTATAAAGAGCTTTCCATGTACATCCTTGCCGGAAAAGAAAAGATCCAGCAGGTAAAGGAGCAGGAGCTTCCGGAGCTGATCAAACGCGCAGAAGAAAGCGGACTGCCGGAGGACACGCAGAAGGCGAAGGATTTGGCAGAGCTGTGCAATCGTTTTGAGAAAAAGATTTACGACCTGGAGCTGACGCGGACGATTTCCATGCAGATGGCGCCCCAGATCAGACTGATCCAGAGCAACGATACTGCAATGTCTGAAAAGATCCAGTCCACGCTGGTCAACACGATTCCGCTCTGGAAGAGCCAGATGGTGCTGGCGATTGGCGTCGAGCACTCCGCGCAGGCAGCCAAGGCACAGCGTGAAGTGACGGATATGACCAATACCCTGCTGAAAAAGAATGCGGAAACCTTAAAGCTTGCAACCGTTGAGACGGCAAAAGAGTCTGAACGCGGTATCGTAGATATTGAAACGTTAAAGCAGACGAACGAAACCCTGATTTCCACGCTGGATGAAGTGCTGCAGATTCAGGAAGATGGCAGAAACAAACGCCGCGAAGCAGAAGCAGAGCTGACACAGATCGAAACAACTATGCGCAACAAACTGATGGAGATGAGCAGAACGAAATAAAATAGAATGCGCGCTCTGTGAGCATTTCATTGCCGGAAATAAAGGAAAGGTCAGGTGGCTGTTTGGGAATCCGAAAAAAACTGAAAGAAAAGCTGAAGGAGGCGCTGCAGGCAGTGCTGCCCATCATCGGGCTGGTGCTGCTGCTATCCTTTACGATTGCGCCGATTTCTCCGAGTATTTTGCTGTGTTTTCTGATCGGAGGGATATTGCTGATCGCCGGAATCGTGTTTTTCACGCTTGGCGCGGAGCTTGCAATGTCCCCGATGGGAGAACGGGTCGGCACGGCGATGACACAGTCCAAAAAGCTGTGGGTCGTTGTGGCGCTGTCTTTTTTGCTGGGCTTTATTATTACAATATCTGAACCGGATCTGCAGGTGCTTGCACAGCAGGTTCCGGCTGTTCCGAATCTGACATTGATTCTCGCAGTTGCCTGCGGAGTCGGTGTGTTTCTTGTGGTGGCGCTTCTCCGTATGCTGTTCAGCATCGCGCTGCCCCCTTTGCTTGTCTGCTTCTATGCGGTGATTTTTATTCTCGCGTTTTTTGTTCCCAAAGAATTTTTGAGCGTAGCGTTCGATTCCGGCGGTGTGACCACGGGACCGATGACGGTGCCGTTTATTATGGCGCTGGGCGTTGGTATTTCTGCAACGCGAAGCGACCGCCATGCAGCGGATGACAGCTTCGGTCTGGTTGCGCTGTGTTCGATCGGTCCGATCCTGGCAGTCATGATGTTGGGGTTGATTTACAATCCGGACAGCGCGGCGTATACGCCTCCTGTAATCCCGGAAATCGCAGATTCAAAGCAGTTGTGGAACCTGTTTGCGGTAGAGCTTCCCACATATATGAAAGAAATCGCACTGTCCCTGCTTCCGATCGTGCTGTTTTTTGCAGTGTTCCAGGCATTGATCCTGAAGCTTTCGGGCAGAAACCTGACGAGAATCCTGATCGGTCTGGTTTATACCTATATCGGTCTGGTACTGTTTTTGACCGGCGTAAACGTCGGCTTTATGCCGGCGGGCAACTATCTGGGACAGGTGCTGGCAGGGCTTTCCCATCCGTGGGTAATTGTGCCGATTGCGATGGTGATGGGTTACTTCATCGTAAAAGCGGAGCCTGCCGTTTATGTCCTGAACAAACAGGTTGAAGAAATCACGGACGGTGCGATCCCGGCGCGTGCAATGGGTACGGCGCTTTCCGCAGGTGTGGCGATCTCCCTCGGAATTGCGATGATCCGCGTGCTGACCGGCATTTCAATTCTCTGGATTCTAATTCCGGGCTATACGATCGCCCTTGTGATCTCGTTTTTTGTACCGAAAATCTATACGGCGATCGCATTTGACTCCGGCGGTGTTGCTTCCGGACCCATGACGGCGGCATTTCTGTTGCCACTGGCACAGGGGGCGTGCGTGGCGCTCGGCGGTAACATCGTAACGGATGCGTTTGGCGTAGTAGCGATGGTTGCGATGACGCCGCTTATCACGATTCAGGTGATGGGGCTGTATTCCAAACTGGCAGAAAAGAAAAAGACAGCAGCGGTTCCTACGCCTGCCTATGCCTTCGACCTGCTGGATGACGATGCAATCATCGAACTGTAATGCACGCGGGCAGCGCGTATTACAGCGATGGCAGCACGGAGAGGCAGGAAGGAAGCAGAGGATATAGGAGCGCCGTGCTGCAGAGAATATACGCAGCGCAGCGCTGCGGAATGTGAGGATAAATGAGCGAATTATATTTAATGGTTACGATCAGTGACCGGAATTTTCACCGCCGGCTTCTGGCGTTTTATAAAGAATACGGCGTGACTGTGACGATGGTGACGCTGGGAAGGGGAACGGCGACGAGCGAGGTGCTGGATTCTTTCGGTCTGGAAGCGGCGGAAAAAGCAATCCAGTTTGCGTTCGTGACAGGCAGGGAATGGAAGGAAATCCGCAGCGGGCTGGAAAAGCGGCTGAAAATTGATATCCCCGGAACCGGAATCGCCTTTGTGATTCCCGTCAGCAGCATCGGCGGAAAGAAGCAACTGCAGTTCCTGACGGAAGGGCGTGGATTTGAAAAAGGAGAGGAAAGCACATTGAAGGACACAAAGTATGAACTTCTGGTAGTGGTGGCGAATCAGGGCTACACGGAATATATCATGGAAGCGGCGCGCAGCGCGAATGCGGCGGGCGGAACGGTCATTCATGCAAAGGGAACCGGCATGCAGAAAGCGGAGCAGTTCCTCGGCTTTTCCCTTGCAACCGAAAAAGAGATGATCCTGATTGTCGTCAAGAACTGTGACAAAAATGCAATTATGAAAGCGATCATGGAAATGGCGGGGCTGGAAAGCAAGGCAAAGTCGATCGTCTTTTCGCTTCCAGTGACGGAAACCGCCGGAATGCGGCTGGTGGAAGACGAATAAAAGAAACTTTAAACCTGCCCTGGATAGTAAGTATGCACAGAAAAATGGTCTGGGTTTTGTATGATATATTTACAAAAGAAAATTGACAAAGCGAAGAAATTACAGTAAAATATCGATTAGTTGTAGGGAAGAATAAGAGAAGGGGGCTCTCTTTCTCTAAGAATGAATTTACAATTTTGAGAAGAGAGTGTTGCAACACGCGATGCCGTTGTGTACAATAGAACGGTGAGCCCATAAGTCAATTCATGACAAGACGATTTACGAAACAACAATGGAGGGAAAGAAATGACGAAGGCACAAATTCTGAAAAAGGAAATTTTAAGTCAGTACAGAAGTGTAAGACAGTTTGCGATGGATATGCAGATTCCTTACAGCACATTGGTAACGGCGCTGGAGAGAGGTATCGATGGCATGGCATATGGTACCGTAATCAAAATGTGCAATAAGCTGAACTTAAATCCAGTGGACTTCAGCTCTTTGGAAAGAGACACCACCATCAGCGAGCAGCTGCTGGAGAACCGTGTCATGCAGGCATATGTAAAGCTGAACCAGGAAGGACGTGACAAGGTCATGGATCTGATGGAAGACTTTGGGCAGATTAAAAAATACAAAGCGAAATAATCGCTGACAAAGCAGGAGACAAAGTATGCACTATGATTATCTGATTGCAGGAGCTGGGCTCTTCGGCGCTGTATTTGCACATGAGATGCACAAACAGGGACGTAAGGTTCTGGTAGTGGAGAAGAGAGATCATATTGCCGGGAATATTTATACGGAAAAGGTTATGGGCATCAACGTACATCGGTATGGTGCCCATATTTTTCATACTTCTGATGAAGAAGTTTGGAATTATGTAAACCAGTATGCCCGGTTCAACCACTATGTCAATTCTCCGGTTGCAGTTTATCGGGATGAACTCTATAACCTTCCTTTTAATATGAACACATTCAGCCGGATGTGGAATATTAAGACGCCGAAAGAGGCGAAGGAAATCATCGCAAAGCAGACCGGAGAGTTTGCCGGGATTACGCCGCAGAACCTGGAAGAGCAGGCATTGCAGCTTGCGGGACGCGACGTTTATGAAAAGCTCATCAAGGGCTATACGGAGAAGCAGTGGGGACGTGACTGCAAAGACCTTCCGGCGTTTATTATCCGCCGCCTGCCACTTCGGTTTACCTATGATAACAACTATTTTAATGACCGTTTTCAGGGAATCCCTGAGGGTGGTTATACGCAGATTGTTGAGAAACTGTTGGAAGACATTCCGGTTCTGACCGGTGTTTCCCTTCAGGCTGTCTCTTATACACATCTGACGCTGCCGACGACTAGTCGAGTGTAG
>ERZ1694689.576-NODE-576-length-12018-cov-5.165510_pt1 | contig 12018 bp, 7 predicted proteins | sample MGYA00581724_ERZ1694689 | MGnify/ENA primary metagenome ERZ1694689 (study PRJEB42213, sample SAMN07424469) | human gut metagenome | biome: ENVO:00009003; feature: ENVO:2100002; material: ENVO:00002003 | host: Homo sapiens | place: USA | collected 2014 ...
TGTGTATAAGAGACAGAGTGTAAATAACTCTTTTTTTGTTTATCAGGTTCGCCGCAGCTCCGAAGGAGTCGGTTTCCGCGGCTTATGTTTCGGCGCAGATAATTCCCCTGCCTCCCCCTCCTCCCCTTGAAAAGGGGTGACTTTGGCCCCGAGGGTGTCCTGTCCGGGAGCCTCCGCAGGGCTGTCTTGTGGGGCCGGCATACAAAGATAACCGGTTTTTTCTTTTCTGCAAAGCGAAACCGGGGCTATGACGCCCCGGCGGTTCCCGAAAAACGATCCGGCCCTCCCGCGAGGGGAAGGCCGGATGCGGAACGTGCCGTGCCGGGCGGATCGTCAGTTCGATGTGGGGAACTTGTAGGCCACGGCCACGGGTTTTTCGCAGATGCCGACATACTCCTTCACCTTCTCCATCGTCTTCAGACTGTAAACGTAGAGGCTGCCGGGCTTGCGGCCGGTCGCCGTCGGGTTGTAGGTGGCGATCAGCAGCTGGTCGTCGTCGACCACCGCGGAAGAGGTCGACGGTACGGCGTTCGTGCAGATGTCCATGATCTGTTCGCCGTCGGGCAGCGTGATGTCGGGCTTGGCCCCTTCGGCGGGAACGACCGGGTCGACGCCTGTCATCGCCCAGTGATAGATCTTGTTGTCGTAATCGTAGTAGGCGTTTCCGTTGAGCTTCGTCGTGACGATCCGGGTGTTCGCATTCATCAGCATCGGCTGCACCTCGTCGTAGGTCTTGATTTCGGTCGGACTCGAAAGCGATGAACTGGTGCTGATGATTTTGACGGTTTTCGGCGCCCCTTCGATCGTACGGGCGATGCAGTAGTATTTGGAAGCGTCGTACTGTCCCGCCCCGATGCGGCCCGCTGCCATGTTGATGAATTCATACCCGTCGGGTGCGGCGTATCCCGCGATTCTCGAATTGGGGAATCCGGTGATTCCGGCCTCGGAGAACATGAGGATGTCGCGCACTCCGGCGGTTTTCGAGGCGAACAGTCCCTGCCGGCCGTATCGTGCGGGGAAGGGCGTTTCCCGCACGATGAGCATGTCGGTCGAGAATTCGTAGCGGTAGGCCCTCTCGTCGTCGCCGATCAGATAGGCCCAGTGAGCGGTTCCCGACGTTCTTTCGCCCAGAATCTCTCCGGTGCGGACTCCGTATTCGTCCATCCCCTTCATGCGATAGGTGACGCTCAGCGTCACGGGGTCGAGGCGGTAGATCGAGCCTTCGTCGTCGCCCGAGGAGATCAGAATTCCCGAAGCGTATCCCGGCGAGGAGAATACGTAGACATCGCGCAGGCTTCGGAAGTCGTATTCCGGGTTGATCGTCAGCAGATTGTCCCAGATCTCCTGGGCGCCTTCGGCCTCCTCCTGCGGAGAGCGTTTCTTGACGAAGGCGAGCGATCCGGCGCCCTCGTCGTCGTTGCAGAGGATCAGGAAACCTTCGTCGAAGCCGGCCTGCACGCGCAGGTCGTAGTAATGGAATCCGATGCTTTCGCCGTTGTCGATCCGCAGGCGCAGCACGTAGCTGCCGGCCTTGTCGAAGGCGTAGTCGAGCGTCGGCGAACTGGAAATGAACGTCGTGTCGACCATGCCGGGGAAGTCTCCCGCAGGTTTTCCGTAGGACCATTCGTAGACGAGGTCCTGCCCGCTTTCGCTCTCCACGCGGAGTTTGTCGAGGTGGAGCGTTTCGGTAGCCTTGGCGTAGATGGTCCGGTCCAGACCGCTCACCGTGATCGGGGCCAGCTCCCGGTACTCCTCTTTGTCGAGCCCGTAGCAGGAGGCCAGTGCGATTCCGCAGCAGAGCGGCAACAGATATTTCGCAAGTTGTTTCATGGCGCTTTCGGTTAATAGTTATTTGCCGGGTCTCTCCAGCCGCCTGTCGTTACGTTGACGCTTCCGGTCGTATAATACTCCAGGTCGGGGTAATTGGTCGAATAGTAGTCGAACAGCGGGCAGAGCACGTAGCGGAGCCAGGCCATCTTGTGGGGGTTCTGCCGGTTGACCATGAATCCCATGCTCATGCGCAGCTGCTGTCCGTTGAGTCCCGTGTAGTAATCGTTGTCGATGTTCTCGCCGTACTGTTCGACCATCGACGCGTAGAGCGTCGGGTTGGTCTCCGCGATTCCGTGGTAGAGTTCCAGCAGTTTTCGGTATTTGTCCTGCCGGAATTCGCCCGTGTACTGATACCACTGCTGGGTGGCGGAGTAGTACCACCAGTAGGGGCAGGCGGCGGTTCCGTCCGAGATCAGGAACCGGTAGACGTTCCGGGGCACGCCTTCGAACTCTTCGTTCTGGGCGATCTGGAGCACCAGCGACGCGGTTTTCGTCATAATCTTCTCCGTGCGCTTCAGCGTCACGTCGATCTGCCCCTCCACGGAGCCGGCCGGGACGATGAGCCTGTCGATCGTGTAGTCTTCGTTCTCGATGGCGTCGATCAGCTCGCGCTGTACGCCGCCCGTGGTGTAATTCGAGGTGGTGTCGTGAATGGCCCTTACCTCGAACGTCCGGTCGCGGTCTGCCGGCATTCCCAGCAGGGTCACGGTTACGGTCTTCTTGACCTCTTTCACCGATTCGTCGAGCAGGGCGAACGAAAAGTCGGTCGAGAGATATTGGTCCAGACTCGGATAGTTCTCGTATTTGAAATAGAGTTTGTCCTTCTGCGACGTGTCGTACATCAGCCACGTGTCGGAACAGGAGGCGAATGCCGCGACGGTTCCGGCCAGGACGGCTATTTTGAAAATGAGGTTTTTCATAAGTCTTGCGTTATTGTCTGTAATTGTCCTCTACGCTCTGCGGGATGGGCATCGTGTAGGTCGCGTCGTCGGTTCCCGCGAAATTGCCTCCCGGTATCGCGATGTCCAGCTGCAATCGTTTCATGTTGAAGAAATCCTCGCCGTCGGCGAAAAACTCCTTCCGGCGTTCGTTGATGATGTTGTTTTCGGTGATTTTGCCCGTTTCGCGCTCGGCGAAAGGCGTCAAGTCGCGCGACTTCACCACGTAGTCGAGGTATTCCGTCGCCTTGTCCGGGTCCTTCGTGAGGTTGGCTTCGGCCACGATGTAGTACATTTCGGGAATCCGGATCAGACTCGGTCCGGGGATTGATTTGCCGCTGTACGTGGGGTTGCTCTCTCCCTGGGCGTACATCTTGTTGTAGTGCTTGATGCACCACGAATTGCCCGTGTCGAACCAGGTCGAGTAACGCTTGTCCGTGCCGGCCAGGTCGGTGGAGTAGATTTCGGAATACTGGCTGGAGAGCGCAAGGGTTCCGCCCTGGTAGATGTGATTCCGGTAGAAGTTGTAGGTGTACTGCGTCGAGTAGAGCCCGAAGACGGTCTCCTGCATGTTGAGCGTGCCGGTCTCCACGGCGTTCCAGGCCTCGGCGGTCGTCATCAGCGGGAATTTGCCGCTGTCGATCACCTTCTCGGCGTAATCCTCGGCCAGGTCCAGTTTGCCCATCGTCCAGTAGGCGCGGGCCAGCAGCGCCTGTACCGCGTAGAGGTTCAGGTGCGTGATGCGGCAGCTCGTGAAGCCGTCGGAGGCGTTGTCGCGGGTCGCCGTCACCAGTTCCTCGTCCGCCGCGAGGTATTTCTCCGCCTCGGTCAGGTCCGCGACGATCAGTTCGAACACCTTGTCCAGCGAACTGTACGGGGTGACTTCGATGCCGTATGTGGTCACGTAGGGAATGGCCTTGGCTTTGGCCGCGGCGTCGCCCGATGCGAACGGCACGGCGAAGATGCGGGCCATTTCGAAATGGAGGTAGGCGCGCAGCGCCAGCAGTTCGCCTTTGTAGAGCCGGATGTGGCGGAATTCGTCGTCGGATTTGGGCAAGACGTGCATCAGCGCCTTGTTGACGTATCCGATGGCCTTGTATCCGTTGATCCAGAGGTTTTCGGCTACCATGATGGCGTTTTCGTGCTCCCACAGGCGCTGTACGACGTAGGCCAGGTTGTCGCTCTGGCTGATGGTGAAGTTGCCGGTCATCAGTTCCGGATAGGCGAACGTGAGCGCGTAGGCGAAGAGGTTCTTGTTGGTTCCCATCTCGGTATAGATGCCGTAGATGGCGTCTTCGCAGCCTTCGGCCGTCGAGAAAAGTTCCTTGTCGGTCACTTCCGATTTGGGATTGACGTCGAGATACGCTTCGCAGCTGCCCAGCAGCAGCGGCAGAGCCAGCAGGATGTAGCTGTATTTTTTCATTCGTTTCATGGTCTCGGCAATATTAGAACGTGGGACGGAATGTCAGGTTGATGGTGCGGCAGTAGGGGTAGCTCGTACCGCGTTCGTACTTGACGGTCGAGAAGCGTACGATGTCCGATACGCCGACACCTACGGCCAGACGCTTGAATCCGAGCCGTTTGAGGAATTTCGGCTGGAACTCGTAGGTGAGCGTCGCGCTCGAAAGCCACAGTTCGTTGAGCCGCTCCACGAAACGCTCCGAGTTGTGCGGGGTCGTCGAACGCCGCTCCTTGATGGCGAGGTAGCGCGACAGGTCGCCCGGGTTCTTCCAGCGGTCCGTAAAGGCGCGTTCGTCGACGTTGTAGCGCGGGTCGATGTCTTCCACCTTCTCCCAGAGGGTTTTGTTGTAGGTGTCGCCGCCGAAGGTGTAGCTGAAGACGAAGTTCAGCGACCATCCCTTGTAACGCAGCGTGTTGAGCCACGTGCCTTGCAGTTTGGGCTGCGTGTTGCCCACGACCACCTCGTCCTCGGCGTCGTACTTGAAGGTGTATTCGCCGTTTTTGTTGATGAAGATTTCCTGTCCCGTGGCGGGGTCGATACCGGCCGAACGCACGGCGTAGATGTCGTACTGCGAGCCGCCTTCCCGGAAGCGCAGTTTCAGCGGGTTGTCCTCTTCGAGCTGATAGGCGGTGTTCTTCAGCTTGTCGCTGATCTGCTTGATGCGGTCCTTGACGTGCGAACCGTTGATGCGCTCGTCCACGCCCAGTTCTTGTTGCGGATCACCTGCCCCGCCACCGAGAAGTCGTAACCTACGTTCTGGTTCTCGCCGAAGTTCACGACGATGTCCTCTGAACCGGTCGACGCCGGGAGGGGAATCGTCATCAGCTGGTCCTTGGTGGTGTTGCGGAAGTAGTCGAAGCTCATCACCAGCCGTTCCTTGAAGAGCGTGAGGTTGATGCCGAAGTTGTTCTTCAGCACGCGCTGCCACTTCAGCTCGGGGTTGCCCATGCGGATCGGCACGGTTCCCACGCCGGTGTAGTAGATGTTGCTGTTGCTGTACTTGTAGGTCGTGATGGCCTGATAGGGGCTGCCGGTGGTCTGGCCGTTGTATCCCCACGACCATTTGAGGCGGATCACGTCGATCCATTCGACGTTTTCGAGGAACTTCTCCTTGTGGAGGTTCCATCCCAGGCCGAACGACCACATCGGGGCGAACCGGTTCTCCTTGCCGTAGGCCGACGATCCCGACGTGCGGTAGGAAACGTCGGCGAAGTACCGGTTCCGGAAGTAGATGTTGCCGCTGGCGAAGAAGCCGACCTTTGCCAGCAGCGTCTCGGTTCCGCTCGGGAGGTTCGAGGAGTCGTATCCCAGGGCGTATTTGATGTCCGAGAGGTTGTCCTTCAGGAAACCCATCGCCGTGATGTAGGAGGTCGTGGCGTTGGTGTGCTGGATGTCGCTTCCGGCGTTGATCACGAATCCCGAGCCTTCCTGTCCAATGTTGCGGCCGTAGTTGAGCACGATCTTGCCGTCGTAGTTGAACGCCTTGCCCGTGCCCAGTCCGTAGAGACCGCGCTTGGCCGGGTCGTTCTCGCCGAGGAACTGTGCGTCGTCGGGCGAAACGTATTTGTCCGACTGGCTGCTCTTGACGTCGATGTTGAACTGTCCCGAGACGTAGAAATCCTTGGTCACGTACCATTTGGCGTCGACCGTGTTGCGAAGGGTCTGGTTGCGCGAGGTGCTGAAACTCGACAGCGTGGCATTGTAGAGCGGGTTGGCCTGGTAGCCTTCGCTCGTCGTCGAGGTGTCCTCGGGGTCGAAGTAGAAGGCTTTGACCAGCTCGCCGTACTCGTCGTAGGGCGACTCGTAGGGGTTGAGTTTCGTGTAGGCGCTGAATTTGCCGTAGGGCGAATCCGTTGCGTCGGTCAGCGTGTAGTTGGCCGTGTAACGGAGCGTGAGCTTGTCGCGCATGTGGTAGCCTATCGAAAAGTTGAGCGTGTAGTTGCGGCGGTTGTCGCCCTTCATGACGCCGTACTTGTCGCTGAAGCGCAGCGACGCGCGGTAGTCGATCTTCTGTGCGCGGCCGCTCAGCGAGAGCGAGTGGGTGTGGCTGAACGGTACGCGCAGCGGGGCGCGTATCCAGTCGGTGTTGACGCCCCGGCGGACGTTCTGCAATTTGTAGGCGTAAGCCTTGTCCATCGCGCCGTTGTCCGATTCGTAAAGCCCGGCTAGGCGTTCCAGTTCCAGTTTCTGCGCCGCGTTGCAGAGGTTCATCGAACTCAGGTCCGGGATGCTCAGCTCGGGCACGAAGTTGTAGCTCAGGCGGGGTTTGCTGTCGGTCACCTGCTGGCGTTCGATGACGATTACGCCGTTGGCCGCCCGGTCGCCGTAGACGATCGAGGCCTGCGCGTCCTTCAGGACGTCGATGCGCTCGATTTCGTACATGTCGAGGTCGTACAGCTCTTCCATGCTGATTTCGGCGCCGTCGAGGATGATCAGCGGGTTGTTGTAGGCCTTCTCCTCGGCCGAGGTGGCGATGGAGTTCGAGCCGCGGATCAGGATTTCGGGAATGGCGTTGGGGTTCGAGCCGAGGGCGTTGTTCTGTACGACCACCATGCCCGGGGTCACGGCGCTCAGGGCCGACATCAGGTTGGTGTTCGAGATGGCCACGAGGTCTTCGCCCTTGATCGAGGTCACCGAACCCGTGTAGGTGCTCTTGTTGCGGGTGAACATGCCGTTGACCACCACGTCGTCGATGCGCGTGCCGCCCTCCTTGAGGGTGACGTTCAGGCCCTTCGCCGAGCCGGTGATGATCACCTGCTGGGTCTCCATGCCCAGGAACCCGACTTCGAGGACCGCAGGGCTGGTCTTGGTCGAGAAGGAGAAGGTGAACTGGCCCTTTTCATCGGTCGAGACGCCCTGTCCCGAGCCGCCTTTCAGAATGACCGATGCGCCGGGGAGCACCGTCTTGCCGGCGTCGCGCACGGTTCCGCTCACGGTGAACTTGCGCATCTTGACCGTCGAGTCGTAGACCAGCACGACGTTGTTCTCGATGGCGTATTTGAACGTTGACCCGGCGATGCACTTGTCGAGCAGTTCGTGTACGGTGACTTTCTTGAATTCGCCGCTCACGGCCGGGAGCCGGCGGATGTCTTCGGGGTCGTAGGCGAATTTGATGCCTGTCTTCCGGGTGATTTCGTCGAGCACCGCCGTCGCGGGTCTCTCCGTCAGCGTGACGGTGAGCGTCGCGTTCAGGTTGATCGGTTCACCCCCGCCCCTGCGCCCGGGCCGTAGCGGCTGTGCAACATAACAAGCCCACGACCAGCGACAGCCGCAGCGCACGGCTGAAAAGTTGTAGAATTCTTTGCATGTGTTTGGGTTTTAGGCAGACCGGCCGCCCCGGCCGGTCTGCTCGGGTTTTAGTTCTTCTGTGACGGGAACAGGCTGCGTTCGAGTACGTAGATCATGCCCTGGTAGTGGGCGCGGGTCTCTCCCGTAGCGCTTTTCACGCGCGAACGCAACAGTTTCAGGATTCGGTCGTTGACGTTGACGAACAGCGCGCGCGACTCGTCGATCGACCGCAGTTGCACGTTGTACTGCCAGCCGTAGCCCGACGACAGGGCGTCGCTGTTCCAGAGCTGCGAGGCGACGTATCCCTTGCCATGCTCCTCTTCGGCCTCGCGCAGCGGGCCGAGGTAACGCTCCACGATGCCGCTCCGGTCGAGACCCATCAGCGCGATCTCGTCCACCGAGGGTGCGTAGGCCTCCGCGATGCCGCCCAGCTTCATGCGCTTGGCCTCGCTGGAGGCGACGTCCGCGGCCGCGTCGACGAACATCCGCTGGATGAGCCGCTCCGACGGCGACACCGGGCGTCCCTTGATCGTGCTTTCGAAGACGATGTTGTAGAGGTCGTCCATATACTCCTGCGGCGTGTAGGGATCGTCGGCGATGTGCGACGAGAGCGTGACGTTCTTATAATAGGTGAAGAACGCGCGGCAGAAGTTGAAGCGCAGGATGAACGAGAGGTCCACGTGCAGCGGCAGTTTTTCGGTCAGCGCGGGCTGTTCGAGCCATGCCGAGTCCTTCATCTGCGCAAGCACCCATTTCAGCGATGCGCGCTGCAACTCCTTCGGAACGGAAACGGCCTGCGGACCGCCCGCCGTGTTGCCGTTCACGTCCGTGAGGTAGATGCCGCCCACGTTGAGCATCACGGCGTTCACGTAGCGCGCGAACTGTCCGGCCGCGGCCTCGTAAAGCTCCGTGCGGATTTTCAGGTCGGGGTCCTCCTCGTCGGTGATCCACTCCTCCATGTGCGAAAGCACGTATTTGAGGTTGCCGATGCCGTAGTCGCCGGCCTTGATGTGGTCGTCGCCGAGGTCCTCCTCGATGGCGGTGGGGTCGTAGCGGGCGATCACCTGCTGGCGGCCGTAACGGTAGATCGGGTCGCCGACCTTCTCGTCGATCCATCCGCGGATGGTCTTCTCCTCGTCGAACATGTCCTTCTTGTCGGGCAGCGGCGTGTAGGCGTATTTGATGACGTAGTCGTCATAGGGTCCGAGGTCCGGCGGGGTGAGTTTCACGCCCTTGTCGCCCGGCTGGGCCACGTAGTTGAAACGCGCGTAGTCCATGATCGAGGGGGTCGTGCCGTGCTGCTGCGTGAACGATGCGCTGCGGAGCGAATCCACGGGGAAGGCGCTCGATGCGGCCATGTTGTGCATCAGTCCGAGGCAGTGTCCCACCTCGTGGGCGAGGATGTACTCCAGCGACTCCTGGAATACGTCGTCGGGCAGCTCCTTGCCGCGCACGCGCTCGTCGACCTGTGCGGTCTGCACGAAACGCCAGTTGGCGGCCAGCTTCACCACGTCGTTGTACATCAGCACCGAGGCGTTGATGATCTCGCCCGAGCGGGGGTCGACCCACGAGGGTCCCATGGCGTTGGCCACGGCGGCCGGGACGTAGCGGATGCAGGAGTATTTCAGGTTGTCGGGATCGAATTCGGGATCGTCCTTCGGGAAGTCCTCGATGTGCATGACGTTTTTGAATCCGATCTTCTCGAAGGCCTTGTTCCAGCGCAGCACGCCGCGGCGGATCGGTTCGCGCCACAGCGCGGGGAACGCGTCGTCGAGGTAGAAGACGATCGGCTTGGCCGGCTCCACGAGTTCGCCGCGTTTCCAGGCCTCCAAGTCTTTGGGCTGGATGTTCCAGCGGTTGATGACCGAGAAATCCTCGATCTTGTCCTTCTTGCCGTTGATGCGCGACATGTCGGTTAGGAAGATGCCGATGCGCGAATCGGCCAGGCGGGGCCGCATCGCCTCTTCGGGCAGCAGCAGGATCGTGCGCGTGACCTTCACGGTCATCGGCTCGTCCTTCTTGATGACCATCAGGCCCAGCAGGTCGGCCGTCACCGAGTAGGAGAGATAGGATTTGACGGTCACGTTGTCCTCGAAGGACTTGATCTGGTCGATCACCGAACCTTCGGACTTGAACTTGCCCGTGATGTTCACCACGCCGCCCTTGGTGCTTTTGATCGGGGCGAGCAGTTCGTTGTCGCCCGAGAAGAACTTGGTCATTTCGATCACCATTGCCGAGCTGTCGCGGTTGTAGCAGACCAGCGGGTAGGAGTGCATGATCGGCGGGAGGGTGCTCCGGCCGATGGCCTTGGACATGTGGGGATCGTTCGTGTCGTGAACGGGCGGCACGACGGCCTGCGAGAGGTAGATCGTCGTGTCGATGCGCGTGAACTTGACGTGGATGGGGTCCGTGGGTTTGTAGCCGATGGTCCCGAGGTTGGTGTCGCTGGCCTCCGAGATCGTGGAGGCGATCAGCATTTCACGGCCGATCGTCTTGAGGGGAACCTCCACGTAGAGCTTTCCCTTGAGCTTGTGGAGCGTCAGGAAAGGCCCTTTGGCGGTGAGGCACGATTTGTCGTTGACGAACATTTTGGTGTACTTGTCGACTTTGGGTTTGGCGACCTCCTCGGTTTTCGATTTTTTCTTTTTGGATTTCGAGGCCGCCGCCCCCGACGCCGGGGCGATCAGTAGGCCTGCCGCCAGGAGCAGGACGCAGAGTTTGGATAGTGAACGCATATAAGTAAAATTGGTGAATAGACGTATTTTTGTAAGTATATAACGTGTTTAAGTTTCAGAATGTTAAGAAAAAATCGTTTTGTCGTATGATTTGTTTTTGCCGATATCCTGTTCGGGTGCGGGGTCGACGCACAAAGATATAAAAAATAGGCCGAATGGTACATTTCGGCCGTTTTTTGACCCTGTTCCTTTCGGCCGCAAATCCCGGAAAACGGGGTTCGGCGGGCGGTTTTGCTGCCCTATGGTCGCAAAACCCCTGCCGCGCGGCTGATGGAATATTGCGCGGCAGGGGTTGTTTTCCGGAAAGCCGGGGATTTACTTGCAGTCGTCGATGCGGGTGATTTTGGCCCCGAGGGCATTCAGACGGCCGTCGATGTCCTTGTAGCCGCGGTCGATCTGGTCGATGTTCTGGATGGTCGAGACCCCTTCGGCCGACATGGCCGCGATCAGCAGCGCCACGCCCGCACGGATGTCGGGCGAGGTCATGCGGGTCGCGCGCAGGCATAGCCGGTGGTCGTGGCCGATGACCGTGGCGCGGTGCGGGTCGCAGAGAATGATCTGTGCGCCCATGTCGATCAGTTTGTCGACGAAGAACAGGCGGCTTTCGAACATTTTCTGGTGGATCAGCACGGCGCCGTTGGCCTGCGTGGCCACCACCAGAAAGATCGACAGCAGGTCGGGCGTCAGTCCCGGCCACGGGGCGTCGGCAATGGTCATGATCGAGCCGTCGAGGAACGTGTCGATGCTGTAATGGTCCTGCTGGGGGATGTGGATGTCGTCGCCCCGCTGTTCGAAACGGATGCCCATGCGGGCGAACTGCGCGGGGATGATGCCCAGGTTCTCGAACGACACATCCTTGATCGTCAGCTCCGAACGGTTCATGGCGGCCATGCCGATGAAGCTGCCCACCTCGATCATGTCGGGCAGCAGCCGGTGCTCCGTGCCGCCCAACGCTTCGACGCCTTCGATTTCGAGCAGGTTCGAGGCGATGCCCGAAATCTTCGCGCCCATTCTGTTGAGCATTTTGCACAACTGCTGGAGGTAAGGTTCGCAGGCCGCGTTGTAGATCGTCGTCCGGCCTTTGGCCATCACGGCGGCCATCACGATGTTGGCCGTGCCGGTCACCGACGCCTCGTCCAGCAGCATGTAGGTTCCCTTCAGCTCCCGGCCTTCGACCATGAAGAACTCGTCGGCGATGTCGAAGTTGAACTTCGCGCCGAGTTTCTGGAATCCGAGGAAATGGGTGTCGAGCCTGCGTCGGCCGATCTTGTCGCCGCCCGGCTTGGGGATGTATCCCTCGCCGAACCGCGCCAGCATCGGGCCGATCAGCATAACCGAACCCCTCAATCGCGTGCAGCGTTGGCGGTAATCGTCCGATTTGAGGTATTCGAAATCAATGTCGCGGGCGCAGAACGCGTAGGCGTCCTCCGCGAGCTGCTCCACCTCCACGCCCATGCAGCGGAGCAGTTCGATGAGCTGCATCACATCGAGAATCCGGGGGATGTTCCTGACGACGACCCGCTGGGGCGTCAGCAGCGTGGCGCAGAGTATCTGCAACGCTTCGTTTTTGGCTCCCTGGGGCGTGATTTCGCCCCGCAGTCGGTGGCCACCTTCGACTTTGAAAACTGCCATATGTGCTGTCGTGTGTTATCCGTCTGAAAAACAAACCGCTCCGGACCGGTCGGCGCTCATGCCGGCTTCCGGAGCCTCCTTTACTTCTGTCTCTTATACACATCTCCGAGCCCACGAGACACTCGCTAATCTC
>ERZ1694689.623-NODE-623-length-11292-cov-72.826555_pt1 | contig 11292 bp, 9 predicted proteins | sample MGYA00581724_ERZ1694689 | MGnify/ENA primary metagenome ERZ1694689 (study PRJEB42213, sample SAMN07424469) | human gut metagenome | biome: ENVO:00009003; feature: ENVO:2100002; material: ENVO:00002003 | host: Homo sapiens | place: USA | collected 2014 ...
GTTCTGAAATGAAAAAAGTATTCTACAAAAGCTATTTTTTTAGCTCTATATATTCAGTATATGTAATTTTGTTGTGTGGATTTGAATTTACAACATCCATCTTTATAGCCTTCACCCCAAATCGGAAGAAAAGAAACTTTTTCGGTATCTTGTGTATGATATGGTGTAATGTATCGGCACTTTCTATCTTAGCGGATAATACTCCTTTATCAATAGTTCCCCTTAAATCTATCCAAGAATCACGCCATCGAAAATTTAAAAGAGTATCAAGCTCGTTGCGATACACTATGCTATCACGTACTTTTGTTTTTATTTCTATTTCCGTTTTAGTGGCTGTTGTTGTAGCTGCCTGAATGCGTTTGAGCTTTATATTCAAATCATCTACTGTTTTGGTAAGATCCTTGTTTTTCTTCTCCAGCTCATTTTTCGTCAGTTCCAGCCTTAAAACAGAAGCAGCGTTTTTCCCTGCTTCTGTTTTGTAGTGTTCCACATCTGAAAGTAATGCTGCTTGATTACTATCCAAGCGATTACGTTCTTTCTTTACGCTATCCAATCGTTTAAACAGAAAGATATTTGTTCCTACGAGTAAAACAAGCGCAATAAATAAAAATTTACGCATAATCTTCTATATATTTAAGGATTGAATCAACGTGCAACTGGATAATTTGAGCCTTTCCTTCTGGAGATAGTAGAAACTTGCAATCTGTTTCATTATCCATAAAGAAGTTTTCCGTTAAAACAGCCGGGCATGAAGTCTTTTTGAGAATGTAGAAATTATTTTCCCAATCTCCATCCCCATCCGACCAATCACCTCTAATTTTCCAAGTTCCTCCAAACATTCTATTAGCCATATCCCAGAAAACTTGCGCCAAATCATCAGCTTTTGTTTTTCCAGGACTGGTATGTATTTCCCATCCTGTACCCTTGCCAGTTCCAGAAGCGTTACAATGAATAGAAACAAGAAGCGTTTTTGTCTTACCGTATCGGGCTGCTATCTCGTTTGCTCTTCTGGCTCTTTCTGCCAAAGGTACGTCTATATTTTCCTTTACCAACAATTCAGCATCTATACCTTTTGCTCGTAATTGGTTATATACGCCTTTGGCAATTTCTCTGGCATATTCCCACTCAAATAACTGTGATCCGTCCGACCACTTCGGAGATCTTTTACCTGGTGTATTTTCTCCGTGTCCGTTGTCTAATAATACTTTCATACGTTTTTATTTTCATTTTTTTCGCTTAAACATTTGGTTACTCCAGCCGAAGCAAACAAAGCAGTGATAGCACCGACAAAAGCCGATAATCCCATAAGATCGGTTTTGATAGACTTGTTTACGATTACTTCATAAACCAAAATAAAACCGACAATAAGCAGAAGGAAGCACCCCATTAAGGTAACGGCAACAAGAAAAAAACTCTTGCTACTGTGCCCCGATCCATTTTTGATAAGTTCTTTCAGATATTCTGTTACTCTCATAACTTGCGCTCTTTTACTTCTGGAAGGATATACTGAATGTGCATGGCTGCAAAATGAAGTTTTTTTCTGATTGCTTCCTCATCAAAATCATCAGGGATGGATTCTGTAAAATCACAGACCAAAGAACCAACCCAATCATGGGTAGTATCATGTAATTTTTGAACGATTAAAGACTGTGTTCCATTGGAGCTAAACATAGCCTTTGCACGTGTTCCATCCAAACTATCAATATCACGTATCAGCATAAGTTCATTTCGAGCCATTGAAGCCGTAAACCTTGGAAGTTCAGACATCTTAATATCTTGCCAAAAGTCACTAATACGGGCAACCCCTTTAGCGGTAACTTCATACAAGATTGTGAGATAATGATTATCTCCTAAAGGATATGGTTGTATAATATACACACGATCACATGAAAGATCATTCAATACTTTATGAATTTCACCATACACACGAGCAGAGTTTTCACTTCTGCGAGTGCTTTTTCTTTCTAATTGTCTTTCAAGTTCTTTAGCCTTAATATCAGCAAGCCGATTATGCTTTAACTGATTATACGCAAACCAGCCCGTACCTAAAGCTGTTATACACGCAAATAATGCTGCCCAATCCATATTTTATTAAGTTATTGATTAATAACTGCAAATATAATTTATTTGGTGTACATATACACCGTTTAATACAGAGAATTATATTTTTGAAGCTATTAAGGCTTCCAATTTGTTTATTTCATCCCGTACACTCTGCCTTTGTTGGTGAAGATTCTCTATATCATACGGCATATCAAGCCCGATTAAAGAAGCCTCATAACATTTCGTTATACGATAATCACCTATAACGCTGTCATTGCTGGTAAGAGAGGCTTTCAGTTCATCTATCTTATTCCGAACAAGTTTAGCGTTAAATCTTTGCTCGTATTTATAGCTTATTTTATCTCCAGCGTCATAAGGTACAATACGAACACTATAGTATTCAGGACATTGTAATTTTGTATCATCCACAAGCTCTACATGTTTCCATCCTAAAGCGGACAACTCAGTTTGTTGCTCCTGGATTGATACTATTCTCGTTTCAATCTCTCCAGTTTCTTCATTTTTAAACTTCTCACTGTATTCCTCTAAAAATTTAGAAACAAGAGATCCGTTTTCGTTTATATAGCCATATTCAATCATAATATTAAAATTTATATCTACTAACTAACCATGCTGATTTTTTTACACCATCGACATACCCCACTGTAAAATGGAATATAGCACCCTGACCTTCGCCAATATCATAATAATCATTTTGGGTGTGATCATCATACAACACATTTCCGCTACGTGGGTAAACTCTCATATATCCTGTCCACCATTGCTTAAAAAATATAGTCCTACCAATCACACCATCAGAAGGGAGGTAAACGATTTGCTGGTTTCTTGAATATCCAATAACCAAGCTGTCTGTTTCAGACAAATAAACAGAAGAAGAGCTTTCTTCTATAGCCTTTCTATGTAAAAATAGACCTGCTGCCATCAAATTCTGGAAGAAGCCACCATAAGCGGGGGCTGTGCCACGGTTTGAAGCTCTACCATATACGCCAGCTAAAAAGTTTTCATTGTTCCAATCACTTTTATTCACAGTACCAAATCCAAGCCCTACGATAGAAGCCTTATGCGTATAACCCAAAATAGCCGAAACAGCTTGTGTTTCTGCATTATTACAAAAGATACCCGTAGGCGACATATAGGCTACACGGCTATTGCTTTTACTTCGGGCTTCAATCAAGCCGTTATTCGCATCTATCGTAATTTTAGATCCCTGATATTGGCTTTCTGAATAATCACCACCAGAACGGCTGGATTCTATCAATATACGAGCCATTGAAGCATCAAGAATGATCTTATTACCATCCAAGAGTGTAGAAACAATCTTTCCACCACTCATAAACCAATCTCCGATATTAGCACCCTCAGCCAATAGCAAATTAGTTGCTATACTCTCAAACTCAGCACCGAAATCATTCCAATAAGCAGTATCGGTAGGTACATGATTTTGAAAGCCATTTCCGGCATCCACTCTGGCAACATAATAGTGTCCGTTATATTTTACTGCATCTACACGCTTTGAAGTACCATAGTAAACTTTAGAGCTGCCATAGACACCACGATAAACCATAGTCGGACCAGTATCTCCATTTCTACCATCCACTCCATCATACGGAGTTTGCCGGGCTGGTGTACTCCAGTTCTGTATCAATGAATTTGTTTCACCATTGATTTTTGCTACTGTAAACCATAAGTATTGCAAGTTTCCTACAGTTGGAACGGTTGTGCTCCATCCCGAAGGATTACGGCTCGTTTTACTCAGTGAAGGCGGTGTACTTCTGGAGCCATTAACAGCGTACCGATATTCAAAATAATCACCATTTATACCATCATCCCCAGTTTCTCCTTTTTCTCCAGTAACACAAATAGCCTCTGTAGTAATGCTGTTGCCGTTTGTGTAATTAATAACGGATCGTGTCCATATATACCAACCATTTTTCCAAGTTGGACGTGAATTAGACCAGCTACCATTTAAAAGGGAAGTTGCAGAGGATGATAAATAATATTGCTCAATTATTGAACTTATACCATTGCCTGTTCCTCCCTTGCCACCTGTGATACAAGCTGCATCTGTATATACTATGTCGCCATCCGTGTAAACAACTTTAGTTTTACTCCAAATGTAATATCCATCTTTCCAGGCTGGAGCTGTTGTCTGCCAACCGGATGTTGGTGCTGTAGTATTACTGGATGATATGGCATACAGAACGTCTGTATTTGAAATACCCACACCTCTTTGGGCTACAATAATCCAATAGTTACTATTATTTGGAGAAATACCTTTAACGGGATTCTTTGATACAAAACGATACATAGAATAGCCAGTTCCATCATCATAGATAACCTCATCACCCCAATAATAGGTATAAGAGTTGTCATATACGCCACGAAAACAACCTATAGGGCTTTCATCGCCACTTTCACTTTGCACGATTGTGCCTTTCAGACGTAATTTTTTATCTCCTTTGGTATTCCAATCAAAATAGCTGTCTGAATTTCCTACACGAAAAGCGTTATTCACAAAGTCCATGAAATTTAGCCCATCGCTTGAAACGATTCTGTCTGTAGTTATTCTTCCTGGAAGTATCTCTGTAAATCCGAATAGTTCGACAAAAGAACGATCCTCTTCAAATTCACTGTTTAGAATACCTACAAGGAAATGATAATAACCCTCTACACCTTCCAGCTTGATAGCGTTTTTACTTAAGACGTATGATCCAGTAGTGCCATTTTTATTAGCCTTCACATAGAGATAATACCCTACTGTTTCTGTTAAGGTTGGAGAAGTATATTTTTCAATATCCCAAAACTTATACTCACTGGCTTTATGCCCAGAGGAAAGTGTATCAATCCCGATAGTCATGTGCTGTAATATTCCACCTGGAGCCGAAAGCACTTTCTTTTTGCTGTCATAGGTAACGAGATATTCTACTTGTGTCGGATTGGTTTTGTTGTTCACGAAACGGAACTGCAAACTTTCATCGCCAACAAGCAAACTCATTGTTTGTACCGAAATCGGACTGATAGAACCTGAGAAATGCAAAAGAGCGTCATTCAACATTGAAATAGTTTCTTTTGCATCCCTGAAACGTCTTTTTGTAAACTGAATAGAGTTTTTATATTGGTTATCAGTTTTAACCTCGTTACTCTCTATCTTGTTTAATTCGCTTGAAACCGTTGCGCCAGTAGTCGTATTGGATAATTCAATAATCGGGCTGTAAGGTCTGTGTATATACTCCTTAATACTGGTAATCCTTATCTTTATACCTTCTGGTATGAATTGCGGATCTTTAAAGAGTATGTAACCGCCCAATTTTATTTTGCCACCAATAGAGAGCCAACGCTTTTTGGAATAAATGCTATCCAATTCTCCTTTGAATGTGAATTTTGGATCTTCATTCTCATAAAGATATTTGGCTGCTTCCCTGAACATATCCCAGCTTGCACCTTCTTTCGTTGAGTTATTGCAAATGTACGCATCCGGCAACTGTATTCCGAACACAGCGTATTTATCCCCCAGGTTAGGCTTATATATGTCATTGGGCATAATCTGACCGTCTATTTCTTGTGGAGTTATCAAGAATTTACGTTCTTTATGAACGTATTTAACTTCAAATTCTTTATTACTACCAGCAAGCATACCAGACTGAAATATAACAGTCATGTTATTACCTTCTATCACATAATCCTCAAAATTCAGATCATCAGGAATAGAACTATCTATAAAATCATAGAAATTCTTTTCTTTATCGGAAACAACAACATTAGAAACACTGCCTACTCTTTTAGGTGAAATATGAGAACAATCCAAACTATCCTCTTGAACATCCGTAAGGGTTGTATCAGCCCGTTTTATATACAAGCCTTCCGCATCCGAAACGTAAGCACGCCCTTCATACTCCAATCTTTGATTTTTGGGCAAAAGCAATTCCTTAGATCCATATTTGCTAAAGTCTATATTCTGCTCCCCACCTTGAACGTACAATATGGTAACTGGTCTATTTCCGTCCTTGTTGGAGCGTCCTAAACCTGGAACAAAACCTTTATCTTTCCCATATTCAAGAGGCAAAGGTTCACCCTTGTTATATTCAACTTTACGCAAGTGTATTGTTTTGATAGCCGGATCTATTTCATACTCCGTCTTAAAGGTATCGGCAATAGTAGGCAAAGCTTCACTACAAAAGATATGGTTGTAGTTAATAGTCTTTTCTTCTGCTTCAATACATTCGCCAACTTTCCAACCGCTATCTCTCATGTTGAGATTATCTACAATTAACTGTAGATGCTCGTGAGGTTTTGCAGTGTAATCGAACTTTAAACGCTTAGAAACAATATCCCGGCATTTGTATTTACCCAATATTGCGCCTATGTCATACATTACAAGAGTGTATTCAAAATTCCGACTGCTTTTCTTCTTGAAGTCGTCAGGATCCATAAGGTAGTAAGTGATATTCTTGTAGATACAATAAGCTCCTACGGGAATGTTTATGAACTCTTCACTGGCAAAGTACAGATAAAGAGTGCCTACATTCTGTAAAGCCGTATATCGGTAGCTGCTTGTATCTACCAGAATATCAATCTCCTTGTTGTTGAAATGTATTTTCATGTTTACTAAGTGAATTGATAGATCTTACCATTTCCGCATTTCATCCCTTTAATCGTAGTGCTGAAAGGGAAAGCGTCTTTGGGGATCTGATCCAAAGTTTTCTTTAAAGAAGCTGCGTTTGTGAAAAACTTACCATCCGCACCATTGCTATGTTTAAATTTCACAAGGTATCTTCCTTCACCGTGCGAAGTCTTTACATCTGGAATGAAATCTTCTACAATGTTCTCACAGTTCAGCACGTCCGAAATAGAAACCTGGCTACAGTTGAACATTTTACGTTCATCTTGTACAGTTACACCTAACTCACTAAACTTTTTCATCATAATATAATATTAAGTTCCTTACAATCGCTATCTATCATTTCTTTGATAGCTTTTCTCTTTTGCAAATATTCCTTGTAATCATCGGTAGCTGATTTTTCAGTAAGAATACCGAGCTGGGCAGCGTTATAATCATTGATAATCTTGGCTTCTTTATCCGAATCCCACAAATGGGTAATAACTGCCTTTTTCAGCTTATCATTTGTAACCATTCCCCAAACAACAACTTCGTTACAAGTCCATTTTGTAGTTTGCCCATTATCTCCAGCTTCTCCAAAATGGTTTTCTACTTGAACTTCCTGAATATCCCAACGGTATGTGTAAGAACCATTCCCGTTAGCCTCTAACTTAGAAGGCTTAAAATCGTAGTGTATCATATACTTGCTTTTTAATTATTGTTTTTAATAGATGCTTAGAATTACTGTATTTAGCCCAGCCAAACCAACTGCAAATAACTTGCTTGTATTCCATATCGGAAATGTGCTTTTTCTTATTCAGCTTGGCTGCCTTCCTACATAGGTTCTTTTTGATTCCCTTCCGAATAAGGGTATGGGTATGGTAAAAGACATACCCGACAAAATCAATACCTCTATGGCTATCAATTTTGAATACTTGAAACTTCCATTTCTTTTTTCCAGTTTTAGGATCCACTTTACGAAGTGATAGCTTTAAATTGTCATGCAGATATTCTTCAATCTCTATACGGAGTTTGTGAAGCTGTTTAGGATCATCGCCTAAAATCACAATATCATCTGCATGCCTAAAGTAATATCTTACCTTCTTAACCTCCTTTATCCAGTGATCGAAGTAAGCCAGATAAATATTAGCAAAATACTGACTTAGATAGTTCCCTATGGGTACGCCATCGGCACTGTCTATAATTACGTCAAGCAACCAAAGCAGATCTTTATCTTTGATTTTCTTCCGTAATATTGTTTTCAAAATATCATGGTCTATACTTGGATAGAACTTCACTATATCCATTTTCAAGCAGTAAGTAGTGTGTTCTGGATCTTCTTTCAAAGCCTTCTTTACTTTATCTGCTGCTTTATGAATACCACGATCCTTAATGCAAGAATAGGTATCTTCTGTAAATAAGGACACCCATATAGGCTCCAGAATATTCATAATGGCATGGTGCAAGATCCTATCAGGATAATAAGGCAAACGGTAAATAAGCCGTTCTTTGGGATCTCTGATTATAAATACCTCATATTTAGAATTTACAAAAGTCTTGTTTTTCAAAGATTCGTGAAGAGCCAGTATGTTTGCTTCCCTATTCCTATCGTGTCGTTTGACACCATAAGAACGCAACTTGCCTTTTCTGGCTTTTTCATCAGCCAGGTGCAAGTTGTCAAGTGAAATAATTTGCTCGTATAAATTACTTAATCTCTTCATATTCTTTGTTTTTCGTACTCAGAGCCTTCGGTTTCCCTACCAGCACCTTTATGAGTTATGTTATCTTCTACCAATAGGTAAGGTCGTTGCTTCGTATGTTGAGTTAATTTTGAAAAATCATAGCTGAGAGCTGACATTCGCATTCGTATTCGAGGGGGTGTTATTCGTATTCGCATAACCGAAGCCTGCATGATCGCCATTATTCGTATTACCGCTGAAAAGGACACCCACCAGCAACCAACCTATATTTATTTGTTTATTAATCATTTAAGTTTTGCAGTCTAAACCTGGCTCGCTTCACGATTCAGGAATAAAACAAAGCCGAGAGCCGACATTCGCATCCGCACTCGAGGGGGAGTAATTCGTATTCGCATAACCGAAGCCCGCACGATCGCCATCATGCGTAGCACCGCCGAAAAGGACACCCCTAAGAGCGTTAGATCCTATATTGGTATAGAAGTAATCACACCAATAGGTAGTAGATCCACCTCCGACTACAGAAGCAATCAAATCGCCAAATTCACCGAAAATCATTTCTTTTGCATAACCTTCTGCACGTGCAGCCAATCCTCTAAGCGTATAGCCTGTGTAGTTACTATCGTTGTATTTAGAAGGATCATCGCAAACATACACTTTAGAAGTTCCTCCGCCTGAATTGGTTTTCACTTCTATATTTACTCCATCCGTCCACTTCCAGACGTGCCCGAAGGGATTTTCAATACCACGATAGCGAGGTACGGTAAATACTTTGCTGTTTTCTCCTTCTGCTTTCTCTAAAGTGTAAGCTACTTCACCAGAAGCATTTCCCAATTCATCACTCGTACCGCAAGGAATAATAGGATAATAACCACTAAAATTGTTCCACTTTGTACCATCCCATGTAGTTACACCATTACCCAAACCACCCTGAGCATACCCGTTGCTATCTTTCTGGGCATTGAAAGCCAACTGGCAGTTAAGGTTTCCATACTCTATGTAATAGAGCCATGCCAAAGTGATATAAGCGTTATAGTCCATGCAGTTCCATTGCGTACCAGCCCCCCTTTTACGAGCAGCAGCACGAAAGTTTGTTCTACTCGTAGATGTAGCTGGCTTGCCTAATTGGGATTTAGGCAAAGCATCCCAATCTGCTTGGTTGTTACCACCTCTGTAATCAGCCGAAGTATTTACTACAGAAGCCAGTTTACCAGTGCTACGTTGGATTGTTGCCTCATAAGCCGAGATATAGCATTTCTTTACGAAATGATAACCAGGTATCGGGTATTCACTGATTCGTACACCTCTTTTGTTTCCATTGGTATAAAATCTTCTCCAGTGAGCAGGGATTTCCACCATAACCATACCATTGGAACCATCCCTTTTATGCGCTTTCCAGTTGGTAGGGTTTAGGTATTCAATAACCTTGCCTTCATCTGATAGCAAACACCCTTTCATCTTGCTTTGAATTGGCAATGTTTTATGCAGTGTCATATTGCCAGTACGGGTAAGAACCGAAGAAGATACTGTTACATCTAATTCTACGCCATAACTACATTGATCCTCTGCATAAGGTAGCATAGCAGCCAGACCAGCTTGTTTGCTTTCTCCGCTTTTATCCAATACCTCAGTTGTGAGGTCGAAAGGGTTACTGCTGTCTGCTACTGGTAATTCATTTAATCTTTTGCCATTGTCGTAAGCTGTAATAATCTTTTTTACTTTAGCTTCCTCTTCTGCTGTAAGTGCCATATTTTTTATAGTGTTAAGAAGTTAAACAATAAAATTTACTAAGTTAATATGATACCACCAGAGCCGGATAAACGCATACCCTTACCAGAAGTAAACCTTATTCCTGGCTCCTGTACTTCAATCTGTATAGTTTGATAAATACCCGTATTTTCCGTTGGGATAACGTGAATTTTACTCATTCCTACACCGTTAATCATAAATACGCCATCAGGAGTGATAGACACCGCCCGATCATCACCGAGAAACAATACATTCCTACCAGTATCTACGGGAAGTAATTCTACCTCAACTTTGAAAGGCTGGGTATTCCTGTAAGTAACTTTTTTCGGGTAGTTTAGCTTCATGGAAGTAGGGATCAGCTTGTATTTTGAGATTAGCGATTCTTCCAGTTCCTCCAGCCTTGCGATAACTACCCTTGCATCGCCAGTAGCTTCATTTGCATTATCTTTAGCAGTATTGGCTTCTTCCGCCTTTTCGTGAGCTTCATTAGCTTTTGCGTTGGCATTGTTGGTAGCCTCTACTGCCTTACCTGCTGCGCTATCGGCTGCTGTAGCTTTTTCATTAGCCAGTTTAGCAGCGTCCTCAGCCTTTTTAGCTGCTGCTGTGGCGGTTGTTCCACGAGCAATACATTTCCACCAGGTAGTTTCGGTTAAAGCGTGTCCTTTGTTCCCGTCCTTGATACAGAGATAGCAACTATCATCCGTAGTAATGAAATCAAATGTATTATATGTGGTAGCTGATGAATAAGTTCCCTTATCCACGAAAGCAACCTTTCCTAATCTTATGTTTCCTTCTGCCATATCACTTGGGGTTAAAAATTAAAAATCCTTCATTGTCAATATCAAACATATCAGCAGCTATATCATCCTGGTAATACATGATCAGTTCCATTGTATCGGGATCAATCGTAAAAGTAGGATAGAGAATACCGCCTTTTGCCAAAATCCCGGTATCTACATACTTCTTTTGCGTTTCATCCCATTTCCACCAGTTGCCATTTTCACCCATTTTCGGGGGATTATCCGCTTGTTCTTTTGCCCTATTTGCCTGAGTATTTGCATTGTTAGCTGCTGTTTCTGCCTTTTGTGCTTTCTCATTCGCATTAGTAGCTGCTTTATTGGCATTGGCTGTAGCACTTTCAGTTGCACTTTTTATCTCTTCCAATCCTTTTCGTGCATTATCCGC
>ERZ1694689.640-NODE-640-length-11048-cov-36.232966_pt1 | contig 11048 bp, 10 predicted proteins | sample MGYA00581724_ERZ1694689 | MGnify/ENA primary metagenome ERZ1694689 (study PRJEB42213, sample SAMN07424469) | human gut metagenome | biome: ENVO:00009003; feature: ENVO:2100002; material: ENVO:00002003 | host: Homo sapiens | place: USA | collected 2014 ...
CAAGTCCTTTGATTAAGGAATTTAATACAGCAATGTCTGCAATTAGTTTGAATGTACTTCATTCCGATACATGGGAACAATTCAAAATCAAAGATATAGCCCAAATAGGGCGTGGTAGAGTTATTAGCTCTATAGAAATTAGCCAGCAAAAGAACCCTACATATCCAGTATATTCCTCTCAAACATCAAATGATGGTATTATGGGCTACCTTGATGATTATATGTTTGAAGGTGAATACATCAGTTGGACCACTGACGGTGCAAATGCAGGAACTGTATTTTATCGTAATGGAAAATTTAATTGCACAAATGTTTGTGGTTTGTTAAAACTTATAAAAGGGTTTGATACTCATTTTGTTTCATTGGTTTTGGCGGAAGCGACAAAGAAATATGTCTCAATAAACTTAGCTAACCCAAAACTTATGAACAATACAATGGGTAACATTCAAATATGTTTGCCCAAATTAGAAGAGCAAAAAAGAATATCCATCGTTTTCAGAGTATTACAAAGACTATGGACTGTACATAATAGTTTGCTCACCGAGTATATAAAGCAGAAACAATATTTGCTCTCACAGATGTTCATATAAACATTTGTGAGAGCTGGTACTGCTTTTCATCCTCATATTTTACCTTTGTATTTTCTTCAAGAGCCAACTTGTTATCTAATGAAGTCATTAGAGAGGCTATTTTATTTTGCATTTCTTTTGAAGGTAATTCAACCACAAGTGACGCTATTTCTGAAATATAATGCCTTTTGTGTTCTTCGGATTTTAGTTCTAAATATGATAGATATTCAAACATAAACCGAAGATTTACATTAGGTTTTGCTGTAAGTATCTTTATTGCTGACGATTTTACTTTAAAAGGGAATGATACATATTTTGCATCCATTGTAAAATCATCAAAAATTATGCACTCACCCTTTTGATATATACTAAAATCCTCGTCTGTATAACCCAAAACGAAACCTTTATTCGCAGTTAAAACCGGAATTAAGGTCGTATCTGTGGAGTATTCATCATTGGTAACAATATATGCCGTAGGTTGTTCATAAGTAAGAAGTTGATTGATTTCACAACTTTCTGTATGTTCTTCTTTTAATGATACAAACACCTTTTTCCTAATTGCAGACTTTAGTAATTTCAAATCCTCAATGATTTTGTTTTGGGTGGCAATGCGCTCATCAAGAAGTGACAGTAAATGACTTATCTTTTGCTGTTCTTCTTTTCGTGGATAACTCATTTTCAAGTTGCGCAAATCATCATTGTAAATTCTGATTATTGTTGTAGAATTTAATTTTCGCCAATCTACTTTACTCAAAAGATGAAATAAGAATCCATTGCTTATATATTGTGTAGGATTATCAATCCACACAATATTTGAATCTTGGAAATACGCATCTTCCCCATCATAGACGACACATTTTCCTACTGTTCCTGCACAAGTTATCATAACCTCTCCCTTACGAGGATAGTTATACTTCACCTTATAGTCGTCAAATAATTCTTTCGATATATAGGCATCTGGAGTACTACCAATTGTTCCAATCTTATAAAAAGGAACACCATCCTCTGTGTTTGTTTGAGAAACTAAAATACGTTTACACATTAATACATTACACAAATCTCCCAACTTGCATTTCTTCCACTCTCCACTAAACTCCGGAAATCTCAAATGGGGAACATTACCTATTATATTTCTCTAATTATTAGAACCAATTAAATTCAAGATTATGAATCAGAAGACAATTAGAGAAATTTCGGACGCATGGCGAGAGAACAAGCGACCGTATGTGAAACAATCGACATTGGCAGCCTACATGTTGATTCTTGAAAATCACATTTTGCCAAAGTTTGGTGAGAGTAACGAACTTCATGAAAATGATGTACAAGGCTTTGTGCTTGAAAAGTTGGAAGGCGGATTGAGCATGAAATCTGTTAAGGACATTCTTGTTGTCCTAAAGATGGTTATGAAATTCGGGGTGAAAAACGAATGGATGAACTATTACGAATGGGATATTAAGTACCCAACAGACGTTGCTGGTAAAAAGTTGGAGGTCTTGTCCGTGGCAAATCATAAAAAGATTCTGAACTATATTCAGAGCCACTTTTCCTTTCCGGGACTTGGTATCTATATCAGCCTTAGTACCGGTCTGCGTATAGGGGAGATCTGTGCTTTGAAATGGAGCGACATCAATGTATATGACGGGATTCTAACCGTTAACCGGACGATAGAACGCATCTATATCATAGAAGGAGAGAGAAAACATACAGAGCTGGTCATCAACACGCCAAAGACAAAAAACTCTTGCCGTGAAATCCCGATAAACAAAGAATTGCTTACTATGTTAAAGCCTTTGAAAAAAGTAATTAATGACGATTATTACATTCTTACTAATGATGAGCGTCCGACAGAGCCACGCACATATCGCAACTACTATAAAAGGCTTATGGAGAAACTTGATATTCCCAAGCTGAAGTATCATGGACTGCGTCATAGCTTCGCGACTCGCTGTATAGAAGTCGGTTGTGACTATAAGACCGTTAGTGTATTACTGGGACATTCCAACATTTCGACTACACTGGACTTATATGTTCACCCCAATATGGAACAGAAAAAGCGATGCATAGCTAAGGTGTTCAAGTCACTTGGTAAATAGAGTTATATACAGAGCGAGGAAATTTAGTATCGCAATTTCTTCGCTCTATTTAATTATCACATTTTACTTAATCTGTTTCATCTACAGTGTCAAGTTTAGTTGATATTTTACTCAAGGTTTTCGATATTTCTTCAAGAGAAACTTGAACTGTTTTGTGTGGAGAGACAGAATGGGGTTTGACAAGACCTGCGACCAAATCTTGAGCTGCATCTTCCAATGGACTTTGTACGAGTATGTTAATGCGGTTGACAAAAGTTTTGATGGGAATGATGGAGTTTAAACGATATTTGTCATTATAGCTAACTTCCGTAATTATATTGAAATCCTTATCTTTCCATTTTTGATTAATATCTTCACACCATCCAATAAGGCAGTTCCAAGATTTGCCAGAAGAGATATATACAGGGTTCTGTGAAGTATTGGTGTACATGTTGCGGAATTTATCATCAAGATTGTTGATTAGGTCATCTCCAAAGCTTATTATCACGTTAGATGCGTCAAATTGGCTCGGATTGGATATTTGCAGAATAAAGGCTTTTTTATTTACAATGATTCGGCAGACGAGATGAGGTCGATGTTCCTCCTCCCACTGGCGTTTGATTTCATTTAGTTGGGCTTGATTTTGTTTTAGAGTTAAAAATGTTACAGCAATCATAGCGAATGATGCAATGGCTCCGATGTAAGAAGCCCAAAAGGAAAGCCATGTCTGCGAATCGCCAATAATCGGGAAGTGAGAAGGTATTTGAAGAACAAAATAATAGGGATTATTAGTAGTAATCCTATAAATAATAAGAAGGATAGATATTTCTTGTTGTATAATTTCATTTCATGTCATGTTAGATGTACTCGACAAAGATAAAGAATTATCTTCAATTGTATTCTTACTCATGTAAATTCCTATCTATCAATTAATCTTTTCAGGATTTTCGATAGCAGAATCGTTATTACCATTCCAATCACAGCTGATACTGTACACCATAAAACAGCCTTCCAAATCAATGCCGAGTGCAAAATCTCCGTATTGACCACTATGATGCTAGCGAAAAAAGAAAATAGGACAACCAGTATGATAATCAAGATATAGAATATCGTGTATGGTATGAAAATATGGCTGTCAACCTTACGGATTTTTCGCTCAGTTTCATTACATTTGTCTTGAATTTGGTGAAGGAACTTATCAAGGACAGTTTGCCCGAATTTTTCCGCCTGTTCCTGCGTCCCTTGTGCAATAGCCACTTTGTACTCTCGTAGAAATTCGAGCAGATTGTCCAGATTTGTAATTATATAATGCACGTTGTCATTCAGGCTGGCAAGTTCCTTGATGTTCTCTTTGAGTAGCCGTTTCTCTTCCTCCAGATATTCATTCTTTGGAGTGGCTTTTATGGATTCCGCTTCATTCATTTCAGCGGAAAAATCGAATTTCTTTTTCATGTTCGGCTTCATAGGCTTATCGTTTTAATCCTGTTTTCGTTTTCTTTCCTAACGAACGGTTGGCAACACGAGCGCATCTGCGAGCCCATTGCAAATCGTCTTCGTCCTTGTCTCTCCACGGAAGGTCGCTTTGCGAACCTCCGCCACCACCTCCAGTTACAACATTCTGCGTATCAAGTAGCCCAACAAAAATAGCTACCGCTATATCAGTAAGCTCTTGACAGTTGGCAACAAACCTGTAATCGAACTCGTCATTGAAACAGTCAAGCACTTTTCCCGGAATATAGAATCGGTATTCCTTGCCTTCATGGTTAAGGGTATAGGGAATCATGTCTGAACGGTCTGCGCGATATTGGGTGTAGTCAATAGGGACAGCCTTATGTTCTGCTGGTTGTTGGACGACTTGGGGAGTATTGTTCTTAATGGTTGTGGTCGGCTGGTGGTGCAGTTTCTTCCATGTTGTAGGAAGTTTCGAGATCATAAGATTTCTGCCGACTCCCAATTCTGAAGCCTTGTATTTGGTATTCCCATGCACGAGTGCATAACCACGGAGAATACCTTGCTTGTCCTCTCGTTCATGCACGGTATAGCCTTTCTGTGCAAGGGCATTCTTATACTCATCCCATGACCATGACGGCATCGCTCTCAACACCTCCATACAGTCCTTGTTCACCTGTGGGATGTTGCGATTTCGGATTTGTGCCGCAGTCGTCCAGCCACGTTTCTTTGCCACTCGCTCTGCTGCACGTTGCGCCCGGAGATGAATATTGTGGTCATTGTTGATATTTCCATCTTCATCCAAACGGCAAACCGCAGCATGGAGGTGGGGGACTTCACCTTTGGATTCCGTATGCAACCAAACCGAGTATTTGCTATTAGCCAAATTGGTTTGGCAAGAACGGACTTTTCCGTTCTTACCGGTAATCACTTGTTTGTCGAACTCCTCTGCGAAGTCGTGCCAGAGTTTTTGCCAGTCCTCGATGTCATAGAATCGGGTATGTTCGGGTGATGGACTCAGCTCGATTCTGATAACGGAGTTCTTTATCGGTCGATGCTGGGATAGGGTCAACTGCATGGAGTTCCATATCCCCATAGCATCCGGTTCTGAGGACAACAGATTGTCCAATACCCGATAGATTTTCTCCGGATGCTTCTTATGCTGTGATTCGCCGGTAATGTAACGGAGGTCGTTTATGCCGTGCGATATGGCTTTGGCTTTCGCAATCATTCTTCTTCGGATTTAGGGGTGGACGGAATTTTGTTCTTCTCTTTTACAGCATTCAGGAACTGGCAGATATTTTCAGCCACATTACCTAATTCTTTCAGCCAGCCCACCATAAACGGAACCTGATTGAACATTGCCATGCGCTGCTTTGTGGACATTCCGTGTAGGGCGGAGGTGTATTTTACGAGGTCTGACCGACAATCGTCCAGATTCTGTAACAGTACCGCTTCTTCTTTCGTGAGCCTTGCTTTTGGCTTGAAGTTATACGCACGTGATAATATATAGTCACTTACAGTCATGCCGCATTGTCCGGCCAGTGATTTTATATGCTCCTTCTGAGTAGGAGTGACTTTTGCTCCGATGAAGACACTTCTGGTTTCTTTCGAGGAGTCCGATGTATTTTCAATATCTTCTTTCATCTGAATCATTTTATAATGGTTGAATAGGTGCGAGCTTGCGAGTACCGCACCAGCAAGGGAACTGAGCAGGCGAGAGCGCCAATGTACAACCGTAACGCAGTGAGGTTATACCTTGGCATATCTCGCAACAGTTACCTGTTGATGCTTCACGGCAAGCCATATCGGATGCGTATAGTGAACTGGCACTCGGATAGGAAACATAGAATGAAATGAGCCTCTAAAAGAGGGGAGAATATGAATATCTCACATGATGTCTTCCTGCCGACTTTACTTTATTCTTATGTATACGCCCCGACAATAAAGTAAAGTTGAACTCAATAATGGTATTCTGGATTGAAGGCATAATCTTTCCCTTCTTTTATAACCATTTGTTTGTCGCTTAGCAATGTTGCGACCTTTACCGCCTTGTTATAACCGAGTTTTATACCCTGCAATCCGTAACCCTCTTTCAAGCGTTCTATATAATCATCGTAATTGCTGATGTTGCCATTGGCAAAAACGGTATCCAATGCTGGACGATGTACATTCTTTGGAATCTCCTTGTCTGGATCGAACGGTCCTTTGGTTGGTCGTCCGGTCTTCTTCTCTTTGGGCAGATAGGACTCTACCGGTTCGGGCATGGCTTCCTCGTTTATGCGGAAGGCGAAAGGCTCAAACTCACGGTCACGGATATGGACGGCTTCGACCACGCTTACAGCTTTGTCCTCTTTGTCCACTTCGACCTGCATGATGGTTTCCGCTTTATTGTTTAGTTCCGTGCCGATGTGACCACGGGCATGTTCATCATTCTTGTTCTGATGCAAGACGGTATGGATATGGATTTGCCTGTCATCCGTCCACTGCATGAATTTGGAGATGATGTCGGTGGATTCGCTGGAGGAGTTGATGTCGTAAAGGAAATCACGAATGCCATCTATGATGACCAATCCCAAATCCGGTATTGTGCCAATGGCCTGTTCAACTATCGCTAGACGTAGTTTAGGGGAAAACTTGCGCAGAGCCAGCATAATCAGATTATCCGGATTCTTGTATTCCGGCAAGTCGGCCAAACGTAATATGCGTTTCAATACTTGTTGGCAATGATACCGCCCCTGCTCTGTGTCTATGTATAGAATCTTCCGCTTGTTCTCAGGGAACATAGACCGGTAATGAAGTACGGTGCTGCCACTCAATGCCGATGCGACAATGGCTGAAACGTTGAAAGTTTTCTTGCTTTTGGCTTTTCCGATGGAAGCACTGAAGTTTCCCAATGTTCCGATAATGGTATCGTCCACCATCAGAACCATCGGGGAGTGTTCGTATGTACTTGTTACGCTTATTGTAGACTCCGCCATGTAAGCGGCCAATTCTTCCGGAGAAAGAATAATAGTGTCTGTCTTTTCCATCGCTACCAGTTTTTAGGGTTCGGTTTACGGCGATGGGAGGCGAGCAAGGACTCATTCTCGTCCTCGAAACTTTGCGGAGCCGGATTCTTCCGGGAAGATTCCAGCCATCTATCCAGTTCGTCACGATAGATGTAGAGATGCTTTCCTTGTTTTATAACCGGAATATCGTCCTTCTTGACCTTGTAATAAAAGGTCGACAACGGCATTTTAAGATAGTTGCAAGCCTCCTGTACGGTCATGGGGACGTGTGTGTTCTCTTTGGTTTCGTACTGCTTTGAAAGTTTCTCCGTAAGCAGGTTTTCCATACTTGCGATTCTGTCGCATAGTTCGCCTACCACAGTCGGCAGGTCGTTGAATGTCAGTTGGTCTTTTTCCATATTATGACTATTTTAATCATTTAACATGCTGCGAACCAACTCAATGAAACCTTGCAGAACAATACAGACCGGATTAATTATTTCGTCTGCATACTTTTTTTATTGCGAGTCATCATTATCTGCATCTAAATGGAAGCGATAATCGCCTTTATCGGGTACATCAATAGGAATCTGGCTTGGAACATTATCCCGTAAATTGAGCCTGAGATATTCAAGGGTCGCATTTACAAGTTCGTATGGAAATGATTTCTTGATAAAAACTGCTCTTTTCGCTAAGGGCACTCCCAAGCGTTCACCGACATTCCATGCCAAATGGCGAAGTCCCGGCGACCTCAGCGGATTGTCTATATTGGAACGAATCGGTTTATATGACTCAGATTGATCGTAAGCCATATGCTCTATATTGGAAATGAGGGTGGCAATATCCTCTTTGGAGAGATAGGGGGCAGTCTTGACGGTTACATATTCCCGAATCACATCCATGATTTCCGCTTGCCTTTCAATCTCTTTCTTTTTGAGTTCCACCAATATGGAATCATATTTATTCAAATGAGAATCTTGCGGACAATCAGAGTTTACAGTATCTTGATTCGACTGTTGGGACGGAGGACATTTCTGTTCAAGCAAATCCATCGGTTGCTCGATGGGCAGTGTTTCAGTAGCATCCGTAGGTTCTATGGCGTTCTCTGATTTTACAATAGGGGTATATGGTTCGCCCAAAGAGAAGTTGATAGGATTTTTTGTCAGCCATTTATAGAAAAATTTGTGCAGGAGCCCGCACAATATGATAGCTATTACCAGTCCAAGGATGACAGGAGTCGTTATACGCATGATATTGATGTCATGGCAAAGGAAAAGATAAGTATCTATGGCCGCATAAATGATAACGGACAGTGCGAGGATAAAACTTATCTTTTTAGTCTGAATTTGTTTTTTATTCGTCATGGTCTGCAAGTATTTGGAATCGTTTTGCGCTAAAGATATAATCGATATTCCAGATAGTTGCAATAAAGAGACTGATAGTTACCAGGTATCATCCTAAATATCACGGTCAGAGTATGATTTTTCACCTAAAATCATACTCTGACCGCAGAAATCGAGGACGAAACGGCTGTCAGTCTTTCCTTGTCAAAGTAATCTTTTTGCTGGCTTCACGCTTGTTGGCATCCACGACTTTGATATACCTTTGCGTAGTGGTTATACTCTTGTGAGCCATTATGCTTTGTATGGTGCGGATGTCCGTTCCTGCCGCAGCTTGCAGCGTGGCGAATGTTCTCCGATACGAGTGGAAAGTTATGTTTTTAGTAATTTCGGCAGAGCGAATCCACTCTTTCATGGGTGCTTGTGTCCAACTGCGCATAAGTCCCTTGAATACCAAACCTTTCTTTTCAGAACTATAGCCTATCAATCCCAATGCCTCCTCGCTGATGGGAATGATGTCTTCCGCTTTGTTCTTTTGTGTAATGATGTGTACGCATTTCCCTCCGGCTGAATAGTCTACAATATCTTCCCAACATAAGGCAAGAATATCACTGATACGTAAACTGGTCATACATGAAAACAGCGATGCTATTTTCAGAATGGGTTTCTTGCACGGTGTTTCAGCCAGTTTATACAGTTCTTCTACAGACAGATACTCTTTGACCACATCTTCCGTTTCAATCTTATCCAAGAAATAATTGACGTTGGTCTTTATCATTCCATTGCGGTAGAGGATTTTCAGGAAGCCCCTGAAAGTCGACCAATATCCCGATGCGGAGTTCCGTGTGATAGGGCCGTTACGTCTCAGTTTCTTGGCCGTGAGCAGATATTCCCGAAACTTGTTACAGAGGTCGATGTCAATCTCTTCAAAGGTGCATTTACCATGTACGAAGTTACTGAAATGCAGATAGACAAACTCCCATTTCTGGTCATGCTTACGGAGCTGCTTGCGATAATACTCCAGAAAGTCTGCCTTGAGTTTGTACTTGTCAAAGAAGTCATACCGTTCATTGACTACCGACTCGAACCTGCGGCAACGGATGGCTTCGGCTTTCTCGGTCATTACCTCGTTGAAATTCTGTTCACGTTTGTTTCTCGGATTGGCATAGATATAAATACCAAGCGATTCATGACGGATAACTTTCATTGTCTCTTTGTCTCGATACCCCGGATAATAATCCAGATAGAAAGACATCATCCTGCCTTTTAGCGGACGTGTCCTTAATGTCACGGTCTTGCATTCATGCATAATGTTATATTTTTATGGTTATTATTAATTCGTCGGCGAAACTCTATAATGTAATCATGCAGATTACCTACAGCAGGGATTAATTTTTGAATAATTTACGGATAGTCATAAATTAGACTATTTGCGGACACCCATTACCCGGTCAAACTCCACTTTCAGGAATCTGACGAACCGTCCGTTCTTCTCACGGTTGATCTGATGGAATTGCAGAATACCGTAAACCGAATCACGAGAGAGCTTGAATTTCTCCATTGCCTCCTTGACGGTATAGTATTCCGCCTTGCTCTCCTGTTCGGAACTCTTCGAGAGGTCGAAGTGGAGCTTGGAGTAGAATATCTGCCCATGCTCCTTCTTGGATGGAATGTTGTTCCGATACACCTGCGAACGGATGGCGACACGTGTCATGCCGTACTTCTCTTGAATCTCTTCCGGTGTGTACCATTCAGTAAGGTCGGAATCCACCTCGTATTTGGCAAAGGCGGCATTGATATGTTTCTTGCTGTAATAGTTGAACTGGCGGATTCTCACTTTCGGCACTTTATGTTGCCGTGTGTAAGTCCACACCCATTTGGCGTTGACCTTATATTTCTCTGCAATTTCTTCAGCAGTGTAATACTCGGTGATGTCGAAGTCGTTTTTTGCAACCAGTCGTTCGTAAGGTTTGCTTTTGAGCATTAACTCTATGTCTGCACGCCTTACCAAAGCCATTCTTCCGCTAATTCGGGATGCTCTAAGTTTATCCTCTTTGACTAATTTATAAATGTACTGACGGCTCACGCCCATCAATCGAGCAGCCTGCGAGAAAGTGAAATATTCTTGCTTCTCCAAACTGGAGCGCAGCTCCTGCATTTCCTGAATGTGGCGCAGTTCCATTTTGCGCTCCTTGATACGATGTTTGTAACCTCGCTTCGAGCATTGAGGGCTACAATAACAGGTCGTTGTTTTCTGTGCAATGAACGGTTTGCCGCACCATTGACAAATTCTCTTTACTTCCATATTTTCTATATCATTTTCTCTGTTTTTTAATTTCCCTTTTTGTCTACACATGTAAACCATTGTCAACACACGTCAACTAATGCGTTACTGTGACATTCGGGCTAACCGTGAATTTCCGTCGCGGTAGAAATATGATAGAAAAATATGGATAAAAACCGTTACTTCCAAATACGGACTGGAAAGTGTTAAAACAGGAAAGTTGTTGATATACAGCGACTTTGTTCTGAATGATTATGGTTAGTTACGGCTGTTTCCAAGCCATCACTTGCCGATGCAGCATATTTACATCACTGATTATCAGCGACTATTCATTTTAATCGGTA
>ERZ1694689.642-NODE-642-length-10990-cov-6.131779_pt1 | contig 10990 bp, 8 predicted proteins | sample MGYA00581724_ERZ1694689 | MGnify/ENA primary metagenome ERZ1694689 (study PRJEB42213, sample SAMN07424469) | human gut metagenome | biome: ENVO:00009003; feature: ENVO:2100002; material: ENVO:00002003 | host: Homo sapiens | place: USA | collected 2014 ...
TCGACTAGTCGTCGGCAGCGTCAGATGTGTATAAGAGACAGGTTCTTAATGTTAAACGGCGTATCTTCCATTTTGAAGTTACCCGTACTTAGCCCTTCAATGGGGCCGATTGTTCCAATTTGGGCGGAAACCGTTTCGCCCCCTCTTGTTGTACTCATTTTGTCGAAATATTAAGTTACACAAAAATACCCCGTTGCGTATTATTATAATACGCTTGTTGGTAAAAAATTAAAAACTAACTTTCTGCCTTCGTAGAATAGCGAGTATGGTTTCGTAAAATCCAAGTTCCATAAATATTCACAAACTCCATTAACTCACCGGGAGATAATACCCCAACTTGGGTATAGGAAGATTTTGTACCCTTTACGACCGTACAGGGATATGATGATGAATTATATAACGCACAATTATACCCGTTATGGTCTTCGTTGGCCTCCATTAAAACCCCGAATTGTGCTCCGGCGGTCAAGGCCATGTAGCAATTTTCGGAAACTGCCAACACCGTAGTAAATTGCGAAGGCGGGCAGTTGGTTTTTGTATATATCGTTTTATACGACCCGCTCGTTTCAAAGTAATTGGAAACGCATCGTCCGTCCTTATATACTCGGAACTTGGCCCGGTTGCCCTCCATTGCAGAGGGCGTTTTCGCGGTAAAGTCGATTCCGGTATTGCGTTGATAGGTTTCGCCCGTTGTGGATAATGCGAAAATTTGCGCCCCTACGATATTCGTTACAGTTCCTACGACAGAGCCTTTATTGTCGAAACAATTATCCCCATTGCTCGGCGTCGCGCTTTGGGTGTAGATATGGGTATAGCTATTGCTTGTCCATCCGTAATACTCTACATTCCCTTGTTGCGCTCCTGCGAATATCAACGGATAATCGGATTCTCCGGTGGGATTATAACCGGCCATAGCAGCTGCTACATTCTGTTCCGTATCGCGTACACCTATAAATCCGGAAAGGGCTACACCGCCTTCTATTTCTGTTCTTGCATCCTTAAAAGCATCTCGCAAATATTCTATGTCGCTTTGTTCCAATTCAGCAACATCCTTTAATGTCCCGTCAGACGCACGAAATTTAATGTTCCCCCCAATCTCTCCGGCGTCTAAGTCGAAATAAGTTTGTCCGTCGCCACTTTGAATCCGCCCCGTAGCAAGGAAACGACCGTTAATTGTCGTTGCGCCATAAGTTAGGGCGATAAGACGCGCCGGCCGGTTCCCGTCGGTATCGGTTATCACGCTGCTAAGGCTCCCTATCAAGAAATAATAATATGTAGGGTCGCCGTCTACCGCTCGCTGTACTGTGTCGAAAACGATGTTTCCGGCCGTTCCTGTCTTTTGGCAACGGGCGTATATGTAATAGACCGTTCCGCTTACAAGGTTCGAAAAGGTGGCCGTATTTAGCTGCCAACTTTTTACGGTTTCCGCTATCGTATAGTGAACCAACGTACCGCCTACCACCTTTACCGTATTGGGATTCCCTTCGTAGTTCGGTTCAAAGCGGGTGTTCTGTAATACGAACTGCTGGGAACGTGCGCCGGTGGCTAACATGGTCGTTTCAATCGAAAGCGGCTTTATCTTCTCGCTGTAATAGTGTCCTTCGGGGTCGAAAACATTAGCTAATACTTCTTGGCTGGCTTTCCAATTGCGGCGGGCCTTCGACGGGTCGGCAAGGTCGTTTATCTCTATAACATTGTCGATTTTCTGCAAGTCTTCGATAACGCGGGTTATCGTCGTTTTGGTTACGCTGTCGCCCAAGGTTATATTATACTTGTATTCCCGCAGCAAATCGCGCGTAAAGGCCGTAATTCGTACCGATTTGTTTACGCCTATGTCTTCATCTTCCACTGGGATATAATCGCCGACGGCAAAAAGGTTTACTACGGTCAGTTCGCCGGCGAACTGACGTATAAAATTTTCGTCGATACTTAACCCGTACTGTACTTGCGGCTGGCTGTATTCGGTTATTGCCTTGTTGCCTTCCGCAAGGAGTTTGTTTTCCGCGTCGGTCTTGTAAGTGTCCGGCAAATTTATATCCGTGAAGAAATACTTATCGCCTACGCCGAACTGAAACGCCGCACTTGTTTCGCTGGGGAACTTCATGCCGTTTTCGTCCGTGAACGGTACTACCTGTATTTCCTTCGTCGCGTGGTCGTACTTGTGTATGTCAAATTCATAGCCGGCCAAGTTTCCGGTAGTGAACTTTACCTTTGCAGTAGCTCCGTCGATAAGCCACTTTGTATTACCCGCGCTATCCTTTTCGTTAAGGTCGAAGTTCATAGTAGCGTCCTTAAAAGCATAATACGCGCTTCCGGCGGCTGTTACTTCGCCGTAGCGTTCGGGTCTGATGTCGTCGAATATCTTTGTATTCTCCTTCAACCCGTAAGCCGCAATAGCGGCCGCGTCCTCGATGTAGGAAGCGTTTTTAGCTTTGCCCGGAAGACAAAGACGGGTATAACGGTATTTGTCCCCAAGGTTGCTACTACCGCCGTAGACGTATAGCCGGGTAACTACGTTCTTGGAATTGATGTTTTGGCGCGTTAATTCGTAAAGCCCGCCGGTACGTCCGTACCGGAAGGTATAGGGGAAGTTTACCCCGGCCGTTTTGATATTGAGCGTACGAACGCCGTTAGCTTGGGTAATCTCAAATTCGGTGCTGTACTGTTCGCAAAGGTCTTGCAACACTTCCAAACAATTCTTTTCCGTATAGGTAAGCGTTTTATACTCCGTATTGGCCGGATAAACGCCTAACACCCATTTACCCGGATATACGCGGGTAAGGTTCCCGATAAGAATACCTAAGAAGTCTTCTAAATCGCCCGTAAAGCTATCTAATACGGTATCGTCCGGTAACAAAAATTGCACGTCGATTAACTCGTACTGTACGCCTTCGAAAGTAAGGGTATATTCGAAATTCCGGTTTCCGGTCTTCTTAATGCCCGGAAGCTGGTTAAGGGTATAAGTCTTCCCGTAAACGTCTATTTGGTCGCCCAAGTGGAAGGTTAAGGGCGTGGCACTTTTTACGGTTATCGCCACCGTATCCGCCCCTAACAGCGTAATACTTTGTTCGGCCTTGGTAACTCCGGACTTACGCGCCCGCGAAGTCAATAGGGCCGTAGTCCCGTCCGGGTGTCTTACTATAATTTGTTCCATACGATAATACCGTTAGTAGTGAAACTTTCTATTTCTTCGATAACTCCGGCGACAATGGCGTAAAAAATTCCGTCGGTCGTGTATTCGTGACTCGCTGTTACGTCGGTTCCGTAAACGTCGTTCGTTTGGGTTCCGTCGCCCCAAAAGATAGTAACCGCCTTCTTGCTGGTTAGGGTAATCGTTAGCGTTTTCGTATCATTGCTTAAACGCTGGTGCCGTACGATACGCTTTACCGGGTCGGGTTCCTTCAATTTCAAGGTAAAGGTTCCTACCATAAGGTCGTCGTTCCAACGTTTGTTAATGGCTACCCCGTTCTCGTTATAGACTTCGTAAAGCAACGGTTTCGTAGGGTGTATATCTACCATAAGCCGCTGGGTGTTGGGCCGGTTGAATACGTCCAAGAAGTCGTTTAGCTTCGTAACAAAGTCTACCTTCCCGTTCGCTTTCATAAAGCAATTAAGGGCTATTTCGCGGGGTTGCAGTATCTTGTTTTCAAGGTCTACTATCTCCCCGTGATAATCCGGCCAATCAACGGAAACCGGGGTTTTCATTTTGGGACGGTCAAGAAGGCCGTTACTTTCGCTTACATAAATATCCCAAGCCTTAAAATCGGTTCCGTCTATACTGTAAGCCAATTGCGCCACCGTAGCAATACTTTCGGTAATTTCTTCCTGCGGCAAGGCGGTATTATATACCTTAACTTCGTCGATACAACCGTACCCGTTGGCGGTCGTATAGATGTCTTGCAGGATAGCGAAACCGGTAGGCTGGGCGGGTAGCGTAATGGTCTGCACCAATGCCGTATCAAGGTAAATGCGGATTGTTAGGCCCTCTTTGACGATAGCCCAATAGCCCCAAGTATCGGCCGCAAGGTTAAACCACGCTTCCGTATAACCTTCTATGGCTTCCCAGCGGGCAAAGAATCCGATACGCTTACCTGTAAAGCCGTCCGGGAAGGCTGAACGCTTCAACCAGGCAAGCAGGGTAAAGTTCCCGGTAAGGGGAATTACGTTTTTGTCTATATCGCAATGCCCGTTACCGTCGAACTTTATACAATTGCCTTGCTTTCCGCCGGTAAAATCTGCTTCTACTACCGTACCGTCCGCCCGTGTCTTGCTGTAATCGTAAGCAATGGTAGAACCGGCCGCTTCATCGAAGGGCATATTTAGGATAATGTTACTTTCGTCTGCCATATCAATACGTTTTAGTCGTTTTTCGAATAACTTTTATTATCGCGTTACCTTCGCCGTCGCCGGTGGTAGTCGTCAAGTTCCCGCCGTAGTGGTTTACGCAAATCTTCGCGTTATCCCGTGCTTCTACTTCTACGGTGGTATCGTCGAATACGTCTACCATTACGAAGGAATTACCGGTAGCAAGAACCTTTAACCGGCTTTGGTGCTTTGCGAATACCTGCCCTACGTTCCAACCGTCGTAAGTGGCGGTACCCTCGCAACGGCCAAGGGCTACTACGTGCCGGAAGTTTCCTGCCGTAATAGCTTGGTCGAGGAACACGCCGTAGGCTTCGCAAGTACCTACGAAGTGCTGGCGTATAAATTCGTTGCTGGGGTACTCGTTGCTTAGGCAAAAGTCGATACCTTCAAGGTACATTTTAATAAGTTCGTCTTTCCCTTTGGTATCTATAAGGCGGCCGTACCATTCTTCGCAAATGCCTTTCTTTTTGGCGTCGCGGGCCAATCGTTTATTTACTTCCATATCGCTACATTGTTATTCCTTGCGCCCGTAACGGGTCGGACGCGCTTCCCGAAGTATTCTTTTCTATCTGTTCAAGGTGCCGGTTCGATACGCTTAATTTGCCGTCGATGTTGGCAAGGTGTATAAGCTGCTGGCGCAAGATTTCTATTTCCTGCACTTGGTTTACACGTACGGCGTTCGTTTGTCCGGCCAATAAATCTATACTTTCTTGGCTGGCTCCCTTAATTGCACCGGATAGGCTCGTAGTAGGGTCGCCGTTATCGTCCAAGTCCTTAAACAAATCTTCGTACAACTTCAAGGCTTCGGCGTACCCTTGGGCTATTGATTTTACTCTATCCTTAAACCGTTGCTGTTCTTCCGGGGTCAAGCCGTCGAAGGAACCGCCGCCTTCATCGTTAAAACCCATATCGCGCTGCAACTGCTTTACGGCATTTTGTAGCTGCTGTTCGAGGAATTGTTTTTTTAAGGCGTTCTTTACGGCATTACCTAATACCTGGTTCGTAACCTTTTCAATCGCGCTTTTTACTTTGTCGCTGTTGAAGCCGTCGGAGTAGGCTTCGGCTATCGCGTCGGACAATTGCGTAGCCAAGTCCTTTGCCGAAGTCTGCGTTACGCTTTCCGTAATTTCGGCTATGGTGTCTTCGATTTGGCGGCCTAATTCTTCGTACTGCTCCTTATATTGGTTTACCTTACCACTATCGGTTTTTTTCTTGCTTTCTTCCGCTTCCCACATAGCCCGCAAGTGCGCGCGTTGTTCGCGCATATTGTTAATAAGGGCCTTTTGGTTATCGTAAACCGATTCGCCTAACGCCTTATCTACGGCGTGTTCAAGTGCTTTGTAGGCGCGTTCCAATTCTTCGACGGCAGCAGCGTGTTTCTTAATGGCTCGTTCGGCCTTACGGTCGCGGGAGTTGAACAGGTCAAAGACGGAAGTTAGCATACCTACGGCTCCCTGTATCATTTGGGCCGGGTTCATAGTTGCGTACCCCTGTGCCATTTGCCCTATTCCGTCCACAATTCCGCCTACGTCCCCTAAAATAGCTTGGGTTTCGTCGTCCATAGAACCTCCCATTTTCTCAATAGCACCCGTAACCGCGTCGAACGAACCTTTTACCAAATCGGCCGTAGCCCCTACGCCTTTGAATACTTCGGATAGGTTCGCTTTACTTGCGTCCTTCTTATAGTCCTTCAAAGCCGTAGAAAGGGCCTTAAACGGGTTGCGGGTCTGTATTTCGTCCTTGGCTTCCCGCAACTTGCTTAAAACTACGTCTAAGTCTTGCGGGTTAAGTTCTACGCCTAATTGGGCCTTTTGCGCTTCGATTTTATCTATAAGGGCCTGTATTTGCGCCGTAGTAAGGTCGTCGAGGTTCCCGAAAAGTTGCTCCCAAGCCCCGGAATCGGTCAATTCCTGCAACGCTGCGGACGAAAGGGCCTTATTCTTGGCTTCCTGCAATTTCGCTACTAATTCTTCGTTATTCTGCTGGGTTGCCAATGCTATTTTTTCGTCGTATTGCGCGGAAATATCGGCGCATTTTTGCTGATATGTTTTGTATTCCTCTACCAATGCGTCGTAGTCTTCGTTCCCCGAACTTTTTGCGTATTTTTTGCGCTCTTTCTCCAAATTCGCCAAGGCTTCCAAGGCTATACGGCGTTCGTCGTCCGTCTTGGCCTTCGCCAATTGCTCGTTAAGAAGGCGGCTATTTTCGGCGTAGTTGGCTTCAAAGGTTATCTTCTTACCCAAATAGTCCGCATATTCGGATAATAGGGCTTTTGTCCGGTCTTTGGCCTTTTGCTCTACGTCTTCCTGCTGCTTCTTAATAATGTCGCTTTTACCTTTGTCAAGGTCGGAACCGTCCCCGGTCAAAGCCTTACGCTTTTCTTCCAAGATATTAACCATTTCCAAAATGGAACGTGCCCCGGAAAGTTGTTCTTTAAGCTCCTTTTCGAATCCGGCTAAAACGGTTTCCTTCGTTTCGTTGGCTATGGCGTTATTTAGCTTCTGCAATTCTTCGGCTTGTGTCTTTGTGGCCGTTCCGCTTCCGATAGCCTTAATAAGCTGGTCGCGCTGCTTCTGTAAATAATCCAAATAGCTACTTCCTTCTTTCAGCAACCCGGCGAACTCGGCTTTTGCGGCATTGCGTACTACTTCGTCTTTGGAATTTACCCAATTGTAATACTCCGTATATTTCTTTTTCCGGGCTTCCAATTGTTCCGTAAACGGGTCTTTTTGCGTAGTCTTAGAAGACGTGCCGGATAAATCCATTTTTTTAAGTAACGCTTCCTGTTCTTTGATTTTCGCCAATAACTCGGCCCGCTCCTTATCGGTGGTAGCTTCCTTATACTTTGCACGCAACTTTGAAATAGTCTTTTCCAGAGCTTCTATACTGCCTTCCGCCACTTTATCCGCACCGCCCCCGATAGAATCCAAAATTTCGCGTTCTTTTGCGGTAAATTCTACTTGCTGGTTTATCAAGGCGTTATATTCCCGTTCCGCTTTCGCTACAGCATCTTCGGCCTTTTTCCAATCGCGGGATTTTTCAATTATAACGCCTTTACGCTCTACGCCGTAACCGTCCTTATATGTTCCCTTCTTCGATACATACGCTTTCGGAGTAGCTTCTAATTCCTGCTGGGCTTTTAATACTTCCTTGTATTTCTCTACGGCCAATTCCTGTACGGCTAACGCTTTGGCCCGTTCTAAGCAGGCTTCTATAAACTTCGACTTATTAGCTACTAACAAGTCTTCCGCTTCTTTAACCGTCTTAATGGAAAATCCCAAGTCCTCGAAGCGGTCTTTATTGTCTTCGATAAACTTGTTTTTAGCGGCCATATCGTTACCCAGCCGGTTCCATGCGGTGGAAAGCTCGGTAATTGCTGTAACCGGTTCGGCGGCAGCTTCTACCACTTTGTTATTAAATTCTTCTTGCGCCTTCTTTGCTTCCCGATTCTTGGATATGAATTTGGAAATTAAGGCTATCGCAGCGGTAATCGCTACTGAAAGGCCAAGGGTTAAGGTCGCCATTAACGCCTTTGCCGCTACGTTGGAAATACCCAAAGCCGTAGCAAACTTCGTTTCCGCTACGGTAAGTAATTCTTTCGCCTTGCGAACTAATACAAGCTGGGTATATGAATCCTTGTTTAAGGTTTTGGCTACCTGCTGTAAGCCTATGGTTATAGCCATAAGGGACTGAACTTTAACCATAATCTTTTGCAAGTTTTCATTTTCCCCGGCAAACAGTCCTACCGCACCCTGCGCGGCCGAAAAAGCCCCGCTTATACCGCCCATTACCTCTAATACGGTATTCATATTTTGGTAGTCGTCGGACATAATTTTAGCCTGCGTATTTGCGTCGGCCATAGCGTCCGCCAAACGGCCTAATTCCGCCTGCATAGCCCGGTATTCGTCCGTATTACGCTTCCCGTTCTGTTCCATTTCCGCAAGTGAATTTTTAAGGTTCATAACTTGCGTTCGTAACATGCCTTTCGCCTTCGCGTTTTGCTCTACCTTGGCCTTATTCTCGTTTAAGGTTTGTTCTTCTTTCTGTAAAGCGTCCGCCGTGTTCGCCACTTCCTGCAAAAGTGCTTTCCGCTGGGCTATTTCGTCTTTTATAGCCTGTTGTTTGGCCGTTAATGCCCTATATTCTTCGTCCCCCTTGGCGGTGCCTTTCATAAAGGCGGCCCCGGCCGCTTCGCCCAAGCGGGCGTACTCTTTTTCAAGGTCGGCGATTGCGTTACTATGGATTGCGGCCATAGTGTCTATATCCTTAAACGCCGCTTCAATTTGTGCGGCGGCTTCTCTGTACGCGGCTTCCATACGGTCGCCGCCTTCTACGGTTGCGTCCGTGAAACCCTGTACGCGCCTTTTGGTTTCGGCCAATGCGCTATTTATTTGCCCGTTATTCGCAATTATATCGAACTCCAAGGCACCGCCTTTTATATTCATCGGATAATGCTATTTATTTGTTGTAAAATACTTTCGGCGTTCTCGCTGGTTATCTTGGTTGTCGTGTTGCCCGCTGTATTGCCGTCTTCGTCGTCGGCCATGCGCGGCGCGTCGATTAACAACCGTTGAACAACGGCCCAAGCTACGCCGTGATGTAAGTAATCCCAAGTCCAGCCAAGGTGGGCGCAAATCGAACCCCGGCGGCCGTAAGGACTATTAAGCCCTATTACTCTATGCGCTCCGTCCTCGGTTGGGTCGTTCTTGCGCCGCTCATCAAGCGCATAGAGTTTATAAAATCCCCTAAGTTGCTTACGCTGGTTACGGCTTCGGAAAGTCCTACCAATTTGGAAGGTTTAATAGTGTGGAAGAAAAGGGCCGTAAGCCGGTCTAACTCCTTATCGTCGTTGTATTTTTTTACCCTTCCACCCGCGCAAACTTCGGTAACGTGGTAATCTTCGCCCAATACGGCAATAGCGATTATTCGGGCCATACGTGCGGCGTTATCTTTGGCTATGCGCTTCGCTTCCGCCAAGGTTTCCGTTCCGCCGGCTGTAAGCCGTTTTTCGTCTAAGCCCATTTCTACCCATATCGCGCTAAGTCTGTCAAGAACCGAAAGCGTAGGTTCCTGTATTTCGAAGTCTTCCTTTACCGTAATTACTTCGGGACGTTGGAAGAATCCTTTAACGCCTTTTTTATGCCGGCGGATTTTATGCGTAACGCTGAACTTTATACCTTGCTTTACCAAAAGGTTAAGTTCTTCGCGCTCTAACTCTAAATCCGTTTTTTCTCTTATCGTATCGTCGTTCATATCGTCGTTAAATCAAGAAAGCCCCCGAAACTTTCATTTGGGGGCTTTCGGGTTAAAGTAAGGCTTTCCCCGCGTTATGCCTGCACGTCTGCGGCGGTCATAAGCGTAGCGGTTATTTTCTTAGTTCCCGTTTTGGTCGGCTGCAATACGGTACCGGCAACCTCGATAAGAAGAATACCGCTTTTACTGAAAGTTGCGTTAATCTTACTTACGAGTTTCATGCGCGGAATCTCGAATTTAAGGCCCTGTTCCGGGGTAATGCGTACCGACTTTTCGACTACGGGGATTTTATCCGGAGCTTCCCATTTATCCGGCGTTGAACCCGTGCCGGGGGTACCTACGCCGCCCAAAAGGTCGGCAAGAACCGTAACCGAAGGGTTCATAATCGAAAAGTTGAAGTTCGTTTTTCCGCCCCGGCTAATGCTTATTACGGGGTCGTCCACTTCTTCGGCGTAGTGGTCGGTTGTTTCCGGGTCTTCCTGCGTCATCGTGCAGGTGTCTTGGTAGGTATAACCCAATACGTCCAAGGTTTCGCCCATACCGCCGTCCTCGGCAATTGCTCCTACCTCAATCTTGGAAAGACCGATAGTATAAGTTTTCTTTGCTGCCATTGTCGTAAATTTTAATTAGTTCGTTGTATATTCCATTCTACCCGCAAGTTGTTGTAATGCTCGTTAATGCCCGGTTCTTTAATTATGGCTTCCGTAGAAACCCGAATAGTCAGCCCGGTAATGTTCGCCGATTTTAGAACCGATAGAACAATAGCCGTTAGTTCGCGTATTCGCTCCCTATGCGCCTTAAATTGTTCGGTTCGGCCTATCCTTTCCTTTTTGTCGGGGACGTGGATATTTACGTTTGAAGTTCCGGTTTGCGGTACTTCGTGGTTTAGGAATAGGTTGTTAATTACTACGTCTTCCTTCCCGGAATTATCCGGCCGTTCTCCCTGCACGAATATTCCGCCGCTAAGGGCCGCTTTCAATTCGGCCGAAGCGTTCAGAATCTCAAAAAGAATATCATCGGTTTCTATACTCTGCATACCTCTTTGTGTTAAATCCATAACCGGCAATGAAGCCGGCCGAGGTCGAACTTTTCGCAAGTTCCGGTTACTACAACTAAGCCCGTTGCTTTGGCTGCTTCTACAAACTCGGTATTCGAAAGCTGGCTAACGTCTACCTTCTCCCGCGTTACAATTACCTGCGTGCCTTCGGGAATTTTGGCCGTACCTTTCGGTAGCTGGATAAGCGAAGCGAATACGCGGGTTTCTCCGTCGGCGGTCTGAATTGTCGAACCTTTACCGTTGGTTTCTTCCCGGCAAACTGCTTTTAACTCCCATGCGGCGGCGGGCGTTTCCCAAGAACCGTTAGGTAATTGG
>ERZ1694689.643-NODE-643-length-10982-cov-5.841677_pt1 | contig 10982 bp, 8 predicted proteins | sample MGYA00581724_ERZ1694689 | MGnify/ENA primary metagenome ERZ1694689 (study PRJEB42213, sample SAMN07424469) | human gut metagenome | biome: ENVO:00009003; feature: ENVO:2100002; material: ENVO:00002003 | host: Homo sapiens | place: USA | collected 2014 ...
CGTCGGCAGCGTCAGAGGTGTATAAGAGACAGGGGTATGTTGGCCGTCGTGGCAGCCGGATCGCTGATTCCGTTCTTCTTTCACAACGTCTTCGGAAAGAGTTCCAAGATGTTCATCGGCGACGGCGGGACGTTGGTCATGGGTATCGTCATGTCGGTCTTTGTGATCCGGATCCTGCGCCACGGCTCGATGAGCGAGGTTTATGATGCTGCAAATATCGGACTGATTCCCTTTACGCTGGCGGTCCTGTCCGTTCCGGTCTTCGATACGCTCCGCGTGATGACGACGCGCATCCTGAAGCGTAAGTCTCCATTTCACCCGGACAAGACGCACCTGCACCACATGTTCATCCGCCTGGGATGCTCACATGCCGCCACGACCCTTGCGATTCTGATCCTGAATTTCTTCGTGGTGCTGTGCTGGTGGATCAGCTACATGGTCGGCTGCTCGATTGATGTTCAACTGTATATTGTACTAGTGTTGAGCATCTTGATCACATCTGGTCTTTATAACTTCATGGAGTGGCATATTCGCCACAAGACGCAATTTGTCCGCCTGCTCCATCGCATCGGCTATCGCACGCACCTCAATCGTACGGGCATCTTCTTCTGGCTCCAGAAGAAGATGGATCGGATATAGAATATGGATTTTAAGAATAAGATGGCTACGCAAGTGAAGAAAATCCCTGAGCTGGATATAATGAAGTTCTATGGGATATTATTCGTAGTACTTGGCCATATCGCTATGATGTATACCCCATTGTCGGTGATACCTCATTTTGCGAATATGTCATCTTTTATGGCAGTAGTGAAAAATGTCATTTATGCATTCCATATGCCAATGTTTATATTTATTAGTGGATGTATATTTGCGTTTCAACTGGAAGTATTACATCGTAAAATTACGTATAAAAGTCTTTTGAGATCCCAAATCAATCGTTTATTGGTGCCGTTTTTTATAATAGGTTTCTTTTGGGTATTGCCAGTTATGTCCTTGTTGGGATTGAGAGATCCTATTCATTATGCTATAGATGGTTTTATTTTAGCAATAGATCCTCGTCATCTTTGGTACGTTTTAATGTTGTTTTGGGCATTTCTTCTATTCTTTTTTTTGCGAACTCTTTGTCTTCATTATGGAATTAGCCAATTATGGATTGGTTTATTTGCTATAATTTTATACATAGTATATCAATATTCAAGCATGAGATTCCCCTATTTTCAAATAGGATCTCTTATGAACTATTTTGTGTGGTTTGTTTTTGGATATTTTTTTATAATATATAAAACAACGTTCCGGCCTATTGTATTGGGAGCGTTTGTCCTAAGCCTTTATGTTATAGTTGAAAATATATTTTTATCTGATTATCCTCTCCCAAGTTGTTTTACTAAAGTCGTTTTTGCAATTGATGGAATTGCATTGATTTATTATGTGTCTAAGTATTTGTCGAGTGGAATTGTTCGGACTAACTTGTATGCATGGATTGTAAAAAATTCTTTTGGAATTTATTTATTTCACCCAATGATCATATACGTAATATATTACGGAATAGGATCTTTGCCAAAATGGCAAATTAATCCGATTATAACATCATTGATGGCTTTTGTCGTTAGTATTTGGTTTTCAGTGATGCTTACGACAGTAGTTCGTAGAATTCATCTTAGGTTCATTATAGGGGAGTGAGGTGGAATTTAAATTATGGAGATGGAGTCTGATAATAATAGCAGAATAGCGAAAAATACTATAATTCTTTACCTGCGTATGATATTTATATTATGCGTAGGTTTATTCACAAGTCGGATAATTCTTAATACCCTAGGCGTTGAAGATTATGGCATCTATAATGTTGTAGGTGGATTTGTTACGATATTTGCATTCCTTAATGGTTCAATGTCTACTGCTACACAACGTTTTATTACGTTTGAATTAGCACGAGGAGAATTGAATCGTCAAAGGGCTACATTCTCAACAGCGATTATTATTCACTTATCATTAGCAGCTATAATCTTTATATTAGCTGAAACAATTGGACTATGGTTTGTTTATAATGAATTGGTTATACCGGAGAATCGGTTTTATGCAGCGGTTTGGGTATATCAATTTTCAATAGCATCGTGCTGTTTGTCTGTTATTTCATTGCCTTACAATGCAATGATTATTGCCCATGAGAGAATGTCTGCATTTGCATATATTTCCATCTTTGATACAATTTTAAAATTGCTTATCGTATATAGCTTGCTGATAGTCCCATGGGACAAACTCATTGTTTATTCGGCATTATTATTTACCGTTCAATTATTGGATCGTATTATATATGGCATTTATTGTCGACGTCATTTTGCTGAAGCGCAATTTAATTGGACTTTTAATAAGTCTATTTTTAAAGAAATGGGAAATATTGCAGGCTGGAGTATATTTGGGAATTTGGCCGGTGTATGTTATACACAGGGATTGAATATATTACTGAATATGTTTTTTGGCCCGGCAGTTAATGCTGCAAGAGGTGTCGCTGTTACTGTGCAAGGAGTGGTTTTAGGTTTTGTTAATAACTTCCAAATGGCACTTAACCCTCAAATTACGAAAGCATATGCTGTCAATAATTTTCATCGGATGTACGCTTTGATTTATGCCAGTTCAAAAATATCTTTTTTCCTTCTATTTTTAATTGCCTTGCCAATTATCGTTGAGGCCCATACTATTTTAACGATTTGGCTTAAAATAGTTCCAGAGCATACTGTCTGGTTTCTTCGTTTAACTTTATGCATCATGCTAATTGAAACTTTGGCAAATCCTCTCATGATTTCGTCACAAGCTTCTGGAAGAGTTAGGGTTTATCAGAGTGTTGTCGGTGGATTGTTATTGCTGATTTTACCTATTGCGTATATTGTTTTGAAGTGTGGTGCCAATCCAGAAAGTGTTTTTGTTGTTCATTTGGTTATTGCAGGAGTTGCTCAATGTGCGAGATTATTTATTGTTGGAAGAATAATTAATATGTCATTGAGGGCTTATTTTAGGAATGTGGTATGGCGCATCGGTTTAGTGTGCTTGATGGCGGTGACTTTTTCGTTTTATTTGACCAACTTATTTCCTAATACAACGATGTGCTCGATGTTAGTAATGACTGTGATATTTATTGTCAATTTAGGAATTATCATGACTTGTGGATTAACGAAAAATGAGAGGGGCATATTGGTTGACAAGATTATGAACCTGATTCCCAAATGTTCTCGCCATGTATAAATTATTTATAATATTCGTTGAGCATCTTAAACTGCTTTTGAATCCAGTAATTGTTAATGCTTTCATATTTTATGATGGTAGGGGAAAAGTTTGTCATAAAAATTGGGGGGATGATCTAAATTATTATTTTTTGAGAGAGATTGTTAAGCAACCATTAATCCTTCTTAATAGGACGTCGTTGGCTTTTCGATTAAATTTCCGGAATTATTTAGTTATTGGATCAACTATCGATATGCTTTGTCGGCCTAATACCGAGGTCTGGGGGGCTGGCATTATTAGCGAAAATTCTTCTTTAAAAGAAAAACCTTCAAAGGTATATGCAGTCCGAGGTCCATTAACTCGACAACGACTTCTTAAAGAAGGAATTGAATGCCCTGAAATATATGGTGATCCTGCATTATTAATTCCATGTTATTATCAGCCAAGAGTTACGAAAAAATATCAATATGGTTTTGTGGCTCATGTGTCTAATATTGAAATGCTTAAAGATGTCAAGATAGATGGTGTCAATTTATATAATTATCCTGATATCTTGGTAATAGACTTGAGTAATTATAGACATTGGCATGATATAATAGATGATTTTTTTGTACTAACCCCCTTTTTTTCTACCTTTGCGGCAGTGATGTGTGATTTCTTAAATAGAGACCTTACTCCCGCATAAACGGGAGGAAACTCTATTACGGGAAAGCAAAAGGAGTGCGGGATTATGTGCGGTTGAAACACACGTGCGAAACTGTATGAAATTTTTAAGCATCACTCAAAAGAAATATACAATTTATTATTTGTCAGGCTATTACATTTAGCCTGATGAGGTCGCGGAGCGCAGTCTCCCGAATGAATGGCAAAATCCGTGTCGTCCGCACTCTCCCAAACCGCCAATCCATCCGAATCCGCCTCAGCCCCCTTGTCCGAGGTCCAGAACCGCCACATCGTGCGCTGGTACGTGATGGTCTACCCGACCAGCAACCAAGCCATGACCGAAGAGCTGGATCGCGAACTGGCCCGCAGGCGGCGCGACAACGAACCTCTGTTCGAGTACTTTGCTCCGGTTCTTGTCGAGGCCAGAAAGATGAATGGGCGGCTGGTGACAACCCGACGTTCGCTGTTGTACAACTACCTGTTCGTACACGCGTCGGAGTGCGAAATCTACCGGATCAAGCAGCGCCTGCCCCAATACAACCTGCTCCCGCGCGTAAAGGATAGCAAGGAGAGCTACCACTACCCCTATCTGACCGACAAGGCCATGAGTGATCTTCAATGGATTGCGCGTTCGTATGCCGAGCCGGTCCCGGTCTGCACCGCGGATCCCGCCTGGCTGGTCAAGGGCGACCGGATTCGTATCACGGAAGGGCGTTTTGCGGGAATTGAGGCCAAAGTCGTCACAAACGCCCCCTCCCGCCACAAGGAGATTCTGGTCTCGATCGACAACTGGATGTGCGTCCCGCTGCTGAAGGTCCAGCCCGGGGAGTATGAGGTGGTCGAACTGAATGCCGAGACCCCAAGTTATTACTCCCGACTGAACAACAGCAAACTCCTCGACCGGCTACACGACGCCCTATGCAGGCATCTGGCCAAGAAAGGCGCAGAAGAGGATCGCCGAATCGCCACCGAGGTACTGCAGGAGTACGGGTGTCTGACGCTCGACTCCGACATCATGCGCAGCAAACTCTATGCCCTGCTGCTGCAGGCCTACACGATTCTCGACGAAACGTCGAAGCGCGAGAGTCAACTCGTGGCGATCCAGAAGATGCTGCCGGCCGTGCGGGCCGAGCAATCCAGGGCCCTTCTGCTCGTGACGCTCTACGGGTGCACGGACAATCGGTTCTACTACGACCAGGCGCACGCCCTGATCGATCCCTGGCTCGCGGAAGAGTCGCCCAAGAAGAGCAAGGCGCAGCTGATCCGCCACCTGGCCGATTTCGACCGGCAGTTCGGCCATGGGGGCGAATAGCCTCCTCCCCATCTGATCGTAATCTAAATCAAAATACAAATTTATCATGTATCGCTTAATTGAGAAATTACGTCTGGACCGCTATGTCAGTTCGCGGTTGATTCTTGCATTGGACCTGCTGGTTTCGGCCGGGGCCTCGATCATCTCACTGTTAGTTGCAAGCATTCTTTTGGGTGCTGAAGCCCTTATCTGGAAAACAATCGGCTGGTGGCTCGGAGGATCCGTTGTCTTTTCCTGGATCGCGTTCGTGTTGCTCCAAACCCACAAATCAATCATCCGTCACGCCACCTTGCGGGGTTTGGGCCGTTTGAGTGTCGCCGTTGTTTTCAAGGGAATTGGGATCGCAGTTATATTGGCTTTGGGTGTCGCTGGCCCGACATTTCCAGCGATCTGGATCACTCTGTTGTTTGACATATTGTTGAGCCTTTCAGGACTGGTGATTATGCGCGTTGCCATGGTTGTCGTCTATGACTGGCTCAAAGACAGCCGTCAAAGGCATTGCAAATACCAGCGGATCCTGATCTACGGAACCGGCGACAAGGGCGTTTCGTTGGTGACCCAACTCCAAAATTCTCAAGAGTATCAGGTCGTCGGTTTCCTGACCTACGGCAAAACACTGAAGAATCATATGCTGGCCGATCTCCCGGTCTACTACTTCGAGACCGAAGAGAATGTCAAGTACCTGCACAACTGCAAGGATATTGACGCCATTCTCTTCGCCCACGTCCATGAGGCTCGCGAAGAGCAGGAGCGCCTAATCCATTATTGTACGGACTGCAACCTCAAGGTGCTGATCGCTCCCTCGATCGACGAGGTGGTCGACGGCAAGGTGCAGCGTCAGGCAATCCGCGAGATCAGGATCGAGGACCTGCTGGGACGTGAAGAGATCAAGATCTCGATGAACGAGATCATCGCCAACTTCCGCGGCAAGACGATCCTGGTTACGGGCGCGGCGGGGTCCATCGGTTCGGAGTTGTGCCGCCAGCTGGCGACGTTCGGAGTCAAGGAACTCGTGCTGTTCGACAACTCCGAGACGCCGATGCACAACATCCGCCTCGAGCTGGAGGACCGCTTCCCCAATCTGAAGTTCATCCCCGTAATCGGCGACGTGCGCATGATCCCGCGTCTGGACTTCGCCTTCCGCACCTACCGCCCGCAGGTGGTCTTCCACGCGGCAGCCTACAAGCACGTGCCGCTGATGGAGGAGAACCCCTGCGAAGCCGTGCTGGCCAACGTCGCCGGTTCGCGTAACGTGGCCGACAAGTGTATCGAATACGACGTCGAGAAGATGGTCATGATCTCGACGGACAAGGCCGTCAACCCGACCAACATCATGGGCTGTACGAAACGTCTGGCCGAGATCTACGTGCAGTCGCTCGGTCTGGCCATCGAAGCCGGCAAGGTGAAGGGCAAAACGAAGTTCGTCACGACGCGTTTCGGCAACGTGCTGGGCTCGAACGGCTCGGTGATCCCGCGCTTCCGCGAGCAGATCGCCAAGGGCGGTCCGGTTACGGTGACGCACCCCGACATCACGCGCTTCTTCATGACGATTCCGGAGGCCTGCCGTCTGGTGATGGAGGCCGCCACGATGTCGACGGGCACCCAGATCTTTGTCTTCGACATGGGTAAGTCAGTGAAGATCGCCCATCTGGCCAAGCGCATGATCGAACTGGCCGGTCTGGAGGTCGACAAGGACATCAAGATCGAATACACGGGATTACGCCCGGGCGAGAAACTCTACGAAGAGGTGCTGTCGAACACGGAGAACACGCTTCCGACATCGCACGACCGCATCCTCATCGCCAAGGTCCGCGAGTACGACTATATCGATGCCCTCAAGGGTGCACAAGAGCTGGAGGAGCTTTCGCGTGCCGTCATCATTCCGGATATGGTTCGCCTGATGAAGAAGATCGTCCCCGAGTTCAAGTCCAAGAACTCCCGATTCGAAGAGTTCGATAAAGAAACAAAGTAAAATCAACCATAATGAACACAGATTTGAACAAAGACTTAAAGATTGCCGTAGCCGGAACCGGCTATGTCGGTTTGTCTATCGCCACATTGTTGGCCCAGCATCATCAAGTAACCGCAGTTGATGTTATTCCCGAGAAGGTGGAGATGCTGAATCGGAAACAGTCTCCGATTCAAGACGACTATATTGAAAAATATCTAGCCGATAAACCGCTGAATCTCACAGCCACATTGGATGGTGCTGCGGCCTATCGGGATGCGGATTTTGTCGTGATTGCCGCTCCGACAAACTACGACCCTATCAAAAACTATTTTGACACAAGCCACGTCGAGGAGGTGATCGATCTGGTCCTGGAGGTCAACCCTCAGGCTGTCATGGTTATCAAGTCGACGATTCCCGTAGGTTACTGTCGGAGTTTGTATATCAAGTACATGCAAAAGGGGGTAAAACGGTTCAATCTGCTGTTCTCACCCGAATTCCTGCGTGAAAGCAAAGCTCTCTACGACAATCTCTATCCGAGCCGTATTATTGTGGGTATTCCCAAAATTATCAACGATGAGCGATTCAAGGAGGAGAATGATGCCATTCGAGCCATCGCAGATATTCCGGCACTTGAGAAGGCCGCCCATACGTTTGCTGCACTGTTGCAGGAAGGGGCCATCAAAGAGGATATCGATACGCTGTTTATGGGTCTGAAAGAGGCTGAAGCTGTAAAGCTCTTTGCCAATACCTACCTGGCCCTTCGAGTCAGCTACTTCAATGAACTGGATACTTATGCCGAGGTAAAAGGATTGGATTCCCAAGCCATTATTCTCGGAGTTGGTCTGGATCCCCGTATTGGGACTCACTACAATAACCCGTCGTTCGGTTATGGCGGATATTGCCTGCCGAAAGACACCAAACAATTGCTGGCCAATTATGCGGATGTCCCGGAGAATCTGATCGAGGCCATCGTCGAGTCGAATCGCACCCGCAAGGATTTCATTGCGGATCAGGTTCTGAAAAAGGCAGGATATTATACGGCATCCAGTCAGTGGGATGCTCAGAGAGAGAAGCCCCTGGTTGTCGGCGTATATCGTCTGACCATGAAATCCAACAGCGATAATTTCCGCCAGAGTTCGATTCAAGGCGTTATGAAGCGCATCAAGGCCAAGGGCGCAACGGTTATCATTTACGAGCCTACACTTGAGGATGGATCGACATTCTTCGGCAGCGAAGTCGTCAACAATCTCGAAAAATTCAAGCAGACGAGTGCGGCTATCATCGCCAATCGCTATGACCCCTGTCTGGACGATGTCGAGGCAAAGGTTTATACACGAGATATTTTCAGAAGAGACTAAACAGTCATCATATGCTACCCTACAATATAACATTAAACGGCAAAACAGTTCTGGTAACTGGAGTTGCCGGCTTTATCGGATCGAATCTTGCCAAACGGCTTTTGACAGACTATGCAGATCTGCGAGTAGTCGGTATTGACAGCATCACCGACTATTATGATGTTACTCTTAAATATGACCGACTGAAAGGTCTGGAAGAGTTTGGTGATCGATTTGTGTTCATTCACGACTCGATTGCAAATCGGGAGATCATCATCCGTTTGTTTGACGAATATAAACCCTCCATCGTTGTAAACCTGGCAGCACAGGCTGGTGTCAGATACAGCATTACCAATCCTGATGCCTACGTCGAAAGTAACCTCATCGGGTTTTACAACATTCTGGAAGCCTGTCGACACAGCTACGACAACGGACAAACCGGGGTTGAACATCTGGTTTACGCCTCCTCATCCAGCGTATACGGTTCGAATAAAAAGGTGCCCTATTCGACGGATGATAAAGTTGATAATCCGGTATCGTTGTATGCCGCGACCAAAAAGTCGAATGAATTGCTGGCACACGCATACTCCAAGTTGTATAACATACCTTCGACCGGATTACGCTTCTTTACGGTTTATGGCCCCGCCGGTCGTCCAGACATGGCCTACTTCGGATTTACGGACAAGCTGGTAAAAGGAGAGAAGATCCGCATCTTTAATTACGGGAACTGCAAACGAGATTTCACCTATATCGACGACATTATCGAGGGTGTTGTTCGGGTTATGCAACATACACCGGAGCGTATAACTGGAGAAGACGGCCTGCCGTTGCCTCCTTACAAAGTCTACAATATCGGCAACAGCCACCCGGAGAATCTGTTGGATTTTGTCGATATCCTGCAACAGGAATTAGTACGAGCCGGCATCCTGCCCGAGGATTATGATTTTGAAGCACACAAAGAACTCGTCCCGATGCAGCCGGGAGATGTCCCTGTAACATACGCCGATACCACTCCGTTGGAGCAAGATTTTGGGTTCAAACCGGCGACATCCTTAAAGGACGGATTGCGAGTGTTTGCAGAATGGTATGCAAAGTTTCACGGCAAGGAATAACCACTGACCTAACAACATCTATTGGCATCTGCATGCTGTTAAACAAAGGCTGTATCCGACAAACGCTTTCAAAATAAAAGACACAATACATTATAAATCTTCATATTATGAGCATTTTCAAAGACAAAGTCCTGTTAATCACAGGCGGTACGGGAAGTTTCGGCAACGCAGTTCTGCGTCGTTTTCTCGACTCTGACATCCGGGAAATTCGTATCTTCTCCCGCGACGAGAAGAAACAGGATGACATGCGCCACTTCCTTCAGGCTAATCGTCCGGACGTTTCGAACAAAGTAAAATTCTATATTGGAAATGTACGCAACCGTGAGGCTATAGATTTTGCAATGAACGGAGTCGATTATGTCTTCTCGGCGGCCGCACTGAAGCAGGTACCCTCTTGCGAATTCTATCCGATGGAGGCTGTGCGTACGAATGTAGAAGGCACCAACAATGTACTTCTCTCCGCTATAGCTCATGGTGTTAAGAATGTCGTCGTCCTCTCTACGGACAAAGCAGCCTACCCAATCAACGCCATGGGTATCTCCAAGGCCATGATGGAGAAGGTTGCCATTGCCCAGGGGCGTGCACTGGGGCCGGATGCAAAGACCACCATCTGCTGCACCCGCTATGGAAACGTAATGGCCAGCCGTGGTTCCGTGATTCCGCTTTGGGTTGAGCAGATGATAGAGGGCAAGCCGATCACCATCACGGATCCCAACATGACCCGCTTCATGATGACGCTTGATGATGCTGTCGATCTTGTCATGTATGCCTTTGAGCATGGCAACAACGGCGATCTCTTCGTTCAGAAAGCCCCGGCCGCAACCCTCGACGTGCTTGCAGAGGCCCTCAAGCAGGTTTACGCCAAGGTGAATCCCAAATACGGAGAGACCGAGGTGAAAATCATCGGCACCCGTCACGGTGAGAAACTCTATGAAACGCTTGTTACGCGTGAAGAGATGCTTCGTTCGGAAGATTGCGGCAACTACTTCCGCATTCCCTGCGACGCCCGTGACCTGAACTACGACAAATTCTTCACGGAAGGCGACGATGCCATCAGCCGCATGGAGGACTATCACAGCCACAACACCAAGCGACTCGATGTCGAAGGCATGAAGGCGCTGCTCCTCAAGCTCAATTTCATCCGCGAAGACCTCGGTCTGCAGCCCAAAGCAAAGTCCCGCGACTATAGAAGCGAATAACAGATGAAAATTCTGGTAACCGGAGCAAAGGGTTTCGTTGGTCGGAACCTTTGCTCCCAACTTAATAACATCAAAACAGGCAAGGCCAAGTACTACGGAGACCTTCAGATCGATGAGGTCTTTGAGTATGACCTGGACAGCACCATGGAGCAGCTGGATGCCTGGCTGTCTCTTATACACATCTCCGAGCCC
>ERZ1694689.687-NODE-687-length-10514-cov-21.561144_pt1 | contig 10514 bp, 6 predicted proteins | sample MGYA00581724_ERZ1694689 | MGnify/ENA primary metagenome ERZ1694689 (study PRJEB42213, sample SAMN07424469) | human gut metagenome | biome: ENVO:00009003; feature: ENVO:2100002; material: ENVO:00002003 | host: Homo sapiens | place: USA | collected 2014 ...
TTCGGTCAGGGGCATTTTTCTTGCACTGCATTCTCCATAAAATCAGGCAGATCTTGTTCTGCTGCAGGATTTTATTCTCATTCTGTTTTCAACATTGTACGTTCCTTTTTTGTACATTCTTCCAAATCTTTTTTCGTCATATTGACAAAAAAAAAAAGAAGAGTATTTTATCCTGTGCAATATGCTATTCCCGCTAAAAACTGAAGAATCGACAAACTAGTCGAAAGACTGCGACGCAAAGCGAAAGGGCCTGTAATATGGCAGCCAGCTGCACGTTATTCTCTCCGGGTAAGGTAATACGAAACCTTGCACCTCCTTGTGAAGATGCGTCGGCTTCCCTTCAGGAGAGCGAGCGCGCAGCGGGTCTACAAGGGTTCAGAGCGTTGTACCAGCCGTTTGGCCGGTGCGGCGCTCTTTTGTTTTGGCTGAAATAGAGAGAGTTTTTTGGGAATATCATGGAAAAGGAGTAAAGAATTATGAGACCTAAGCGTTTGATCAGCTTATTGGTTGCGGTCTGCATGATGATCACCATGCTGCCCCTGTCGGCAGTCACAGCATTTGCGGCAGACACGTCAACTGTACATGAAGCCAACGATGGCGAAGGCATTTACAGGTATGCCTATAAGGAAAATGAAGACGGTGAAACTGTAACCATCACAGAATTTCTTGGCCCTGTTGATCCAGCAAACCCTGGCCCCTACGACATCGACATACCCGAAAAGTTGGACGGCTACACTGTAACCGGTTTGGGAAAAGATTCATTTTCCATCGATGATCTCTACTCCCCACTGTACGAAATTCATCTTAACAAAATTCACTCCGTCACCATTCCACAAAGCGTCACTTCCATCGGCGAAGATGCCTTTACAAATTGCAGAGGCTTGAACTCTCTTACCATCGATGACGCTGCCATATCAATAGGAAGCTGGGCCTTTGCGCAATGCTATTCTCTTTCATCGCTTTCATTAGGTAAAAAGATTACGACGATCGGCGATCATGCCTTTGATGATTGCCGTGCTCTGACGAGCGTCACCATTCCACAAAGCGTTACTTCCATCGGCCAGAAAGCCTTTAATAGTTGCATATCTCTTACAACGCTTTCGTTAGGTGAGAATATTAAGACGATCGGCGATTCTGCCTTTTATTATTGCATTGACCTGGAGAGTGTCACCATTCCACAAAGCGTCACTTCCATCGGCAAAGATGCCTTTAGATTTTGCAACAACATGAAATCTCTTACCATCAATGGCGCCATCGAATCGATGGGGGCAAGAGCCTTTGCTGGGTGCATTTCTCTTAAAACGCTTTCGTTAGGTGAGAATATTAAGAGGATCGGCCATTTTGCCTTTGCCGACTGCTCTTCACTGACGAACGTCACCATTCCACAAAGCGTCACTTCCATCGGCAATTATGTCTTTAGGTACTGCACTTTACTGAAGAACGTCACCATCCCGGAAAAAGTAACAACCATTGGACTTGGTACCTTTTCCTATTGCAAACAGCTGGAATATATTATGCTCCCTGCTGGATTGACTTCTTTCCAAGACAGTCTGGAAGGTTGTCCGGATGGATGTGTCATCTACTACAACAATGACGAGGCCACCGCAGATGAGCGGTTTGGAAGCCATACTGAACTGGCAGGACACAAACTTCTTTGCCTCTGCAAGGTGACCTTTGATGCCAATGGCGGCAGCCTGACCGGCTACGATGAGGTGCCGGTTTATAGGACCGAAAAAATCACTGAGACCAAGGCAAGCGATCTGAAAGCAACCGATCTGGATGCCATCAATCATCCCACCCGTGCGGGTTACAACTTCACCGGCTGGTACACCGCAGATAACCAGCCCTTGAATGTGAACGAAATAATTACGAAGGACATCACGGAGGACATCACCTTCTATGCCCATTGGGAGCTCGCCCCCAAAGCTCCGGTCTGCCACCCGCTGACCTTGAAGGACGGCGTTATCACCAGCGTAACAGTGCCCGGCAAGAATGGTGCTGACCCCGAGGATATCACCGAGATCGTTAAAAAGAATGCCAACGAGGACGGTTCCTTTAATGTCCCCGAGGGTGCAACGGTGAGCGTTGCATTTGATAAGGATGCTTTTGCAGATAGCGGTCTGAAATTTGGCCACTGGGATATCACCGGCCTGGATGATCCGAACGCTTATCAGGATAAGGAAAGCTTTGCCTTTGAGATGCCTGCAAAGGCCGTGACCCTGAAAGCCATGACACAGGATGCATCCATTGAAGATGACGAGCCCGATATCGTTGGCCCCATCGTGATCGGCACTACTGTTGTTGTCGGCGGTGCAGTGCTGGGCTATCAGGCCTATTCTCTGGGCGCTGAATTTGCAGGCAAGCTGATGGCTCTGCCCTACTTCCCCAGCAACCGCAGCGCCCTTGCTATGATGCTGTGGGAGGATGCAGGCAAGCCCATGCCCGAATCCGAACTGCTCTACCCCGATGTAGGGCAGGAAGAGCGGGATATGGACCTGCAGCACGCCGCCCGCTGGGCCATGGAAAACGAGCTTATCCCTGACCTGAACGATGAGGGCACGGCTCCGGAAGAGATGAAATTCTATCCCGACAACGCCGTAAGCAAGATCGATGTGCTGAATGCATGGCAGAAGGCACAGGAGCTCAAGAACAACTAACGCCATCCCCGAATATTCCCAAATATACGTAGAAGCGCCTCATCCTTCACCGGATGGGGCGCTTCTGCGTTGTAATGAGTCGCAGCGGGTCGCAGCGGGTGTGGTCAGCTACTACATCTGCAAGTGGCTTGAGGAACAGTTCAAGGCCGGTAAGCACTAACCCTTAGCAAGCAGGAAGCCCCTTTGACAGTCGCAATGTCAAGGGGGCTTCTTGTTGCTTTGGTGATCCTATGGATATCACCTTATTCTCTTTCGCATTCCTATTATATGCGTTGGAATGCCAAAAGTCAAGCGTTTTTCGTATACCCACAGCAAGCAGGAAGCCCCCTCGGTATTCGCACTACCGCGGGGGCTTCTTGTTGCTACTTGGTGAGTTTTATGAACTGCAACCAATCTCTTTTACAGCTTTATTATATGCTGTATCGCTCAAAAAGTCAAGCAGATTTTGTTTTGCTCACGCCCACAGATCCTCGGGGTACAGGCCCTCCTGGGTTTTCTGGGCGATGGCGGCCACCACGGTGGGCTTATCCTCACGGTAGGTCACACCGTACCACTTATCGGTGCTCTTGAGCACGGTGACTGCCGCCTTACCCTCATCGATGAGCTCGCTGGCCACAGTGGGCAGGAAATACTCGCATTTGAGGGGGTTCTTGGGCAGATTCTCACGCAGCCAGCCTGCAAAGCGGCGGTCGGCCTCGCCCAGGAAGCTCTTGCCGAAGCCCCACAGGTTCATGCTGACAGGTGCTTCCACCGGCAGGTCATCCGTGCCCTCACCGGTGAGGGAGGTGCAGCGGATGCCGCCCTCATAGGTCTCGATGCCGGTGCGCTCGGTCACGCTGTGCAGGGTGCCGTCCGGGTTCACCACGCAGACACCGCGGGAGACGGTGCCGTTCTCGGAGACGGTATTTTTGAGCAGGTAGCTCACCATGCAGTAATCGTAAACTGCGCCGTCCTGATGGGTGGACAGATACTCATAGATGACCTTGAAGGCCTCGGGGCCGTAGTAATCGTCCGCGTTGATGACAGCGAAGGGACCATCGATGAGGTCTTTTGCGGCCAGCACGGCGTGGCAGGTGCCCCAGGGCTTGACACGGCCCTCGGGGATGGTGAAGCCTGCGGGCAGCTCATCCAGCTGCTGGAAAGCGTATTTCACGTTCATGCCCTGAGAGACGCGGTCACCGATGGCGGCTTTGAAAGCCTCCTCGATCTCATGCTTGATGACAAAGATCACGGTCTCAAAGCCTGCGCGGTGGGCATCGTACAGGGAGTACTCCACAATGGGCTGACCCTTGGGGCCCACCGGGTCGATCTGCTTCATGCCGCCGTAACGGCTGCCCATGCCGGCAGCCATGACCACCAATACCGGTTTGTTCATTTTTCTTTCCTCCTGCGTCAGTGCGCTGTTCTTTGCGTCTATTATACTCCAAATTTTCCCGGGCAACAAGGGATAGCTTTTCCTTGAATTTTTGCATGGATTCTCACCCGCTGCCGTGATAGAATAGAGGCAATGGAGTTTCCGCAGAAAAGGAGAATGCTTATGTCAACCAAAACTGTCTGGATCACCGGCGCGTCCTCCGGCATCGGGCGGGAGTTTGCCCGCCGCTATGCCCGGCTGGGCTTCCGGCTCATTCTGACCGCCCGCCGCCGCGACCGGCTGGAGACCCTTGCCGCCGAGCTCCGGGCGAAACACGGCACCCTCTGCCGCATCGTACCCGCCGACCTTGCGCAGGATGCGCAGGTCACCGCCCTGTGCGAAGCACTGGCAGACGAACGCATCGACCTGTTCCTCAACAACGCGGGCTTTGGTGCCTGCGGTGCCTTTTCCGAGACGGACGCGGGCAAGGAGCTTTCCATGCTGCGGGTGAACGTGCTGGCCATGCACCGGCTGTTCAAGTTCACCCTGCGCAAGATGGAAGCACAGCGCTTCGGCACCATCCTGAACGTGGCATCCTCGGCGGGCCTGCTGCCGGGCGGGCCCTATATGGCGGGCTACTACGCCTCCAAAGCATACGTTGTCAGCCTGACCCGCGGCGTGGCTGAGGAGCTGCGGGAGCAGCACAGCCCGGTCTATGTCTGTGCCCTCTGCCCCGGCCCCGTGGACACCGAGTTCAACGACCGCGCCGACGTGGTGTTCGCCCTCAAGGGCATCACCCCGGAGCTCTGCGTGGAGGAAGCCATGCGCGGGATGCTCCGCCGCAAGACCATCATCGTGCCCAGCACCCTGATGCGCCTTGCCACCACGGCCCAGAAGCTCGTTCCCACGCCCCTGCTCATGCCCATTCTGGCCCACCAGCAGAAGAAAAAGCTGGGCTGATGGCCGCTTGACAGCGCACCGCCGCTCATGTATCTTAGAGGTATCCGAAAAAACAGGAGGAATGTTCCATGAAAATTGCACTCATCAACGAAAACAGTCAGGCCGCCAAGAACGGCATCATTGAAACCGCCCTGAAAAAGGTGGTGGAACCCATGGGCCACGAGGTGGTCAACTACGGCATGTACACCGCCGAGGATGCCGCCCAGCTGACCTATGTTCAGTGCGGCATTCTGGCCGCCATCCTGCTGAACAGCGGTGCGGCCGACTACGTCATCACCGGCTGCGGCACCGGCGAGGGTGCCATGCTGGCCCTGAACAGCTTCCCCGGCGTGATCTGCGGCCATGTGGAGGACCCCGTGGACGCTTACACCTTTGCCCACGTCAACGACGGCAACGCCGTTTCCATGCCCTTTGCCAAGGGCTTTGGCTGGGGCGGCGAGCTGAACCTCGAGTACTGCTTCGAGAAGCTGTTCGGCTTTGGCCACGGTCAGGGCTACCCCAAGGAGCGCGTTGTGCCCGAGATGCGGAACAAGGCCATTCTGGACGATGTGCGCGCCGCCACCTTCAAGCCCCTGATCGAGTGCCTGCAGAGCATCGACCAGAACCTGCTCAAGGGAGCCATTGCAGGCGAAAAGTTCAGCGAGCTGTTCTTCGCTTCCTGCAAGGACGAGCAGCTGGCCGCCTACATCAAGACCCTGCTGTAAGCGGAAGCGGCAGGATATCCGGATCCTATCCAAACACATCCTGCCCGCTCTGAAAAGGGCGGTTTATGATACGAAACACGAGGAAGTCTCATATGGCATGGTTATACCATTTCAATCAGATCATCACCCACGGCATGGAGGGATTTCTGGAGACAGCGGTGCCGATGATCTCCGGGCTGGCTGAGATCATCGGCCTGTTCATCATCGTCACCAGCCTTGTCAAGGCCACCTACCACTATGTGCGGGCCACCTTTTTCCATGGCCAGCACGATTTCCTCCACGAGATGTCCAGCGGCCTGACCACAGCGCTGGAGTTTCTGATGTCGGCAGAGATCGCCAAGACCTTCCTGCTGCAGAACCTGGAATCGGTGGTGCCGCTGGCGGCCACCTTTGCCCTGCGGGCCATGATGAGCCTGATGCTCCACTGGGAGATGGAGGGCGGGCACCGCTCCGGCCGCAAAAAGGAAGAAACGCCCGCCGGTGAGACCAAGAAAAAAGAATGACTTGTAAAGCTTTCCTCTTTTTTCTCGGTTCTGGGTTGTGTAAAACGTAAAAATCGTGCCCCGGCTCTTGACAGTTTTGCACAAAGGGGCTATACTCGTGCCATCGAAAGCAAAGGCGCTGACGGAAGTGATTCCGCCAGCGCCTTTTGTGTTTTCGCTGGATATTGCTCAGGAGGAATAGAGGGCCTCCTGAACAAGGCTCCCGCGCACATTCGGTGCGGGGAGCGCATTACAAACCGGGGAGGTATTATAATGTTCAGTTCCATAAACACCTGTTGGGTGCTGGTTGCGGCATTCCTGGTCTACTTTATGCAGGCCGGTTTTGCGCTGTGTGAGGCGGGCTTTACCCGCGCCAAAAACACCGGCAACATCCTGATGAAAAACATGATGGACTTCTGCATCGGCACACCGTGCTACTGGGTCATCGGCTTCGGCCTGATGTTCGGCGGCACAAGCGCGCTGATCGGCGGGTTCGATCCGTTCATTCAGGGCGATTACAGCCACCTGGGGCTTGATATCCCGCTGTGGGTGTACATCGTGTTCCAGACCGTGTTCTGTGCCACGGCAGCCACCATCGTGTCCGGCTCCATGGCCGAGCGCACCAACTTCAAGGCTTACTGCGTTTATTCCGCTGCCATTTCGCTGGTGGTCTACCCCATCTGCGGCCACTGGATGTGGGGCGGCGGCTGGCTGCAGAGCATGGGCTTCCATGATTTTGCAGGCTCTGCAGCAGTCCACAATGTGGGCGGTGTCATCGCTCTGCTGGGCGCATGGATGCTGGGTCCCCGCATCGGCAAGTACGACAAGAACGGCAAGCCTCACGCCATTCCCGGCCACAACCTGACCGCCGGTGCTCTGGGCGTGTTCATCCTGTGGTTCTGCTGGTTCGGCTTCAACGGCGGCTCTTCCCTGAGCCTTGCCACCGACGAGGCCATGACCCTGACGGGCCTTGTCTGCTTCAACACCAACCTGGCCGCTGCCGTTGCCACCTGTGTGACCATGATCTTCACCTGGCTGCGCTACGGCAAGCCCGATGTCTCCATGACCCTGAACGGCTCTCTGGCCGGTCTGGTCGCCATCACCGCAGGCTGCGACGCGGTCTCTCCCTTCGGTGCCTTCATCATCGGCTTCGTGGCCGGTATCCTTGTGGTCCTGAGCGTTGAATTCTTTGATAAGATCGCAAAGATCGATGACCCCGTGGGCGCTGTCTCCGTTCACTTTGCAAACGGCGTGTGGGGCACCATTGCTGTGGGCCTGTTCTCCAACGGCGGCGACGGCGTGGGCAAGGGCCTGTTCTACGGCGGCGGCTTTGCACAGCTGGGCACCCAGCTGCTGGGCCTTATCACCGTTGATGTGTACGTTGTGGTCGTGATGTTCATCATCTTCAAGATCATCGACAAGACCATCGGCCTGCGCGTCCCCGCTGAGGTGGAGATCGACGGCCTGGATATCCACGAGCACGGCCTGGCTTCCGCTTACGCCGGTTTCTCCATCTCCGATGCCAACGCCGCTGCCATGGTGCCCAACGAGAACACCGATCTGGGCGAGGATGATGCCTCCAAGGCAAGCGCCGTGCAGATGAACGCTGCCGTGCCTGTGGTCAAGGAGCCTGCCGTCATCCACGATGGCATCTACGACACCGGGATGCACAAAGTGTCCATCATTGCAAAGCTCTCCAAGTTCGATCAGCTCAAGACCGCGCTGAACGATCTGGGCGTGACCGGCATGACCGTGACCCAGGTGATGGGCTGCGGCATCCAGAAGGGCACCACCGAGAAATACCGCGGCGTGCCTGTGGACAGCACCCTGCTGCCCAAGATCAAGGTCGAGGTCATCGTTTCCAAGATCAGCGTGGACGCTGTGGTGGATGCCGCCAAGAAGGCCCTGTACACCGGCCACATCGGCGATGGCAAGATCTTTGTCTACAACGTGACCCGCGTGGTCAAGATCCGCACCGGCGAAGAGGACTTTGCCGCCCTGCAGGATGTGGAGTAACGCTCCGCACAATTTCAACCGCTGTCCCGCTTTGAAAGCGTGACGATATTTGTTCTCCTTGTTCTCCTTTTCCTTTTTCTGAAATCCATTCGGCAGAACCCCTGCTTCCTCCACACAAGGAAGCAGGGGTTTGTCGTTGTCACCACGATGTGAGCCTCCCTGCAATGGTTCCGGGTTGACATCCCTGTGCGGGCGTGTTATTTTGGAGTGTAAAATTTTCAGTTTTTTTGTATCAGGAGTTTCTATGAGCAACTTGAATGATTTTAACCGCGAGGCCAAAGCCGCCCTGTGGGTGGTCCTGCAATGGCTGCTGCTGGCCGTGCCCACGGGTCTGGTCTGCGGCGCAGTCGGCACAGCGTTCCACCTGAGCGTGGAGTACGTCACCGAGCTGCGGGCCGCGCAGAGCTGGCTGCTGCTCTGCCTGCCGCTGGCGGGCCTTGCCATCGTGGCACTCTACAAGGTCACAAAGTGCGAAGGCGTGGGCACCAACAATGTCATCCGCGCCGTGCAGAGCGGCGAGCCGGTCAGCCTGCTGCTGGTGCCCGCCATCTTTCTGGGCACGGTGCTCACCCACCTGTGCGGCGGTTCTGCCGGCCGCGAGGGTGCAGCCCTGCAGATGGGCGGCAGCATTGGCTGGAACGTGGGAAAACTGCTCCATCTGAGCGATTACGTCCGCCGCACCGCCACCATCAGCGGGATGGCAGCGTTCTTCTCCGCTCTGTTCGGCACCCCGCTGACCGCCGCCCTCTTCGCCATGATGGTGGAGGACGTGGGGCTGACGTTCACTTCGGCCTTTATGCCCGCGTTCACGTCGGCCCTCATTGCTTACGGCGTATCCCTGTTCTTCGGGATCGCCCCGACCAATTTTGTGCTCAATTCCATCCCGCACCTGACGCTGGAAACCGCGCTTCAGACCGCCCTGCTGGGCATTGCCTGCGCCGCCGTGACCCGGCTGTTCTGCTGGACGCTTCACACCCTAGAACACGGGATCCCCAAACGGATCCCGAATCCCTGGCTCCGGGCTTTTGCCGGCGGTGCAGCCGTGGTAGCGTTCTCGTATCTGTTCGGTGTCGGGCGGTACAACGGGGCCGGAATGGCCGTCATTGCCGATGCCGTGGAGCAGGGAGCCGCGCTGCCCTGGGATTTTCTGTGCAAGATCTTCCTGACCGCCCTGACCCTGGCAGTAGGCTTCAAGGGCGGCGAGGTGGTCCCAAGTTTCTACATCGGGGCGACCTTTGGCTGCATCGCCGGGCCATGGCTGGGCCTGCCCGCCGGGTTTGCCGGTGCCATCGGTCTGGTCTGCGTGTTCTGCGGAGCCACAAACGCCCTGATCCCCTCCATCCTGCTGGGATTCGAGCTGTTTGGCGGGCAGGGGCTGGAGCTTATTGCGCTGGGCTGCGGCGTGTGCTACATGCTCTCGGGCCACCACGGCCTCTACATCAGCCAAACCTTTGTCACCAACAAGCTGCGGCCGGAGTACGCCTCCCACAAGTGGCAGATCAAGCTGAAGAAAAAAGAAGAATGATTTTTCGCAGATTTTCGCCGCGGAGAGCTTGATTTTTTGCCGCCATCGTGCTACAATCAGCGTAGTTTCATCCTGACCAAAGCGATGATGCGGACAAACCGAAGCTCGTTTCCCATGACGCAGAGAGGGCTGCCCCGGATACCGGGTGCTGCAAGCAGCCTGCCGTGCATCGGGCTTCTACCACCGCAGAGCGCAGAGGAGAACCTCTGCCGGGTGCGCCCGTTACAGCACAGCGAGTGGCGTGTTCTCAAGGGCACGCAATTCGGGTGGAACCGTGGAACGCGTGAAATCTTCAGGCGCTTCATCCCGTAAATTTGAGCGGGATGGAGCGCTTTTTTGTTTTAACTTTCATCAAAAGGAGAACCACTATGAAGATCATCTACAAAGACGGCCATGTGGACGAGTGCCCGCAGGACCAGGAACTGCATGTTATCCGCCACACCGCTGCTCACATCATGGCGCAGGCCATCAAGCGCCTGTACCCCGAGGCTGACTTTGCCTTTGGCCCTGCCACCGAGAACGGCTTCTACTACGATGTCGATCTGGGCGACACCAAGCTCACCGATGACGATCTGGCCAACATCGAAAAAGAGATGCGCAAGATCTGCAAGGAAAATCTGGCCATCAAGCCCTTCATCCTGCCCCGTGACGAGGCTGTGAAGCTGATGGAGGAGCGCCAGGAGCACTACAAGATCGAGCACATGGCTGACCTGGCCGACGAGACCGAGTTCAGCTTCTTCCAGCAGGGCGAGTACGTTGACATGTGCATCGGACCCCACCTGACCTACACCAAGGCGCTGAAGGCCTTCAAGATCA
>ERZ1694689.692-NODE-692-length-10468-cov-5.625468_pt1 | contig 10468 bp, 9 predicted proteins | sample MGYA00581724_ERZ1694689 | MGnify/ENA primary metagenome ERZ1694689 (study PRJEB42213, sample SAMN07424469) | human gut metagenome | biome: ENVO:00009003; feature: ENVO:2100002; material: ENVO:00002003 | host: Homo sapiens | place: USA | collected 2014 ...
ATGATGAAGAACACGAGGAACTGTTTAATAAGTTGTGCAAAAAAATGCCCTATCTTGACGGCTATCACTTGTCACTTGCTTATCTCCTCACGATGGACGCTGTTTTGCGTAATCATATTGGCGCACTATATGACGTAAAAAAAGATGTTATTATTTTCGAGGGTTTGAACAAGCCTTTTCAGACAAGCACAAGCAGTAAAACAACACGTTTGGCATTCAACCTTTGGAACGGCACGGTTTATGACTCAGATCCACCCGAAACGTATATCGACAAGAATGGAGAAAAAGCATATATTCCGAGCAAGTATTATGCGCCCGACTATATCTTTAACTGCAACTATACGCCGTACTACTTTGAAGCAATCAAGATGAGATTCGAGATTTCCATGTAAATAATGAAGGTAATGATATGAAAGCTAAGAACTATTGTCCCGAATATGAAAAATACAAAACTATACGTCAGTGGGCGCTCTTAGGACAGCTGCCGAAAAAGGACGCTAAGGGCGTTGAACTTTGGGCGAATAAGAATTGCCAAGCTTCATATGTGTACTACAGCCCTGATGAGGTAGAGCCTGCAACAGAAAAAGAGTTGCAGGATTTTTTTCAGCCTGAGAGGGACAGAAAAAATAAGCTGGCAAGACTTAACCGCAAGTGGCATAAAGAAGCCGAAGAAAAGAAACGCCAAGAGGAGCAGAAAAAGATTTTTGATGAAGCTGTTAGAGCTGCTTTATCACCTTATCGAGATTTGATATGGAAATTAACCGAGAAAACAAAAGAGCTTTATCAAAAAAAAGAGTATCCACAAACAATAGTGATAGATACCGAAACCACAGGACTTGACCCTTTTCATGATGAGCTATTGCAGGTGTCTATCATTGACGAGGAGGGAAACGTTCTTTTTGACAGCTACTTCAAACCACTCAGGCACAAAGAATGGTCAAAAGCAGAAAGTGTTAATCATATCTCGCCTAAAATGGTAGCTGACGCACCATATATAAACGAGAAATCCGCTGAACTATATGCGATATTATCGCAGGCACATTGGATAATCGGCTATAACGTTGATTTTGATTTGAATTTTCTTGTGGGAAGCGATATCATAACAGATGAGGAGTGCAACGCCTTTCGTACTGAAGATGTGATGGTACAATTTGCTGAAATTTACGGTGAATACAGTGTGTATCATGAGAATTATAAATGGCAAAAACTCACAACAGCGGCGGCGTACTATGATTATGATTGGAACGTGAAAGGAATTGAAGCACATAATAGCCTTGCGGATTGTTTTGCAACATTGTTTGTTTATCATAAAATACTTAGTGAAGAATAGCAGATAATTGACACATGATGAATAATATGGTAGAATGGAGTGTGTGCGATGTTACTCAATACATCTCAGTTAAAAGAGCTGTATAACAGATATGACAAGAAAAATAGTTCACTCATATCGATACCATTCTCAGCAATATCTGATGAGCCGTTAAAATTTTATAAATGGTATGCAGCTCTATTTCAAATCGAACTAAACGTCAAAGCGTTTGCTGACGTTGACAGCAAACAGATCATAATATATAAAGGAACGAAAATGAAATACTATGCTACCATTTTAATACCCTACGAAAATCGAGAAGCCTACATTGACGCAGTGAATGAAATAAACCAAATCGTATCTTCCAATGGCTGTATCATTTTATTTGTATGTAATATTCCATATAACCTTGTTTCTTATCTTTCAATTGAAGCGAAACAAAATGAGGGACAGCTTATTGAAAACATTATCAAGAAATATGATTTGAGAAAAGAGTCATCGTTGGGGATTCACGAACTGTTCATGGAATTTTGCAACAGAAAATTCAATATGGCGACTATACCACCTAGTTTCAGCAAAGCAGATATAACGCAAATGTTCAATGACGCTTATTTCTTCTGTTCAAAATCAGATCTCACCAAGAAGGGATACAACTTTAATACTCATATTAGGAGGAAAAAAGTATTTATATCATACTGCCATGCTAACAAGGAATTGGTCTATGAAATAACAGAAGCCCTTGAATACAGCGGCATTGATCTTTGGATAGACAAAAAAGACATAAGCGTAGGTTCTCACCTGCTGGAATCAATCCTTGCAGGTATAGAAGAAAGTGATTTTGCCATTCTCTTTCTTAGTCATGCGACACTGTCATCAAATTACGGACAGTTGGAACTTAAAACAATAATGTCAGCGCTAACAAACAAGAAAAAAGGCTGGTACATAGTTAAAATAGACGATGTAGATGTAAATAACATCATGCCGTCATTAGGCGATTATAAATACTATGACCTAAGCAATGGAAATAAAACAGAGCTCATCAAGGATATCATCAATGCGATAAACGCTCAAAATTAAACAGCAATATTTGACATCACAAATCAATTGTGATATAATCTAGTTTGGAAAAGGTAAACTTAAACGGTAGGCGGTGTCCTCCCACACGGAATGGTCTGAATATTGTCAGCCGAAAGGCTCAGGCAAAATAGGATATTCGGGAGGTGATAGAATGGACTTAGCTTTCTTTGTCTTGACTATCGTGCTGATTATCGCTCTCAACGAGCTGATAAAAAGCATAAAAAAATAACCGCCCCTCTGCAAAAGTAGCGGTTATTTTTTAATAACAATTACATATGAGGTCAACCGTCTATGCGGTTTACCTTTTCTATATATAAGTATACATCACTTTAAGATATATGTCAAGTCTAAAAAGGAGGAAAACCATATGAAGAACACAATGAAAGCCATAGCCGCCCTGCTCATCAGTGCGACAATGATAAGCATAACCGCCTGCGGCAGCACAGACACCACATCATCAGCCCCTCCAAAGGCAACCACAACAGCTTCAAGCACAGAAGCTTCGGCAACTACCACAACGGAAGCCACACTGACCTCTCGGAGCGAGGAAACATCTCTTTCGGCTACCACAACATCATCAACAACGTCCGCAAGCACAAGCAGTGGTAAATCATCGACTACCACAAAGGGTGGCACAACCACAAAATCGAACAGCCCACAGGCTAGTAATGGCGGCACAGTAAATAATCAGAGCTACAGCCACAGCACCGCAAACAACGGCTCAGGCAACAACAGCTACAGCAATGACAATAACAACAGCTATCAGCCACAGCAGACGGAACGTCAGACAGAAAGACAGACAGAGCGTCAGACAACGACTACAAGACAGACAACAACGGCAAAGAAAACGCAAGCCCCGAAGCCAAAGCCGACTACAACTACAACGGCTAAGCCAAAGGTAAACCTTACTCAGAGTGATATAGACAGACTTCAGAAAGAATTGCAGGCATACAGCAATGAATTGGCAAGACCAAGAGTCGAGAAGATATACACAAATGGAGGTTATTCCTCGGCTGATGAGTATATGGCAGACCTTGCAGATGTAAACCTTAATACTGCTTCATGGACTTCTGGAGATAACATATACGCTCACGAAAAATACAATGATGTTCTCCAAAGTCTGAAAGAGGAGATTCAAGATGAATACAATTTTTATAGTGAAGAATATCTACACCAAAGTGTAATAATCATTCAAGCAGGAACAGATTATTATGGTCACTCCTGTTGGAACACATATTTGCTGAGAGCATAAAAACTGAATAAAGCGTTTAAGACGATTGATAAAAATTTCAATCGTCTTTTTTTATGCAAAAAAATAATATCCGCAAGGATTTGACATAGAGAAATAAATTGAAAGGGCGAGATAAAAATGAAGAAAAGTATCGTAAAAAGGATAGGCTCTTTACTCACAGTGCTTCTCCTTACAGCCTCAATCTTTTCAAATGGACTGGTTGCCTTTGCGGCTGACACAAAGCATACGCAGAGCAAGGTTCTTGATTGGAGCTATAACTTTGAGGGTTCAGGGCTAAAAAACGCCTATGACCCATTGACAGGTGGAAACACCAATGACGCATTCCGCTACAAGTGGGCGCAGGAGTTCTATTTCTGGAATGACGAAAGCGGAAACAATTGCTATTGTGTTCAGCTTGGTACTGAGCATGATAACAGCATTGAAATGAGTTCTGTATCATTTAATGATGATAAGATGAAACAATATTACAAGGACGGAAATCAGCGAAACTATTTAAAATCTGCTACAATATACGCTTACAAAGGTAAAACTAAGTATGGCTACAACGCAGATACTGAGAGAGTAGCTTCTCAAGCTATGATATGGACAGTATCAGGCGGTTTCTTTGACAGTTCATCAGAAAATCTCTCTTCGGACGAAAATACGATTTTGAACCGCATATATGCTCCTTCATCAGCAGACCATAAAAACCTTGTGGATTGCTACAAAAAGATGAAAGGTGATATACTTAGCCACTATAAAATTCCTGCTGGTGCAACAACTGCCGTAAGAACAGCCCCTACATACGAATTGAAGTATAACACATCAACAAAGAAATATGAGGGTACGATCAAGGCTGACAGCAGTATCTCACAGTTCGATTTTTCAAAAGTTGACGGAGTTACATTCAAAAAGGACGGAAGCAACATCAAGGTTTCCGCCAATGAAAACATCAAGGCAGGAACAAAAGCTGTCACTCTGACAAAGGCAAGAGCAAAGAACAGTGGCAAGATAGAGGAATGTGTTCCTCTGTTTTACAAGGGCAAAAATGATTCAGGCTCTCAGGCGAAAGTTGGATATATATCAGGCAAAGACCCTGTTAAGGCATATATCAAGCTTAAAATTGATATGCCTACAGGCAACGCTGACCTTGAAAAGAACTTCATTGATTTCTTCGGAAACGAGGAAACAAACGTTGCCGACAAGCTGAAAGCTGTTAAATTCAACCTTGTTATGAAGAACGGCGACAGCGATCTATTCATCAAGGCAACAGGCAGCGACGGCAAGTATACATTCAGCTCAACTGTTTCACAGGCTAACGCTACAGATATGACACTTGACGCTGACGGAAATATCCACGTTTCAGGTCTGCCGCAGGGCAGCTATTACTGGAAGGAAACAACTACAGCTAATGGCTATGCACTGAAAACCAAAACAGACGTAACTGTTGAGGCTGATAAAACAAGCAAAACAGTAGTAGATAATCAGAGAACATCTGTAGACAAGGGCGAGCTTGTTATCTACAAAACTGACGAAAGCGGCAAAAAATATCTCAGCGGAGCCAAGTTTGAGATAACAGCAGCCGAAGATATAGTAGTAAGCGGCGGCATAACGATACGCAAAAAGGGCGACATTATCGACACAGTTACAACCGATGAAAACGGAAAAGCTGTTATTACAAAGGACATCTATCAGGGCGCCTGAGGCTTATGGCGAATGCAAAAGAAAAGCCCTCTGTTATCGTTAATGATATGAAAGGCGAGCTGCTTGAACTGACCTATAAGGAATTTGCCAAAAACGGCTACAAGATAGTTACTCTTAACCTTATCGATACTGACCGTTCGGACTGTTGGAACCCTCTTCAGCTTATCATTGACGAGTACCTAACAGCTAAGCACGGCAACAATGACTTGTCGCAGACTTCAAAGCTCGTCAGCTCATTCGCTCACTGCCTTACAGACGATACCCAGAGCGAGGCTATATGGACAGACTCCGCAAGGTCGCTGCTCAGTGCCCTTATATACTATTTCTTAGATAAAGGCTACGAGAAAAATGATATGTCCTGCGTTAATATGTTCAGTATCACAACATTCTTTACCGAATTTGGAGTTTACAATACTGTTATCGAGGACGAAAGCGGTAACAAGAAAGAAGTCAACGCACTTGATGAACTTTTCAACGCACTGCCGGTGGGCTGTCTTGCAAGAACATCTTACTCTACGTCAAAGTTCTCCCAGGGTGATACACGTTCTTCAATATACACTGTTCTCTCCGCAGACCTTGAGATATTCATGACGGATATGGGCGTTCAAAAGCTGACATCTAAAAATGAAATAAACTTTGCTGACCTTATCAATGAAGATCAGCCTTGCATTATATATATGCTCGTTCCTTATGAGGAAAAATCACGATACGTTATCGCCTCGATGTTCGCAGATCAGTCATTTTTGTACCTCGCAAAACAGGCAAGAAAGTATCAGGGCGGAAAGCTGCCAAGGAAAATAGAGTATATGTATGACGAATTTGGACAAATGACTAAGCTGCCTGACCTCAGCAGTAAGATGAATGCCTCACCCGGAGCTAACATTCTTTTCAATCTATTTCTTCAGGACTACGGACAGCTTAAGAAATATGAAAAAGAAGAAGAAGGCATCAAAGGCGGCTGTAACATTCAGATATACATATTATCTCTTAATGGTAATACAAACAAAGCATTTTCTGAAATGATAGGAAATGAAACAGTAAACTATTTGACCTTCAGCGGAAGCCTGTATGGATTTTTAGATCACCAAGGTGAACGAGTTGACAGCAAGGCGCTGCTCGATACAACACAGCTCTCAAAGCTGCCATTCGGCACTGCTATTGTCAAAAAAATGCGATGTGAACCAATAAAGACCAATATTACGCCATATCATCTGCTACCTAACAAAATGCCACGCATACCTATAGACGAGCTGCCGATAAAATCTCGCAACATTGACCTTTCCGCAGCAATGTATCCATATGACGAGCTTTGGGACAGTCTGGGCGTAATAGGTTATCAATACAGATTAGACAGCCTCAAAAAGACTGCTGAACGTGCTATGAATGACTACTATATGCAGCTAGGCAAGATAGACCAAATAAAGTCAGACGGCAGCACTGTGTCCGAAAGTATGTATAAGGCTGCACTTGAACTTGAGAAAAATGCCGGTGCGGCTCAACGGCAAGTCATAGAATATCAGCAACAGGTACAAAAGCTCAATGAGTTTCGTGCAAACGAGGCACGAAAGATCTTTGCAGAGGCATATGGAACAAGCGGCTCAAACGAAGAAGATGATTACACCGATCAGGACGAGCTCTATTTCCCAGGAGAATACCCGGACGATGGTCCGTATGTCGATATCACCGCCCTGCTATATAAGATCAACGGACTTGTAGGAAGCGAGCTTGGAGGATTTCTTTCAGATCAGAACTATGCCGCTGCAAGGGGCTACATAAAGAAAATACAGAAACGTCCTGATATACGCAGCAATTTTGTTGCCGATGAATGGGCGGCACTGGAACAATACATTAACAATGAGGAATTGAAAAATGCGAATACCTAACAGCTTTGTTACACGTTTTACACAGGCATCAGACTTGAAACTTGCCTGTGTATTCTATAGTCTTATCCACAAGAATACAAAAAGAAATCTGCTTGGCTATGAGATCACAGTCAAGCAGACAACTCTTGTGTCACTATGCGGCTTTTCGGTATCCACTGTTAAGCGTGCGGCAAGCTCACTGCTCAAGAGTGGATTTATCAAGTCCCAGAAGCGCCAAACAAATGCTCCTGGAAAGCTTGGCACATATACATACACTATTGAAGCCGTATCTACAGCTTCTAAATATTTCACCATGGATAAAAAGCTTATGAGCAGATTGAATGGAAATGAATTCAGAGTGTATATAATGTGCTGTAAGCTGGCTGACAGCTCGCACATGAGCTTTTTCCAAAGCTATAATGATTTATCTCAGCTCCTAGGCATGAACCGTCAGGACGTTCTCAGGACGATAGAGAAACTTGTAAAGGGTAAGTTCATTCGTAAGAAAAAAATCAGAACTCGTGCAGGTGATTTCACCGACAATACATACATCATTTGCATATTTGTGCATCACCACAAAATAAAAAAAGCCTCCCACCGCTCAAGCAGGAGGCAGAGCATTCATTGCTTTACAATGAACACACCCATTAAAAACACAAGTTCATTGTATAACAAAAGTTCGGCTTTGTCAATAGGTTTTAAGAAAAAAATGCGGCTTTTAGAGATTTTTTTCTTAAAAAGGGGTAGTGGGTAAAATGAACTGTCTATAACTAACCCATTCTTGATTATCTGTCTGAAATCAAATAATTGATTTTGGTTTATATACTTAGTTATTATCAAAGTTATTAAAGTGTGTTTTTGTTTTTTATGTGAAATTCGCTTTTTCTTTCAGACAGATATCAATTCAAGCTGTCAAAATGCCTGTTTTTGTAATATAATTAATTTATTATATCAAAAAAGGGGATCATTATGACTATCGAAGAACTAATTGACGAAAAAACAAAACTTGAAAAACTTGTGATACAGCTTGCAGGAGAAAACCAACAGCTTAAAAACAAGTTGTCGGCTAAAAAAGCTAGTGACACTCCGTTCGCCGATCTGCTTGAAACGTGGCTGCACAACAAAAAAATGTCTGTAAAAGCCAACACATATGAAGCTTACTGCACCCAGGTCAATCACCACATTGTGCCGTATTTTCGCAGCAAGGGTACAATGCTTTCTCAGCTCACGCCAGCAGTGCTTGAAGAATATTATTTCACAAAGCTTCAATCAGGCTTATCAGGCTCAACCATCAGGAAACATCATTCAAACATCAAGATGGCGCTGAAATTTGCCGTAAAGAACGGATTGACAGACCACAATGCAGCCTTGCTTGCGGAGCTTCCCTGCACTGACCGTTACTGTGGAAATTTCATAAGTACAGATCAATTTGAGATAATTCTTAACAAGGTCAAAAATACTGACCTCTACACGCCTGTGTTTCTAGCAGGAACTATGGGACTCAGACGCAGCGAGGTTCTGGGACTGCGTTGGTCAGACATAAACTTTGAAACGCAGACTATGTGCATACAGCATACTGTAGTCAAATGCATTAAAGATCACAAGATAACTTTGGTGTTTTCAGACTTTCCAAAAACCAGAGCAAGCCGCAGAACCTTGCCTCTCCCCTCAGGCGTGCTCAGATACCTCAAGGAACTTAGGCGCAGGCAGTGCGATAATTACACGGCTCATCGTGACAAGTATTCACGAGAATATCTTAAATACATATGCGTTGACGATATGGGGCTGATCGTCAAGCCCGACGATCTGTCTGTTGGTTTCGGCAGGATAATGGCAGAAATGAATTTTCACTGCCGTTTCCACGATCTTCGCCATACCTGTGCCTCACTGCTTGTTCAGCACGGCGTTGAGCTAAAGTCCGTGTCGGTCTGGCTCGGTCACAGCAGCATAGCTGTCACCAGCGATATATACACGCACCTTACATATCGTGAAAAGCTGAAAGTCGCTGAAACGATCGATGAATATATGAAAGATGTCAATGTGTCACCGTGACACATTAGATAAGCGGCTTAGTTTTAATACGTGTTGACAAAACACGTACAATGTGATATGATAATTATAGGATATATTCAATATCGAAAGAAGAATAATATGACAAATTTCAATGATTTTCTTAATGCACAACTAACTGATCCTGAGCTTAAGGCAGAATATAATTCTATAGAGCCTGAATTTGCAGTAGTTCAAGCGTTAATTGACGTCCGTAAAAAGAAAGGTATAACTCAGCAGCAACTTGCCCACCTTTCAGGTATTGCACAAGGTGATATAAGCAAAATTGAAAATGGAAATGCAAACCCGTCTATAAAAACACTTCAAAGGCTTGCCGCTGCTATGGATAAAAAACTTAAAATTGAATTTGTATAAAATAAAAATCCTTGGTGTGTCACAATGACACACTGTCTAGTGACACAAAAACGGAGTGATTTTAATGTCCAAAAATAAACTTGTTTCTCCTGTTCTCAAATGGGTGGGAGGAAAAAGGCAGCTGTTGCCCTCTATAAAGCTCATGCTACCTAAAAGGATAACCTCGTATTGTGAGCCTTTTGTTGGTGGCGGTGCTGTTTTGTTTGATCTGCAGCCTAAAAAAGCAATAGTCAACGACATTAACATCGATCTCATTCATGTATATACTGTTATAAGAGATGATGTTGACGCTCTTATCGAAATACTTGAAACCTATCCGAATGAGGAAAGTTTCTACTATGAGCTTCGTAATATTGATCGTGATAAATCAAAATACGATAGGCTTAGTGACATCGAAAAAGCGGCAAGGGTTATTTTTCTCAATAAAACTTGTTATAATGGTTTATATCGTGTAAACAATGCAGGAGAATTTAATAGTCCTTTTGGAAAATACAAAAATCCAAATATCGTTAATGCTCCTGTTTTGAAAGCCGTAAGTAATTATTTTAACTCTGCTGAGATAACATTCAGTTCAAACGATTTTGCATTATCACTTGAACAAGTACGGAGAGGAACGTTCGTATATCTTGATCCGCCATATGATCCAATATCAGATACCTCTAGCTTTACTGGTTATTCAAAAGGCGGTTTTAGCAGAGAACAGCAGATTAAACTTCGTGAGTGCTGTGATATGCTTAATGAACGTGGTGTAAAATTCATGTTGTCAAATTCTTCAACTGAATTTATAAGAGAACAATATTCTGATTATCATATAACCTGTCTCTTATACACATCTCCGAGCCCACGAGACACTCGCTAATC
>ERZ1694689.693-NODE-693-length-10467-cov-7.104687_pt1 | contig 10467 bp, 8 predicted proteins | sample MGYA00581724_ERZ1694689 | MGnify/ENA primary metagenome ERZ1694689 (study PRJEB42213, sample SAMN07424469) | human gut metagenome | biome: ENVO:00009003; feature: ENVO:2100002; material: ENVO:00002003 | host: Homo sapiens | place: USA | collected 2014 ...
CGTTTTTATTCCACCAGCAAAGCTGGTGGTTGTCGCTCGCTCAAGCTACCCAAAAGAATGCCCGCCCACCTGTGGAAAACCACGGTGGGCGGGCATTTTGCGTTTTATTGTTCGTGCCGCTGTAAAAGCATTCAGAGGGCGGCGGTCTGGGGTACCAGCCGGAAGAGCATTACGGGCAGCGCGCTGTTTGCAAAATCCAGCGTATAGATGAGCTTTCCGCGCTCTGTTTCAAACGGCATCTCCGTCTGTGTGCCGTCCGGGGCAATGCGCACAAGCTTTTTGCCTTCCAGCAATCCGGCGGGCAGCGCGAGCCTTACCCGACCGGTGGGCTGCGTCAGGCTGCCTGCGGTTTCAAAGGCCACGCTCAGGTATTCCCCATTCGTCCGTGCGGTCACATCCTCCGCAGAAAGACTGCCGCTGTTAGCCCACGCCGTTGCGGCTTCGATCTTTTCCAGCTGCGCGGCGTTTTCTGCCTGCCCGCACACGGGGCAGAAGGTCAGAGCTTCGCCTTCCGCAGTGCGGAAAGTAAACTTCCGGCAATCCGTGCTGCCAGTGTGCGCACAGCCCTGCCGCAGACAATCGGCGCTCTGAGAGCCGGTTCCGTTCGGGGACCATGCACCGAACTGGTGCCCCAGCTGATCGGTCGGGTCTGCGGTGTAGCTGTCTTTGCAGCGGCTGCAGGTAAAAACAGTATAGCCGTCTGCTTCACAGGTGGGGGCTACGGTAACAGCCTGATAATCATGGTTCAGCGCGGGCAGCTCCGCGTAGGTGGTATAGTCGCAGCGGGAGCAGGTTTCGTAAGCGTTCCAGCCCTTTTCCGTACAGGTGGGGGCTTTTGCTGCGTGCTGCTTCAAATCATGGTTCAGTGCGGGCTGCTCCGCATAGGTGGTATAGTTGCAACGGGAGCAGGTGTCGTAAGCGTTCCAGCCGGGTTTCGTACAGGTGGCGGCTTTCGCTTCGTGAGGCACCAAATCATGGTTCAGTGCGGGCACCTCTGCATAGGTGTTATAGTCGCAGCGGGAACAGGTTTTGTAAGCATCCCAGCCGATTTCCTTACAGGTGGCGGGTTTTGCTTGGTGGTACACAAAATCATGTTTCAGTGCGGGGATTTCTCGATAAGTGGTATAGTTGCAGCCGGAGCGGGAACAGGTGTCGTAAGCATCCCAGCCGATTTCCGTACAGGTAGGGGCTTTTGCTGCGTGCTGCTCCAAATCATGGTTCAGTGCGGGCAGCTCCTGATAGGTGGTGGTATAGTTACAACGGGAGCAGGCTTCGTAAGCGTTCCAGCCGATTTCCGTACAGCTGGGGGCTTTTGCATCGTGATGCACCAAATCGTGATTATTTGGGTCTTTTTCGCCGTATTCCGCGCCGCATTTTTCGCAGGTTTTGCCTTTGGTGCAGGTGGGCGTTTCGGTACCGCCGGTATGTACCTTTAAATACGAAACATTGCCATCCTTGTGGCAGTTCTGGCATTCAGTTACATAAACCCTATGACTGTTCAAATCATATTTTCTGTATCCGAGGATCTCACGTGTCTCCGTACTCCCACAGTTTTTGCAGCGCACCGTGGTTGTTTCTGCCGCCGCTTTTAACACGATCCCCGGTATCAGGCACACCATTGCCAGCACCGTCAAACACCGAATCAGCCATTTTTTCATATTGCTCCCTCCTTGTCATCAAACCTTGTTATCCTTTCAGATCAAACTGCACGGACAGCGATGCAAGCACGGCATCTACCACCTTCCGCGCCTCGGCAAGCATATCGATCTCCGCCACAAAAGCGATGACCTGCTCGCGCTCCTGCGCGGGGACCTGCAGCGCACTCAGGCTCATGCTCAGGAACCGCCGTATTTTGCGCTCCAGCGTAAAGTAGGGGTCACACCGCCGTGCCATGTAGCCGCGCATCATGCCAGCCGTGCCCAGCTCCATCTCGTAGAAATCACACTCGGCGCACCCGGGCAGATACGCGCTGAACGCCGCCTGCAGCTCCGCCGTGGTGCTGCGGTGGATGATCTCCGCCGTGGCGGGGAAGGTGTACGCTTCCACATAGATATCCCGCAGATTCTCGCTTAACTCGCTCAGCGCCAACTGCAAAGCCGTTTCCACCGCGTAGAGGTACACCGGCGAGGGGGCGTTTGCCGCCAGCGGCCTTACCGCGCCGAACTGCCTGCTGAACATCATGCCGATCAGCTCGGTCAGCACACCGTCCTTGGTGCGGAAAATATTCTGGAACGACCCGGCGGAAACATCTGCTTCCTTTAAAATTTCTGCAACCTTGGTGTTCGTGTAGCCTTTTTCCAGAAAAAGCCGGACACAGGCGGTCAGGATCCGCCGTTTTGCTTCTTTGCTGTCGTATCTGCGCGCCATTGGGAATCATCCTTTTCTATGATTGGTTTCTGACCCAATTATATATTGATTTGAGAATTGCGTCAAGTAAACTTTTAAGGGCGTATTTTGGGCAGTTTGACGAGGGAGAGCTTTCTGCGGGTGCGCATCCGGGCAAAACAAAGCGCAATGGACCTTGCTGTTATCCGCTGCCGCAGCCAGACAGTTCGCGGCAGCAAAAAAGAGGCCACCGATCGGGGCGACCTCTTTTCAGCGTATTTTCAGCGTAAATCCCGCAGCAGCCCTGCCTGCGGGTCGGTAAGCTTGCCGTAAGGGGTGGGGCGAGCTTTGCGGTACTCCCGGTACCCACCATCTCCATGACGGCTCTTTTGGAGTTGCTCTTTGCGTAAGATTGCAAGATAAATCTTATTTCTGACAGAAAGAGCCGAACCCGTGCAACGAGTCCGGCTCTTTCTGTGCTTTGGTTGGATCTTAAGCAAAGTTATGGTAAATGAAGAAGTTGGCTTTGGGATTTTACAGCAGGCTCAGTGCTTCCTCGTCTGCCACAAGGATGCAGTCCGGATGCAGCTGCAGGATGCTGCCGGGGCAGGCAGGGGTCACAGGGCCGGTCACGGCGTCCTTGACGGCCTGTGCCTTGGCTTTACCGTTGGCTACCACCAGCACCTTGCGTGCCTGCATGATGGTCTTGATGCCCATGGTGTATGCCTGTTTGGGGACAAGGTTCTCGTTGCCGTCAAAGAAGCGCTTGTTGGCTTCGATGGTAGTGGGCGCAAGGTCGATGCAGTGGGTCTCCAGCTCAAAGGCTTCGCCCGGCTCATTGAAGCCGATATGACCATTGGGGCCGATGCCCAGCAGCTGCAGGTCGATGCCGCCCAGCTTGTGGATGATACCGTTGTAGCGGGCACACTCGGCGGCGGTGTCCAGATTGGTGCCATCCGGCAGGTTGGTCTTGGCCGGGTCGATATTCACCTTGCTGAACAGGTTCTCGTTCATGAAATACCAGTAGCTCTGGGGGTGCTCCTTGGGCAGGCCGCGGTACTCATCCAGATTGACAGTAGTGACCTCGGAGAAATCCAAATCGCCTTTGTTGTACCAGTCCACCAGTTGGGCATAAGTGCCCACCGGGGTGCCGCCGGTGGCAAGACCCAGTACACAGTCCGGCTTCATGATGACCTGTGCGGAGATGATGTTGGCCGCTTTGCGGGACATGTCCTGATAATCTTTTGCGCGGATGATCTTCATAATAATACTCCTTTTATAGTACTGTTACGCCTGCGTTCCGGCAGGCCTGTAAAAATTCTACGGGCAGCTTTCCGTCCGAGATCACAATATCAATATCGGACAGCTCACAGATGTGGAACGTGCTTTTCAGTCCGATCTTGGAGGAATCCAGCAGCACGGCTTTCTGCTCACAGCGGCGGAGCACGGTCTGCTTGAGCCGTGCTTCATCCTCCACGCCGCAGGTAAAACCGGTTTCCGGGCTGTAACTGGTCACGCCCAGCAGCAGCAGATCAAAGTTGATGCCCTCCATCGTCTGGATACTCTGTGCACCGCAGACGCTCATGCTGAACCGGTTCAGGCTGCCGCCCGGCAGGGACACATGGGGCTTTTCCAGCTTTGCCAGCTCCATGGCGCAGCTCAGGCCGCTGGTGTAGATGAGCATGGGCTGATCCGGGATGCACCGGGCCACTGCTGTGGCGGTGCTGCCGGAATCCAGAAACAGGGTGGTGTTGGGGCGCAGCAGAGCAGTGGCTTTTTCGGCAATGATCTGCTTTGCTTCGGCATTGCGGGCGGAACGGCGGCTCAGCAGGTCGTCTGTACCTACCACCTGCTCCACCGACTTGACACCGCCATGCACCCGCACCACACGGCGGGCTTCATCCAGTGCTTTCAGGTCGGTGCGCAGGGTCATTTCCGAAACGGAAGGGAAAGCTTCCTTGAGCTGGGCAAAGCTAATGCTGCCTTTGCGGTTCACCAGCTCCACGATCTGATTGCGGCGTTGTTCCATGGGGGATTCCTCCTGTCTGCGTTTGTCCTGTCCCATGGCACGTTCTGCTTAGTCCTCCGGGTTGAAGTTTGCCAGCAGATATTCCTCTGCTTCCGGGCACCACAGGCCGTTGTGGGCATCCACGATGTCAGCCAGTGCGGTATAGCGGGGGTCGTTGTCCTGTTCGCCCTTGGCACGCAGATCGGTCAGGGCGATGAGGGGCATGGTCAGGTGGGTGTAGATCAGCTTTTTGCCGCCGGGGATCTTGGGCAGGTTGAGGGTGGTCTCGGCAGCGGCGTTCAGACCGCCGATGTGGGTGACCATCACAGCCGGATCGATGCGCTTAGCGGCGGTCAGTTCCAGCGACTCGATCATGTCGGCGGTATTACCGCCGGTGGTGCCCATAACATGGGTAGAATTGTAGTGCACATCGTAGAAGTTCATCTTGGCGCTGAACTGCTTGTCGGTGGGGCCTGCAAAGAAGTTCAGGCAGCCGTCACGACCCAGCACAGCACTGGACAGCTCCACCACCGGCGCGATGGGGGCGTAGCAGAACACATCATCAAAGCCGGTACCGCCGGTCAGCTCCCGCAGCTCGGCAGCGGGGTCTGCCATGTTGGCGGTGTTGACGAAGTACAGGTCGATGCCGTCCTTCTCCTTGACCTCCTTCGGGGGGAAGAGGGACTCCGCACGGGCCAGACGATCCTCGTTGATATCGGTGACCACCACCATGCCGGGGCGCACATCACGGTGCAGTGCGTAGGTCAGAGCACCCAGACCCATGGGGCCTGCACCGGCCAGAATCGCCAGCTTGCCACCCTTCTTGATGCCCATATCGTGATGGTACACACCCATCTTGGTGTGGTAGGCGGCGTTGAAAGCACCGATGGAGCAGCTCATAGGCTCGGCCAGAGAAGCCTCGTAGTAAGCACGGCCCTTGTACTCCAGCAGGCAGCCCAGTTCCATGACCTCGGCAGGGATGATGCAGTAGGTGGCATCGCCGCCGAAGAACTCGTAGGAGTAGCCGGGGCTCCACATGGTGCCCTTGTAGTTCAGGGCGGGCTGCAGGGTGAACTTCATGCCGGGCTTGAACTTGTCCTGATGCGCCTTGCCCACCTTGACGATATCACCGGCGAACTCGTGACCCATGATGGCGGGGTGCTCGGCTACATCCGGATGCACACGCTTGTGAGCAGTGCCTCCATCAGCCGGGGCGTTTCGATCAGCTGCCCGCTGACATTCTGCATGACCTCCACCGGGACGCCGTTCCCGTCATCCGGGGCCAGCAGCACCAGTGCCCCCAGCACGATGCGCCCCGGCTCATAGACCGGCGGCTGTGCCTGCAGATAGCCCAAGCGGCAGTCCTTTACCGCACTTGTCCTGCAATGGAGCAGCAGGGCATACAGGGGTTTGATGTAGGTATCGCCCAGCGTTTCACGGCGGCGAAGCTGCTGCTCCACCAGCCGGGCGTCCGCTTCCTGCGGGCAGAACAGCTGCGCCGCTGCATGGATGAGGGCAGCGCGGCTGCCGGGAGCCTTGACGGGCTGGATGGTCAGATATTCCAGCAGCCCGGTCATGGACCGGGTCAGGCGCGCATAATACTGCAGCTTAGAGCCTGCACAGGCTGTATCCTGCACGGGCTGCACCGCCGGTTCCGGTTCTGCGCGGTTCTGGCTGTACCGCGTGATAGCGTCCTTCAGCACGGCACGATCCGGTTCCAGCAGGGAAGGGCTGATGCACACCGCCGGGTAATCCAGTTCCAGCGGCACGGTGGAGATAATGAAGTCGATTTTTCTCCGACGCAGGTCGGCAGTGTTCAGCTCCCGCACCGAGCAGCACCCCTCCACCTGCAAAGAGGGAAACTCGTTTCCCAGCCGGGAAGTCAGAAAGCGGCTGGAGCCCATGCCCAGCGGACAGGCCACTACCACCCGCAGCCGCAGCCGGAACATGGCATTCTGTTCCAGCACTGCGCCAAAGTGCATGGCAAGGTAGGCCGCTTCGTCGTCCGAGATGGCGGGCAGAACGAATTGCTGCTGCACCGCATCACAGGCGGCGCGGGTGGCTTTCCACAGGCCGGGGTAGGCGGTGCGGATGGTGTCCAGCTGGGGGTTTTCGGTACGAATGTTCTGCTCCACCCGCAGCAGCATGGGGCGCAGGTGGCAGTACAGGTCATCCCGCAGGGAGGTGTAACCGGAAAGGTCTGTGTGCAGCGCCTTTTCCATTTCCCGGATAAGGGCGGCTTCCAGATTCCGCAGTTCCATCTCCTGCGCACTGCCCCAAGGATCCTCTGCGCCCAGATAAGCAGCGAGATAAAGTTCCAGATACTGCGCTTCCTCAGGCGGCAGGGTCAGCCCGAAGGCGCGGTTCAGCGCCGCCACCAGCCGGGCAGCATGATTGCCCGCCGGGCGCAGCCCTCTGGGGGCGCTGCCCTTGTCGCCGCCCTGCCGCAGCTGCTGAATGGTCAGGGTGCAATGGATCGCCAGCGCCAGAAAGCCTGCATCCGGCAGATGGAGCTGTTCTTCCTGTTCAAACTGCTGCAAAGCCGCCCAGACCTTTTCGGCCGTTTTTGTATCCAGCAGGGTCGAGAAGATCTCGTTTTCCGGCATCCGTCCGCAGAGCACCTCTGCCAGTTCCTTTTCCGGCATACTGCTGCGCAACAGGGCAGACACCACCCTCCGGTAGGAAGAAGCATCCCCCTGCAGCCAGACCCCCACGCCGGGGCGGCGGAACATCTCCACCCGGTAGGGGTGTAGCTTGGTCTCAAGTTCATCCAAGTCTGCAGACAGCGTGCTTTCCGAAACGCCAAGCGCCCGTGCCAGTACCGCTGTTTTGCAGGGCTCCTGCTCGCTGAGCAGCCTTGTCAAAAGCTGCTGCCGCCGCTCTGCGCGGGAAAGTTCTTTCCTGTCGCCGCTGTTCAGCTGGGTGCGCAGTGCGTCTCGCCGCTCCGGCGCTTCATCCAGCAGCAGACCCTTGCCGGGATTCCGCACAAAATGCGCCCCGGCAGCCTGCATCCACTGCTCCACAGCGGGCAGCTCCCGCAGCACGGTGCGGCGGCTGACCCCGATGCTTTCAGCCAGCGCCGCCGCCGTCACCCAGCCCTGCGGAAGGCTGAGCAGCTGCTCGATCAGCTTCCGTGCATTTGCCGACAGTTCCTCACGATACACCGCACCCATGTTGCTTCTCTCCTTTTCCCAAAAGTTACCCATTGCTTCTATTGTAGCATAGTGCCACCCCGTCTGCCAGCCCCCAACGCAGAAAAGAAGTTGTGTGTTTTTTGTCACCATTGCCCGGTGACAAAAGCTTCCTTGTTCCCGTCTTGTATCCCGGCGCATCAGCAAATATGCACAAATCACCCGCGCATCCATTGGAAATGTTGCCGTATCAGCCCACTGGTGTCACCATCCTCCGGTGACAACCCCACCGCTTGTCACCATTGAAATCCGGCGCAGTATCGGCTAGAATAGTGCCAGAACGAAACGAAAGCTCCTCCGAACAACCGTCCGCAGGCCGCAGCTCCCATGCCACAGGAGCTGCACCGCCTGCCTTTCAAGTGAAAAAGGAGAGCTACAAATGAAAAACGCTGTTTCCCGCTTTGGCAAGTTCCTCAGCGGCATGGTCATGCCGAATATCGGCGCATTCATCGCGTGGGGCTTCCTCACTGCTCTGTTCATTGAAGCGGGCTGGTTCCCCAACGAAAAGCTGGCCAGCATGGTCTCCCCGATGCTGACCTACCTGCTGCCCATCCTCATTGCAGGGCAGGGCGGCAAGATGATTGCAGGCGACCGTGGCCGCGTCATCGCCGCCATCGCCGTGGTGGGCTGCATCTGCGGCTCGGACTACACCATGCTGATGGGCGCCATGGTCATGGGTCCTCTGGCCGGCTGGGTCATCAAGCAGTTCGATAAGAAGGTGGAAGGCCATATCCCCGCCGGTTTCGAGATGCTGGTCAACAACTTCTCCATCGGCATTCTGGGTATGCTGCTGGCCATCCTCGGCTACTACGTCATCGGCCCGTTCATGACTGCCATCCTCACCGTGCTGACCGCCGGTGTGGACTTCCTTGTGGCGCACAGCCTGCTGCCGCTGGTGTCCATCTTTATTGAGCCTGCAAAGGTATTGTTCCTGAACAACGCCATCAACCACGGCATCTTCAGCCCCATCGGTGCAAGTCAGGCTGCTGAGACCGGTCGTTCCATCATGTATATGCTGGAAGCCAACCCCGGTCCCGGTCTTGGTGTCCTGCTGGCCTACTGCTTCTTCTGCAAGGACGACACCACCCGCCAGTCCGCTCCCGGAGCTGTGATCATCCACCTGCTGGGCGGCATCCACGAGATCTACTTCCCCTACATCCTGATGAATCCCGTGATCATCATCGCCCCCATCGTGGGCAACTTCTGTGCCATCCTGTTCTACTCTATGACCGGTGCAGGTCTGTCCGGTCCTGCTTCTCCCGGTTCCATCATCGCCTACATGGCAATGGCTCCCCGGGATTCCATTCTCACCGTTCTGCTGGGCGTTGTCATCGCCGGTGCTGTTTCCTTTGTTCTGTCCTCGGTCATTCTGAAAGCGACCTCCGGTCACACCAAGAGCCTGACCGACGCCCAGAACGAAATGAAGGAGATGAAGGCACAGGCTAAGGGCGAGATCCCCGAGCCTACTGCCGTAAATGTCGGCCAGATCCGCAAGATCGTCTTTGCCTGCGATGCCGGTATGGGTTCCAGCGCCATGGGTGCTACCAAGTTCCACAACCGCATTAAGGCGGAGCGCCCCGACTTGACCGTGACCAACTCCAGCGTGGATACCATCCCCGCCGACGCGGACGTAGTGGTCTGCCAGCGCGTTCTGGCTGACCGCGCCGCCAAGTGCGCCCCGCAGGCACAGCTTGTTACATTGGATAACTTCCTTGCAGATCCGCATCTGGACGCATTGTACAACGCACTGACCTCCACTTCCCCGGCACTGGATGCCAAGGCCGAAGCTGCCGCCAACGAGGAGATCGTATCCGACCTGCGCAATGCAGCCGTAGCCCCTCTGGCGGCTGCCGTGACCGAGGCTTCCAAAGCCAACGGTTCCGTGATGAAGATCCAGGCGGAGGACATCCAGCTGGGTCTGCCCTCCGTCACCAAGGAGGAGGCCATCCGTGCCGCCGGTGCGCTGCTGGCAAAGCGGGGCTATGTGGATGACAGTTACGCCGATGCCATGGTGGAGCGCGAAAAGCTGGTGAGCACCTACATGGGCATGGGCGTAGCCATTCCCCACGGCACCAGCCAGAAGAAGGGCACCGTTAAAAAGTCCGGCGTTGTCCTGCTGCAATATCCGCAGGGCGTGGACTTCGGCGATGAAAAAGCCTACCTCGTGTTCGGCATTGCCGGTGTCGGCAACGACCATCTTGACCTGCTGGGCAATGTCTGCGAGATCCTTGAAGACGAGGATGCGCTGGAACAGCTCAAGACCACTTCCGATATGAACTATGTGCTGGAGCACTTACAATAACGATTCCAAAAAGGAGAGATTTTTATGAAGAGCATCGATATCACCATTCAGGACAAAGAAGGTCTGCACGCCCGTCCCGCCGGTATCCTGAGCAAAGCTGCCAAAGGCTTTGAGAGCAAAGTCACTATGACTAAGAACGGCAAAGTCGCCGACATGAAGAAGATCTTTGCCGTAATGGGTCTGGCCGTGAAGTGCGGCGAGACCGTGACCATCGCCGCCGATGGCCCGGACGAGGATGCCGCCATCGAAGAATTGACCAAGCTGTGCAAGGACGCATGACTTCTCCCTCCGTCTATGACCATTCTGCATAAATACTGCTGACGCAAAACCGCTCCGGGCAGAACGTTCGGAGCGGTTTTACTGTCAGTATGCGTTTTTCATCACCGTGTTTTCCAGAAAGCTGAAAAACACATCGTATTCATTTGGGGTCAGCATTTTGGGAGAACTCATGATCACAAGATCATGCCCGTGGTTTCCCACATGATAGGGTGGATGAGTGTGAGAATAGGGGTTTTCCAAAACCCTCTTGACGAATTTCACATACAGTAGTATTTTTCCTGTAAATCCCACCGTCTTTGTGGATTGGTTTGAAACCACCCACAAAATGTGGTCGTGTTCATTTTGAACACAGGCACAGAAAG
>ERZ1694689.701-NODE-701-length-10356-cov-7.049607_pt1 | contig 10356 bp, 10 predicted proteins | sample MGYA00581724_ERZ1694689 | MGnify/ENA primary metagenome ERZ1694689 (study PRJEB42213, sample SAMN07424469) | human gut metagenome | biome: ENVO:00009003; feature: ENVO:2100002; material: ENVO:00002003 | host: Homo sapiens | place: USA | collected 2014 ...
TCGACTAGTCGTCGGCAGCGTCAGATGTGTATAAGAGACAGCGAATCTCCTGCTCCTACCGAATTTTTCACAACACCATGCGGTGCCTCACTGGTAAATACGCTGCCATCACTGCCAACAAATACAGCGCCTTCCCCTGCCATGGAAACAATGACATTCTGTGCTCCCTTTTTCTGCAATTCCTTTGCATATACAACCGCTTTTTCTTTACTGTCAATCATGATATCAAAAATTTCCGAAAGCTCGTGATTATTTGGCTTTATCACGAATGGATGATACGCAAGCACATTCATCAAAAGATCCTTTGTCGCATCCACAGCAATTTTAATCCGCTTGCTCTGAAGCCTTGACATGATATCTCTGTAAATCGACTGCGGCATTCCGGAAGGTATGCTTCCCGCAAGAACAAGCACATCGTCGTCTTTCAATGTATCCAACTGCTCATACAACAATTCCAAATCTTCCTTCCGAATCACTGGTCCCATTCCATTGATTTCGCTTTCCACATCGGAACGAATCTTAAGGTTAATTCTCGAAGTTCCATTTTCAATATGAATAAATTCGGTTGAGATTCCCTTTTCTTTCAGAAGCCGCTCAATCTCCTGTCCGGTAAATCCGGAAAGGAAACCAAATGCCGTCGTTTCATATCCCAGGTTTTTGAGCACCATAGATACATTAATTCCTTTTCCTCCGGCATAAATATCTTCCTGCACCGTGCGGTTTACTTTGCCGAGTTCAAAATTCTCCACATGAATGGTGTAGTCTAAGGAAGGATTAAATGTTACCGTGTAAATCATTCTTTGTCACCTCACTTTACTTCAATGATATTGTCACATTGTCTATAACTCTCATCCAAAATCTGTGTCGTTATGATACAAGTTTTTGCAAACTCTCCAAATTTTACACAGGAAATCTGCGAAAACTTACTCGAATCACAAAGCACATAACGTTTGGCACAATGTTTCATAGCAACTTCTTTTACTTTTGCCTCTTTGACATCCGGTGTACTAAAACCTAATTTCTGATGTACACCATTTGTTCCCCAAAAGCCTTTTGTAAAATTATATTTTTGTAGACTTTCAATTGCTTCATCGCCAACAATTGCCTCTGTCGTTGCCTTAAACTCTCCGCCAAGAATATACGTTGTATATCCAGCCATCGAAAGTTTCCTAGCATGTGAAACTGCATTTGTCACAAATGTGATATCCTTTTCTGTCAGATAATCAATCATAAGTTCTGTTGTCGTTCCGGCATCTAGATACACAAAATCGTTTGGCTCAATAAGCGATGCCGCATACTTTGCAATTTCCACTTTTTCCTCTAAATTTCGGTCTTTTTTCTGGAGTACAGTATCTTCTTTGGTACTATAAACATCACCGATTATCATCGCACCGCCACGAACTTTTTGGAGCCTTCCCTGCTTATCAAGCAGAGTCAAATCCCGTCTGGCTGTGGATTCTGATATTCCCATCCGTTCCATCAATTCCGGAATCGAAGCACTCCCTTTTTCCTTCACAATACGCTCAATTCCCTGAAGTCTTTCTTCTGTCAGCATCTCATCACTCCATTTCATTTTTTGACTACTTTTGCCCGAAATGGACTTTTTTGTTTTCTTTATCTGTATTATAGCGTCATTTTCCGTCATCGTCAATCACTTTCTTTCATTTTCTTTCATTTTTTGAAAGAAAATAATTTTCACACAAAAATACCGGATAAAATAAACAGCTAAGAATTAGTCCTTTGATTATTTTATCCGGTATCTACTTATGTTATTGGTATTATCCCACCATCTCCTCCACAACCTTCCGCAGTTTTTCCAAACTTCCATCAAACAGCCGCTCTGCCAATGCATTTATTTCATAAACCTGTGTCTGCTCCTTTGTCACAAGGGGCTGGCAGACAAACTTTGGTTCAATCCGCCTTATGGCCCCCTTTTCCACACACTTTTTAATAATTGTATAAGTCGTATTGCGGTTCCAGCCAACGCGCGCTGACAAAATCGGAACAATTTCACCCGCGCGGAGTTCACCCTCCTCCCACAGAAGTTCCATCACCTTAAGCTCGGATTCACATAACTTAATGCCCTCTTTTTTATTCATCAGTCTCTTCCTTTCTCATTGTGAAATCCGAAAATGCTGCCTGGCCTCCATGCTCTTTCGTCGCATAACAGAACAGTCCCGGACGCACACCACAAAAATGATCTAGCTTAAAATACAGAGAAAATGGCTCTGCAAGAATCTGCCAATTACCATCCTGCTTCCACTCAAACACTGCCGTATCTTTCATTCTTGTAAAATCAATTTTCACACGAAGTGTAACTTTGGCAGAAGAAAGCGGAATTTTCTCCTGTACTGCCGGCAGACTGTCATCTTCTTTCGAGTTCATCTGTCCATCTGCCACACCGTCTTTTGCCAGTTTCACAAGAAAATATTTTCCATTTTCCTTCGTAATTCCGGCTAATGCATAGTCACTTTGCAGCATACAAAGTCCCGCTATATCTCCATCGGATAACGCCGAACCATCTACGGTTACTGTTACAACACCTCCCGGATACGGCATCCTCTGAGTCAGCGTATTTGGTGCCTGTGTTACATTATTGCATATTTTTCCGGTCTGCAAAATCAACTGGTGATTCAAAAGTTTCCACCTGCTGTCATCCGGCACATGATTCCACTGCCAGTAATTATGAAGAGAAGAAAAATCTTCATCTCCATATAATGGTGCATATTTGTGAGCCGGTTTTGTATCCTCTAAAAGCAGTTTATCTTCTACTTTTCCATCTACGCCAAATACCGGAAAATCATTTTCAAAATGAACCGGAACAAGAACCGGCAGTCTTCCCACGGCACCGCTGTCACGAAACAGCATAGCATACCATTTTCCACTTGTTGTGCTCACAATTCCTCCCTGGGCAACTCCCTGATTGCAGTAACCGCCGTCGGTATCAAGCACTTCTCCACCGGTATAAGGACCTGCGAGCGAATCACTTACATAACAAGCCTGCGAACGTCTCGTATTGTCCCCCTTGCGGTAATGGATAAAAAACAAATAATATTTCCCATTGATTTTGTACCAATGGGTTCCCTCATAACCAAGATACACTTCATCCGGGTCCTCAACCAAAAGTTTATGTAAACCGCCCTCCTTCGGCGCCGTCATTTCTTCATTCAATTCTGTCACATAAATCTGGCGGTTTCCGTAGGCAAGGAAGGCACGTCCCTCATCAAACAAAAGCGAGCAGTCATGGTAAAAGCCCTCGATTTCATTCTTCTGCCATGGACCTTTTAAGTCCGGCGCGCGGAACAAATACGTTTTTCCCGTGTCATTGGCAACAAAGATCAGATAAAACATACCTTTTTCATAGCGGAGTGTGGCAGCCCACATTCCTTGTCCATAAGCATTTTTTCCATTCTTTAAGCACTCTTGATCCGTAAGTTCAAGTGTCTCATACACATAAGAATAAATTTCCCAGTCCGCCAGATTATAGGAGCGCAGAATCACACATCCCGGCATAAAATGCATCGTGGTACTTACCATATAATACGTGTCGTCTACCCGAATTACATCCGGGTCCGGATAATCCAACGGGAGTACCGGATTTACCTTTTTCCATTTTTCTTCCATTTCTGTTCCTCCAATTCATGTAATTTGCGAATTTCTTCCGTCTCAACCGACTCTTTCGCATATCTTGCCTTTTCATATAATTGAGTCAAATATTCATCCGCCTTTTCCCCAGATAAATAAGTCTCCTTTAGTTCCTGCGGCGTCTGTGAGCATGGAACCGAATTCTTTTGTGCACCGGCTTGAATCTGTTTGTAAAACGCCTTTCGGACAAATCCATCGTTACCTGCCGGGAACTGCTTTTCCCGTTTTGCCACCGGTACAAGCCGTATATGTTCCTCATCCTCTTTTGTAATGGTCACCTGTTCCACAAATTCATAGGAAGGCTTTTTGCGGTGAAATACCAGATAACAAATCAATTTAAAAATGCCATAAGCAGCCAGAATAACTACCGCCACAATCAGTACAATCAATACAGTATACCGCAGTAGTGTAAGCCAGAAATTACCCTTTTGCTCTTCCTGCTGCTGCCGTACCACAGTCTCTCTGGACTGGCTTTCCGGTCCCGCTGCCGGCTCTTCCTTCTCTTTTGTTTCCGCCACGGTAGTCTTTTGCTTTGAATCCTTTTCAAAATTCCACTCCGGTTTATATCCTGCCGCCACAAATAAAAGCAAAACCGTAAGAATTCCCGCAGCATAGAAAGGAATCCAATCCTTCCTGCGGTTCACATTTATGCGGTGTTTCGTTTCCTTAGAAACACTTGGATTGCAGCCTACTACAAGATACTGCCCACGCCAGTATTCACCGGCAAATCCAACAACAATCGCCGCCAGATAGAAAATGCTGCACAGCCAGAAACTATCATCGGCCGCCTCTAAAATAGTTCCCGGCATCATAAAGAGTCCGGCTAACACAAGTGCCCCCACATGACAGGACGCAACTTTTCTTTCCTCCCGCTTTTCTTTCTGATAAAAATGCCGGTAAAATAATATTGGCACAAAAACAAAAAAGACAAAACGCCCATAAGAATACACATCGCCGGCATCAAACCAGTGAACCAAAGAGGTAACCACTCCAAGAATTAACAGCTCGTAATAAAGAAATGCCAAAAAACGGCACCGCTTACGGATTTTCACTACATCCCCCTCCATTTCACAAGACATTTTGCAATTGACGGAGGTATCTCCCGAAATTCATTATCCTCCCCATACTCGGAAAACGTTGGAGCAATCCACGTCAAAGATTCGTTCCGGTGCAGCATATCAGAAACTGCCTTTTGCATTGGCTTTTTTCCTGCCGCAGAAATGAGAATCACATGCTGCTCCCTGCGGATTTTTTCGCACTCTCTTATCACAAAATCTTCCCCTTTGCTAAGAGGGTGCTCATAAGAAATCAATGCCAGAGCACGGCGTGCCGCCGCAATCTGGGTTCTTCCGGTTCCTTCCATGGAATATTTCTCATCACCGGAAATAACTAACTTTGTTTCTACACCTTCTTTACTTAAATAATAAACAAAGGAATACGCAAGACGAATACTCTCTTCCATCAAATCAACAGAGACAAAAACACCGGGCGATTCCAAATTGAGCAGGATTACGACAGGAGTAGAAGCCGTATATTCCGCTGTTTTTACCTGCCAATTCCCCATTCTCGCCGACGCCTTCCAGTGGATTTTACGCATCGAATCTTCCGGCGTATACTCTCGGACACCACCACTTAAGAACGGGTCTTCAAACAATGGCACATTCGTTTTACACGAACCTGTCATGTGCCGGAACACCGGCATCAATTTTCGAATATCCATACGGGACGGGTATACCAAAAGCGAAACTTCCACCGGAATTTTGTGGACAAACGTATGACGGCAGAACAAATCATAACTGACTAGTTCTGCCTCTTGAATCTGATAAAATCCACGTTTTTTGCAGGTAAATTTTAATTTTCGGCGCACTTTCTCAAAGCCATCCACACTCATGACATCATTCCGGTAAAAATGGTCTGAAACCGTTCCGCTCTCCGCCCCCTCAAACTGCAAAAAGCGGGAGGATAAAAACTTCACACACATAATCGGCAGACCCATTTTTTTCTTATTCACTGCTGTTTCATATAAAAACAACGTATCGCCCTCTCCTGCCTGTTCCTCCGAAAAGGCAAGTGTCACTTCAAAGTTTTCCATCCAATGTCTGCTGTAATGAAACGTATGAATGAAATAAACGGTAAACAGCACAAGGGCAAGAAATAACATGATTATCACTTGGCAAAATCCTCCGTCGGTGCTGTTACAAAATGCGTAATTTCCTCAATGTAATCGGACGCTTTTTTATTTGTGCTGTACACGTCTTCCAAAATCAGCCGGTGTGAAAGCACAAATGGTGCCAGATACTTCACCGTCTCCGGTGTCACAAAATGCTCACCCTTTAATGCCGAATAACATTTTGCTGCACGCAAAAATACAAGTGCTCCACGCGGACTTACGCCGAGTGCAATGTTATTATGCTTGCGGGTAGCTTCCACAAGGTCTAAAATATAATCCTCAATCACGGGTGCCGCATAAACCTCTTCGCACTGCTTTTGCATCGCCGCCAATTCTTCTTTTGTGCAGACAGACTCAAGTGTCAAAAGCGGATTATCTGCTGCAAAACGATGCAGAATTTCACGCTCTCCTTCGCGGTTTGGATATCCCATCGGAATCTGCATGATAAAACGGTCAAGCTGTGCTTCCGGAAGTGGAAATGTACCGGAAGATTCTACCGGGTTCTGCGTCGCAATTACAAAAAACGGGTCCGGTAATTCCATGGTGACACCGTCAATCGTTGCCTGATGTTCCTCCATACTCTCTAACAGACTTGATTGCGTACGCGGCGTCGCGCGGTTAATCTCATCTGCCAGCAGAATATTCGTGAAAATGCCACCCGGACGAAATTCAAATTCTGAATTTTTCTGATTAAAAAAGTGGATTCCCGTCACATCCCCCGGAAGTAAATCCGGTGTAAACTGGATTCTCTGAAAATCCAGTGAAAGTGATGCTGCTAACGCTTTTGCAAGCATCGTCTTTCCGGTTCCCGGCACATCCTCAAGCAGAATATGACCACCTGCTAAAAGTGCCGTAAGAACCAAATCAATCGTCTCAGACTTTCCAACGATTACCTTCTCCATGTTCGACTTAATCTGATGAAAATCCATCACCCCTGCTGCCCCCTTTTGTTATTTCTTTTTATAACTCTTTCATTAAGTTTACCATCTCAATGGCAGAACATGCAACGTCATATCCTTTATTTCCTGCTTTTGTACCGGCACGCTCAATTGCCTGCTCAATATTATCGGTTGTCAATACACCAAACAGAGTCGGTACTCCGGTATTTAAACCAACGGTTGCAACTCCTTTGCTTACCTCTGCGCAGACATAATCATAATGAGAAGTTGAACCTTTGATTACGGCACCAAGGCAGATTACTGCATCATATTTTCCACTTGCTGCCATCTTCTGTGCAACAATCGGAATTTCAAATGCGCCAGGCACATAAGCAAGTTCCACATCCTTTGTATCCACGCCATGACGTACTAAGGCATCCTCTGCACCGCCAATCAGTTTGTTTACAATAAACTCGTTAAATCTTGCTGCCACAATACCAACTTTGAGTCCTTTTCCAATTACGTTTCCTTCTAATGTTTTCATTTTCATTTCCTCACTTTCTTTTATTTATCTTTTTTCGCACGTGTTACATCATAGTGCGTCATATGCTGCATTTTTTCCTGCTTTGTCACAAGGTACTTATAATCCTCCGGCTTTGGTGCAATTTCAATCGGAACACGCTCCACAATTTCAATTCCATAGCCGGCAAGTCCTGCAATTTTAGTCGGGTTATTCGTCAAAAGACGAAGTTTTTTCACGCCCAAATCATATAAAATCTGGGCACCGATTCCATACTCTCTTAAGTCCGGAGCAAATCCCAATTTTACATTTGCCTCTACCGTATCATACCCCTGCTCCTGCAGTTCATAAGCTTTCAATTTGTTCAAAAGGCCGATTCCTCTGCCTTCCTGTCTCATATAAAGAAGAATTCCTCTGCCTTCCTTGGCAATCATGCGCATGGCACTTTCTAACTGCTCGCCGCAGTCACAGCGGCAGGAGCCAAATACATCACCGGTCAGACATTCTGAATGAACACGGCAAAGTACCGGTTCACCATCCGACACATCTCCCATCGTAAGAGCAACATGATGCTCACCGTTTGTAATATTCTGATATCCGTGAATTCGGAAATTTCCATATTTCGTTGGAAGTTTTGCCTCGGCTTCTTTTTTTACAAGACTTTCTTTTTCCAAACGTTTCTTAATTAAATCCTCGATTGTAATTACATGAAGATTATGCTCTTTAGCAAATTCTAAAAGTTCGGTTGTACGCATCATCGTACCATCCTCACGCATAATCTCACAGCAAAGACCACACTCTTTCAGACCGGCTAACCGCATCAAATCCACCGTTGCCTCTGTGTGTCCGGCACGCTTTAACACGCCTCCTTCTCTTGCTTCAAGAGGGAACATGTGTCCCGGTCTTCGAAAATCTTCCGGTTTCACGTCATCTTCGACACACTTCATTGCCGTCAGCGAACGCTCTACCGCAGAAATACCGGTTGTTGTGTCCACATGGTCAATCGAAACGGTAAATGCCGTCGAATGATTATCCGTATTCACCGCTACCATCTGGTCAAGTCCCAGTTTTTTCGTCATCTCTTTACTCATCGGCATACAGATTAATCCTTTTGCCAGACTTGCCATTGCATTTACATTTTCTGTCGTAGCAAATTCTGCGGCACAAATTAAATCGCCTTCATTTTCACGGTCCGGGTCATCAATCACTAAAATTAATTTCCCATCTCTTAAATCCTGTAATGCCTCATCAATCGTTGCAAATCCTGCCATTATTCTCGTTCCTTTCTGTATTAAAATCCGTTTTCTGCTAAAAATTCTAACGTAATCTTACTTTCTTTTTCAGGAGTTTTTTGCGGCTGCAAAAGTTTTTCCACATACTTTCCAATAATGTCTGTTTCCAGATTTACCACATCACCGGTTTTCCGGTCAGAAAGCACCGTATTTGCCTGAGTGTGCGGAATAATTGACACCTGAAAATCCGTATCGGAAACTGTCGCCACGGTAAGACTGATTCCATCAATTGTGATGGAGCCTTTTTCTACAATGTAGCGAAGCACTTCCGGTGCCGCCTCAATTCGGTACCACACCGCCGTTTCGTCCTTTTCTATTTTGACAATAGTTCCGGTCCCGTCCACATGTCCTGCTACAATATGTCCGCCAAACCGTCCATCCGCCGGCATCGCACGCTCTAAATTCACACGGCTTCCCGGCTGCAGTAAACCGAGGGAACTCCGGTTCATCGTCTCTGCCATCACATCTGCATCGTAACCATCACTTCGCAGGCTTGTCACGGTCAGACACACGCCATTCACAGCAATACTGTCACCAATCTGCGTACCCTCTAACACTTTTTCACAGCGAATCGATAAGACTGCCGACTGGCTTCCCCGTTCAATTTTCTGAATGGTTCCCATCTCTTCTACAATTCCTGTAAACACCGCTTATCCCTCCTTTTTTTGCTTCATATGCCCGCTCACACAGATGTCACTGCCAAAGTTTTGTACCGTAACATCCGTAATTTCCACGGCGTCACTCATTTTTTCAATTCCTTTTCCCAAAACCGGCGATAATGCATCTTTGCCGCCAATCATCTTCGGCGCAATATAACAGTAAACTTTCTGCACCAAACCGGATGTCAAAAAGGAACCATGGATGGCGCCGCCGCCCTCTACTAAAACACTGTCAATTTCCATACTTCCTAATTCCATCATCAGCTTTTTCAAATCCACTTGTCCATCTTTTTCAGCCTTAATTAACTGAACACCGGCCTCCATGAGTGCTTTTTTCTTTTCCTCATTTTCTTCGGCATAGCAGACAATCGTTTCGATATCCTTTGCCGTTTTCACAAGCTGGCACTCAAGTGGAATCTGCAAATGCGAATCACATACAATCCGAACCGGGTCCACACCATTTTCAATGCGGCAGTTGAGCATCGGATCATCCGCAAGCACGGTTCCGATTCCCACTAAAATTCCGCGGTATTTTTTTCGCAAAAAATGTGTATGTTCTCTCGCCTTTTCTCCGGTCACCCATTTAGAATCGCCAGAAAACGAAGCAATTTTACCATCTAACGTCATCGCATACTTCATCGCCACATAAGGCATTTTAGTTGTAATATAATGAAAAAAGATTTCATTTAACGAAAGGCACTCTTCTTCCAAAAGACCGGTCTCTACTTCCACACCATGGTCTCTCAAAATCTGTACACCTTTTCCTGCCACTTTCGGATTCGGGTCCATCGAGCCAACATATACTTTTCCAATGCCACGCTCCAATATAATATCCGTACACGGAGGCGTCTTTCCCTGATGACAACACGGCTCTAACGTCACATACATTGTGGCTCCTGTTAAATCTTCGCTGCATTTTGTGAGGGCGTTGCGCTCTGCATGATATTCGCCGCACCGCTCATGATATCCTTCGGTGACAATCCTGCCATCCTTCACAACCACGCAGCCGACCATCGGATTCGGGGAAGTATATCCCATCGCTTTTTTTGCAAGTTCCAGGGCACGTTTCATGTAATCTTGATTTGTCATAACAGCCTCCTTTCCAAAATAAAGAAACCCTGGGTACCAAAAAAAGATACTCAGGGTTTTCTGACATTCACAAATCGTTTATCTTCTTTCATCCAGACTATAC
>ERZ1694689.707-NODE-707-length-10310-cov-6.088347_pt1 | contig 10310 bp, 10 predicted proteins | sample MGYA00581724_ERZ1694689 | MGnify/ENA primary metagenome ERZ1694689 (study PRJEB42213, sample SAMN07424469) | human gut metagenome | biome: ENVO:00009003; feature: ENVO:2100002; material: ENVO:00002003 | host: Homo sapiens | place: USA | collected 2014 ...
CCCATTAACCTGATCAGTGAGATCGCAGTACCGATTTCCCTTTCATTACGTCTGTTTGCAAACGTATTGTCCGGAACGGTAATGATGGCACTGATCTACGGACTGCTGGGTGTGATCGCTACAGCGTGGCCCGCAGCACTGCATGTATACTTTGACCTGTTCTCCGGAGCCATCCAGACATACGTATTCTGTATGCTGACCATGACTTACATTGCCAATGCAAGAGGAGACGCTTAAAGCTGTACTGTTCAGGTATGGCTATCTGAAACTATGCTAGAAAGATTCTGATAAGAATCTCAATAATAGGAGGATTTACTATGGATTTTAATGAAAACTTTATCTTAGGCTGTTCTGCAATCGGTGCTGGTCTGGCAGTTATTGCCGGTATTGGACCCGGTGTAGGCCAGGGTATCGCAGCAGGACACGCTGCTGCAGCAGTAGGACGTAATCCCGGAGCAAAGTCCGAGATCACTTCTACCATGTTATTGGGACAGGCAGTTGCCGAGACCACCGGTCTGTACGGTCTGTTGATCGCTATGCTGCTGCTGTTCGTAAAGCCCTTACTTCCCTGATTAAACGAAAGGAATGCGGATGAAAATGATACTATTAACAGAAGGCGAGACCATGTCAAGACTGTTTGACCTGGACTGGCAGCTGCTGGCAGACTCCTGCCTGATGATCATTGCCATCTTCGTATTGTTCCTGGCACTCAGCTATTTTCTGTTCAATCCGGCCAGAAAGTTCTTAAATGATCGTAAAGAGAAGATCAGGGGAGAACTGGAAGAGGCAAAGGACAATCAGGAAAAGGCCGCAGAACTGAAGGCACAGTATGAGGCGAAGTTGAAGGACATCGACAAAGAGGCGGAGGACATCTTAAGTGATGCCAGAAGACGGGCTCTTCAGAACGAGGAGCGTATCGTCACACAGGCCAAGGAAGAGGCAGCCAGAATCCTGGCGAGAGCACAGGAAGAAGCCAGACTGGAAAAGCAGAAAATGTCCGATGAGATCAAACAGGAGATCGTATCCGTGGCATCTGTCATGGCAGGTAAGCTGGTAGGCGCTTCCATAGACACCACCAGACAGAACAGCCTGATCGAAGAGACGCTGAAGGAAATGGGTGAGGATACATGGCAAAATTAGTTTCCAAAGTCTATGGAGAAGCCCTTTTCGAAGCGGCAGTCGACCATGGAAATGCGATCCAGCTGATGAATGAGACCGCACAGCTTGAGAAAATATTGGAAGACAATCCGGATTTTGACAAGCTGATGAAACATCCCGGAATCCCCAAACAGGAAAAACTCTCCATGGTGGAACAGGTCTTCCGTGGCAGAGTCAGTGATGATCTGACAGAGTTTCTGAAGATCGTGGTGACCAAGGAACGTTACGGCTCATTAAAGGCAATCTTTGCTTATTTTACCGAACTGGTCAGAGAATCTGAAAAGATGGGAACCGCATATGTGGATACCGCAGTGGAGCTGACGGAGGCCCAGAAGCAGGCAGTGAAAAATAAGCTGCTGGCTACGACTTCCTATCAGACCTTTGATGTGTATTACCATGTGGATCCGACGCTGATCGGCGGAATGGTGATCCGGGTGGGTGACCGGGTGGTGGACAGCAGCATCCGGACCAAACTGGAAGATATGAAGAAACAATTATTAAATATTCAGCTGGGATGACCGGCTGAAAGAAAGGTGCGACAGATCCATGAATTTAAGACCAGAAGAAATTAGTTCCGTCATTAAGGAACAGATCGAAAGATATTCTTCCCAGCTGGATGTATCCGATGTCGGAACCGTCATTCAGGTAGCGGATGGTATCGCTCGTGTACATGGACTGGAAAATGCCATGCAGGGTGAGCTGTTACAGTTCCCCGGCGATGTATATGGCATGGTGCTGAATCTGGAAGAAGATAATGTCGGTGTCGTATTGTTGGGAAGTGCCAGCAATATCGAAGAGGGTGATATCGTCAAGACCACCGGACGTGTGGTAGAGGTTCCCGTAGGAGACGCATTGCTTGGACGAGTAGTGAACTCCTTAGGACAGCCTATTGATGGTAAAGGCCCCGTACAGACTGACAAATTCCGTAAGATTGAGCGTGTGGCAAGTGGTGTAATCACTCGTAAGAGCGTAGACACGCCGCTCCAGACAGGTATCAAGGCAATCGACTCCATGGTTCCCATCGGAAGAGGTCAGCGTGAGCTGATCATCGGTGACCGTCAGACCGGTAAGACCGCTATTGCGATCGACACGATCATCAACCAGAAGGGTCAGAATGTAAAATGTATCTATGTAGCTATCGGTCAGAAAGCATCTACCGTGGCTAATATCGTAAAAACACTGGAGGAGTTCGGTGCCATGGCTTATACCACCGTTGTGGTATCCACGGCAAGTGACCTGGCTCCCTTACAGTATATCGCTCCTTATTCCGGTTGTGCGATCGGTGAGGAGTGGATGGAGAACGGAGAAGACGTACTGGTGGTATATGATGACCTGAGCAAACATGCTACCGCATACCGTACACTCTCCCTGCTCCTTCGTCGTCCGCCCGGACGTGAAGCATATCCCGGTGACGTATTCTACCTGCATTCCAGACTGCTGGAGCGTGCAGTCCGCATGAGCGACGAATACGGCGGAGGTTCCCTGACGGCACTTCCCATCATCGAGACCCAGGCAGGCGATGTATCTGCATACATCCCTACCAACGTTATTTCCATTACCGATGGACAGATCTATCTGGAGACAGAAATGTTCAACTCCGGTTTCCGTCCTGCGGTAAATGCAGGTTTGTCCGTATCCCGTGTAGGTGGTGCCGCACAGATCAAGGCTATGAAGAAGATCGCAGCACCGATCCGTACCGAGCTTGCCCAGTACAGAGAGCTGGCTTCCTTCGCACAGTTCGGATCCGAACTGGATGCGGATACCAAGGAGAAGCTGGCACAGGGCGAACGGATCAAAGAAGTGCTGAAGCAGCCTCAGTACCAGCCCATGCCGGTACAATATCAGGTCATCATCATCTACGCAGTAACCAAGAGATTCCTGCTGGATGTGCCTGTAGAGGATATTACCAGATTTGAGAAGGAGTTCTTCGATTATCTGGATACGAAGCATCCCGAGATTCCTGCAGCCATCGCTGAGGAAAAGGTGATCTCCGATGCTACGGAAGAAAAGCTTGTGAAGGCACTGAATGATTTCAAGGCAGAGTTTCTGAAATAAGTGTGTCAGCCGTGATATACGGCAGAATGAGAGGTAACTATGGCATCAATGCGTGATATCAAGCGCCGTAAGACCAGCATTCAGGGCACACAGCAGATCACCAAGGCCATGAAGCTGGTATCTACGGTAAAGCTTCAGAGAGCCAGAGCAGGTGCAGAACGTTCTCAGACGTATTTTGACTGTATGTATGATACCGTAAACAATATCCTGTCCAGGGTAGGTCATCTGGAACATAAGTATCTCGTTCCGGGGGCTTCCCCCAAAAAGGCGGTCATTGTCATCACCTCCAACCGAGGTCTGGCAGGCGGTTACAACTCCAATGTGGCCAAGCTGATCACTGGACAGGAGGAGTGGAAGGCAGAAGACGTTGTGGTCTATGCCATCGGTAATAAGGGCCGGGAGATTCTGGAGAGAAAGGGATATACCGTGAAGGAATCCTATCCGGAGGTCATCGAAGAGCCCACATATGCCGAAGCAATGCTTCTGTCGGACAAACTGCTGACATCATTTGCAGCCGGAGAGATCGGCGAGATTTATCTGGCATACACACACTTCAAGAACACGGTGAGCCACGAGCCGAAGCTGTTGAAGCTTCTGCCCGTGGAATATGATGCAGAGGCGGGTGCATCCACAGAGGGTGCCGATGCGCTGATGAATTTCGAACCGGAAGATGTGGAAGCACTGGATATGATCATACCGAAATATATATCCAGTCTGATCTATGGTGCACTGATGGAAGCGGCAGCCAGTGAGAACGGTGCCCGTATGCAGGCCATGGATAATGCCACCAGCAATGCGGAGGATATGATCAGTGATCTGTCACTGAAGTACAACCGCGCAAGACAGGGAAGCATTACCCAGGAGCTTACAGAGATCATTGCAGGCGCAGAGGCGCTTTAATATTTATATTTTGCAGTTATGTCTCTGGCAGGTTTTGTATCATTCCTAAGCAGACCGTAAAGGAACGTCGGCACTTAATGAGCGCTTCAGCGCGAATTTAGTGCCGCTACGTTCCGATCCGAGCGCAAGCGTGTCTGCGTGGAAGATACAAAGACTGCCAGAGAAAAACAGTGCAAAATGTGAGTTGATTATGAAATGCCCGCATAGCGGGCAGGAAAGAGGTAGAAATGGCAGGAGAGAATAAAGGAAGGATCACCCAGGTCATCGGTGCCGTACTGGATGTACGCTTCGATGAGGGCAAACTTCCCGAGATCAATGACGCGATCCGCATCCCTACCAGAGATGGAGGAGAACTGGTAGTGGAAGTCTCCCAGCATTTGGGTGATGACACTGTCAGATGTATTGCCATGGGTACTACCGACGGACTTGTGAGAGGAATGGAGGCTATCGCCACCGGATCTCCCATTTCCGTACCGGTAGGAGAGAATACCCTGGGCAGAATATTTAATGTACTGGGTCAGCCGATTGATAACAAGCCGGTACCGGCAGGAGTGTCTTACGAGCCTATCCACCGTGCCGCACCGACCTTCGCAGAGCAGTCTACGGACACAGAACTGCTGGAGACCGGTATTAAGGTCGTTGACCTGCTCTGCCCTTATCAGAAGGGTGGTAAGATCGGTCTGTTCGGTGGTGCCGGTGTAGGTAAGACCGTACTGATCCAGGAGCTGATCCGTAATATCGCAACCGAGCACGGCGGATATTCCGTATTCACCGGTGTAGGTGAGCGTACCCGTGAGGGTAACGACCTGTACCACGAGATGCAGGAGTCCGGCGTATTGGACAAGACCACCATGGTATTCGGACAGATGAACGAGCCCCCCGGAGCAAGAATGAGAGTCGGTCTGACCGGACTGACCATGGCAGAGTACTTCCGTGACAAGGGCGGAAAAGATGTGCTGTTGTTCATCGACAACATCTTCCGATTCACCCAGGCCGGAAGTGAGGTATCTGCACTGTTAGGCCGTATGCCTTCCGCAGTAGGATACCAGCCTACATTACAGACAGAGATGGGTGCGCTCCAGGAGCGTATCACATCCACCAAGAACGGTTCCATTACTTCCGTACAGGCAGTTTATGTGCCTGCGGATGACCTGACAGACCCGGCACCTGCGACCACATTCGCACATCTGGATGCCACCACGGTTCTGTCCCGTTCTATTGTAGAATTGGGAATTTATCCCGCAGTGGATCCTCTGGAGTCCACATCCCGCATTCTGGATCCCAGAATCGTAGGTAAGGAGCATTATGAGACTGCCCGCGGTGTACAGGAGATCCTGCAGAGATATAAGGAATTACAGGATATCATTGCTATCCTCGGTATGGATGAGCTGTCCGAGGAAGACAAGCTGGTCGTATCCCGTGCCCGTAAGATCCAGAGATTCCTGTCCCAGCCTTTCTTCGTGGCAGGACAGTTCACCGGTCTGGAAGGAAAATATGTACCTATCAGCGAGACCATCCGTGGATTCCGTGAGATCCTGGACGGTAAGCATGATGATATTCCGGAGAGCTACTTCCTGAATGCCGGAAGCATTGATGATGTACTGGCAAAGGTTCATGCATAGCATGAGAGGGGAGTACAGATATGGCAGATAAAGAATTCACACTTCGTATCATAACCCCGGAAAGAGTATTCTATGAGGGAATTGTGGATATGGTAGAATTCAATACCACGGAAGGACAGATTGGTGTCCTTCCGGGCCACATTCCCCTGACGGTGATCGTGAAGCCGGGTATCCTGCATATTACGGAGAAGGACGGAGAGAAGGAGGCAGCATTGCATTCCGGATTCGCCGAGATCCTTCCCGAAGGAGTTACCATTCTGGCAGAGATTATCGAATGGCCGAATGAGATCGATGAAAACCGTGCGGAGGCAGCATTGCACCGTGCGGAAGAGAGACTGCGCAGCAAGACGCCGGAGACGGATATTGCTAGGGCAGAGACGGCATTGCAGAGAGCAATGGCGAGAATTCAGGTGCTGCGATAAGCTTCGCAGCACCTCTTTTTTCTTTTACGCATATGCTATAAAAAAGCATGAGGCATTTGGATATGGTATCAAGGCCTTTTTTTATGACACTTCCGGGCTATCCCGGAAGAATGGATGAAAAGGAACTATTAAATGACTTGGAATATCTGCAGCAGACCTATCCCGGAGAAGTCAGACGCTGTCAGCGCAGGATTGCGGAAATATTGGACAAATACGACTATGAAGGAAGCATGATCTATGATGAATATCCGGACCGCCTGAGTCTGTTCCGGATAGCGGATACGATCAGCACGATCCTGGAACAGGAAGCGGAAAAAGTATCAAAGGATCTGATCCATGTGTTGGTGTGCAATGAGATCTACAAAAGGAGACACGGTGGACGACGGGGAATGATTGCGTTCTTATAGGAAAGCGTGCTATAATATGCGCAAAACATTTGAAAAACAGGATAAACCATGGAAGAACTGAAAATACTTTTACAGAAAATTTTGAATAAAGATCTGCAGCAGATCATCCTGAGCAACAGCCGTCATCCAGAACAGACCCAGAAGGTAAAGATCCGCCCGGTGCTGATCCGGGAGGAACTGTTGTTCCAGGAGACTGCTTACAGAGGAACTCAGGCGTTTCACGAGAATTTTACAGCAGAACAGATGACGGACCGGATCTGCACCGCCTTACAGGAGCAGTTCCGGCAGGGAGAATTCTCAGCGAAGACCCTGCAGGCCACCGCTCTGGTCAGCAAAAAGGGCAAGCTGACACTGAAGGTGAAAAAAAGTGGCAAGGCACCGCGGACGGAGGGGGCGGCTGCTTCTGAAGAGGAGGAACTGCAGGCACTGGCTCACAACCGTACCAAGCATTATATTTTAGAGGAAGGAAAACCGGTGGATTTCCTGGTAGGACTGGGCGTGCAGACCCCGGACGGCCGGGTGACCAGGGCGAGATTTGATAAATTCCGTCAGATCAACCGGTATCTGGAATTTATCGAGGATGTGATCGATGAACTGCCGAAAGACCGTACCATCCGCATTATTGATTTTGGCTGCGGCAAATCCTATCTTACCTTTGCAATGTACTATTATCTGCATGAATTACAGCATAGAGATATCCAGGTGACCGGACTGGATCTGAAGACCGATGTGATCCAGCACTGCAATGAACTGGCGGAAAAGCTGGGGTATGACAGATTAAAGTTCGAGAGGGGAGACATCAGTACCTACGAGGGCACAGATGTGGCGGACATGGTGGTGACCCTGCATGCCTGTGACCTTGCCACAGATTATGCGTTAGACAAGGCGGTAAAATGGGGGGCCAGAGTCATTCTGGCGGTTCCCTGTTGTCAGCATGAACTGAACCGGCAGATAAAATGTGATCCTTTAAAACCAGTGTTAAAATACGGCATCATCAAGGAGCGCGTGGCAGCACTGCTCACCGATGCTCTGAGAGCAAATCTGCTGGAACAACAGGGCTATGAGACCCAGATCCTGGAATTCATCGATATGGAACATACCCCGAAGAATCTGTTGATCCGGGCAGTGAAAAAGAACGGTATGCGCCCGAAGAAAAGCGCAGATATCGGTACTGTGGAGGAACTGCTCCATGTGGCACCGACACTGGAAAAATTGCTGAATAATGAATGAGTGAAGAATCAAGAATGAAGAAAACGATCATTAGAATTGCCGTGTGTGTTGTAGTATTTCTGGCATCAGCACTGATCATCGGCAGCATTATGAATCAGGGACATAACAATATGACCATGGAGATGGCTCCGGCCACTCTGCCTATGATCACCATGGAAAGCGGCGGTGTGGCATGCAATGAACTGCACGGAAATACCGTGGAGATGGATGTGGCTTACCAGAAGGACTGCATTACTCTGCTGGGGGAGGGCAGACAGGCGAATTTCACCGTGGATACGTTCGGAAGAGAAATTACGGGGATCTCGACAGAGGTTCGCAGCATCGACGGCAGCCGGCTGATCGAGAACAGTGAAGTCACCGGATGGAAGGCAAATGGGAAAAGCTTTTCCGTTTCCCTTACGTTAAAAGACCTGATCGACACGAATACACAATACAGTCTGACCTTGATCCTGGAACTGGAAGGGGAACAGAAGGTATATTATTATACGACTATTTTATGGAATGATGATGTGCATATTTCGGAAATCCTGGAATTTGCGACAGATTTCCACGGAAAATTATACGACAAGGAAGTGGCCAAGGAACTGACGAAATATCTGGAACCGAATTCCAAGCTGACAGATAACGGCACTTTTCATAAAGTGAATATTCACAGCAGCTTTCAGCAGATCACCTGGGGCAGTCTGGAACCGGTCCAGGAGGACGCGGCTTCCATCCGGCTGACACAGATCAGTGGGAATGTGGCCTCTCTGCTGATGGATTTTGTGGTATCCACCGGAGAGGGCAAAAATAAGATCTACTACAATGTCGAAGAGTATTACAGAGTCAGATATACTTCGGAGAGAATGTATCTGCTGGATTATGAGCGTACCATGACACAGATCCCGGATACTACCCGGATGTATGCCAATGACAAGATCCTTCTGGGAATCACGGATGAAAATGTGGGTATGATGGAGAGCGCGGATGGCAATACCGTGGTGTTCTCCGATATGGGGCAGCTACTCAGCTATAATGCGGCTACCAACAGACTGACAGTGATCTTCTCCTTCTATGATAAAGATAATGCCGACCGGCGGACTCTGTATGACAATCATGGCATCAAGATCCTGGATGTAGACGAGGGCGGTAATGTGAAATTTGCCGTGTATGGTTACATGAATCGCGGAAGACATGAGGGAGAGACCGGCATTCAGATCATCAGCTATGACAATTCGCTGAATACGATCGAGGAAGAAGTCTATATCCCATATTCCAAGAGCTATGCGGTGCTGAAGGATGAGATGGAACAGCTGCTGTACCGGAACAGACAGCAACATGTATATTTTTTCCTGGAAAACGGTGTCTATGATGTGGATCTGGAGAATCGCAGCGCTGAACAGCTGGTAAGTATAAGACAGGATGACAGCCTTCAGGTATCGGAGAACCATGAGATCATCGTATGGCAGGAAGGGGATGACATCAACCACAGCAACCAGCTGAATGTCCGGAATCTGAATACCGGAGAACAGACAGTGATCCGGGCGGAGGACGGTGAGGCTATCCGGCCGCTTGGCTTCATGGGAGAAGATATTATCTACGGCGTGGCCAGGGAGAGCGACATCCGGACAGAGAATTCCGGACAGATCTTTTACCCCATGTATAAGGTCTGCATCAGCAATTCTTCCGGAGATAATCTGAAGGAATACGGACAGGATGGCATCTACATCGTGGATTGCGCCATCGAGGGCAATCAGATCACCCTGTCGAGAATACAGCGTTCTGAGAACGGCAGCTATCAGGAGATCCTGGATGACCAGATCATGAACAATGTGGAAGAAGAGCCGGGACAGAATAAAGTAGTCACAGCGGATATTGATATTTATGAGAGATATGTGCAGATACAGACCAAGACAACCATTGATACCAAGACTATCAAGGTGCTGAATCCGAAGGAGGTCGTATTTGAGGGCGGAAGAGAACTGACACTGGATGCGGTCAGCGAAGTTTCCAGATATTATGTATACAATGCTTATGGGGTACAGGGCATTTACAGTGCTCCCGGGAAAGCGGTGAAGGAAGCCTACGATTCCTCCGGGGTTGTTGCGAACGACCGAGGCATTACGGTATGGCTGAAGGGCAATCGTGTCAGCAGGAACCAGATCATGGCAATCAAGGAAGAAAGTGTCACGGACCAGAAGAACAGCCTGACGGTATGTCTGGACAATATCCTGCGGCATGCCGGAATCACCCGCAACACCGAATATGACCTGGCGCAGGGTAAGACGGCCATACAGATTCTGGAAGAAAATATGACAGGCGTACAGGTACTGGATCTGAGCGGCTGTAGTCTGGATGCGGTACTGTATTATGTGAATCAGGATATTCCGGTACTGGCGATCCTGGAGGATGGCGAGGCGGTGCTGGTGACCGGATTTAATGAATTCAACGTTGTGATCATGGAGCCGTCCACCGGAAAGTTGTACAAAAACTGTCTCTTATACACATCTCCGAGCCCACGAGACACTCGCTAATCT
>ERZ1694689.712-NODE-712-length-10263-cov-4.985404_pt1 | contig 10263 bp, 8 predicted proteins | sample MGYA00581724_ERZ1694689 | MGnify/ENA primary metagenome ERZ1694689 (study PRJEB42213, sample SAMN07424469) | human gut metagenome | biome: ENVO:00009003; feature: ENVO:2100002; material: ENVO:00002003 | host: Homo sapiens | place: USA | collected 2014 ...
GCCTGCTTCTATGGAAGCTCGGGCTTATGAAATGCCAAAGCAACCGGTTTTGCTCCGGTTGGCAAAAGCGCCCAGGCGTGTGCCGTTCCGATTCCTTTTTTCACTGACGCAGCTTTGGCTGCCGGGATGCCTACAGCTGCCAAATACAGTCCGTATCTGCCTATAGCGTCCTTCCGGCGGCGGTATATAACAGGGCATTACAGATTGCCGCCGCTACGTTCGAACCACCCTTTCGTCCACGCGCCACAATATACGGCACCGGATCCTTCAGAATTTCTTCCTTGCTTTCCACTACATTGACAAAGCCCACCGGAACCCCGATGACCAGCACAGGATCCACTTTTTTCTCCAGGATCAGCTCATGCAGGCGAATCAGCGCGGTCGGCGCATTCCCGATCGCAAAAACCCATCTGCCCGGAAGCCTGGCCGCTTCCTCCATACTCACCCACGCGCGGGTCGTCTGTCTTTCTTTCGCAAGCCTTGCCACTTCCGGATCGCTCATAAAACAACGTGCGGTCCCGCCAAAGCTCTCCAGGGTGCTTTTATGGATGCCGGAAAGGGCCATCTGCGTATCTGTCACAATTCCAGCCCCGGCTTTGAATGCTTCCACAGCTTTTGTTACCGCGCCGTCCGAAAAAACAAGGTTGTCTACATAGTCAAAATCCGCCGTCGTATGAATCACCCGTTTGATAACCGGCTCGTTTTCCGGTAAAAGCTTCCGGTCACCCAGCTCCTTCGTAAGGATCTCAAAACTACGTTTTTCAATCTCACCCGGCAGTACATATTGATAGCTCATCTGTCGCCCTCCTGCTTCTCCATCATCCGGTAAATCTGTTCCATATCCAGTGCTTTTCTGACTTCAGCTGCCAGAAGATCATACTGGCTTTCCTTAAATGCCGCATAATCCTGTGTCAGCGCCTCTGCACAGATTCCCTTTTTGGAAAGCAGCGCGCCGCACAGATTTTTTGTCAGCGACCCGTCTTCAAAAAGTCCGTGCACATAAGTACCGGCAACATTGCCGCAGACTGCGCCGTCTGCCTGCCAGTCCTCCTCTGCTTCTGTGCTTCCGTTTGTCAGCGTCCGGATTCTGGAGAACGAGTTTTTTCCGTTTCCTGTTGTATGTCCCATATGAATTTCATAACCGGAAAATACACTGCCGCAAAGCGCAGCGAACAGTCCGTCTCCTGCGCCCGGGTTTTGAAGAATTTCTCCTGTCACCCGCGTCTGTACCTTTTCTTTTTCAAAAACGGTTCGAACCGGCAAAAGCCCCATTCCATGCAGGCTTCCGCCCTCTTCTTCCCCGCCCGGGTCTTCGATGCTTTCGCCCAGCATCTGATAGCCCCCGCAGATTCCCAGCACCGGCACGTTTGCTGCCGCAAGCTTCAAAATGGCGGCTTCCATACCATTCTGGCGCATCCATTTCAAGTCGCTCATCGTATTTTTGCTTCCGGGTACAATCACCATATCCGGCTGCCCGAGGGTTTTTACATCCCCTGCATAACGCAGACTGATTCCGGGCTGCTGCTCCAACGGGTTAAAATCGGTAAAATTCGAAATATGCGGCAGGCGAACCACTGCGATATCCACGCCTGCCCCCGCCTGTACCCGGGACAGACGAGGCGCGAGACTGTCCTCATCATCCAGCTTTGCATAAATCCACGGAATGACACCTGCTACCGGAATTTTCGTCAACTCTTCCAGCGTTGCAAGTCCGGGTTTTAAAATCTCAACGTCTCCCCGGAACTTGTTGATAATCAGTCCTTTCACCCGGCTTCTTTCTTCCTCTTCCAGCAGGGCAACTGTCCCGTAAAGCTGCGCAAAAACGCCGCCCCGGTCAATATCTCCGGCAAGCAGCACCGGCGCGTCCACCATCTTCGCCATGCCCATGTTGACGATATCGTTTTTCTTTAAATTGATCTCTGCCGGGCTGCCCGCGCCCTCAATCACAATGATGTCATATTCCTCTTCCAGGGATCGGTAAGCTTTCATGATTTCCGGGACAAGCTGCTTTTTATATTTAAAATAAGACGCTGCAGGCATGTTTCCGAGCACATGCCCGTTGACAATAACCTGACTTCCCACATCACTGGTAGGTTTTAACAGAATCGGGTTCATCCTCGCATCCGGTCTGATTTTCGCAGCTTCCGCCTGCATGACCTGCGCGCGCCCCATCTCTGCCCCGTCTTCCGTGATAAAACTGTTGAGCGCCATATTCTGGCTTTTAAACGGTGCAGTCTTAAAACCATCCTGCGTAAAAATACGGCACAGTGCCGCGCAGATCAGGCTCTTTCCGGCACTCGACATCGTGCCCTGAATCATAATATTTTGCTTCATTGTTTTTCCTCATTCCATTTCCGCAAACGCCTTCCGACAGTCCCGACGCAATCGGGTTCAAAGCTGCTTTTTTCCCTGACACAAAAAAAGTGCCTCCAGAAACCCACGGTTTTCTTCCTCTGTGCGCACTGCAATCCGGTAGTCCCCGGGCTGCAGGTTATGATAATTGGAGCAGTCCCGCATCGGGAATCCTGCTTCTTCCATTCTTTTTCCAAGCGTCGCATCGTGACTGCGAAACAACAGATAATTGGCTTTTCCCTCCCAGACTGTAAATCCTGCCTGCCGCAAACCCTTTACCAGGATCGGTCGCTGTTGTTCCACCAGTTTCCTCACCCGGTCTGCATATGCCTGCTCCGAAAGTGCGGCGACTCCGGCTTCCTGTGCCAGAAGCGACACTCCCCACGGCTGTCCGCTTTCCATCAGCTGTTCTTTTCGCTTCGCATCACTGCACACGCAATATCCAAGCCGGACCCCCGCCATCGCATAGAGCTTCGTAAACGCCCTCAGAATCACCAGGTTCGGATACTGTCCAAGATACGGCAAAAGCGTCCGCTCCTTCCGATCCGGTAAAAATTCCAGAAAACACTCATCCAGCACAAGAAGTGCACTGCATTCCCGACAGCGCTCCAGAATTGCTGTCAGCAGGCTGTGTTTTGTGCACTGCCCGGTCGGATTATTCGGTTCACACAGAAAAACAAGATCTGTATCCGGCGTAATCTGTCCCAGAATATCCTCCTGAATCTGAAACTGATCTTCTTCTTTTAGTTCATAAAAATAAATCCTGCTCCCGACAAGTCCTGCCGCCTGCTCATACTCCGCAAATGCCGGAGCTGTCAGCAGCACTTTTTTCGGTTTTTCCGCCTGAAACAGCCGATAAATCAGATCCGCTGCCCCGTTGCCACAGACAATCCATTCTTCCGGACAGGAAAGCTCCTCCGAGAGTTTTTGAATCAGTTTTCTGCATAACGGATCCGGATAACGGTCTATTTTCCCTGCCGCCCGGCAGATCGCCTCCCGGACGCCATCCGGCACGCCCAGCGGACTGACATTTGCAGAAAAATCCCGGATGCTGCGGTTTCCCAGACGCTCCTCTTGTCCTGCCCAGTCTCCGCCATGAATCAGTTCCATTCTTTTCTCCCTCTGCCTGCGCACAGATTACACAGCTTTCTTTTGTGCATTCTTCTGCACATTCTCCGCAAGCCATCTATATATTCTATAACAATATACACAGTACACATCTGACCGCAAGAAACAACACGAGCGCGATCAGGCTCGCTGTGATCATCATCCGGTTAATCCGCATAATATCTGCTGCTTCCACCGTCCGCAGATTTTCTCCAATCGTCGGCTTTTTTACCAGCTTTCCAAAATACCATGCATCCCCTGCAAGCAGGATGTCCAGTGCTCCTGCCGCCACACTTTCTGTCTGGGCGGAATTCGGGCTTGCGTGATTGTAACGGTCGCGCTTCCAGATTTGAAACGCATGCTTTGCGTTCTGCCCGGTCAGAAGCGCTGCAAACATCATCAAAAAAGCAGAAATCCGCGCCGGAATATAGTTTGCAACGTCGTCCAGCTTTGCTGCCGCGCGTCCAAAGTACAGATACCGGTCATTTTTATAGCCGACCATGCTGTCCATCGTATTGATCGCTTTATAGCAAAGTCCCAACGGCGCACCTCCGATCACCAGATAAAAAAGCGGTGCTGCCACACCGTCCGAAAAATTTTCCGCCACCGTCTCAATCGCAGCCTTTGCAACTCCCGCTGCGTCCAGATTCTGCGTATCCCTTCCGACAATTCTTGCCACCGCGCTCCTGGCGCCGGGCAGATCCTGTTCTTCCAGCTTTTTTTTCACCCGCATGCTCTCTGTATACAGTCCCTTCACCGCAAGCGCCTGCCAACACCACAGCGTTTCCAGCAAAAATGCCAGCACGGGATGCACCAGACCTGCCAGATAAATTACGGCTGCCGCCATCAGAAAGCTTCCAAGCGGCAGAATCGCTGCCAGGGCTGCTCCCGCCATCAGAAGTCCCTTTTGGGTATCCGGAAACTTCCTGCGCAGAAATTTTTCCAGCGCGCTGATTGCTTTTCCCATATAAATAACCGGGTGCGGCATCCAGTCCGGATCCCCCAGGCACAAATCCATGAAAAAGCCGCATAAAACGGCTGCTGCTATTCTCATCTTTTTCCTCTCTTTTCCTGCTGCCTGCGAAACGAAAGCTGCCCCTTTATCCAGAGCCTTTCGTTTTCCCAGACAAGCTTCCAGCCGTCCCCGGCCTGCGTCTGTCCTTCATAATAACTTCTTTTCGGTTCTCCGAATTGTTCTAACAGAGCCATCTGCGTGCCGCCGTGGGCCACAACCGGATAAACTGCCTGCGGTTCTTTCTGCTGCCATCCCTGGGTCAGCTCCAAAAAAGCGCTGCAGACGCGGCTGCAAAAAACTGCTTTGCTCTCCCCGCCCGGACAGACATCCAGGCAGCCGCTCTCCACCCAGCTCCGATAGGCGCTGTCATTTTGCATCTCTTCAAAATTTTTCCCTTCAAAACTGCCGAAATTCATTTCTTCCAGCCCCGGTACAAGGATCTGCTTTGCTCCTGGAAACAGAATCTGCGCCGTTTCCTGTGTTCTGCGTCTGTTCGTCACCCATACTTTGGAAACGGTTTCCGAAGCGCGGATAAGCTCCGCTTTTCCAGCACTTCCGAGGGAGGAATCCAGCCACCCGATATAACGGTGCTGCTCATTTTCTGGCGTTTTTCCATGACGGATCAGCCAGATTTCTATCTTCTGCTCCATATTTTCCTCTCATTTCTGCCACACCTCCCCTGTTGACGTCCGGTCCAGACATCTGTTATCGAAGGCTTTCCGGCAGGCCGCACCAGACACGAATGACTTTCTGCGCCCGTTTTGCAAGCAGAATCGACAGCCGTCCGGCTGCTTCTCTTGCCTCCCGTTCTGCAGCATCTATCGGCACGACACCGCACCCGGTTTCCGTTGCGATGACGACTTCTTTTCTGCAAAGCTGCTCCGCCAGCTTTTCCAGCTCTTCCGGCCGATTTCCGACTTTGGAAGCCAGCTGCTGTGCATCGTAAAGCACCCTGCAGTTATCCTCTGCTTTTGTCGAAAAATCTGCTTCCGTATAGCCGAAAGTTTCCCGGACATACTCCCGTTTTCCGGCCGCATATGGTCCAAAAATATAAATCATGCCTGTTTTTTTCCCTTCTCCTGCAAAAACTACCCTTCGCCAGCGCCATTTACAAGATCGCATCTGCGATGTTTTTTTGCCGCACTACAGATACTCTGTCAGTACCACTGCTGCCAGCATGAAAAGTTCGCACATCTGGACAAACCATCCTGCCAGGTCCCCCGACAGGCCGCCGAATTTTCCAATCAGCCGGAACCGATAATACAAAAAAGTCCCGATTGCGGCAATGCTTACGCCAATGCCTTTTTTCCTACAGCAAATACAGCAAAGGACACAAAGGACTGCTGCCAGGACAGCAAGAAACATTCGCACCTTCTTTTTATCCGCGTACTCTGCAAAAGTATATGCCAGACCACTGTTTTTCGCAAGAGGAAAGCTCGCAACTGCAAGCCCGGAAAGGCTTCTGCTGATACAATATCCAAACGCCAGCGCCGTCAGATCTGCCTGCATTTGTGCTGCCGTCACTGCAAGAGCAAGCTGGGCGATAAAATAACATCCCAGCCAGATCGCCGCAAACGCGCCCATATGCGGGTCCTTTAAAATCTGTAGTTTTTTTTCTGTATCCTGATGACTTGCCAGCGCATCTGCCGTATCGCAGAAGCCGTCCAGATGAATGCCTCCGGACACAAGCACCGGAAGTACACAAATTCCCGCCGCCAGTATCCATTCCGAAAACTCCATCCGCAGGCACACAAAACGCCACAGGCACACCAGCGCGCCGATCACTGCGCCGATCAGCGGGAACGCGCACAACGCATAGCGCATACTTTTATTTGTCCATTCTGTCTGCGGCATCGGAATTGCCGAAAACATCGAAAATGCCACGATCACTGTCGAAATCATTGGATTTTTCCTCCCTGCTTATGCCAGATCCAACACCCTGCTGTAATTTCCGCTGCCGCATCCGCCATTTTTGCAATTTCCCGGTTGATTTTTCCGAGGATATCCAGATACCGAACCGTAGACGGATCATAATTTGTCCCGCCCTCGAACACTTCGTTGCTGACAATGATCAGATGCCTGCACTGGTTTTCCAGAGATTTTACGCCTGCCAGAATTTCTTCGCTGCACCGATCCTCTCCGACGCCCTCCGGCGCGTAGATTTCATTCGCAGTCAGGTTGCTCATACATTCCAGCAAAACGACGCTGTCTTTCGGAACGCGCACCTGTTTTAAACCGGTATAACATTCCACAGTCTGAAAATTTTTCTGTGCGCGCATCCCACGATGTTTTTCAATCCGTGCCAGACATTCGTTGTCCATCGGCTGCATCGTTGCGATGTAAATACGGTTTTCTCCGGCTTCCATCGCGTAATTTTCCGCAAAAGCGCTCTTTCCACTCGCGCTTCCGCCCACAATCAATGTCAGCATATCCTTCCTCTTTTCCGTTTTCTGCTTCCTTACAGCTGGCTGCCCTGCTCTTCATACGCCTCGATCGAAAGCTCTCCGAATGTAGAACCCTGATAGACGCTGCACGCCATATCCAGCATCGGAATCGCGCACAGCGCACCGGTTCCTTCTCCGAGACGCATGCCCGCCGTGATCATCGGTTCCAGACCGATTGCATCCAGAATCATGCATCCGGCCGGTTCCGCAGATACATGCGTTGCCAGCATTGCCTTTTTGGAAGCCGGGCAGATTTTTACCGCCAAAAGTGCCGCCACTGCAGAGATCACACCATCAATCAGCACTGGAACCTGATACAGCGCGCCGCCAAGGTAGAGGCCGACCATTCCTGCAATATCGAACCCGCCAAGCATAGAGAGCACACTGAGCGGATCTTCCGGATCCGGGTGGTGAAGCTTTATCGCTTTCTTTATTGCCTCCAGTTTACGGGAAAGCCCGCTGTCAGACAAGCCTGCACCGCGTCCCGTCACAAGCAGCGGATCACAGCCAAGCAGAACCGAAGCAACCGCGCTGGACGTCGTCGTATTGCCAATTCCCATTTCTCCGGTCACCAAAAGCTTTACCCTATCCTCTTTTGCGCACTTTGCAAGCCCGATTCCCGTTTCGATACAGCGGTACAGCTCTGCCTTTGTCATCGCCGGCTTTTGCGTAATATCCGCCGTCCCGTTGGCGATCCGACAGTTTCGGACTCCAGGATTTCCCGGATAATTTAAAATTCCGAGATCGACCGCCTCTACCTGACAGTTCGCCACCTTTGCCATCCTGCAGGCGCTGCTTTTTCCGGCGGCAAAGCTGTCTGCCATCCGCGCGGTCACCTCGCTTCCGGTCTGTGTGACATTCTGTGCCACTACGCCGTTATCCGCACACATCAGATACAATCTGCGCACCGACAGGTCAATGTCCGCGCTCCCAGTCAGCGCTGCAATCCGAATCAGCGCATCCTCCAAAAGCCCAAGGCTTCCCAGGGGCTTCGCCACACTGTCCCATCGTTGCTTCGCTTCCGCCGCTGCCTTTTTGTCCGGCTCCGATATCTGATTCAGCTGATTTGATAACCTTTCCAAATTCACAGTGCCTTCTCCCTTTGCTTTTCCTGCCATTTTGCCGCTGCCCTGGCAAACCGTTCCGCCAGCCTTGGCTCCGCCAGAAAATATAAATGCGGAAAGCCTGCATACAGACTGCTTCCTGCTACGCTTCCCTCCCAGGTTTTGTTTCCGACCGGCTTTTTCATTTCAAACGCTGTCCCGTTCTGCGTACAGTCCCAGTAATGAAATTCATGCACCGGAATGCTTTCCCCTTTTTCAAACAGCATGGAATTTTCTTTTGCTGTCATGACCGCGTATCCAAAGCGCTGCAGACGGTTCGTCCGAAATCCGCTTCCATCCAAAACGCCTGTCATCTCCCAGACCTGTCCGTCAGCGTCTTCCAGTTCCTTTTGCAGATACAGGAAGCCGCCGCACTCCGCAATCGTCGGCATTCCATGACGGACCGCTTCAAAAATTGCATGACGCATCCCACTGTTTTCAGAAAGCTTCCCGGCGTGCAGCTCCGGGTATCCGCCGCCCAGATACAATCCGCAGATACCTTCCGGCAGCTTTTTATCTTCCATCGGCGAAAATTCCACAAGCTCCAATCCCTGTTGCCGCAGCGCTCTTTTGTTTTCTTCATAATAAAAACAAAAGGCTGTGTCCTGTGCAATGCCGATTCGAAGGCACTCTTTATCCGGGGCAGGAAACTGTGGAGGATCCGGATAATCCGGGCTTTTTAACGCTGCTTCGCTTTTTATTGTCTCTGCCACGCTGTCCGCTGTCGCTGCGATCCGCAGCACTTGCTCCAGATCAACATGTTGTAAAAAAGCATCTGCCAGCCTGTCCACCTTTTCCGACAGCGCTCCGACCTCCTGCGCTGTCACAAGCCCTAGATGTCTGCTTTCAAAAGAAGCATCTTCCACATAGGGCAAAAAACCAACAACCGGCAGTCCGGTCTGTTCCTCCAGCATCGGTGCAAGCAGCCGCGCCATCATTTCCGAACAGTCATTTAATAAAATGCCTGCAAGCTGGTTTCTTTTCCGGAAAGAAAGCATTCCCTGAACCTGTGCGGCAATCGTCAGACTCGCACCTTTCGGACGCACAACAAGAATTACCGGAGTATTTGTTGCACACGCAACATCCCATGTAGAGTCCCGGTCCGACACGCCGCCCAGACCGTCATAATATCCCATCACGCCCTCCAGCACTGCAATTTTACACCGCTGTTCATAGCAGGCAATCTGGCGCTGCAGTGTTTTTGCATCTGCAAAAAACAGATCCAGATTTTCTCCCGGAATGCCGAGCACACGCTGATGGAACATCGGATCGATATAGTCCGGTCCGCACTTAAACGAAGCCGTAGAGATTCCTTTTTTCTGCAGCGCCCGCAGGCACGCACAGGTAACAGCCGTCTTCCCGCTTCCGCTGGACAGACCTGCAAATAAAATCCTATTCATCTGCACATCCTCCGGCACTGATTAAAAAGATCGGATTATTGGCGCAAAGCATATGACCTTTTCCTGCCTTTTTCGACCGCGAAACCTGAAGCTGCATGATTTCTGCCGGCTTCGAGGTAAACGCTTCCAGACTTTCACATGCCTGCAGTGCTGTTTCCAGCAAAATCGCGGTCACAACGATCCGGACGGACGGATTTTTTTCAAAAAGGATGGATAAAATTTCCGGCAGATTTCCCTTCGTCCCGCCAATAAACACAGCGTCCGGCGCAGGAAGGGAGTCTAATGCCTGCGGCGCTTTTCCAAAAACCACATGCAAATTTCCGCAGCCAAACCGCTCCCGGTTCTTCCCAATCAATTCTACTGCTTTTTCCTCACACTCAATCGCATACACGTCTGCCTGTCCTGCCATCAGCGAAAGTTCGACAGAAACAGAACCGGTTCCTGCACCGACATCATAAAGGACTTTCGCGCCTGCCGCCCCGAGCTTTGCAAGGGCAGCTGCACGCACCTCCTGTTTTGTCATTGGAACCTCTCCCCGGACAAACCAGTCATCCAAAAGTCCGGGACCATGTGCCTTTGCACGCTCCCGCCAACAAGATCCCGTAACAGCATTCTCAGAATCCTTTTTTGCAGATACCGTATCGTTTCCGATATCGTCTGCCGTTTTCTCCCGCTTCACCACCAGCACCGCCAGTGGCGCAAATATCTTTTCTGCTATTTCCCGAACTGTTCCGGACACAATCCGTTCTTCCGGATAGGAAAGCTTTTCTCCGACATACGCCCGGCATCCGCCAAATCCAGCCTGCATCAGCTGTCTGCAAAGTTCCTGCGCCGTATTGTCC
>ERZ1694689.715-NODE-715-length-10242-cov-6.372337_pt1 | contig 10242 bp, 13 predicted proteins | sample MGYA00581724_ERZ1694689 | MGnify/ENA primary metagenome ERZ1694689 (study PRJEB42213, sample SAMN07424469) | human gut metagenome | biome: ENVO:00009003; feature: ENVO:2100002; material: ENVO:00002003 | host: Homo sapiens | place: USA | collected 2014 ...
GCGCAGGTCTTAGCAGTTTTTGTGTATCCTGCCGTTATTGTCTTGTCGGCTTCGGTCTGCTGTGCTGCCGTTGACGCCTGAGCTGCGGATATCTTAGCGGCGTTCTGCGCTGTGACCGCCTCTGCACGTGCGGTTTCTGCGCCCTGCCTTGCAGTGTCTGCCTGTGTAGCGGACGTTTCAGCCGCTGCCTTTGCGGTTTCAGCTTGGCTTGCCGCCTGCGTTGCCGTGTCGGCTGACAATCCTGCGGTGGTAGCTGATTTCTCAGCGTTTTCAGCCGCTGTAGTTGCCGTTTCTGCGGCGGTGACGGCTGTCTGCATATCTGCGTGTGCCTGTCTGCCTATGGCGTCTATGCGGTCCAGTGCGTCCATAGCCACATCAGGTGACGGTACTGCATTATCACCGATAGCCGCACCTATTCTCAGGCGGAATATGCGTGATTTTTTAACCAGGATATATTCATTGCCTGACAGCTTCTTCGCCGCTATTTGGCACGATACTGTCTGCGCTGACCGCAGTATATCTGCCGTAGGTGTCCACTGTCCGCCTGTGATATCAACCTCATATGTCACGCCATCACCGTAGTCGATAGACAGCACATAGCGGTCTGCGCCGTCTACCTCCATGCCCTCGACAGATACATGACGGGCATTAGTTTCACCGACATAGCCCAAAAGGGCTGTGCTTAGGGTTACGTCATAATCTGCATTTAATGTTATCGTCATTTAATCACCCCTCTTTACTCTATTGCAATGTAGTCAACATAGTATGTTCCTGTTGGCACGTTTTCCACTGTTGACCCGTTATTAGATCCCATGCAGACGTTCAGATAGTACGACTTTCCCGAACCACTAACGTGGGTGCAGTAGTTCTGATATGGTGTTGGTGCGGCTGTCTGCCGTAGCGTTGCTATGACCTGCTTAGGCGCAAAGGTCAGTTCAAGCGGTATCTGCATCAATGGATTCGCTTTCGTCATCTTGTATTCCACAGTGCCATAGTGTATCTTGCCGGCTCGGCTCAGTATCTCATCGATTTCCTCCCCGGCGTGTTGCATCGGATAATCGTTTTCAGTGATATCCTGCGCCAGTGTCAAATTTTCATCAGCCATTATCTCGCCCCCTTAAAGCTGTTCTTCTACCGACAAACCTACCGCCGAAATATCAGCACTCAGTCCGCCGTCAAAGTTAAAACCAAGATTCGTTATCGGTATATCATAGCTGTCTGCACCGTTGGTGTAGGTCACCACGTCACCTATGTCGAAACGTGGGTCACCAAGTCTGTGGTACAATTCGGTAGTGTACCATGAAAATCCTCCTATTCTGCGCCACAGAGATTGAAGCAGTGATTCGGTCATGTATGGATTTTCAAACTCTAGCACACGTCCCTGTGTTGTATCTGTCACACCAAGCGACAGCGTTACATCATCACTCACTTTGCAGATAATGCCCACGATAGCGTTTTGTCGTTCGCTAAGAGTAGGCAGGTCTATCGTGTTGTTATCCAATGTTTTCACCGGTTTGCCATACCACTTTCGTACGTACTTTCCGTACCTGTCAACATACCCGAACTGCCCTTGCGCAGAAGCCAGATAGGACAGCATCTGGCGCATGGTCACGTCTTTTGGCACGGAGCTGACCTTGAAGTAAAAGTATTTTGAGTACAGCACCTTGCCGTTCTTATCTATCAACCTTCTGCCGTTCTTGTCACGCAGTAACCTGACTTCCGTATAATCATTTCCATTCTGCAAACCTAATTGTCTGCAAATGTCGTCCTCGACTGCTTTATTCCAGTTTGGCATAGGGATATGCGGCACATATGGCTTGTCCGAAAAGTACAGCCTGTCCGCCATTGTCAACTGAACACTGCCGCCTGACTTTTTCGACTTAACACAGGTGAAATGTCCCATTGGTATCTTTTCGTCATTTGTATCAGATGAAGTTGCGTCCTTTGTATACAAACTGAAAACATACTCATTCCCAAGATACTTAGTTCCGTCGTCAACCAGTTCCGCCGTCACACTTTGAGAGCAGACAGCTCCAAGCTCTATATCATCACTCAGAGAGGTTGATTGAATATCCGTCTGAACGTTCTGAATGCCGTCATATGCCACAGGTTCTCCACTCTGAGCGTCCTCTATCCACATACCCCACAAGGCTTTGTAACTCTCTATCCTGCTTGTTATCTCATCGCTTGCTATGGTGTACATATGCCCTCCTAACGTTCTGCGAATGTGACAGTACAGCTCTTGTAATACTCACCACCGTCAAGTCTGACAAGCCCCTGCGGTACATAGTCGCTTGCGTTGGCAGATATAGAATAATACTTGCCATTGTGCCAAAACTCCAGTTCTGCAAAGTCGGGTCCGTCCTCGATAAGGGATTGTATCTCGGCTGAATCTGCGACAGGGAGCATTGTCCACTTGCAAGGCAGTTTATATTTGCAGAACTTTCTTGCACCCACAAACAGACCTGTTGTGTTCACTCGTCCTGAACCTGCCGTCCATTCGTAACAGTTTACAGGGCTCCAGCTATCAGGGTCAGGGTCTGTCACCCACACGCCGTTTATCTTTAGCAATGTTCCTGTCAAAATGCACTCACTCCCGTCTTACGTTTATACTGATTGTTGCTGTCCTGCATACACTTGAAAAGCACCTTGCTATCAACTGTTCCGAAGAACACAGGGTCATAAGCTTTCAGCCAATCAAGTATAGCGTTCAGCACCCTTAACACCTCGTCAAGCTTGCCGTTATCAAGCATACCTTGCAGTTTGCTCAGCGGTGAAATTACCTCAGGGTCTGCTTTTGCGTTCCTGTTATCGCCCACCATTGCAAGGGTCGGTGCTGTCGCAAGTCCACCTGTGGCAAGCTTTGGTATCTCAGGTATGCTTATTGTGTCAAGGTCAAAGCCGAAGGTTTCTCCGCCTATGCCAGGCACCCAATCAGGCACATCAAAACTCAGGCTGTTAATGCCGTCGATTATCCAGTTGACCGCACTTTCAATAGCACTGGTCATTTTATTTACTGCACCGATTATTAGGTTTATAGGTGCTTTCACAACGCTGTAAAGCGTATCCCACACGCCTTTAAAGATCTTCTTTACACCCTGCCAAGCCTTTTTCCAATTGCCTGTGAAAATGCTCTTGACGAACATTATAATGCCATTGAGAATGGTCTTTACGCCTCCGAAAGCGTCTGAAAAGGTCTTTTTGAACCACTTGCCTATGCCTTTGAAAACGCCCTTGACAGCGTTAAGAAGCTTTGTGAAGATCTCCTTTATCTTTGCAATACCCTCAGATACGGCATTGTACAGACCTTGTATGATATATCCGCCCATTTCAGCCATGACCTTACTAGGACTGTGAATACCAAAACAGTTCTTGAAGCCCTCAATAAATGGTGTAAGAACATGGTCATAAAGCCAAGTGCCTATGCCCTTGAAAGCGTCAACAATACCTGTGAAAAGCCCCTCAACGATATTACCGCCACAGTCCTTAATTTTCTCCGTAAAGTAGTCACGGATACTGAAAACAGCGTCCTTGATAAAGCCCCACAGCACTGATACCGCACCGCCTATAGCTGAGCCTATGGCTTTGAAAAGCTTTGTGGCAATGCCGCTCCAATCTATTGTAGAAATAAACGTCCACAGCTTTTCGCCTATGCCCCGCCAATTTACAGTTTGCAGGAAATTTATTGCCGTATCAAGCAGACCTTTCACACCCTCAGAGATAGTCGTTCCTGCCTTGCCCCAATCAATCTCATCAAACCAGCCGTTCACAGAAGTGCCTATGGACGAGCCAAAGCCCGACCAATCAAAGGTGGTAACGAACGAATAAAGATAGTCGATAGTAGCTTGCCATTTTGAAGCAAGGGTCTTGCCGATAAGCGACCAATCTGTTTTCTTTATACCGCCGTTAAGAAAATTAGCCGTACCCTTGCCGAAGCCTGCCCAATCGAACTTCTTCATAAAGCGGTATCCTGCGCCAAAAATTGTGTTTATGCCTCCGCCGAAGCTGTCCCCAAGACCTGTCCAATCAACTTCGTTAATAAAGCTGTTCAGACCGTCTGTAAGCTTATCCACAAAGCCATTCAGCTTTTTCTGAATACCGTCCCAGTTGATGTATGCGAAAGCTCCGTTGACCTTTTCAGCCACAAGAGAGCCAACTCCTGCCCAGTCCCCTGACTTAATGGCGTCTTTCATACGCTTCGCCCAATCAGGAAGCTGAACGTTGTCGCCGTTTATGGCTGAGTAATCAATGCCGCCCTCTGAACTGTCTGTATCGGACTTGCTCTGATCCGGTGCAACTCTTACAACGTCAAAGTCTGCAAGGTAAGTGTCCTGAGTTTTCTTTATCTTCTCCGCTGACTTCTGTGCCTGCTTTGTCGCCTGCAAGGACTTCTGATAGGTGGTGCCGAAAAGCTCAGAGATAAACGCCGCCACAGTTTTTGTCGCCGTTGCTACGCCCGTCATAAGCGTATTGAGATACGGCATAACTGTGTTCATTATCGGTGTGAAAGCTATGGTGAGGTTTGCTTTTATTTCGTTTAAGGACTTGGCAAATTCTTCGTTGCCTGAAACAGCGTTTGCAACAGCGGAACGTATTCCTTTCAGCAAAACAAGCACGCCTGCCATTAAGAACACTCTTTTTGCCGCAGATTTGAGCGAATGTGTAAACTTGCTCAGCGGTTTTGAAGTGCTGTCGATAGTTGTTTTAAGCCTGCTGAATTTGGATTTAACTGCATCAACAGCCTTTGAGCCTGCCGAACGCATTGTCTTGAAAGCTCCCACAAGTGTAGTCTTTATGGTTTTGCCTGCAAATGAAGCGACTTTTTTTAGTTTCTCAATAGCAGTTGTCCCTGTTTTTCCGCAGTTGCTAAATGTTTCCTCATATTCGCTAAGTTTTGTTTGAGTTTTATCTATAACTCCCTGCTGACTTATAAGCTTACTTTCAACGCCATTAAGTTCTGAAACTATCTTTGCAGCTTCTTCGTCTGAACTAGCGTTTACAAGAGCAGCTTGTAGCTCTTTATACTTAGCCTGCAACAGGCTCATTTTTTCTGTTGCATTTTCGAGTTGGAGATTAAGCCTTTCAAATTCACTTTCAGGTATTTCAAAATCACCAAAGCTCTCTGTCGCTGTTTTAGCCGCCTCGTCAGCCTTTGCCGTAATTTGCTGAGCGATATCATCAACCTCAGCCTCTATCTTATCAGGGTCATACTCAGGATTGTAATGTATCTGCACAACTTTAGGCTTGATGTTTTCGATTTGGTCGGTGGTGTTTTTTATATGCTCATTGGCTTTATCAATTTCAGACACCACCTTTGCGGTAGCCTCCTGCATACTCTTCTGAGCGATCTCCGACGCACTGCCAAAGCCCTCGTCTACGGCTTTAGTGGTCTTATCCATAGCGTTCTCAACAGCTTTCTCTGCCTGCTCTACTGGCTTTGAAAAGCCGTTCTGTATGCTTGCAGATATCTTGTCAAGCTGCTCCTGCACCTTGTTTTTTATCACAAGGTCAAGAGATATAACACCAACGCTTGCTCCGTCTGCCATTACTTATCACCTGCCTTTCCGAACATTCCCTTGAACAGCCTTTCAAAGTATCTCGCAGTTTCAAGCTTGTCTTGCTCTGTGAACGTTTCCTTTGCTTTCTGGCTTCTGAGCGCCGTCCATTCTGAGCGTATCTGCTTTTCATACCTGTCGAAATTTTTTATGATGTCCTTGTTGTCCTCGCTCCTGATACGAACGACCTGACCCAGTGGTGTATCGTGCATAAGTCCTGCAACGAGCCTGTACCAATCGCTGTAATGCAGATTTTCCTGCTCTGAGGGCAGGATATTGTACTGCTTTGCAATGGATTGTATGATAAGCTCTCGGTCATAGTCAAGATCGTACCAGCTTTCTTCAAATTTACTCTGCGTTTTCTTGTGGAAATCGAGCCTCTGTCTTTTCTGCGTCCTCGCCTGTTACCGCTGAGATAACAAGAGTGAAAAGCTGCTGATATGCCGCCCAAGGCATATTCATTTCCTCTATCTCCTTGTAGTCCTTTGGTGCGAACGCAAGCTTGAAAACCTCGTCTATCATATCAAGATCTTTCTTTTCAGCGTTCTTGTCGCAGATGTCAAGTATCTTCTTGACAGTTTTCTGCCTGTCGTCCACAGGGTAGACCTTGTCGCCTACTCTTATCTCAGGTGTACCTGTAAGAAGCTTGCTGTCGAGTGTATACATCTTTGCCATAGTTATTATCCTTTCTGATATATAAAATTAGGAGAGCGCTTTGAACGCTCCCCTGTTTTGTCTGTGTTCTTACGCTGTCGCCTCTGTAAACTCAGGCTTGCCGTCGGAAGCAAAGTCGAACGCAAGTGGTGCGACTGCTGTTGAATCTCCGCCACCCCATTCTGTTACGCTGACAACGCCCTTGATAACAAGCTTTGCTCCGCTTGGGAAGTTCCACACAAGGGTTGTGGTCGCCGCAGCACCTGTTTTGAGTGCAAGGCTCTCGATGTAGTCATTGCCTGCGTCACCGACGTTTCTCTTGCCTGAGATACTGATAGTGATAGACTTACCAGTGAGCAGACGTCTTGTCCAGCCCTGCTGATCAAAAGGCTTCCACTCCTCGATATTGCCGTCAATGGATACTGAAAAGCTCTCCATATCGGCAATAGTCACAAGATTGCTCTCTGTCGAGCCGTCGCCGCCTGTCTTGTCTATCTTGAACTGGTTTTCATATACGGGATAAACTCCTGTTGTGTTTGCCATACTCATTCATTCCTTTCATAATATACTGTTGCCTCGATAACATATTCACACACGCCTCGCTCGTCCCTGCCAACAGAAACAGGCTCTTTGCATTCGAGATACTTTACCATAAAGCCGTCAGCCTTATGCTGACGTATATCGGATAGGATATCAAGAACGCTTTGAGCCTTTATCTCTGCCTGCGTGGGAGTATCAGTCCAATGAATAAGCACCGAGATATGTTTTTCAAGCGTTTTTGTGCAGGCTTTTCCGCCTATGCAGATACGCTGTGGCTTTGAGGTCTTTGCGTTGTACACGCCTATGCACTTGTCAAGGTTGCCGTCAATAGTGCCTGCATACACGTCCTGCAAGTCAAGGATATCGCTCAGCATATCCGCTATGTTAAGTAAAGTCATATGCCTGTCCTCTTTTTGAACTCTGCCACAAACTCATTCTTGGCAAGGTCCTTTTTACTGCCTGTGATATATGGTTCAAGCCAAGCCGCACCTGAGTTAGGGTTATTGCCTTTCTGAAAATGATACTCAGGGTGATAGTACAAACGTCTTGCCTGCGGAGAGCCTGTCACAAGACTTGCACCGCTTTCGTCAGTGTGGACAAAGGTCTGATTATTCTGCATATCGCCTGTATCGAACGGCATTGTCTGAGCACTTACAAGGTCTGTCCTCACCTGCTCCATAGCCACCTCAGCAGACTTCACAGCAGCGTCTTCGATAGCCTTTATCGCCTGCATATCAAGCTTTATTTCAATGCCCACTATATCAGCTCCAATCTTGTGTAATTCACCCTGCCGTCAGGGTCTTTGGCTTTCTCAGAGCCATATATCTTGTACGTCCTGCCGCCTATGACCGCATAGCCCTCTACAACGGCGTTATCAGGGGCTATATCTCCGCAGAAAAGAGCCTCGCCTGACAAGGTTATAAGCTGTTTCTCTGCGGATAATTTCTGCCTTGACTTCTCAGAGTGAAAGCATTTGCCCTCAAATATGACCGTCTGCTTCTTTGAGCCGTCACGATTAAGTCCGTCCGTTCGATAGACCTTGCAGGGCGTTTTGCATACCCTTTCAGGTACAAGCTGAGGAAACTTCATCACATCAGCCCCCTGTAACATAGTCCTGTCTGCATAAGCACATTGTAGACCTGACGTGTTGTGATAACGCCGTCAAGAGATACCACCTTTGACTTATCGAATGACATTGAAACTCCGCTTATGCTGTAAGCGCTCAGAGGGCTTTCTAACAGCTCCGAATTGTCATAGATGAATTTCATCTGCAAGGCTGTGGAACGCTTTATACGCTCTCTCTGAAAGTCTGTAAAGCTGTCAATGCCCTCTGCTGTTATGCGGTTGAAAGTCAGCGTGTCGATATCGCTTTCAGCTCTTTGCCGAATAGCCGAGAACTGTTCTTCGGAGATATCACACTCAGGACAGATATTGCAAAACTCAGTAGGGGTGAGGTACATATCCCTCACCCCTTACTCGCTGTACTCTGCTGTGTCAACGTCAGCGTAAATGCTGTCTATCTTTCCGTCCTTGCCGTTCGGGAAAGTGAAAACATCTGAGAACGCTCTGTTCTGATAGAGCCAGCCGTCACCCTTTGTGTGTCCGCCCGGAGCAAAGCTGTAAATGCTGTTGATCTTAGGTACTATCTTTGTGGTCTCAGGTGTTGCGATAAGCACGTTTATCTTGTGTGAGCCTGCGACCTTTTCATAATATGTATCAAGTGCAGACTTGCTCGGTGTGCCTGATACCTTAGTGTAAGAACCGCTTGATTCGGTGTAATACTCCTTGCCGCTCACGATATCGGTATCAGCGGTCTTTACATATCTTGCAGCGCAAGGCTCAAAGCCGCCGTCCTCAGGGTCAAAGTTGAAGCGGTCATAGAAACGCTCATCATCAATGACCTCCATGATAGGCACTCCGTCAATGTCGGTCACTCTTGTTCTAAGACCAAGTCCTCCCTCTGCGATCTGCGTCATTTCGATTTTTCTCGTGAACTTGTCAGACTGCTCAAGCAGGTCCATAATTGTGGAAGTCACATACATAATGAGCGAGCCGTTAGACTTGTATCTTCTCAGCTTGCCTGATGAAAGAAAGCCTTTGAGCTTGTCGAACACGTTACCCTTTGTGTATGATGAAGCGGCTGTTGATGAGTGATAGCCCTCAAGCTCTGCCGCTCTCTGAGCTGTCTTTGAGAAGAACAGAGCGTCCGTTTCTGGAGCAGACTGTGTTTTCTCAAATACCTCTGAGATATTCTTGATAGACGCTGATGAGTTCGTTTCGTCAACGTCAGCCTTATCCACAAGAAACTCAACATCACGGTCGTGTGTAAGAGTGAAAGGCACGTCCGTCTGAACATACTTACCTGTGTTCCAGCCGCCGTTTCTGTTGTGGCTCTTGTAGCCTGATGTTGACATCTGTGTGAAGTGGAAAGTCTTTGCGTCAAGCCACCTAACGTTCTGTGTGATGAACGGGCTTGACAGTGTTTCCTGGATCCTTATCTCCAAGAGTTCGGGATTCCATACTTCTGCATAGTTAAGATTTGGCATGATTCATTCCTCCTGTTTTTACTTGAATTTGTTCCAGCGTTTCTGCGCTGTTGGTTTGCTCTGTGGCTTCTTTTCATCAGTATCCGAAGATCCTGCACCGACCTTGAAACCGCCCTGCTTTTTGCCGTCGGACTTTTTGCCGCCCTCGCCTTTCATATCTGGATACTTCTTCACCACCGCAGAAAGGGCGGCGTTGATATCCTGCTGACTGCCGTTTCTCACATAGCTTTCAGCCACCGCAACAGCGTCCTCGATACAGTCGGGCTTGATACCAAGCTGCATAGCGGCTATCTGAGTTTTGAGCCTGAGTATCTCCTGGTCTTTTTCGTCAGGTGCGTTCTCTGCACTGTCCTGCTTGTCGGACTTATCCTCGTTTGGCTGTTCCTGCTTATCTTCTGCAGGCTTATCAGCACCCTCACCGTTCTCGTCAGCCTGACTATCGTCCACCGCAGGCTGTTCCTCAGCCTTTGGCTCGTCCTTTTTCTCCTCGTGAGTATCGGGAGTTTTCTTCTCTTCCTCATCAGGGAGTTTCTTTTTCTCGTCCATTTTCTGACCTCGCTTTCTTAAATTTGTGTATGAAAAAAGCACCCGTTAAGGTGCTTAGTTCCGATGTTTGATTAGTCCATTGTCTGCCAATCTTCCGACAGCATATCTGCTTGACTTGCAAGCCAGCCAAGTTGTACGCCAGAAGTTCCCACAAACGCTAATGCTTTATTGCCCATATCCTTATGGTTTACATTTGTCACAGTACCATTAGGTGATTTATAACTAACATTAGTGGCAAGCTCAACATACTGTCCTTTGCCGTTCCAGCCTTTTCTTGCTATTTTCTTACCTCTCTTTGCTTCTTCGATCGCCTGTCCGAAATTCATATTTATCCGTCCTTTCTGTTTTTGGGTATAAAAATACCGCCTCGCCGTAGCGGAGCGGTTAGATTTATAACTGAC
>ERZ1694689.747-NODE-747-length-9921-cov-6.270322_pt1 | contig 9921 bp, 8 predicted proteins | sample MGYA00581724_ERZ1694689 | MGnify/ENA primary metagenome ERZ1694689 (study PRJEB42213, sample SAMN07424469) | human gut metagenome | biome: ENVO:00009003; feature: ENVO:2100002; material: ENVO:00002003 | host: Homo sapiens | place: USA | collected 2014 ...
GTCGGCAGCGTCAGATGTGTATAAGAGACAGGCACTCAGAAAATCCTGGCCAGCTGAGAAAGACAAGCCATCTCGAGAACGAAGTTCAAGAGATATAGCTCCCTGTAACACTGTTTGGGTTTTCCTTTATTTCCTGCGGCGTCCCGCTGGCTATGATCTGGCCGCCCGCTTCGCCGCCGCCCGGTCCCATGTCGATTACATAGTCCGCATTTTTGATCACATCCAGGTCGTGTTCAATGACGACAACGGTCGCACCGTGATGAAGAAGCGCCTGAAAGACGCCCAGCAGAACCTGCACATCCAGCGGATGCAGACCGATGGAGGGTTCGTCGAAGACGAACACGGAATCCTCCTGGGTCTTTCCAATCTCGCTGGCAAGCTTGAGCCGTTGTGCCTCGCCTCCGGACAGTCCGGGCGTTTCTTCGCCAAGGGTCAGGTAGCCGAGTCCGAGCTGCTTCAGAATTTCCAACTTCTGGCTGACGCTTTTTATATCCCTGCAAAAGTCGATGGCGGTGTTTACGTCCATATCCATCAGCTCCGGTAAGGAAATGTGCGCGCCGCTTTTATTGGTGAGCTTTACTGTGTAAGCTGCCTTGCTGTAGCGGGAGCCCCGGCAGTCCGGGCAGGGGATGTTCACATCCGGCAGGAACTGTACATCAAGACTGACAACGCCGGTTCCGTCGCAGCCGGGGCAACGGAGCGTCCCGGTGTTGTAGGAAAAATCACCGGCCTTGTAGCCGAGGGCTTTGGCATCCGGAGACTTCGCATAAAGCTTGCGCAGCTCGTCGTGGATGCCTGCATAGGTTGCCACAGTGGAGCGGACGTTGATGCCGATGGGCGTGGCATCCATGAGCTTGACGTGTGCAATGCCGTCGGCATCGACTGCGCGGATGTGGGCAGGCAGTGCACTGCCGCTGATCTTTGCCTGCAGTGCAGGAATCAGGCTCTCCAGTACCATAGTGGTCTTGCCGGAGCCCGATACCCCGGTGACAACTGTGAGCCGTCCTTTTGGAATATCGACCTCCAGGGGCTTTACGGTATGGATCCGATCCGTGGACAGGTGAATCCTGCCGTTTGTAAAGAGCATTTCCTTTTCGATGCAGGGGCGCAGTCTGGCGTTCGCTGTGCCGGAAAGAAACGGTCCGATCTGGGAAGCAGGATCTGCTGCGATGGTGGAAATATTGCCCTGCGCAATGATGTGACCGCCTTTTGCGCCGGCCTCCGGACCCATTTCTATGAGCCAGTCGGATTCCTTCAGAATCTGCGTATCGTGATCGACTAAAATGACGGAGTTTCCGTCTGCAACAAGATCCTGTAGTACACCGGTAAGCCCCACAATATTAGAAGGGTGCAGACCGATGGAGGGCTCATCCAGTACATAGAGGACGCCGGTGGTGCGGTTACGCACGGCGCGAGCCAGCTGCATCCGCTGCCGCTCGCCGGTGGAGAGTGTGGATGCGGATCGATCAAGGGTCAGGTAGCCGAGTCCCAAGTCCATCAGCCGCTTTGCGGTAGCTTGAAAGGCTTCACAGATACTCTGGGCCATGGGACGCATTTCTTCCGGCAGACTTTGGGGGACGCCTTTTACCCAGACGACCAGCTCAGAGAGTGTCATAGCGCAGGCTTCGTCCAGCGAAATACCCTGCAGCTTCGGCGCACGGGCAGCGGCAGACAGGCGTGTGCCATGACAATCCGGACAAATATCTTCTTTGAGAAACTTTTCTACCCGTTTCATGCCTTTTTCATCCTTGACCTTGGCAAGGGCATTTTCTACGGTGTAGATGGCATTAAAATAGGTGAAATCCAGTTCTGCAAAGTCGTTGGAGTCAGATTTTTTCGGACGGTAAAGAATGTGCTTTTTCACAGCAGGACCGTGGAATACGATCTCCTTTTCCTGTTTTGTCAGCTCCCGAAACGGCACATCCGTGCGCACACCCATTTCCCGGCAAATGTCTGTCATCAGGGACCACATCAGGCTGTTCCAGGGGGCAACAGCCCCTTCGTTGATCGTCAGCGAGTCATCCGGCACCAGTGCATCCAGATTCACGGTGCGGACGATCCCGGTGCCGCTGCATCTCTGACAGGCACCCTGGGAATTAAAGGACAGCTCTTCTGCAGACGGTGCATAGAAATGTGCGCTGCATTCCGGACAGACAAGCTCTTTTCCTGCGGCGACAGCCAGAGAAGGAGAAAGGAAATGTCCATTAGGACAGCGGTGGCTGGCAAGACGGGAATACATCAGGCGCAGACTGTTGAGCAGCTCTGTTCCTGTGCCAAAGGTACTGCGGATACCCGGCACACCGGGGCGTTGATGCAGAGCCAGTGCAGCGGGAACATACAGGACTTCATCCACACTGGCCCTGGAAGCCTGGGTCATGCGACGGCGGGTATAGGTGGAGAGGGCTTCAAGATAGCGCCGGGAACCCTCAGCGTAGAGCACACCCAATGCAAGGGATGATTTGCCGGAGCCGGACACGCCTGCAATTCCCACGATTTTCCCAAGCGGAATATCCACATCAATATTCTTCAGGTTGTGGACCTTTGCCCCACGGATCAGCATTTTATCGATCATATTTTCCTCTCATTTCTGTTCGTTTTGATTCATGACAATAGAATGCTCGCAGGGCGAGCATTCTATTGTTTCTAAAGTGTTTCGTTTTTGGGGTCTGTTGCATGATTGCCGGAGCGTGGCAGCTCTGCAGCGATGGTGGTTCCGCTGTCTGAGCTTTCTGCAACCCGGACAGAGCCTCCGTGAAGGGCTGCAATCTCCCATACCAGCGCAAGACCAAGGCCGGCACCGCCGAAGGTTCGGCTGCGGGACTTGTCTACACGGAAGAAGGGCTGAAAGATACTCTGCTGATATTCCTCCGGAATTCCCCGTCCCGTATCGGAAACAAGGATCAGAAGCTTTTCGGGCTCCTGAGTGATGCAGACCTGTACAGAACCGTCTGGACGATTGTATTTGATCGCATTTTCTGTCAGATTGAAGATCATACGATAGATCAGTGCGTCGCTGCCGGTCATAACACCGTCACCTGCAAGCTCCAGAGTGATGCCGGATTTCTCCGCCAGCGGCGTAAGATCTGTGAAAATTTCCTCCACCATGGGAGCAAGCTGAATGGATTCGTTTCGTTCTACCTGCTGCAGATTACTCATCTCCAGCAGGGTTTTTGTCATCTGGGACAGCCGTTCTGTCTGTTCCTGCAGCAGGGAGAGAAAGTCTGCCGTTTCCGGCAGCATGTCAGGATGCTCTGCACAAAAAAGCTCCAGCTGTGCCTGCATCAGCGCCAGGGGTGTGCGCAGCTCGTGGGCAGCGTTGCCGGTAAACTGTTTCTGGGCAGAAAAGGCATTGTTTAACCGCTCCAGCATCTGGTTCAGGGAGTGACCAAGCTGTCTGAATTCCGGAAGAACATTTTCGTTGATCCGGATATCCGCCAGATTGTTCAGCTGCACCTTTTCTGTCTGGGAGGCAAAGCTGCGCAGGGGCTTCAGGGCATGCCCGCTGACGAAGTAGGCAAGAATACCGCTCAATGCCGTCACCACCGCCGTGATATACCAGTTTGTTGTGCGAAAGCGGCCCTGTGCTCCATCAATAAGGATCGTCAGCTCGCCGTCAGGCGCTGCAAGCTGCGGATCAAAGCTCACGGTGTCTTCCTCGTCGAGGAGGATCCTGTCGCTACCCTGCAGTGTGTCGGCGATGGTATCCATATAATAGATGCCGGAGGAGCAGAGCAGCAGATTCATGGCGATACAGGTAACGCCGATGAGCAGAGCAGTCATCAGCGTGATGCGCCATTGCAGGGAAATTTTTTTCAATCTGTGTCACCTCCCATCAGATAGCCCTCGCCGATGCGGTTGCGAATGGGGTCATAACCTAATGCAGCGCGCAGTTTTTTGCGCAGGGCAGAGATATGCACACGGATGGAGTTGCTGAAGCTGTCCACGCTGTTGTCCCAGACATGCTCCATCAGTTCCTCCTGACTTACCGGCCGTCCCTGATGTACCATTAAATATTCCAGAATACCTGTTTCCTTGCGGGTGAGGGCCAGCGTTTGTCCGTTAACGGTGGCGGTGCGGGAACGGGTATCGAAGCTCAGAGCCTTGAAGGTCAGCAGCACATCCTGCTGGGTGAACTGCCGCAGAGTCAGGCTGCGGATGCGGGCCTCCAGCTCGGCTAAGTGAAAGGGTTTTGAAAGATAGTCGTTGGCTCCGGCATCCAATCCCTCCACCTTGTCCTTTACCTCACTGCGGGCGGAAAGGATCAGCACAGGGGTCTCACGATCCCTTTGACGAAAGGTGCGCAGTACTGTCATGCCATCCTTACCGGGCAGGTTCAGATCCAACAGAACCAGATCATACCGCTCTGTGCCAAGAAGCTCCAGTGCCTTATCTCCATCGTAACAGTGATCCACGCTGTATGCCAGACGCCGCAGACTGCGGACGATTGTCTCGCACAGGACGCGCTCATCTTCAATGACCAAAAGGTGCATAAGAATCCTCCTATTTTAATAGCGATTGTTTTCCCATAATTATAGCAGAAGCAGATAAAGTTTGTGTTAATTTTTCATTCTTAACAGAGACTTTAACTTATTTGTGCTATGATCAGAACGTAAAAAACAGAAAGGGTGATAAAAAATTGCGTTACAAGAAAAAAGTCGCAGCGCAGATCGCACTGCTGATAACAGGAGCTGCAATGCTGTGCTTTGGTGCCTGGAGAGGCGAGGCAGCGACGGTACTGAGTAAAGCCATCAAATTATGTCTGGAGTGTGTGGGAATTGGATAAGAAAATTTCAGGTGTATCACAGCTTATGTCCCGTTTTCGGGGCTGGATCCAGGCAGGCGCAGCTTTATTGACCAATCTGCATCTGCCGAATTTTATCAAGGGCGGACTCTATCAGGGCACAGGAAAAACGGTCTGCGTACCGGGGCTGAATTGCTACTCCTGTCCGGCAGCCTCCGGCGCCTGTCCCATTGGGGCATTTCAGGCAGTGGCAGGCTCCTCACGGTTTCGCTTTTCCTATTATGTAACCGGCTTTCTCATTTTGCTGGGAGTATTGCTGGGACGCTTTATTTGCGGGTTTTTATGCCCCTTCGGCTGGTTTCAGGAGCTGCTGCATAAAATTCCGACGAAAAAGCTCTCCACAAAAAAGCTGAAGCCCCTGACCTATCTGAAATACGTGGTTTTGCTGGTAATGGTAGTCTTGCTGCCGGCATTGGTTGTAAACGATGTAGGCATGGGAGATCCTTTTTTCTGCAAATACCTCTGTCCTCAGGGTGTGCTGGAGGGGGCGATCCCGCTGTCTATTGCCAATTCCGGCATCCGGGCGGCACTTGGCTCTCTTTTTACATGGAAATTCACCATTTTGCTGGGAATCCTTGTACTGAGCATATTGTTCTATCGCCCCTTCTGTAAATGGCTTTGTCCGTTGGGAGCATTTTATGCCCTGATGAACCGGGTGTCCCTTTTTCAGATGAAGGTGGACGAGAGCAAATGTGTTTCCTGCGGGAAATGCGCCGGAGCCTGCAAAATGGATGTGGATGTGACAAAAACACCCAATCATGGGGAGTGCATCCGCTGCGGGATGTGCGTTCGTGCCTGTCCTACCGGTGCGGTTTGCTTCCGCTACGGCTTTGGCGACGGGAAAGAGGCTGCAAATGAAACGACAAAAGAAGCTGTAAATGAAACGACAAAGAAAACTACAAAAAAAACAAATATGGAGGAATCAAAATGAACAAAAAGAAATGGATCAAACTGGGACTGACTGTACTGCTGGCATTTTCTCTTACAGCCTGCGGCACAAAGGACAGCGGGAATGCAGATCAGAGCAACAGTGCTGTTACGATGACGGCGGAAGCAGAAAATGCCCAGGAGGCACTTTCTACGTATAAGAAGCTGATGGATCAGGAGAACGAGATTCTTTCGGAGAATACCGATTTGTGGGAAAAGGTCTATATGGAGGCGGACAAGGGTTCAGCCATGCTGGAAAACGGAAAAAACTACGGAGATTTTCTGCTGGACACGATAGAGAATGTCAAAGATCAGTTTTCGGACGAAGAATATGAGCTGCTCAAAACCTCTGCTGAAAAGATCAGCGAGATAGAAAACAAGCTGACGGAGCTGGAGCAAAAATATCCTGAGATCGTGGAGCAATCCATGGACAGTGAAACGAGTATCCCTGGGGACAGTGCCCAGGCAGGCTCCTCTGAGGATAGCAGTGTACAGAAGTTTCCTGCCTTTGAAGGCAAGGATCTGGATGGAAACCCGGTCAAGAGTGACGAGCTGTTTTCCAGGAATGCAGTAACCGTGGTGAATTTCTGGTTTACCACCTGCAGTCCCTGCGTAGGCGAGCTTGGGGAGCTGGATGCGCTGAACAAAGAGCTTGCAGAGAAAAACGGCGCACTCATCGGTGTGAACTCCTTTACGCTGGATGGGAATGAGGCAGAAATTTCCGAGGCGAAGGACGTACTGGCCAAGAAAGGCGCTACGTATCAGAATGTGTATTTTGACTCTGACAGCGAGGCGGGAAGATTTACCACCGGCATTTATGCCTATCCCACTACCTATGTAGTAGATCGGAACGGCAATATCGTTGGGGATCCCATCGTGGGCGCTATTACGGAGAAGAATCAGGCGGAAACGCTGCAAAAACTCATAGATCAGGCCATTGCTTCCGATACGGGAGAAAACGAGGAATAACAGGACTACAGGCTGTGGCATCACCCGACAAATTTTTGAAAAGTGCATTGGATTTCCTGATGTAAGATGGTAAAATGTCTTCAAGGCAGAAAAATGGCACGTGTCGTGCATAGCTAAAATTTGGAGGGAAGCATGGGAAAATCAACAGTTTATTTTACGGATTTCAGGTGCCCGGTTGGTACAAGTCAGCTGGATAAGTTAAAAAAGGTCTGTCTCGCGGCAGGCATCAAAAACATTGATATGGACGGCAAGTTTGTCGCGATTAAAATGCACTTCGGCGAGCTTGGAAATCTGGCATTTCTGCGTCCGAACTATGCAAAGGCAGTGGCAGATCTGTGCAAGGCACAGGGTGGCGTTCCGTTTTTGACGGATTGCAACACCCTTTATCCCGGCAGCCGCAAAAATGCGCTGGAGCATTTGGACTGTGCAAATTTAAACGGCTTTAATACCATCACAACAGGCTGTCAGATTTTGATCGGAGACGGTCTGCGGGGTACGGACGAGGTAGAAGTACCGGTTCCGAATGCAGAGTATTGTCCTGCACCGAAGATCGGACGTGCAATTATGGATGCGGATATTTTTATCAGCCTGACGCACTTTAAGGGACATGAATCTACCGGATTTGGCGGTGCCATCAAAAATATCGGCATGGGCTGCGGCAGCCGTGCAGGCAAGATGGAGCAGCATACCAGCGGAAAGCCGGCTATCGATCTGGAAAAATGCCGCGGCTGCAGACGCTGTGCACATGAGTGCGGAAGCGATGCGATTACATATCTGAATGGAAAAGCGGTTATCGATTACGACAAATGTAAGGGCTGCGGACGCTGTATCGGAGCATGCAGCTTTGATGCAGTCTACAATGAAAACAGCTGTGCAAACGAGCTGCTGGACCGGAAGATGGCAGAATATGCGATGGCTGTCTGTCAGAACCGTCCCTGCTTCCATATTTCACTGGTGCAGGATATCAGCCCCAACTGCGACTGTCATGGCGAAAATGATGCGCCGATCCTGCCGGATATCGGTATGTTTGCAAGCTTTGACCCGGTAGCACTGGATCAGGCGTGTGCGGATGCCTGCCTGCAGGCGACTCCGATCGCAAACAGCCAGCTTGGAGAACATCTGGCAAAGCCCGACTGGCATCATCATCACGATCATTTCCTGGATTCCAATCCGAATGTGGAATGGGAAGCGACGCTGGATCAGGCAGAAAAAATCGGTCTGGGTACCCGTGCATATGAACTGAAACGGGTCTGAATTGATGTGTATTACCAAAAACGGCTCCGAAAACAGGGGGCCGTTTTTGGCAGATCATCTAAAAAAGAGGAGGATATGGGGTATGTCTTATTTTCAGGATGCGTCACCGGAATCGCTGGGGATCAGTTCCGGGGGAATTCTTCGGTTTCTGGACCGGATGGAGGAAAAGAACATCGAACTGCACAGCTTTATGGTGGTGCGGCATGGAAAATGTGCAGCAAAGGGCTGGTGGAAGCCGTATGCACCGGAGCTTGCGCACCCGCTGTATTCCTTTGGCAAAACCCTGACGGCAACGGCAATCGGTTTTGCACGACAGGAAAAAATCCTGTCACTGGAGGAGCGGTTAGTGGATCTTTTTCCGGAGCTTCTTCCGAAGGAGCCGTCAGAAAATCTGCAGAAGGTCACCCTCTGGCATCTCCTGACCATGAGCTGCGGACATGAGACGGAAATTGATATGGAATCCCCCGACTGGATTCGGGAGTTTTTACAGCATCCGTTTTTACATGAGCCGGGAACATTTTATAAATACAATACGGCGGGCACAAACATGCTGGCGGCTGTGTTGAAGAGAAAAACAGGCTGCGATGTGACGGAATTTTTAAAGCCCCGTCTGCTGGAGCCCCTGGGCATTACTTCCTTGACCTGTTCAAAGTGCCCGGGACCGGAAGCAGTGGAAATGGCTGGCGGCGGTATGCGGATGACGACGGAGGACATGGCGCGTTTTATTTATTTTGTGTTAAACCGTGGACGTTGGGAAGGCAGGCAGCTGCTGGAAGAGGAATGGTTTGACTTTGCCTGCACCAAGCAGATCGAGACTGCCGGAGATGCGGAAGGACACGCCAAAGAATGGGCTTACGGCTACGGATTCCAGTGCTGGATGTGCAGGACACCCGGATCCTTCCGTGCGGATGGCGCCTTCGGACAGTTCGGCGTTGTGCTGCCTGATAAGGATTTGTTTGTGATCCTGACGACGGGAACCTATCAGACCCAGGACGAGCTGGATGGAATTTTTGAAGAAATCGTTCCGACCCTGACAGACAGTGCACAGGAGGCGTCGGCGGCAGCAGACGTGCTGAAAGAGCGTACCGGACAGCTGACAATCAAAGCGGGCGCTTTGTCCGAAAAAATCCACCACATTGCGATCATCGGGAGCGATTATGAGCGCTCCAGACATTTTTATGTGGATCTGCTCGGCTTTACGGTGATCCGGGAAAACCACCGGAAAGACAAAGCAGACTGCAAGATCGATCTGAAATGCGGAGAGCAGGAGATCGAGCTGTTTATCAAGCCGGATGCACCCAAGCGTCCGAGCTATCCGGAGGCACAGGGACTTCGGCATCTCGCATTTTTTGTGGAGAGCGTGGAGAATACGGTTGTGCGGTTAAACAGCCTCGGAATTGTGACAGAGCCGATCCGTACCGATGAGTTTACCGGAAAACCGATGACATTTTTTGCAGATCCCGACGGACTTCCGTTGGAGATTCATGAATAAACTTTCGAAACAATACACCCTACGAATCAAAAGCTCCTGTGCAGGAATATGCACAGGAGCTTTTTGAAGTGAATTTTGGTGATTTAATTTTCCAGCTTCGAGATATCGGTTCCGAAGTATTTTTCCGACAATGCGGTCAGCTCGCCGGATTCGTCCAGCTTTGCGAGAGCGTCGTTGATGGCTGCAAGCAGCGTCTTTGTATCGTCGCCCTTGCGGACGGGGATTGCAACCTTTTCTACCTCGTCAGACAAAGCGGCAATTTTGATATTTGCATCAGGATGTGCCTTTAAGTAGTCATAATAGGTCACCTCTGTGTTGAGGGTTGCATCGATTCGGTTGGAAAGTAAAAGCTCGATGGTCTGATTCAGGTCATCGACGCCCTTTACCTCTGCACCGTATTTTTCCGCAAGGGTTGCATAGGTGCTGCTGATGGTGTTTGCAGTGTGTTTTCCCTTTAAATCCTCCATGGAATGAATTT
>ERZ1694689.759-NODE-759-length-9766-cov-35.612089_pt1 | contig 9766 bp, 9 predicted proteins | sample MGYA00581724_ERZ1694689 | MGnify/ENA primary metagenome ERZ1694689 (study PRJEB42213, sample SAMN07424469) | human gut metagenome | biome: ENVO:00009003; feature: ENVO:2100002; material: ENVO:00002003 | host: Homo sapiens | place: USA | collected 2014 ...
CGAATTCCAGCGGGCGGAAGCGGGGGCAGACGTTCTCGGTGATGCAGATGACCGATGCGGCCAGTCGGCTGCCGATCTCGCAGGACTCGGCCAGCGTTTTGCCGTAGGTCAGGCCGATGGTGGTGCCGGCAAAGAAGGCATCGCCTGCGCCGGTGGTGTCGATCACATCCACCTTCTTGGCAGGCACCACGCCGCACTCGCCGTTGGCGCGGGCATATACGGCACCCTGACCGCCCATGGTGATCACCATACTGGGAATGTTGGCGCTGTGCACATTGGCGGCCAGAACCCTGCACATCTCGTCCGGAGTCAGATGGCCGTAATCATCGGAGAACAGCAGCCCGGCTTCCTGCTGGTTACACACAAAGCAATCGATCTGCTGCAGGAAATCCCGGCGCTCCATGGCAATGCTCATGTTGGAAATGGCCGCAAAAACCTTTTTGTTGTACTTTTTGGCGTAGTGCAGCACCTGTTTTACAGTATCTTTTTCCAGATCCAGCTCCAGCGCAATGGCATCGCAGTCGGCAAAGATCTCGTCGCCCTTTTCCTTTAAAAGGCCGGTGAGGGGAGTGGTATCCGGCCGCTTGGAAATGGCTGCATGCACATCGCCGTCGTTGTCAAAGATGGCCAGCCAGGTGCCCATGCCGTCCGGCACGCGCTGGATGTACTTGGTGTTCACCTTGTGGTTCTCCAGCTTGTTGATCACATCCTGTCCCATGCCGGTGTCGTCCACCAGACTGACAAAGGTAGGGCGCAGCTCTACATTGGCGATATCCTCCACCACGTTGCGGCTCACTCCGCCGTGTACCTGCTCAATGCGGCCGGCATTGCGCCCGCCCGGAATATAGGCGGAAAGGGGATAGCCTTTGATATCCACAAAAACAGCACCGAGCACAACGATTCCCATAGCAAAAAACCTTTCTGAACAAGAAATATTTACGTCTATTATACCGTATTCTGACACAATGCGCCATCCCTTTTGCGCAAAAACTCCGCAAAGGTCAGGCAGGGGCTGTCTGCGCTGTGCGCACCAGATATTCCATGGCCTGCATCGGGTACTGTCCGGCAGCAGTCTCACCGGTCAGCATCACGCTGGCCGCGCCGTCCAGCACGGCGTTGTAAATGTCACTCACCTCGGCACGGGTGGGCACCGCGCGGGTGCACATGCTGTCCAGCATCTGGGTCACTACCATAAAGGGCACGCCTGCAGCCCGGCAGGCGGCGGAAAGCTGCTTCTGGCAGCGGGGCAGCTCCCACAGCGGCATGGCATTGCCAAGGTCTCCGCGGGCAATCACCACCTCATCCACAAGGTGGATGAATTCCGGCAGGGCACGCACACCGGTCATGTTTTCAATTTTGGCAAAGATACGGATATCCGCAGCCCCGGCTTCTTCCAGCGCATGGCGCAGGGCCAGAATATCTGCTTTGCCGCGCACAAAAGGCAGCATCACACCGGTAACACCGCACTGCTTTGCAATTTTCAGGTTCTGCAGGTCTTCCTCCGTCAGGGTAGGCGAGGGCACCGCAAGGCCCGGTGCAGCAATGCTTTTGCGGCTCTGCAGGGTGCCGCCGCGCACCACGGTGCACACAAGGGCTTCCGGCAATGCCTGTGTGACCTGCACCAGAAGCTTGCCGTCGTCCAGCAGAAGCTGCTGTCCGGGCGCAGCCGCCTGTATCAGAGCTGCCGGGCAAGGTACGCCGTCTGCGCCAAGGCGTACAGAGCTGCCCTCAACCAGAGCAACAGGCTCTGCCAGCGTGCCGATGCGCAGTTCCGGCCCCTGCAGGTCGATCAGCAGCTGACGGATGCCGGCTGCGCGGATCATGGCCAGCCAGTCGGTGTGCGCCGCCAGCGGCCCGTGGGAAAGATTCATGCGGATGCCGGTCATGCCGGCTTCCACCATGTGCTGCAAGATCGCCGGCTGTGCGCAGGCCGGGCCGATGGTACCATAAAAATCCAAGGTTCATTCCCTCGATTCATTTTTTTTTCTAATGTATATTGTAACATGAACTGTCCGGGTTGAAAAGAGCCGGACGCGGGCAGAATAAGGGGATTGAAAAAATGTGGTAGCAGCCTGCGCAGGGAAATTGCGAAAAATCAAAGACCCGGAACCTTTTTAGAGCCGTTTTGGCCCTGAAAAAGTTCCGGGTTTTGTACAATGTTTTTGGAGAGCTGTCTTGCAACAGCTTTTTCGCATGTTCGGATGGAGCGCGCCCGGCAGCTGAACCTTGTGCCGGGGGATATCTTGTTCCGCAAGGTGTTCTGCTTTACCCGCAAGGACGGCGATTGCTGGGTGCACTGTGTGGCGCGGGTACCGGTACACCTGCCCGAATAACAAAAGAGGCTGTTGCACATCGTTTTAGCCGAAAGTGCAGCAGCCTCTTTTTGTTGTGGGCAATCAGCCCTCCGATGCAAAAAATTCTTTGGTCAGCCTGACCACCGTGCCGGAAAGCAGCAGCAACGCGAGCAGGTTCGGAATGCTCATCAGGCCGTTGAAGGTATCGGCGATGCTCCACAGCAGGCCCAGATCCATCGTTGCGCCCAGAATGGACACAAAGGAGTAGACCAGAAAGAAGGGCTTTGCCACCTTATCGCTGCGGCACAGGAACACCAGGAACCGGGAACCATACAGGCCCCAGCCGATGATGGTGGAAAAAGCAAAGCAGCACAGGGCCACAGCGGTAAAGATGGAAGCCCAGCCGCCGTAGGTGGTGGTAAAGCCGCTGATGGTCAGCTCTGCACCGGCTGCGGTGCCGTAGTTCACGGTGGTACCGCTGCACAGAATGACCATGGCAGTCAGGGTGCAGATGACGATGGTATCGGCAAACACTTCAAAGATGCCGAACATGCCCTGCTTGACCGGCTTTTTGGTGTCGGCGCAGGCGTGGGCAATGGAACCGGTGCCAAGGCCGGCCTCGTTGGAGAAAATGCCGCGGGACACACCCTTCTGCATACTGACGAACAGGCTGCCGATGGTGCCGCCGGTGAACGCTGCCGGGTTGAACGCGCCCGCAATGATGGACTCGAACACATAGGGCAGGCGCTCAAAGTTCAGCACCATAACGCCCACGGACAGCACGATGTAGAACAGAGCCATAAAGGGCACCAGCTTTTCGCTCACGCTGCCAATGCGCTTGATGCCGCCCAGCAGCACCATGGCCACCAGCATGGCCACTGCGATGCCAACCACGAGGTTCAGGGTAGAAAGCGCACCGCCGCCCACCACGCCGTACTCCAGCAGAGCGGTATCGATAGCGGCAACGATGGTATTTACCTGTGTGGCATTGCCGGTGCCAAACACGGTCAGCACGCCAAACAGGGAATACAGCACAGCAAGAAACTGCCAATGCTTGCTCAGGCCGTTTTTAATGTAGTACATGGGGCCGCCTACCCATTCGCCCGCCTCGCTGCGCTCACGGTAGTGCACCGCCAGCGTGACCTCGGCAAACTTGGTGCACATGCCCAGCAGGGCAGAACACCACATCCAGAACACGGCACCCGGTCCGCCAATGGCGATCGCGCCTGCCACACCGGCAATGTTGCCGGTGCCCACGGTGCCGGCCAGCGCGGTGCACACTGCCTGAAAGGGAGTCATGGCGCCATCGGAAGCGTCTTTTTTGCGGAACATGCGTCCAATGGTGATCTTGATGGCGTAGGGAAATTTGCGGATCTGCAAAAAGCCCGTGCGAACGCTCAGGAGCAGGCCTACGCCGATGATGCACACCATGGCGGGCACGCCCCAGATGAATTGGTTGACCGCCTGATTGACGGCCGTGATCGTCTCGATCATATTTTTCCCACATCCTCTGTTAAATTGCGCTTTTCCAGCCGAAATGCCGGAAAACAAACACCTTATTTTACCGCAGTTTTTGCGTACTGTCAAATAAAATGCACAAAAAAGAGGGAGGATTTTTGGCAAACTCTCCCTCAACTGCTTGAAACTATTTTATTTTACTTGTCCTTCGCCGTCCAGCGCTTTCAAGAAGGCTCAGCACTTTCCAACTGCCTTGCGGTACACCGGGTAAGCCACGATGGCGGACAGCACTTCGGTGATCCAGAATGCATGCCACACGCCGTTGGCACCAAGGAAATGGCACAGCACAGCGGCCAGCGGCATGATGAATACGATGTAGCGGCACAGCGAGATGACCAGCGATTCTGCGCCCTTGCCAAGGCCTTCCAGTGCACCGGAAGAGGTGGTGGATACGGCAGAAACCACAAAGCCCAGACAGATGATGCGCAGGGCAGTCTGGCCGATGGCGATGGTTTCGGGGTTGGAGGTGAACAGCTGCATCAGCGGGCGGGAAGCGAACAGGCAGATGACCGTGCCCGCAGCCATGATGGCAGCACTCATGATGAGGGTGAGTTCGTAGAGCTTTTTCACGCGGGCGTGCTGTTTGGCACCGTAATTGTAGCCAATGAGCGGGCGCATACCCTGCACGATGCCGTTGGCGGGCAGATACAGGAAGGTCTGCAGCTTGTAGTAAATGCCCAGCACCACCACGTAGCTCTGGGAAAAGCCCGCCAGCAGGCCGTTCAGGAAGGTAACCAGCAGAGAGGGCAGGGCCAGATTGAGGATGGCCGGCACGCCGATGGCATACAGTTTGCCGTCCAGTGCAGCATCCGGGCGCAGGCAGCTGCGGCGCAGTCGGATAGGCAGCTCAGTACGGACGTAAACGAAAAGGTAAACGCACAGGCTCAGCAGCTGGCCGATGCCGGTGGCAAGGGCCGCACCCGCAATGCCCATGGCAGGCACCGGGCCAAGGCCGAAGATCAGGATGGGGTCGAGAAGGATGTTGCACACACAGCCAAAGATCAGCGCCGCCATAGTCACCTTCATGCGGCCCACGGCCTGAAACATCTTTTCAAAGGCCAGTGCCGCCATGTTGATGGTGGCAAACAGGAATACGATGGTGGAGTAGGTGATGCCGGATGCGATCAGGCCTGCGTCGCTGGTGAACCGGCGCAAAAAGCCCGGCATGATGACAATGCTGACAATGGTGATGAGAATGCCGTGCATCAGGCTCAGCGCCATACCGTGGGTGGCGGCAGTCTCGGCCTTTTTGTGGTCGCCCGCGCCAAGGTACAGTGCGATCATGGCATTGATGCCGATACCGAAGCCGATGGCGATGGCGTTGGCAAAATTCTGGATCGGGAACACCAGCGACAACGCAGTCATGGCGTCTTCGCTGATGCGGGCCACGAACAGGCTGTCCACGATGTTGTACAGGCTGTTCACCAGCATGGAGATAACGTTCGGCAGTGCCATGGATACCAGCAGCGGCAGCACCGGTTTTTCTTTCATAAAGGTCTCGTTCATAGTGTTTGCATTGCTCCTGTAGAGAAAAGAAATGAATTACTGCAGCCGCGGAATCGTCAGGGCGAGACTGCTCGAAAACAAACGCAGACGCAAAAAAGCCACACAATGGCTTTTTTGAAGTCATTGTGTGGCGAAAAGTAGCATACTGCTGTAAAAATCCACACGAATTTTATTAACTGTAGGATAACACGGCTTCCGGCAGATGTCAAGAGGTCAAACGGATAAAGTATGACTTTTATAGACTTGACCATTTTTCACTGGGAGGCTAAAATAAAAATAGATACTTTATAAAATAAGGAGAATCCTGCCATGAAATGGATAATCGCATCCGACCTGCACGGGTCGGCGTTTTATTGCAAAAAAATGATCAAAGCGTTTGAGCGGGAGAGAGCAGACCGGCTGCTTTTGCTGGGGGATCTTTTGTATCACGGCCCCCGCAACGACCTGCCGGAGGGCTATGCCCCGAAGGAGGTCATCCCGCTCCTGAACGGGCTGAAGCCGGCGCTTTTGTGCGTGCGGGGCAACTGTGACGCTGAGGTGGATCAGATGGTGCTGGATTTTCCCATTCTGGCCGACTATGCGGTGCTGCCGGTGGGTAGGCGGCTCGTTTACGCTACCCACGGTCATGTGCACAACCTGAAAAACCTGCCGCCGCTGGCTCCGGGGGATGTCCTGCTGCATGGCCACACCCACATTCCGGCGTGGACAGAGTTCGGCGAAGGCAATCTCTACCTGAACCCCGGTTCTGTGAGCATCCCGAAGGAGGGGAGTGCACATAGCTATATGACACTGGAAGGGGAGACTTTCCTTTGGAAAACGCTGGAAGGCGAAGTGTACAGGGAGCTGGAGCTGTGATGGGGGCAATGGAGCTGGAAGAGAAAACGGTTCAGATCCGGGATGATTTCGACCCGGACAAAATTCTGGAAAGCGGCCAGTGCTTTCGCCCTCGGAAGCAGGCGGAGGGTTGGTATCGGTTTGTTTCCGGGAGACAGCTGCTTTACCTCAGACCACTGCGCAGCGGAACCTACACGGTGCGGTGTGAGCCGAGCGCATGGGAAACCTTCTGGCACGGTTACTTCGACCTTGGCCGCAGCTATGCCGCCCTGCGCGGAAAGCTGGACAGCCAGGACGACTTTCTGCAGCGTGCCATGGAATATGGCCGGGGCATCCGGGTGCTGCGTCAGGATGAGTGGGAGATGCTGGTCAGCTTCATCATCTCGCAGCGAAAGAGCATCCCGGCCATCCGCAGGGCGGTAGAGCTGCTTTCGGAGCGGTTTGGCGAGCGGCTGGGCAGCGATAGCGAAGGGCCGGTGTATGCGTTCCCGACAGCAGAAGCGCTCTGCTGTGCCGGGGAGCAGGCGCTGCAGGAGTGCGGTCTTGGCTACCGCACCCGCTACGTGCTGCATGCGGCGCAGCAGGCGGCAGAGGGTACACTGGACCTGAAGAAGCTGGCTTCCCTGCCCGATGAAGCACTTTTTGCCCGTTTGATGGAACTGGACGGTGTGGGCAAAAAGGTGGCAAACTGCGTGTGTCTGTTCGGCTATGGCCGTGTGGGCCGTGTGCCGGTGGATGTCTGGATCGAACGGCTCATCCGGGACGAGTTTGCCGGGCAGGACCCGTTCCCGCAGTTCGGGCTGGAAGCAGGCATCGTGCAGCAGTACCTGTTCTTTTATAAAAGAAGCGTAGGATAAGAACCGCGGAGCCGCAGGCAGGAGCGTAGGATCATCCGCTAAGCAAAAAAGGCAACGGCCTCCTCTGTTTGAGGAAAACCGCTGCCTTTTTATCATTTTACCGCCTGCTTTAACCGTTCCAGATCTTCTGCATCCGGGTGAGAAAGGGCGTTGTCAAAATTCTCGATCAGTGCATCCAGATTGGGCAGATGGATCGGCTGCTTTTTCATGCCCTCATACCGCTGGCGTACCGAAAGCGGCATCTTGCCCTGACACATATAACGGCCGAAGACCGTGTTGCTCCTGTCCAGTGAACGCTCCACCTTTTTCAGGATCTTGTTGAAATACTCCTCACTGCCGCCAAAGCCGGCGGTGCCAAAATGGAAGATATTTTTGCCGTGCAGCTGCTTCAAAAAGTCCAAAGTGCTTTCGTCAGCGTTTCCCTTGTCTGTCCAGAAGCCCACATAGAGGTCGTCTGCTTCCATGGCAGCAGGGTCCGGGGTGCCAAAATAGCAGCAGTTTTCCTGTGGCAGACAGGCGTGCAGCGTGTCTGCCAATAATTTTGTGTTGCCTGTTTTACTGCTGAATACGATCGCGTAGCTCATAGTTTCTCCTTTGATCGGTAACAACAAAAAACACCACACGTTTCCGTGCGGTGCTTTTCCTTCTGGTGGAGAATACCGGGATCGAACCGGTGACCTCTTGCATGCCATGCAAGCGCTCTCCCGAACCACGCACTCACGCACCCCCACACAAAGGTGCGGGGATGATCGATATTCGTCGTTATAACGCTTTATTTCGAGAAAGACGCATTCTCACCCAGAAGCAACTCTGTTGCTTAAACGAGTTTTATTGACGATGTATAGTTTACAACCTGTCTCTAGGTGTTGTCAAGATGTTTTATCCCTCTTTCGGTACCAAACAGGTTGAAATCTTCTTATTTATCAAGCTGAAAAGCGCAATTTTGATTTTCAAAAATCGGAATTGCGCTTTTTTATTTCAAAAAATCTATTGCGAGGAGGTTTTCTACAATGTCAACATCTTACCGACGCTATTTCAGAGCACAGCCGCATGACCCTTGATTACTTCTATGGACAAGCCGGAGAGCTTTTCTCATTCTACCGCATACCCAAAGCACTGTTTCAGGAACCACGATTCCAGAGCCTGTCAACCGATGCCAAAACACTGTACGGTATCCTGCTCGACCGCATGAGCCTATCTGCTAAAAATGGTTGGCTGGACGAACAAGGCCGGGTGTTCATCATCTTCACAATCGAAGATGTCAAGAGGGCATTGTGTTGCGCAGACAACAAAGCCACCAAGCTGCTGCGGGAACTTGAAGAATTTGGTTTGATTGAACGAAAACGCAGAGGTTTGGGCAAACCAAGTTTGGTGTATGTGAAAAACTTTTCGGCAGAATCGTCAAAATCAATATTCCAGAATCGTGATTTTCACGATTCTGGAGGCTTCAAAAACGCAAGTCAAGACCCTTCAAAATCACGATGTAATAAGACTAAAGAGAATGATACTGAAATGAGTGAGACTGATCCATTCAATTCTGAAGAAGCGGATGGGATGAGCAAACGCACCCAACTGGAAGAATATTTTTCTCAGTCTTTGGAGATAGACCTTCTGCTCCGGCTCTGCCCGGATGATGAGGACACCATCTATCAGATCGTAGATTTGTTGGTGGACACCTGTGCCACCAAGCGCAAGACGCTGCGCATTGCCGGGGACGATAAGCCCGCCGAGGTGGTACGCAGCCGGTTTATGAAGCTGAACGCCGACCATATCCGTTTTGTGCTGAAGTGCCTTGCAGAGAACAGCAGCCCGATCCGAAACATGAAACAATATCTGCTTGCCTCTCTGTACAACGCACCGACCACAATGCAGCTAGTCTATCAAAATCGAACGAACCATGACTTTGCGCATGGCTCCACGAGGGGGTGATTTTATCGCAAAGAAATGTACCACGATTGCCATTGTCAACCAAAAGGGCGGCACCGGCAAGACCACCACCTGTGAAAATCTGGGCATCGGGTTGGCGATGGAGGGCAAAAAGGTCTTGTTGGTGGACGCTGACCCACAGGGGTCACTGACCATCAGCATGGGCTGGCAGCAACCCGATGAACTGCCCACCACCCTTTCCACCTTGATGGCAAAAGCCATGAACGACCAGAGCATTCCGCCCGGCGAGGGCGTTCTGCACCATGCAGAAGGCGTTGACCTGATCCCTGCAAACATCGAACTGGCAGGGCTGGAAGTTTCCCTTGTCAACTGCATGAACCGCGAAAAAATGTTGAAACAGGTGCTGGAAGGTGCAAAGCATGAATACGATTTCATTCTGCTGGACTGTACCCCTTCCCTTGGGATGCTGACCGTCAATGCCTTGGCAGCAGCCGACACCACCCTGATTCCCGTGCAGGCGCAGTACCTTTCGGCCAAAGGTCTGGAACAGCTTTTGCAGACCGTCCAGAAGGTCCGGCGGCAGATCAACCCCAAGCTGAAAATTGAGGGCATCCTGTTGACCATGACCGACAGCCGCACCAACTACGGACAGCAGATCGACAATCTGATTCGGGGTGCTTACGGCAGCAGGATCAAGGTGTTCGACCAGACCATTCCCCGGTCTGTCCGTGCTGCGGAGATCAGTGCCGTGGGTAAGAGCATTTTCCAGCACGACCCCAAAGGCAAGGTGGCAGAAGCCTACCGCTCTCTGACGAAGACTAACTATTAAAAGTCAAGCCCCAAAATGAAAAAATCCGCCAACCGACCGCT
>ERZ1694689.776-NODE-776-length-9628-cov-7.431317_pt1 | contig 9628 bp, 8 predicted proteins | sample MGYA00581724_ERZ1694689 | MGnify/ENA primary metagenome ERZ1694689 (study PRJEB42213, sample SAMN07424469) | human gut metagenome | biome: ENVO:00009003; feature: ENVO:2100002; material: ENVO:00002003 | host: Homo sapiens | place: USA | collected 2014 ...
GGTTTGTATTACAAGGTGCTCGACAGTGATGACTGGTTTGACAGAGGGGCATTCCTTAAGATTTTGGATGTGCTTCGCAGTTTTGTGGAAGATGGTTCCGGCGTGGATATGCTGCTTGCTAATTATGTTTACGAAAAGCCAAGCATTCACAAACACAAAGTGATTCGCTATGATGGCGTTTTTCCGGAAAATCAGGTATTTACGTGGAATGATGTAAAACGCTTTAAGATTAGTCAGAACATTTTGATGCATTCGGTTATTTACCGGACGAAAATGCTTCGCGACTGCCAGCTTGAACTGCCAAGACATACATTTTATGTCGATAACATTTTTGTTTATAATCCGCTTCCGTTTGTGAAAAAAATGTATTACGTGAATGCCGATTTGTATCGTTATTTTATCGGAAGAGATGACCAGTCGGTAAACGAAAAAGTAATGATTGGACGTATCGACCAGCAGATTAAAGTCAACAAATTGATGATTGATGCGTATGATTTGACAAAAATCAAGAACAAAAAACTGCGCGATTACATGGTAAAATATTTGACAATGATGATGACGGTTAGTTCTGTATTTCTCATTAAAGAAGGCTCGGAAGAAAGCCTGCAGAAACGCGAGGAATTATGGGAGTACCTGAAAAATAAAAATAAAATCATGTACCGCATGATAAATAAAATGGCACTGAGTAAGCCGATGCAGTTTCGCAGCAAAGCCGGCAGAAAGATTGTTGTGTGGGGTTATAGTTTGTCGCAGAAAATTTATGGATTTAATTAGAAATTGATAGAAAAAGAAATTCATTCGATTCGAGACGGATAACGTTTCGCGTTAAAGTCTCTCACGAATTGAATTTCTTTTTCTGCTTTTGTCGCAATAGTTTGATAACATTTAACTTATAATATTGCTGGAGGGAAAGGAGTTAATATGATTACAGCACAGTTTATTTTATTCTTTTTTGCGTTTCTTGTAATTTGCATGTTTGTTATGTTGATTGTTTGTGTCTGTTTTTTCCATTTCCATATCAAGATGAATTATTGCAGACGATGATTACGGATGGAGAAGGACTGGAGAATAATTTTATTCCGTTTCATACAATAATATCTATTTTTGGAGAAACAGTAACATATCATACATATGGCACTTTGTGTTATCAATTTTTTGGAAACATTCTTTTATTTATACCTTTTGGTTTTTCACTTTGCTATTATTTTAAAGGAGGCAAAAAGTTTTTCAAGGTATTATGCTGCATTATTCTTGTAACAGTTTTAGTAGAAGTTTGGCAGGGAGCATTTAACGCTATGTTACAAGTAAATTACCGTTGTGTTGATATTGATGATGTAATGTTAAATACCATTGGGGGAATTTTTGGCTTTTGTGTGGCTTATTTTGGGATTCCGCGGTTGCAGACAATTTTTAAGAAAACAAAGAATAATTAGTACAAGAAAAGGAAGAAACTAACAATTTGTAGGACGCTTATTTTAGCGTCCTACTTCATTTAATAATTCTTTTTTCATTTCATACAATTTGTCAGACAAATCAACAAATACTTCCTGAGGATTAACCAGACGTCTTGATTCTTCCCACATCGTTTCCAATTGCTCCTTGCAGTGTTTTTGAATTTCCATAACGGATGGCGAGTCGTAAACACACTGTCCGTTTTTGAAAATAGGAACTAAAATTTCTTTCATCGTGTAGGTGCCGCCTTCAAGACGCGTTTTTTTCCAAGTAGCATTCGGGTCAAAAAGAAGCAAATCTTCGGATTCGTCAAAGGTTTCGTCCGCAAGCGTTATGTAATCGGCGCGGATTTTCCCGGATTCTTTGTCGTAAATGCGGTAAACCGTTTTGTCGCCAGGATTTGTGATTTTTGCCGGGTTTTCGGATAATTTGATTTTTGGAATCATTTCTCCGTCAATTTCTACCGCAGCCAATTTGTATACACCGCCAAACGCAGGTGTGTTTTTGGATGTAATCAAGTTTGTGCCAACGCCCCAGGAATCAATGCAGGCACCCTGTGAGAGCAGAGAGTCAATCAGATATTCATCCAAATCACTTGAAGCACAGATTTCGGCATCCGGAAATCCCGCATCGTCTAACATTTTTCTTGCTTTCTTGGAAAGGTAAGCGAGGTCGCCGCTGTCGAGACGAATGCCATATTTTTTCGGCATGCGGTTCTGCTCACTCAATTCCTCAAATACACGGATGGCATTTGGTACGCCTGAACGAAGGGTATCGTAGGTGTCAACAAGAAGTGTCGTGTTATTCGGATACAATTCGGCATATTTGCGGAATGCAGTCAATTCATCCCCATAACTCATAATCCAGCTGTGTGCGTGCGTGCCAAGTGCGGGAACATCATATTCTTTTGCGCAAATTACGTTGCTTGTACCAATACATCCGCCAATGACAGCCGCACGTGCCCCGAATGTACCGGCATCCGGTCCCTGTGCGCGCCGCAGACCAAATTCCATAACGCCACCGCCCTTTGCTGCATAGCAGACACGGGAAGCTTTTGTTGCAATCAGGCTTTGGTGGTTAATCAGATTTAAGAGTGCTGTTTCCACTAACTGCGCCTCTAAAATCGGTGCGACAACTTTTAAAAGCGGCTCGCGCGGAAAGACTACGGTACCTTCCGGAATCGCATAAATATCCCCTGTAAAATGAAAACTTGCAAGATAATCCAAAAAGTCTTCATCAAACACGCCAAGACCGCGTAAGTAATCAATATCCTCATAATCAAAGTGAAGGCTTTTGACATAGTCAATTACCTGAGCCAGTCCGGCACATACGGCATACGCACCATCATCCGGATTCTGACGGTAAAATAAATCAAAAACAACACAATTTGATGCATGATTTTTAAAGTAGCCCTGCATCATTGTGATTTCATAAAAATCAGTAAGCAGAGTAAAATTTCGATTATCCATACGAACCTCTCAATCTGCGCAAAACTCAAAAAGTGCGCGTTTGCTTTTCAATCTTAATTCTTATTTTAGTAGAAAAAGAGATATCTTTCAAGTTAAACTGATAACTTTGACCTCATATGCAGCCTTTCTTCTCGGAAAAAGACAAAAGCGTTGCTAACTTTTTGGGAGGGCTGTAAATTGGGATTACAGACTAATATAGATAATGACAATAGAATAACGAAGGAGTATAATAAGTGATTATAGGCGTTTTATTATGTAGACATTGGAGAAAAGAGAGGGGGCAAAAATGGCGACGTATGTAATTGGTGATATTCATGGGGAATTTGAGCAATTAAAGATTTTGCTTGAAACAATGAAATTTAATGATAATGACGAATTGTATGTAATGGGGGATGTTGTCGATCGTGGACCGGATCCCATTAAGACATTGCAGTATCTGATGACGCTGCCAAATTGTGTATGTATCGCAGGAAATCATGAATGGATGGCATTGGAGAGTTTGAAACTTATGATGAATGAAATAACAGAAGATTTTATTCAAACTCTTGACAAAAATCAAGTGATGATAATGTTTGATTGGTTTCATAATGGAGGAAAAACGACGATGGATCAATTTAGTAAATTGTCGAATGAAGAACGGCAGGAAGTGCTCGATTTTATTGGTGAGTTTGAAGCATATGTGGAATTGGAAATTCAGGGACGAAAATATCTTTTGGTTCATGCCGGTTTGAATAATTTTTCTTATAGAAAGCCAATTGAAGAATATGCTATTGATGATTTGTTGTGGACGCGTGCAAATTATCAGATGCCATACTACGAAAATAAAATAGTGATCACGGGTCATACACCGACGCAGACAATTTCTGGAAATGATAGACCGGGTTATATTTATCGCAAGAATAATCATATCGCATTGGATTGCGGTGCCTGTTCACAAAATGGGCGGCTCGCCGGAATATGTTTGGAGACTGGAAAAGAGTATTATTCAAGGAAATAGAAAAACATAGATTTATATGGGAAAAGCATCTATAAATCTGCATGGAAATGATGTATAATAATTACAAATTTTTGGGAAAAAGAGAGGATTGGAATGAGTGAATTAAGCAACATTAAAACATTGGAAGAATTATTTGAGTATTGGAAGACTAAACAATCAAATGACAGTGGAAAAGAAACATGCAATAGCGAAAATGGTTATGTGGTTGCAACGAATTCTTTTTACAAAGATGGTATTGTAAATCCAGAAGAATACCAAAATAGTGCTCTGAAGGTTTTGTTTATTACGAATGAAGTAAGCATTGATTGCAAAAATGATGTTGACGAAAAAAATCCCGAATTAAAAGGGAATGGAAAAGGTGGGCATTTGGTTGGAAACAATAAAGGCAATACGGTGTGTAGCTTTAATAGGTATATTTCGGATGATGAACAGGAAACTTGGAGTGGGAAAATGAGAATAAAGTTTGGTGAAATGTATCGAATTATGACAGAGGAGAACTATAAAACCAAAGATTCTATTGATGCGAAAGCGAATAAAGAGGCACTTAAAAAGATTGCTTTTATGAATTTGAATAAGCGTGGTGGATTCGGAAGTATTCAGCGAGATGTTTTTTTGAACTATTTGAAAAAATATAAAGAATGTATACGAAAAGAAATAGAATTAATTGCTCCGGATGTGATTGTATGGTGTGCATGTAATACATATGATGCAGAGGAGTATATGGGGGCCATTTTTGAGGAGAAGGTTTGGAAAGAAAAGAAATTAACTCTAAAGAAAGGAAAAGTTCCAATCCTTAGAATGTGGCATCCATCGGTTCAAGGTAGAAATATGAATGAGTATTTGGAAAAATTTGCTGACGATGTGTGGAAGAACGCAAAAGATGTTATCTGATTGAATGGGAGCTTGCAGGTCCTGGCTTGTGACAGGGGGTCGCTGCCGATTTCTTTGGATTCCAGTAATTTAGGAGAAAAGCTTTACGGTTCGTGGGTTTGAGTGCGTCGGTATGCGGCACTGGTAGTTTCAGTGCCCATACCGCTACGCACTCAATTAGTGAGAACGCCCATGAACCGTAAGGCTTTTTTGCCAAATTACGGAAAACAAAAAAAGTCCCCTCGCCCCCCTACATTGACAATAACTTTCCATCTATGGTAAAATTACTGTACTTGTGCATGACAGACAGTTTGGGAGGTGGATGGTTGTCATGAATAAAAATTACGACCCGTACAAGAAGACGATTTTGTTCTTCTTTTCCTTAATAAGTGTGGCATTGATGGCGACAGTATTTGCGTATTTCTGGTATCTTGTGTACTGGGATACGATGTACTTTTTCCATTTCTACCGCAAAGGTAACTGGGCATTGATTGGGCTTTACGCAATTTTAGTGTACTTTTTTTCGACGATGTATGGGGCACTCAGAATTGGACAGCTGCGGCGGATGGAAGTGGTGTTGTCGCAGTTTTTAGCTACATTTTTAGCAAATATTGTGATGTATTTCGTGATTTGTCTGCTGGCTTTTGGGCTTGTGAATCCGGGATACATGATTTTGATGCAGTTAATTGACTGCGTGATTGCAGTTGTCTGGACAGTTGTGACAAGACGATTGTATAACCGTATTTTCCAGCCGTGGAAAATTCTTCTGATTTATGGTGACAGACCGGCGTCGGAGTTAGTCGATAAATTGGAGACAAGACGTGATAAGTATGCGATTTACGGGGCAATTGATGCCCATGCCGGAATCGACCGCATTGCTGAGACGGTGAAAGATTATCAGGCGGTTTTGATTGGAGATATTGCGGCGGAAACAAGAAATGAAATTTTAAAATATTGTTATGGAAATGGAATCCGGGCGTATGTAATGCCGAAAATTTCCGATATTATTTTGATGGGTGGCGACGAAATTCATGTGTTTGACACCCCATTTTTGCTGTCTAAGGGATATTCTTTGAGTTTCGACCAGCGGTTTTGGAAGCGTACGGTAGATTTGCTCATTGCGGTGCCGCTTACGATTTTATTGTCGCCGATTATGCTTTTGGTGGCATTTGCGATAAAATGCTGTGACGGGGGGCCGGTTTTTTACAGGCAGGTGCGGTGCACGAAAGACAATCGGGAATTTTCTATTTTAAAATTCCGCAGCATGATTGTGGATGCTGAAAAGTCGGGAGAAGCCGTTCTTGCCAAAGAGCATGATGAGCGGATTACGCCGGTGGGCCGTTTTTTGCGTGCTGTCCGGTTGGATGAACTGCCACAGCTTTTTAACGTGCTTTCCGGGGATATGTCGCTTGTCGGACCGAGACCGGAGCGGCCGGAGATTATTGCAGAATACCAGAAAGAAATGCCGGAGTTTGTTTTCCGTACTCGTGTAAAAGCCGGAGTGACCGGATTTGCACAGATTTACGGAAAATACAACACCGTTCCGTATGACAAACTGAAACTGGATTTGTTTTATATTGAAAATTACTCTCTGTGGATGGACTTGAAACTGATTCTTATGACAGTAAAAACCGTTTTGAAAAAGGACTCGACAGAGGGCGTGGATACCGACCAGACAACGGGATTGAAAGAACACACCGAGGGCAACGAAGAGGTCGAACGCAAGATTCAGGAATATACATCCAGGGAGGAATCGCATCATGAGTAAAAAAGCATTACTGGTAACAAGAGTCAGCGGCTTTGTACCACAGTTTGAAATGAACAACGTGAAAATATTACAGGAAATGGGATATGAAATTCATTATGCGGCAAACTTTGATGTTGTTGTGTATGGAAAAGACAATTCCCGGCTGATGGGCACGGGAATCCACCGACATCATATTCCGTTTGGACGCTCGCCATTTTCCAGGGATGTGCGGACGTGCTATTTGGCGTTGAAAAAACTGATGCTTGAGGAAAAATTTGATTTGATTCACTGCCATATGCCGATGACAGGAGTTCTCACACGCAAAGCGGCAGAGAAAGTATACAAAATGACAGGAAGAAAAGTTCCGGTTATTTATACCGCACATGGCTTTCATTTTTATGAGGGCGCACCGGTTTCTAATTGGAAATATTATGTGGCAGAAAAGCATTATGCGAGATATACGGATAAACTTTTGGTGATTAATCAGGAAGATTATGCGAGGGCAAAAAAATTCCCGATTCGCGGAAATGTGGAATATGTGCAGGGAGTTGGCTTGAAACCTGCACCTGAAAAAGACCCTGATTTTGATATGCGGAAAGCATACGGAATCCCAGCTGACCACAAAGTAGTTGTGAGTGTTGGCGAGCTGACGGAAGGAAAAAATAATGAAGTTATGCTCCGGGCGATGGATCGATTCCGCAGAAAAAAACTGACGTATCTTATTTGTGGTACTGGTGCGATGGAAGAACATCTGCGCACCGTGGTGCGGGAGATGCATCTTGATGGACAGGTGGTATTTGCCGGTTACTGTGAGAAAATTCCGGATGTTCTTTTGCAGGCAGACTGCTTTGCCTTTCCATCGAAGCGTGAAGGACTTCCGGTAGCGATGATGGAGGCAATGCGTGCCGGACTCCCGGTGCTTGCCTTAGATATCCGTGGAAACCATGATTTGATTTCCGATGGAGAAGGCGGATTTTTATTTGAAGAGGGAAATGCATCCGATTATGTAAAAGGTCTTTCCTTTTTCCTAGATTACCCAGAAGAGGCAAAACGGATGGGTGAATGGAACAAAAAAAGAGTGCAGGATTTTTCGATTGATTTAGTGGAAGAAAAAATGCGGAGAATTTATGCAGAGGCAGAAAGCGGGGAATTGAAATGAAACTTTTGACGGTGTCCATAGCCGCCTATCATGTGGAGGATTATCTTCGTGAAACATTGGATAGTTTTTTGATTCCGGAAGTAACGGACCAGTTAGAAGTTTTGATTGTAAATGATGGTTCCGGTGAAGGGGTCAATGAAATTGCCCGTGAATATCAGACTAATTATCCGGATGTATTCCGTTTGATTGATAAAGAAAATGGCGGTCATGGTTCGACGGTAAACCGCGGAATCGAAGAGGCAGCGGGAAAATATTTTAAGACCGTTGACGGGGACGATTACGTGTCTGCAGAAGGGTTAAAGGAACTGCTTATATATCTTCAGACGGCAGAGGTCGATTTGGTGGTGAATGACTACCATAGTTTTAACGATGCTTCCGGTGAAATGGTGAGTGAGATGCACCATGAATTTCCGGGAAAAGAGTATCGGAAAATATATGCATTTGAGGAAGTCTGCGGCAAAGTTTACATTAATATGCATGCTGCTACTTACCGCACGGAATTGCTGAAAAAAATGGGAAGACGTCTGGATGAACATTGTTTTTATGTGGACGCCGAGTATAATTTGTATCCGATTCCGTTTGTGAAAACAATTGCGTTTTTGGAAAAACAGGTGTACTGTTACAGACTTGGGATGGAGACGCAGAGTATGAACATCCGAAATATGCAGAAAAACTGCGCACACCATGAAATGGTGCTGACACATTTGCTGGAATTTTATAAGGAAGAAGCAGAGCGTCTGACGCCGGAGAAAAAAGCTTATGTGGCGGAAGGCGTAGCGAAAATATTGACAAGCCAGTATAAAATTTATTTGAGTTATCCGGCAGAGGCGGTTCACAAAAATCAAATTGTGGCTTGGGATAAACGAATTAAAAAAGAATTTCCGGATATTTACCACAGTGTGACAAACCGTGCCGTGAAAATGCTGCGGCATAGTGGGTATGGATTGTATCGTTTGGCGTCGTATTTATGCCGGAAGGCATACGGATGCGACTAGAGAATGGAGGTAGTGTATGTCATTATTTGTTGCCAGAATAAAGGGCTTTGTCCGATTCAAAGATTTGATGGGACAGCTTGTGAGCAGGGATTTGAAATTGAAATACCGCCGCAGTGTGCTGGGGTATTTGTGGAGTGTATTAAACCCGTTGTTTATTATGATTATCATGGCGATTGTATTTTCAAAAATGTTTACGAGAGCCAGTATTACGAACTTCCCGGTATATTTGATGAGCGGCCAGGTTATGTTTAACTTTATGAATCTGTCCACGAAATCGGCGATTCAGTCGATTAACGGAAGTGCATCACTTCTCAAAAAAACATATGTACCGAAATATGTTTTTACCGTTTCAAAAATTATCAGTGGTTTGATTGACTGTGTATTTTCAATGGGAGCACTTTTGATTGTTATGTTATTTACCGGGGGCGAATTTACGTGGCGGCTTTTTCTGTTCCCGCTTGTACTCGCACAGAACTTTGTATTTACCATGGGGCTGGGACTTTTCTTGGCGGCAACCAATGTATTTTTCCGGGATATCCAGTATATTTACAATGCCATTACAACGGCATGGCTTTATTTGACACCGATGTTTTATCCGATTGAGGCACTGCCACAGAATCTTCAGTACATTGTATCGCATCTGAATCCGATGTACTCCTATGTTTCGCAGTTTCGTATGCTGACGCTGCCTGGATTTGTGCCAGCTGGAATCAGTATTATGTGGCTCATTATAATTGGAATTGTGTCGGCATTTCTGATGCTCATCATCGGACTGTGGGTATTTGTAAAGACGCAGGACAAATTTATTTTGTATATTTAAGGAGGAGAATGGCATGAATGATATTGCAATCGATGTAAAAGATGTGACGATACGGTTTAATCTGGCATCGGACTGTCTCTTATACACATCTGACGCTGCCGACGACTAGTCGAGTGTAG
>ERZ1694689.777-NODE-777-length-9599-cov-5.264040_pt1 | contig 9599 bp, 10 predicted proteins | sample MGYA00581724_ERZ1694689 | MGnify/ENA primary metagenome ERZ1694689 (study PRJEB42213, sample SAMN07424469) | human gut metagenome | biome: ENVO:00009003; feature: ENVO:2100002; material: ENVO:00002003 | host: Homo sapiens | place: USA | collected 2014 ...
ACACTCGACTAGTCGTCGGCAGCGTCAGATGTGTATAAGAGACAGCCTTTACCCTGTGCGAGGTTATGTACGCACATTTCAACAACACCCTCGGGAACATCGGCCCGATCTACGTCATCAACGTGCTCGACCCCTCTGAGGGAAAGCACCGCAAGGAGGAGGCCACCACCAAGACCCTCGCCTTCACCGGCGGCCGTGCCGAGTTCGCCAGCAGCACGATCATCCTCGACACGCTGACCATCGCAAAGGCGACCAGCGGCAACTACGTCGAGGGCTCTGACTACGCCGTGGACTACAACTTTACCAAGGGCACGGTCATCATCACCAGCCTGAAGGACGACGCGCAGCTCACCGGCAACCTGACGGCCACCTTCTACGAGGTGGACGACAGCGTCGAGGACAGCGACATCATCGGCGGCGTCACCTCCTCCGGCGAATACAGCGGCCTGAGCGCGATCACGCTGCTCTATCCCGAGCAGTTCGCGGTCTGCAATCTGATCGCGGCCCCCGGCTGGAGCCACAGTCCTGCCGTCTATAATGCTATGCTGACGGCCAGCCAGAAGATCAACGGCCACTGGGACGCCTTCGTCGTGGCTGACCTGCCCCTCGTGGACAGCACCGCGCAGGCGGTCGACACGATCACCAAGGCAATCGCATGGAAGAAGGCCAACGCCTTCACCGGCGAGCGCTCCAAGGTCTACTGGCCGCAGGGCGTGGACAATCTCGGCAACGTGTACCACCTGAGCACGATGGCCGTGGTCGAGCTCATGCGCGCCGACTTCAGCCACAACAGCGTCCCGATGGAGACCTGCGGCAACAAGGCTATCCCCATCATCAAGCAGTATTTCGGCGCCAACGCCAACAACCGCGGCTTCGACCAGCAGACCGGCAAGGAGCTGACGCAGAACGGCATCAGCACCGCCGTCGCGTGGGGCGGCGAGTGGGTACTGTGGGGCGACCATACCGCCGCCTATACCTATGGCGCAGACGTGGATCCCCGCGCGATCTTCGACGTCTCCATGCGGATGCTCATGCACATCACCAACAGTTTCCAGCGCGAGTGGAGCCCTGAGATTGACAGCCCCATGACCCGGGCTCTGAAGGATCGCATCATCAACCGCGAGCAGGAAAAGCTCGACGGTTATGTGAGCATGGGCGCCCTGCTGGGCGAGCCTGTGATCCTGTTCCTCGAGAGCGAGAACAGCACCACCGACGTGATGAATGGCGACTTTCGCTGGGACATCGCCGTCACCCCGACCCCGCCCCTCAAGTCTGCGAGCGTCTACGTCGCATACACCGACGCGGGCTTCTCTGTCTACTACGAAGGAGGTGACGAGTAATGGCAAACCTGTGGCTCGACCTGAAGGGCCCTATCCTCGCCGACACCGTCTACATCGGCGGCACCCTCGTCGCCAAAGACGTGACCATCTCGCTGCCGGCCGTCACTCCCGTGACCGCTGACTTCAAGGCTATGGGAACCTACACCGCCCCCATCCTCGGCCAGATCGAGGCTATGGAGGCGTCCATCACCAAGATCGGCATCGACCTCGGCCTGCGGAACATGATGAAGCTCGAGAGCAAGACCATCGAGATCCGCTGGGCTCAGGACGTGAAGCAGGCCGACGGCTCCACCAAGACCGAAGGCTGCAAGGCGTTCCTCCGCTGCGTCTCCAAGGGTATCCCGGGCCTCTCTGTGGATCCCGGCAACACCAGCGAGAACGAGGCCACGGTTGCCGTGAGCCGCTACCAGCTCTACGTCGGCGGCGCTGAATACTGGCTGATCGACCAGCTCAACACGATCCTGCGCGTCGGCGGCGTCGACTACGCCAAGGACATCCGCAGCCTGCTGTAACCCGAAGGGCGCCGCGCCTATGCGGCGCCCTCTATTTATCGAAAGGAGACGCACCCAATGAAGAACACCATCAAGCTCGACAACCCCGTGCAGATCAACGGCAAGAGCTACGACGAGCTGACCTATGACATCAGCGAGATCACCGCACAGGCGTTTGCTGAAGCTGACGCCAGAAAGCTGAGCGCCAGCGGCTCCAAGAACGGCAACGCGGCCGGCGCGGCCGAGCTGGACTACGGCCTGCACCTCTACCTCGGCTTCGCTGCCATCATCGCCATCAACCCCGAGATCGACATCTCCGACCTCGAGCGCGTCCGCGGCTACGACGTTATGAAGATTATGAGGATCGGCCGGGATTTTATTTCCGGGAAGTCGGAGGAACCCTACACCCCCGACAGCTCCGACGCGCAATCCGAGACTACGCCCGAGCCTTCCACACGTCGACGCAAGACCTCGGAGAGCGAAGGCTGACCGACTTCCTGACCGAATACGGGGAGGCCGTCGAGGAGGCCAAGCGGCTCCAAGCGAGCCGGCCGACTCGTGCGGCCAGCTTTAAGAAACCCCACATCAGAAGGAGGTGACGCACATGGCAAACGGAAAAACGATGCAGGCGGTCGTCAATCTGGCCGGCAGCATCGACCCATCACTCGGCAAAGCCATCGAACAGGCTCAGAAGAAAATCAGCGGCCTGAACGTGAAGGCGCTGGCCGTTGGTGCAGCCGTGGGCGGCATCGCTGTGGCGACAGGCAAGGCAGTCGTCGAGGCCGGAAAGTACATGAAGGATCTCGGCGCGTCCTTCGATGACGCTGCTGATGCTATCCGCATCGGAACCGGCGCCACCGGCGACGCGCTGGATGGGCTTCTGGATGACTTCGACGCCGTCTACAAGAGCGTCCCGACCACAATGGAGGACGCCAGCAAGGCGATCGCAGACTACAACACCCGCCTCGGCCTCACCGGCCCGCAGCTTCAGGAGATCTCCAAGCAGGCCATCCAAGTGAGCGATATGCTCGGGGACGACCTCGGCAGCGTGATCGAGGAGTCGAGCCAAGCCTTCCAACAGTGGAACATCGACGCCGACGACATGGGCGGCGCTATGGACTACATCTTTAAGGTCAGCCAGAGCACGGGTATGGGCTTCACGGATCTGATGGCAGATATGCAGAAGTTCGGCCCGCAGCTTCAGGAGATGGGCTACTCCTTCGAGACGGCGAGCGCCCTGATGGGCCAGCTCGACAAAGCCGGCGTAAACACCGACGAAGTGCTCGGCGCCATGAAAAAGAGCGTCGCCACACTTGCCAAGGAGGGCATCAGCGCCAGCGACGGGCTCGCCATGTACTACGAAAAGATCAAAAACGCCGGGACGGCCGCAGAGGCCGCCAGCATCGCGTCGGAGATCTTCGGTACAAGGGCGGGCTCCACGATGGCCGCAGCGATCCGAGACGGCTCTCTGGCCGTCGCAGACCTGACGGCTGAGCTGCAAGAAAACGGCGAGACAATCGCCGGCGCAGCCGATGACACCTACGACTTCGCCGAGCGGCTTCAGGTTATGAAGCAGGGGCTCGAAGTGGCCCTCAAGCCTATGGCGAACACTGTGTTCGACGGGCTCAACAAGTTCATGCCGACCCTGCAAAAGCTGATGGAGCAGATCACTCCGGCCATCTCCAAGGCGGTCGAGGCTGCGGCCCCGTTTGTCGACGAGTTCCTGACCGGCGCGGCCGACGCCCTCGAGGACGTTCTGCCCCTGATCTCTCAGCTCGCGGCCGACCTTCTGCCCGTTCTGACGCAGCTAATGAGCACTCTGCTCCCGCCGCTTCTCAGCCTCGTGCAGACGCTCCTCCCGCCACTCATGCAGATTGTTTCCGCGATCCTGCCGCCTATTGCCAGCCTGCTCGCCACCGTGCTCCCTATTATCACGCAGATCGTCAGCGCCGTGCTGCCTGTGCTGGTGAGCATCATCTCGAGCCTGCTGCCGGTCATCACCCCGCTGCTGGAGGTGGCCCTGCAAATCGTCAACAGCGTCATCATGCCGCTGCTTGATCCCCTGATGCAACTCGTTCAGGCGCTACTCCCTCCGATCCTGAGCCTGATCGGTGCCATCACCCCACTGCTGACCCCGCTGCTGTCTATTCTGGAGCCCATCGCCAGCGTGCTCGGCACGATCGTCGGCTGGGTATCGAAGATTGTCAGCTTCGGCTCCGGCGTCATCTCCAAGATCGCCGGCCTGTTCGGAGGTGGGGGCGGCGGCAGCGCGTCCGTCTCTGGCTATGCGACCGGCGGCTTCACGAGAGGCCCGTCCATCGCTGGCGAGGATCCGCACTACCCGACCGAGGCCGTCATCAGCTTCAACCCTGCATACCGCTCGCAAAACCTGTCCTACTGGGCCGAGGCGGGCCGGATGCTCGGAGCATCTGACGGCGAAAGCGACTACGAGCTGCTCAGCGGCGGCTCCGGCACCGCTGTGGTCTACGACCTGAGCGGGCTGTCCTTCTCCCCGCAGATCAAGATCGAGGGCGACACCGACGAGGACGCCCTGATCCGAAAGCTCCGCGACCTCGAGCCGGAGTTCATCGACTTCATCCTCGAGGCACTCAGCAGAAGGGAGGGCGGCGCCTATGTCACAGCAGACAGTCGGCTTTATTGATTATGTGGCGCAGGGCGGCGACACCTTCGACAGCATCGCGCTCGTCGCCTATAACGAGGAGCGCATGGCAAGCACCATCATCGAGGCCAACCCCGACCTCAGCGACGTGCTGATCTTCGAGGGCGGCGAGGCTGTGCGGATCCCGATCGTCGAGACCGTGGAGACGCCGGAGACCCTGCCGCCGTGGAGGAGGTGACGCCGTGAAGATCCTATACGAAGGCGTCGACATCTACCCGGACATCAGCGTCCACCGCTGCTATCACGATATGTACGCCGAAAAGCAGAGCGACGAGCTGCTGCTCAAGCTCAACGACACCCGCGAGCTGTGGGACTCGTGGAACCCCAAGAAGGGCGACACCATCGCAATCGAGGACGGCGCTGCCAAGACGGGCAAAATGTTCGTCGAGAGCGTCGTCCCCGAGTCCGGCATCATCACCCTGCGGGCCTATTCCATCCCGCAGTCTGCGAAGGATAAGCGGAGCAAATCGTGGGAAAAGGTCAAGTTCCTGCAACTGGCTCAGGAGATCGCCGGCCGCCACAGCCTGACGCTCGAGACCTACGGGATCACCGACCAGACCTACGACTACGTCGAGCAGAACAACCTCGCAGACTTCGCATTTTTTCAAAACCGCTGCACCCTCGAGGGCGCGGCGTTTCTGGTGTATGACGGCAAGCTGGTCGTCTACGACGAGGCGTACATGGAAAGCCAGCAGCCAGTCGACACCATCACCATCACCCCGGCCAATGACTTCGAGTACCGCGACGAGGGCACCAACGCCTACGGCTCGGCCGAAGCCGTCAACGGCGGCCTGACCGGCACCTTCGCAGCCCCGAACGGCGGCGACAAAGTACTGCGCCGGATCCTGCCATTCCGCATGACCGACCAGAGCGAGGCCGACCGCTTCGCCAAGGGCCTCCTCCGGGACGCCAACAAAAACGCGACCGTCGGCACCCTCTGGACGGGCTCGCTGCTGCGAGACTATGCGGCGGGATCTGTGGTCACGCTGGCGACCGAGGGCGTTAAGTCGTGGGACGGCACAGCCTTCATCAGCCGGATCCGGCACGACTACGTCAAGACGCGGAGCAAGCTATACCTCCGCAAGCCACTGGAGGGATATTGATGAACAGCAACAACCAAATGATCCAGAAGGGCAAGATCTCCAGCGTGGAGGGAAAGGCCGACAGGAACGGCGACAAAACCACGGCCAGAGTGCTCCCGAGCACAGCCGACAGCATGGTCACGCGACCGCTGACGATCCCGTGGTATCTGCGCGGGGAAATGGGAAACCTGACCCCCGGCACAGAAGTCGCCTACGCCATGTTCGAGGACGGCACTGGCATCATCCTCTCCCGCATGGATGGAGAGTGGGACGGTATCGTCCCGGGCGACATCACCGTCAAGAAGGGCGCGCTCACGATGCAGGACAAGGGCATCAGCGTCCCGTCGGCAGACGTGACCGCCACGGGCATCAGCCTGACCGGCCACACCCACACCGACAGCATGGGAGGCAGCACTTCTGGCCCGCAGTAAGGAGGGATAGACATGGCCGTCATGGCATCATGGAACGGCAAGACGTGGGGCGTCTCCAGCCAGAGGATCGCCGCACTGAATGGCGTCTCTCACAGCGTCGAGCTCGACACGGAAAACAGCGACGACAAAGCCGGATCCCCGGCGACTAAGACCAAGGCGCTCAAGCTGCAAAGCATGAGCTTCGACTTCGATCTGGCCGCCGCGGTCGGCTGCGACGTGCGCAGCGAGTACGAGTCGTGGACGGCGCTGGTCGGGCAGTATGCCCCCTTCTATCTGGCCGGCCGGCGCTTCGGCCCGGCCAACCTTCAGCTCACAGGCGTGAGCCTATCAGACACCAAGCTGGACAACCTCGGCAGGATCCTGACCGGCAAGATCACGATCAAGCTGACAGAGTACGCCGAGGAGGCCAGCAGCAAAAAGGCCAGTTCTGGAAAATCCAGCAGCAGCGGCAGCAGCTCCAAGTCGGCGGCGGGCATCGCCACCTACAAGGAGCTCGGCATCAGCTCCTCGGCTGTGAACGTCGGAGCCTCCAGCAGCGCCAAAGCATCCAAAAAGCCAACCAATGCGCAGCTCAAGTAAAGCGAGGTGATCCCAATGAAAGCATCTGGCAACGGAGCGCCCGAGATCTGCGTGCAGAACCTCCTCAAGACTATCCGCGGGGAGGTGCCCTACGAGCGCATCAAGGGGATCGACCGCACGCTGATCGACAAGCCGAGCGAAACCGCTGCGACCGATCTGGCCGCCGACGTGGAGTTCGTTGTGGAAACCTACGAGCCCCGCGTGCAGCTCAGTGACTCCGACCTGAAAGCCCTGACCGCTCAGACCGGCGACTTCGAGCTGCGGGCCAGCATCGAGAACATCACATGAAGGAGGTGAACAGCGTGAGCGACGCGACAAATATCTACGGCGAGGACATCAAACTCACCACGACAGACGCGAGCACCCTATACAAGACCATCATCACCGAGCTCGAAAAGGGCGCCGGCGAGCCGCTCTACCCGGGCGACGAGCGCCGGATCTTCGGTGAGGCTCTCGTGCCCGTGTTCGTTGCCCTCTACAACAGCCTCAACGACGTCGGCCGGCAGACGCTCCTCCGCTATGCGAGGGGCGAGGTGCTGGACGCCATCGGCGAGCGGCAGGACGTGAGACGACTGGAAGGCACACCGGCCAAGACGACCATGCGCTTCTCCGTCTCCACGCCGCAGGAGAAAAACATCATCATTCCGAAATGGACGAAGGTGACGCCGGACAGCGAAAACTATTTTGCGACCGACGAGATCGCTGTGCTGCAAGCTGGCGCCTACTCTGTGGAGGTGCCGACCTCGGCCGTGAGCAACGGCACGAAGTTCAACGGCTACGCAGCCGGCACGATCACTACCCTCGTCGACCTGATCCCCTACATCGAGTCCGTCACCAACCTGACCGAAACGGCCGGAGGCGATGACGGCGAACCCTACACCACCGAAGGCGACAACCGCCTCCGCGAGCGGATCCGTCTGGCGCCCGCCAAGAGATCCACCGCGGGCCCTGAACAGGCTTACATCTACTGGGTAATGACGGCCGACAGCTCCATCGTGGACGCAAAGGCCGTCAGCGAGAAGGAAACCGTCAGCGAGACCCTCACGGTCTACGACGGCAAAGCCTTCAAGGGCGGTGGCACACTTCTGACCGACACCCTCGTCGTGAAAGCACACGGGCAGAGCACGGCAGCGGTCAAGGACACGGACTACACCGTCGACTACACCGACGGCCTGCTGACCATCACGCTCAAGGGCAGCCTCACGGCCGCCGAGAGTATCGACATCATCATCACCCGCACGCTGGAGGGCTGCGTCAAGATCGTGCCCCTGCTGGAAGGCGGCGGGATCCCTGACGCTGCCATGCTGGCGAAAGTGCTGGACGTGGTCAACGCCAAGGACATCCGGCCGCTTACTGACAAGGTGAGCGCCGTGCCCCCGGAGGTCGAGACCTACGACATCGAGATCGTGTACTACACCACGCCGGAGAGCGAGGCCGAGGTGATCGCCAACGTCGAAGGCACCGGCGGCGCGATCGACCGCTACAACGAGTGGCAAGTCGCAGCCCTCGGCCGGGACATCAACCCCGACCAGCTCCGCAAGCGGATCCTCTCGCCTTCGTGGGGCGAGAACCTGACCGGCGCCTTCCGCGTGGACGTCGTCAAGCCGACCTACAAGGCCCTCGACGACACGCAAGTCGCCAAATTCAGCGGCCACCTGACTGTCAGCCACAAGGTCGAGAGCGAGGTGGTGTAAATGCGGCTCAATGAGACCGAGATGGTCAAACTGCTGCCTGCGTGGATGCAGGAGGACGGCGGCGACAAGGGCATCGCCACCGGCTGCGACATTATCAGCCGCGACGCCTATGCACGCCTGAAGCTCCTGAGCAGGTGGGACAAGATCGACCAGCTCAGCGACGCAGAGCTCGACGAAATGGCGTGGGAGCTGAACATCCAGTGGTATGACAGCACCGCGCCCATCGCAGCCAAGCGGGCCGTCATCCGCAACAGCGACCGCGTCTACGCGAAACTCGGCACCCCCTACGCCGTGGAGCAGATCGTGGCCGACTACTTCGGCACCGGCGAGGTCAGGGAGTGGTATCAGTACGGCGGGCAGCCGCATCACTTCAAGGTGCTGAGCGACAACCCGAGCCTCGTCAACAGCAACCTCGACCTGTTTCTGAAGCTGCTGCGGACGGTCAAGCGCCGCAGCTCGTGGCTCGACGCGATCCTGATCTGCCTGACCGGCGAAATGTTCCTTTATTCCGGCATGGCCGTCAGGGATCACACCCAAGAGGTGCACGTCATGGGCAGCGACGAGATCCACATCTACCACGCGGCCGTCGTCCACGACAACAACCGCGAGACCGTCAGCATCGGCACCGACGCGGCGGTCATCTCAGACTAAGGAAAGGAGATAGACATGGCTGCATTTATCAACAACGACATCACCACCGCCGGCCTGATCGTTCTGGCGAAGGGCGTGGCCGGCCAGAAGATCAACTACACCAAAATCGTCCTCGGCGATGGCTACCTCGAGGAGGGCCAGACGCCCCGCACCCTCACCGGCGTGGTCAGCCCGAAGGCGACCGTCGACATCACGAAGCTGAAGATCAACGGCGACGGCACCGTGGCCGTCGGCGGCATCTTCACCAACGGCGACGAGACCGAGGGCTTCTACTACCGCGAGCTCGGCCTTTATGCCGAAGATCCCGATCCCGAGGTCGGCGAGGTGCTGTACTGCTACGGCAACTGCGGCGATCTGGCCGAGTGGATCCCGCCCTCCGGCGGCGCCACCATCGTCGAGAAAACCATCGACATCGTCACCGCGATCGGCACGGCCACCAACGTGACCGCCTACATCCCCGCCGACGCCTACGCCACCAAAGAGGACTACGAGACCTACAAGGCCATCGCCCTCGGCGCACAGGCTACGGCAGAGGAGGCTCTGGCACTCGCCCGGCAGGCCATCGCAATCGCGCAGGCTGCCGAGGCGTCGGTGAATGACCTGAGCAACGCGGTCGGCCAGAACACCAGCAAGATCGCAACACTGTGGGAC